>Ga0184635_10000366_pt1 | contig 11175 bp, 10 predicted proteins | sample PLM3_30_b2_FD_133147 | JGI IMG/M metagenome (GOLD analysis project Ga0184635, IMG submission 133147) | Groundwater sediment microbial communities from an aquifer in East River, Colorado, USA - PLM3_30_b2 | ecosystem: Environmental > Terrestrial > Soil > Riparian zone | place: USA: East River...
AACCGCCGCGCTGGCCCGCGAGACCTCTTCCATCGCAACACAATGCTCGAGATAGCCAAGACCGGAGCCGCCGTATTCCTCTTCGACCGTGATCCCGTGCAGGCCGAGCGCGCCCATTTCCGGCCACAGGTCGCGCGGAAAAACATTGTCACGGTCAATTGCATCGGCGCGCGGCGCAATTCGATCCTGCGCAAAGCTACTCACTGTTTTGCGCAACATGTCGACGTCGGCCCCGAGGCCGAAATCGAAGCCAGACCAGGCATTGGGAATCATGCGCGGCCCTCCACTCGCAGGCCGGACTCTATAATCTGGAAGTCACGCTGTCAGCGCCTCGCCCGACGATAAAGGCTTGCCGCCCTGCTTGGCCTGCGCCAGGAGCTTGTCGATCGCCCTGGCCGGCGCGGGCCTCGCAAACAGGAACCCCTGCATCTCGTCACACCCGGCCAGCCGGAGCAGGACGCGTTGGTGCTCGGTTTCAACGCCCTCGACCAATACGGACAGACCCAGCGCGCGCCCAAGCGCCACAATGGCCTGAATGATCACGCCCCCATTGGAGGAACGGCCCAGCGCGGCGACAAAGCTCTTATCTATCTTGAGCTTGTCGAGCGGGAAACGTTGGAGATAACCCAGGTTGGAATAGCCTGAACCGAAATCGTCGAGCGCGATACGCACGCCCAAGGAGTGAAGATCATTGATGCGTTTGACCATCTCGTCCGGGTTGTCGATCAGCACGCCCTCAGTGATTTCCAAAACAAGCCGGGACGGCGCGACGCCACTTTCGCCCAATGCCGAACGAACCATGTCAACGACGGTGCCGTCGCGCACCTGCAGTGGCGACAGATTCACCGCGACATAGAGATCTTCTGGCCAGTATTTGGCCTCCTGCAAAGTGCGGTGCAGAACAAATTTCCCGATCGTATCCATCAGCCCCATTTGCTCTGCGACCGGAATGAACGTCGCCGGCGGAATTATGCCGCCGGTGGCATGGGTCCAGCGCAACAACGCCTCGACACCGACCATGCGTCCGCCTTGTGACGACACAATCGGCTGGTAGTGCAATTCCAGCTCATTGGCGCTGATCGCCCGCGGAAGTTCGCGACGTATGAATTTCTGCTCGCCTGAAATCGTATCGATCGAGAGATCAAACATAACGATTGCGCCGGGGCCCTTTTTGCCGGCTGCGCGCAATGCAAGATTCGCGCGGCGCGTCAGCTCACCACGCGTGGTGGCATGGCGCGGCGACTGAGCAAAGCCGGCATGTGCGCTTACTCGCACGACGTTGTCGACCCAGTGCGGCCGCGAAATCGACTCAAGCGCGGCGCGAATAGCCGCTTCAACAATAACTTCGGAGCCGGCGGCAAAGGTAACCGCGAACGTGTCGCTGGCGATGCGGCCGCACACCGCATCGGAAGGCAGCGCGGTCTTCAGTCGTTTCGCCACGGCAACGATAAGGTCATCGCTACCCAGCACGCCGTGCTGTGCGGTGACCTCTTCCATGCCGTCCAGTTCAATGAGCGCGAAGGTCGTCAAATCCGCCTCAAGGCGCTCGGCCAATGTGAGATCCAGCAATTCCAGGGTCTTGGCATGGTTCGGCAATCCGGTCAGCTTATCTTCGTCGGCGGCTCGTGCAGCCTGGACTTCCCTGACCGCCAGTTCGCGGCGGGCGCGCTTGAGTTGCCAAAGCGACAAAGCAGCAAAGCCAAAGAGTACAACGCCAATAACTGCAAAAGACGACGTCAGGCGACCCATCACTCGCATCGTAGCATTTGATCTATCCCATGTGAGAAAGCCCGTGATGCGACCGACGGCGTCCATCACCGGCCGCATTTCCCGGTCGTTTGCATCCGGATCATTTTCGAATTTCAGGTTCTTCACACCGGGGACTTGTCCTGCGATACGCACCAGGCGCGCTTCCATGTCACCGGATCGTTGCAACTGGGGGCGGATTTCGGAGACGGCGTGACGCAGTGCCGCGTGCTGTTCAGTGGTCAGGCGATCATCGTTTTGACCGGCAAGGCCATAACCGATCACGGCGCTTATAAGCATTGCCGCTATGGCAAGCATTGTGAAAACGAGGATCAGGCGCGAGGCGGCGAGGATCCATTTGGCAGGATGCGGCGCTGAGCCGGTGAGGCCCGGCGAGACCGACGGGTGACGTTGCACCCAGGCCGGCAGCCAGCGGCCAAAATTCAAGCCCGCTGCAACAGTATTGACCTCGTGCACCGGGGCCCTCCCAGCCGAAGCGGCGGCAAAACGGAGGTAGGGTTACGGATTGGGCTTTAAACGTTGGTCAGCAAACAGGGTGAATAAGTGGTAACTGCCGACTTAGCGCAGGCCGAACCAAAGGCTTGCAATGCTCAGGAACGAGAAAAATCCCACCACATCGGTCACCGTCGTCACAAACGGGCTCGAAGCCACCGCGGGATCGATCTTGAGGCGGTGCAGACCCAGAGGAATGAGGATTCCGCCAAGTGCCGCCGCGACCAGGTTGCAGATCATGGCGAGCCCTATCACAAAACCGAGCCCAGGCACCTTAAACCAAACATAGGCCGCCGCCCCGGTGATGACGGCAAAAGCAATGCCGTTGAGCAGGCCGACCATGACTTCCCGCATGATCACCCGCCAGGCGTTGGCGTCGTTCAAATCGCGGGTCGCCAAGGCGCGCACAGCAACCGTCATTGTCTGAGTTGTGGCATTTCCGCCCTGACTCGCGACGATGGGCGCGAGCACCGCCAGGGCTACCATTTTTTGCAGTTGGCCCTCGAACAGGCCGAGTACCGATGAAGCGAGAAACGCGGTGGCGAGATTGACCAGCAGCCAGCTGAAACGTCCGCGCGCGATCGTCCAGACGGAATCGGACAATTCTTCGCCGCGGGGAATTCCGCCCAGGGCGTGAATGTCCTCTTCCGCCTCCTTTTCAAGTACGTCAGCAACGTCGTCGAACGTAATGACTCCGACCAGGCGATCCCCGTCGAGCACCGGAGCAGCCACCCAGTTGTAACGTTGAAACTGGCGCGCCACTTCCTCCTGATCCTGGGTGGCGCTTATGCGCGGGCGATCGTCTTCCATAAGAGTGGAAATCGGCACCGGCCGCTTACTGCGCAGCAAACGATCCAGCGGCGCTGCGCCGAGGAAGTGGCCGTCCGCTCTCACTACATAGAGCTCGTAGAAACGCTCCGGCAGCTCGACCGTTTCGCGCATGTAGTCGATTGCTTGGCCGACGTTCCAGTCCGACGGTACGGCGATGAATTCCGTCTGCATTCGCCGGCCTGCCGAGTCCTCGGGATATTCGAGGGCACGCTTGATCGGGATGCGTTCAGGCGACGGAATCTGATCGAGGATCTCGGCACGCTCTTCCGTCGGCAGATCCTCGAGAATCGCTACCGCATCGTCGGATTCGATCTCGCTGACGCCCTTTGCCACCGTCTGCGGCGGCAGTTCCTCCAGGATCTCCTCACGAACCGCATCGTCGACTTCGGTGAGAGCGGTGAAGTCAAAGTCGATGCCGAGCAATTCGACCAGTCGTGGCCGCTGTTCGGCCTGGAGGGCCTCGAGCAGCGCGCCCATGTCGGATTCGTGCAGCCCGCCGACCAGCGCGCGCAGGCTGGACGCATCACCGGCCTCGATCCCGCGCGCGACGCTTTTGACGAAGGTCTTGCGAATAGAGCCGTCCTTGTTGCGCGGCAGTTGCGCAGCCTCGGTGTCGCTTGTGTCTTTCTTATCGAGCATGTCGGAGCCTGCCGGACACATTGTGCGCGCCGCTTGTACGCCCGCCTCCTCGCGGGAGCAAATGCTTAAAGCGTAAGCTTCTGTTTCAGGCAGGGGCTTGCCGACACCAATCCGTTGCGGTCAATTGCCGCTCCCGAATGACCATGACCCGCATCTTCCTTCTTGCCATTGTCGCAATTGTCATTCCCGTGACGGCCGTCGCCGCGCCGTGTCCGGGAAATCCGGAGGCGCTCGGCACCGAGCGAGTGATCGAGGTTGATTCCAGGAGGCGGGTCGGTCGCAAGCAGTTTCCTTCGACGCTTCCTTTGGGTCCCAAGGAGCTCGTGCTCACGTTCGACGATGGTCCCTGGCCGGGGACCACGCCTAAGGTGCTAGACGCTCTGAAGAGCGAGTGCGTGCGCGCGACGTTCTTCTTGCTTGGAAGAAATAGCGCAGCATTTCCCCAATTGGCGCGGCGAGGCCTTTCGGAGGGGCATACGGTCGGCCACCACAGCTATTCGCATCCTCTTCTTAACCGCATGTCGGTTACCAAGGCGGAGGCTGAGATCGACCGCGGCATCGCCGCGGATGAGCTCGCCCTTTACGGCGCGCAACGCACGACCCCTACGACGCCTTTCTTCCGGTTTCCGGGCTTTGCCGCCAACGGAGCCCTAGTCGAGCGCATCAACCAACGTGGCATGGTGGTCTTCGGCGCCGATGTGTGGGCGAGCGACTGGGTAAAGATGGGGTCAGAGCAAGAACTACGCCTCATCCTGTCCCGCATTGAAAGGGTGGGACGCGGCATTGTCCTGTTTCATGACACCAAGGCCCAGACAGCCCAGATGCTGCCCGCCTTCTTGCGGGAGCTGAAAAGGCGTGGTTACCGGATCGTGCACGTCGTGCCTAAGGGCGCCGGGACGCGCTGAGACGTCGCTTTTTTTACCGAACTTGAAGAATATCGTTGAAAACCAAAGCGATGTAGAGTTTCTAAGGCGTAAGCATCCATTAATGTCGCGTCCAATATTGTCGAGGCCTCAAGCGTGAGGCGGTAGGGCTAGGTCGGGGGCGTGATGCGTAGTCTAGTGGTTTTGTTACTTTGGTTGGTGGGTCTTGCCGCGGCCTCAGCAGAGTCGTGCCCCGGCAATCCCGATGCTTTGGGCACCAGCCGCGTCCTCACAATCAGCCCGGCGGATTTCCAGCGCATCGGCAGCATGCAATACACGCAAACGCTGCCACTGAAAGACCATGAAGTCGTCATCACTTTTGACGACGGACCGATCCCTCCCTACTCCAACGTCATACTCGACACGCTGGCTTCAGAGTGCGTGAAGGCGACCTATTTCCTGGTCGGCGAGATGGCGCGGGCCTACCCGTCGATCGTTCGGCGCATCTACAATGCCGGCCATACAATAGGCACCCATAGCCAAAATCACCCCTTCCGCTTCCAGCGCCTGACCGGCGAGGGCCTCGGCCGGCAAGTCGATGGCGGTATCGCATCGGTCGATGCGGCGCTCGGAGACCCCAAAGCGCTTTCGCCCTTTTTCCGGATTCCAGGTCTCAACAGATCGAACGCGATCGAGAAGTACCTCGCCTCCAAGTCACTGGTGACCTGGAGCGCGGACGTGGTTGCTGACGATTGGAAGCGCATTGGCGCGCGCGAGATCGTGCGCCGCGCGATGCGGCGGCTGGATGAAAAGGGTCGCGGCATTCTGCTGTTGCACGATATTCACTCCACCACAGCTACGGCGCTCCCGGTCCTGCTCAAGGAACTCAAGGCCCGCGGCTACCGTGTCGTTCAGGTCGTTCCGCAAGGCGAGCGTCCGGCATCGGTGGCGGATCAGGTGGCATCGCCGGATCCCGGCAAGGAGTCATCGCGCGTCGCACACGCCAACAGCAGCAATGATACGTCTGCAAAGACACCGCCGCGCCATCGCACCCGGAAACTTATCGACGGCAAACGGCGCAAGCCAGCGGTGGCAACGCTCAATCAGTGGGACTACAGCGCCGCCCCGAAAAACTGGCGCCAAAACCCGTTCTAGGCCCGCCTCTCTTCGCCACCGCCAATCAGTCTAGCGATCAGGGCGTGTGTCCGCCTTTGAGTCAAAGTGGCTCCAGTTCCGCTTTAGAGAACTGTCAGCTTTCGGGCTCCTTAAAGCGCGCGCACCATTTCGGCTTGAAACGGGCCGCCAATTTCGGAGAGCAATTGATCCTGCAGGATTCTGTCACGCAATCCATGAGTTCCCCCGTGCTCTCGCCGGCGCCGGGAGGTGCGGCGGCGCTTGCCGCCGGAGACAAATTGCTTCTGTCCGGAGCGGCCTGCTGGGGACCGGCCGGAGGAGCGGCTTGGCCCGTAAGAGGCGCGGGTTTGGGTTCCTCCTGACGGAACAAATCACCTGACGATGAACACCCCGCGAGAGCGAGGAGGAGCAGCATTGTACCGAGCTGTCTCATTTTATTACGCCTCACCTCAGTTGGCGGCGGGTGACCAGGTTATGTGCGCTGTCCAAATGCTCGCACACTACGGACGCCAAGACCACCTTCCGTCCCGTCGCCACTGACGACGCTAATTTAATGGGCGGCTGAGGTCGCATCCCTGCAAGCTTGTGATACCGTACGGTATCCCGGCCGGTCGAACGATGAACAAGGCCCTGGCTCAATGTCTATGCTTGAAGGGCGCATTTGCGCGCGCAAGTTGTTCGTCTCCGCTCGGTGAGTGAGAACGCGTTGTCGTAGGAGTACGCGTCATGACGACCAGAATCGTAAAGTTGCTCGCGGCAACCGCCGCGCTTGCTGCCTTCATGTGCTTGAGCACTGACCTTGCTGGCGCGAAAGGCGGGAGCGGGTGGCATGGCGGAGGGCGCGGCGGCGGTGGTGCTCGCATCGGTCACGGCAACTTTGGCGGCGCCCGCATCGGTAACTTCAGTGGCGCGCGCATGGGCAGCATGCGAGCCGCCAATTTTAGTGGCGCGCGCATGGGCATGCGAACCGCCAACTTCAGCGGCATGCGCATGGGTCACTGGCGTGCCAACAAATTCAGCGGCGGTCGCATGAACGCGCTTCGCACAGCAAATCTCAACGGAAGGTGGACGTCGCGCAATCGCTTCGCCAGCCTCAACGGAACGCGCATGCATGGTTTCAACTCCGCCCGCGCGCTTGGCGGTGGCGCCTGGAACAAATGGGGCAATCATCATTGGCGGGGTGCCTGGAATGGCCGATGGGCCGGATGGGGCCGATGGGGCGGCGGCTGGTTCGGACCGGTCTTCTGGCCGTTCTTCTACGGCGACCTCTTCGCCTTCGTGTTCTGGCCTTACGGCTTCTACGATCCGTTCTGGGCCTATGGCGATGTTTTTGTCTGGGATTCCATCTTGTGGCCGGGTCCCGCCTACGTCTCCTCTCCGGCCTATTACGATGTGTACGGCGGCTATGGAGGATACGCCCGCTCTGCACGGACGAGCGTTGCCCGCAATTCCGCTCGCGACATCACGGGCTCCATCCCCGACAGCAAAGATCTGGCGCAGACTTGCGCCGGCCTTGCGCCCGGCGTGACCGATCTGCCAATGGACCGCATCGAGAAAACGATCGATCTCACCGACGAACAGCTCAGGGCGCTCGATCTTCTCAAGGCGGCCACTGCGAAAGCGAGCGAGACCCTCAAGGCGTCATGTTCGAGCGAGGTCTCGCTGACGCCGCTCGGAAGACTCGAAGCGGTGCAGAAGCGGCTCGACGGCATGACACAGGCCATGGGAGTCGTGCGGGCGCCGCTCGACAACTTCTATAATTTGCTGAATGAAGAGCAAAAGCAGCGCTTCGCGGCACTCGGCCCGACGTCGTCCGCGCGCGCCGGCCGCCGCGGGTCTGGTTCGGGCGACAATCTGGCTCAGCTGTGCAGCCGCCAGACCGAAGGTTTCACGCAATTGCCCGTGCAACGCATCGAGCAAACCGTGAAGCCGACGCAACAGCAGCAGGACGCGTTCGACAAACTGAAGGTCGCCTCGATAATGGCCGCCGATCAGCTCAAGTCATCCTGCGCGGCAGACATCCCGCAGACGCCGCTGGATCGATTTGATGCCGTAGCCAAACGGCTCGATGCAATGGCGGCAGCCATTAAGATCGTGCATCCCGCACTTTCCAACTTCTATCTGTCTTTGACGGATGAACAGAAAGCGCGGTTCAACATTCTGGCGCCCTCGAAAACCACGATGAATCGCGAGGGCTGACCGCTGCTGTCGGCTGCAGCGCGCATGTCGCAATACGCGACGTGCGCGCTTTGCTATCCGCCTTTTGCCAGCGTTTTTTCAATCACCTGCATGACCGGCAGATCGGAATTGTCTTTCCGAAGGCACTCTGCCTTCAGCTTCTCGGCGTTTTGCTTGAGCAGTTGCGGCTCAAAGGCCGTTCTGCCCTGTTTACCGTGAAAATAGCCGCTGAGCCAGATATTGACGTCTCTCGGGTCTGCAATGCTGAAGGCGAGATACTGTTGGCAGGTAATCTTGGAGATCTCGACCGTGACTTGCGCGTGCGCAAGAGGCGCCGCAAGTAAAGCGACAAGCATGACCACAATTATTCTTGCCATGACTGCAGCCTCCTGAAATGGCGCACTAGCCATTGCCGCAGCACATGATCAGAATGCTGACGGTCGGGGCATTGGGAAACGACATCGCTGCCACCGGCCCTGCGGCGCCTGCTGCGGCTTCCAATGCTTCGTCGGAAATGTGGAAAGGAACAATCTCTTCGTCACTCAGTTCGAGAACTTTAGTCTTGCTATCCATGTCTTTTACTGTCTGGTGAGTGCAACCGGTCACCAGTGATCATACCAGCAAAACGGTCTTGATCGAACCTAATTTCCGACAACGGTGCTTGCCTTGGCGTCCTGACCGCGCTTTGCCGCTTGTCTATTTGCGTGGCTGTTTGCTTGGCTGTTTGCCTGGCTGTTTGCTTGGCTGTTTGCTTGGCTATTTGCTTGGCTATTTGCTTGGCTGTTTGCTTGGCTGTTTGCTTGGCGCGTCTTGGCGCGCGGCGTCGCGGCCTGTTGCGCGGCTGATTGCGCTGCCTTGGCGCGCTCCGCGGCCTCCTGCGCGCGCGGGTCTCGCGTCGGCAATGGAATTTCGTCGGGTCCATCCCAGGCCAACAGGCCAACGGTCTCCTGACAAGGCGCTTGCCGCTGCAGCTTCACCGCCGGACTGCCGGTCTGGGGACCGGTCCAAGCCTCCGCAGGCCAGCTCGTGATCGTCTTCACGTAGGCCTGCGTCTCCTGCGGCAACTGACCTTTTTTGGCGAGCCAATCCTCGATGCGTCTCGGGCCCGCGTTGTACGCCGCGGCAGCGAGGCCGAGATTGCCGAATTTCTGTGACAGATCGCGCAGCAGGCGCGCCGAAGCCGGGATCGCCTGCACCGGATCGAACGGATTATCGAGGCCCCTATCGTTTGCAGTCTCAGGCATGAACTGCGCGATACCAAGCGCGCCGGCCGTACTGATGGCGTGAGGTCTGAAACTGCTTTCTTGATACAAGAGTCGGATGAAGAAATGCGCGGGAAGACCATTGCTGCGCGCCGCCTCAATCAGCGTATCGCAGATTTCTTCGCGCGAGCGGTAGACAACGGGCTTGAGAAGCGGACGTAGCTGCGCCAGCGGCAGTATCACCGGTTCAGACGGGGCTACAAGTTCGACGCGCTCCGGCGCTTTGCTCGACGGAAATTCGAGGACCACCTGAATCGCATCACGCATGGCGAGTATCAGCCAGCCCCCTGCAACCACCGCTGCGAGGCCCAAGGCAATGCCGCTGACAAGATTGGAGTGCGTTCGCTGTACGACCAAGTCGCTTAGCCAGCCAACAATGAGGCCGGCCACCAGAATGGTGAAAACAATCAGGAAACCTTCGCCTGAGACGTACATGGGCCCAGCCCTGCCTGGACCGGATATGTTGGCCCGCTAGCATGACAAATATGAGGCAGGGGAACCAGGCTGTTTTTGCTTTGTTTGAGCCCCTTCCCGCCCCCTCCGGCCTGAGGGAGACGCGCTGCTGAGAGTCAGCGCGGTTGATTTCCGCATCAGCCGGAGGAACCGCATGACCGCTCAAATGCCCGACGCAAAACTCGTTTTGGCAAGAGAACTTATTCCGCGCGGTAGAATCGCACTCCAGAAAAAGGAGCGACTCACGTTTAGATCGCAATTGGCGATGGCGTGGTCTGGGCACTGACATTTTCGCGGGGAGATAAATGACGTTGCCACAAGAAAAGCGACGCGATGAATCGCGTGCAACAATCATGAAAAGCCAGGAGCGGTCGTGACATCCGTCCCTAACCCCGGGCAATCAACGCGTTTCGTCTGTCGATCGTACATGGCTGTGGTGCTCGTGCCCGAGCCACCAATTGTCGAGTGGGTCACCGAGATCGAACAGAGAATTAAAGGGGCGGGGCGTTTCCTTGTCGGATCGCCGATCGTCCTCGATCTGTCCGCGGTAAAGCTCAGCAAATCCGCGATCGCACACCTGGTGGCGGAACTTGATCATCGCGGCGTCCGCGTCATGGGAATCGAAAATGCCGATCCCGCCTCCGTTGGTGAAGGAGTTCCGCCGATGGTGCGTCCCAGCCGGGGTGCGAGCACAAATCTCGATGTAGCCGCAAAGCCTGCGCCGGAACCGCGCCACAAGCCCACGACGCTTCTGCTGGACGAGCCGGTCCGATCGGGACAATCGATCTTCTTCCCGGATGGCGACGTGACCGTTCTCGGCTCGGTGGGTTCGGGCGCCGAAGTCGTCGCGGGCGGTTCCATACACGTCTATGGCGCATTGCGGGGGCGCGCCATGGCGGGATCGAATGGCAACACGAGAGCCCGCATCTTCTGCAGCAGGATCGAAGCCGAGCTTCTGGCGATCGACGGTCACTACGTGACGGCCGAGTCAATGGATAAGAATTTGCGCGACCGAGCCGTGCAAGCGTGGCTTGAAGGCACCGAGCTGAAGATCACCGCATTGGACTAGAACAACAAACACCCCAGGAGATGCAGACAATGGCCAAGGTCGTAGTAGTGACTTCCGGGAAGGGCGGCGTCGGGAAGACCACGTCGACCGCGGCCCTCGGCGCGGCGCTGGCGCAACTCGGACAGAACGTCGTCATCATTGATTTCGACGTCGGGCTGCGAAATTTGGACCTGGTGATGGGCGCCGAACGGCGGGTTGTCTATGATTTCATCAATGTGACACAAGGCGTCGCCAAGCTGTCGCAGGCCCTGATCCGCGACAAGCGCCTCGACAAACTTGCCCTGCTTCCCGCCTCACAGACCCGCGACAAGGACGCCCTCACAGAGGACGGGGTCCAGCGCGTGATTGCCGCGCTCCGACAACAGTTCGACTGGGTCATCTGCGACAGCCCGGCCGGCATCGAGCGCGGCGCATCTCACGCCATGCGGCATGCCGACATCGCCGTCGTGATCACCAATCCCGAGGTCTCGTCGGTGCGCGATTCCGA
>Ga0184635_10000367_pt1 | contig 11155 bp, 11 predicted proteins | sample PLM3_30_b2_FD_133147 | JGI IMG/M metagenome (GOLD analysis project Ga0184635, IMG submission 133147) | Groundwater sediment microbial communities from an aquifer in East River, Colorado, USA - PLM3_30_b2 | ecosystem: Environmental > Terrestrial > Soil > Riparian zone | place: USA: East River...
AGGACGAGGGCGAGGTCGATCGCCTTCTGCGGTACGAACGGGCGCCTGGACTCAGCGTCGTCGAAGGCGGCGTTTAGGGCCCTGCGGAGGGCGCCAAAGAGGCTGCTGCCGGACCAGGCCATGCCTAGCAGGGCGAGCAAACCGAGCGCGCCACTTCCCGTGTTACCAACGCCGCGAACAGCATCGGTGACCGAATCGCGCCCTTCACCCTCGTTGAGAGGTATTTGGTTCAGTACCTCGTCGACGATATCGTCCTGGACGCCCTGATCCTGGATCACGAGACCCGCCGCCGCAACGATGAAGATGAGGAGCGGGAATAGCGCGAAGATTGCGTAGTAGGAGATGGCAGCGGCTAGATGGCCACAATCGTCGCGAATAAATTCCGTGACAGACCGCTGAGCCAGCGTCTTGATGAAGCGAAACACCCGCCCTCCTTACCGCTCAGTTTAGAGAACGTCGTTGGCGGGGAAAACGTTCTCGGTTTTTTGATTTTACCAAGCATTCTGGCCGGAACTTGTTAAATCTCCCTATCAGTTCCTACGTGACAGGATAAGGGGTTGACTCCGCGTGGTCGCTGTTGCGTATACTGCAACCAATGCAGTCGCAGGAGGTCGACACGATGTCGTCCCCCCTGGGGGAGACCCTCCGTCGCGCAAGGCTCTCCAAGAATGTCACGTTTGAGGATGCCGAGCGTGTAACTCGCATCCGCCGCGAGTACCTCGAAGCGCTGGAGCACGAAGACTTCAACAAACTACCTGCCCCCGTCTACGCTCGTGGTTTTTTGCGCTCATACGCCGGATACCTGGGGCTCGATCCGGGCGAACTGATGCCCTTCTTCCCCGTCGGACACGTTGAAGAGCCGCAGCTGGATCCCCTGCCGGAGGTTGGTGAGCCCCGCACATGGAACATGAGCGGCGTTCTGGCCGTTGGCGTCGTGGGATTCCTCGTCCTGTTGGTGATCGCGCTCTATAGCGTGGGAAGAGAGGGGACGAGCCCTGCGCTGGCGCCGCAAGAGAACGCCACCGCGGACTCTCCGAACGTAGTTGTCCCGCCTGCACAAGAGGACACGACTGTGACGGGGCCGGCGGGAGCGCTTCCAGATCTCATCGGGCAGAGCCTGGAAGACGCCATTGCGATCGTCGAGGGCACCGGTGCGACTTACATCGTCGTAGGCGTCCCCGAGGGCGACGCGCCGGTAGGACAGATCGTTGACCACAGCCCAGGGCCAGACGAGACGGTTGGGGCTGGGGATGTGGTCACGCTGTTCGTAAGTCAGTAGACCAGTAGTCCGCAACACTAGGGCCGAGCGACCGCCGATATCCCCTACAGCGCCCCGCGGATGATCTCGGTTTCGTAGTCGATGATCTCGGCGTCGAGGCGCTCTGATTCTATGAAAGAGACCACGGCGGCCAGGACCTTGTCGGCGTGGCGCTCGTCGTTGGAGGCGTAGGCAATCGCTATCGAAGCCAGCTGCCAGGAGTCGTTATCTCCCACCTCGGCAGCGGAGACGTTGAACTTGTTGTGCAATCGGGCGATGAGCGACTTCAAGACTTGCCGCTTGCCTTTGAGCGAGTGGTTTTCCGGCAGGCGGAACTGGACGCGACAGAGGCCAACGGCGAGAGCCAATGCGCCTCAGGTCCCCGGCCGTCCTCGGGATATGAGCGGCGAGAGTGCACGCGTCGCTATTAGTGCCTTCTCGTTGCATTGGCCCACCCGCAAAGTGTCTTACTCCGATTCTTCGGTCGTTCCGTCTTCGCTTAGAGCGACTCCCGCAGTTAGGTCCGGGCTAATGTCCGGCAGCGGCGGCAGGTCCTCCGGCTTTTCGAGGCCGAAGTACTCGAGGAAGCGGAAGGTGGTGCCGTATAGATAGGGGCGACCGGGAGTCGCAGCGCGGCCGACCTCGGTCACCAGACCTCGCGCCCTGAGGGAGGCAAGCGATCGGTCGCAGTTGACGCCGCGGATAGCTTCGATAATCTGGCGGCTGATCGGCTGCTTGTAGGCGATGATGGCGAGCGTTTCGAGTGCGGCGTGGGAGACACGCTGGTCTTCGTCCACTCCCAGAAACTGCTCGACGAAAGGGGCGGCTTCAGGCGCCGTTACCATTTGGACTGCGGCGCCCGTACGTTGGACACGCAGACCGCGGCCCTGACTCTCCGACGCTATCGCCTCAACGGCAGCGACGACCTCTGCTTCACGCCGTCGCGTCACGCGCGCCAGCGAAGTAATTTCGACGGGCTCGTCGGCGACAAAGAGGATGCTTTCAATGATTGCGTTCAGGTTGTCGCTAGCGGAGGTCATGTTCGTGCGATAAAAGTTATGGCCGCGAGTCGCCGGCCGGCTCGTCCTCGGACTGCTTCTCCGGTTCAGTCCCAAAGAGGCGCGACCTGAGTGAGGGCTCCGAAGGAGCTTCGTCCGTGTCGGCTGCGGCGGGTTCCGAAGCTGCCTGGGCCGACTCGCTGCCCGTCGTTGCAGCTGGCTCGGCTGGCGCATCGGCCGGTTCGGTGGCCTCATTTGGGCGCGCCTCAGCATCCCTTAGAGATTCCGGCTTGTCACCGTAGACGAGCGGGCCCGGAGAGGCGTCCGCAGTTCCCTCAGTCGCGTCGATGACGGGAGGCTCGTGCGGGGCTGCATCTTCGGCGCTGCCGAGAATCTCGCTGGGGTCTGTCTCGGGCTGCCGCTCCGGCGGGCGGACTATCGAAGACGCCGCGGTATCTGGACTCATTGCGGCAGCCGTTACGGGAAGCGGTTTTTCATCTCCAAAGCTCACACGGACATCCGGGAGTCCGGCAACGGGCAGGCCCAGCTCGGTCTGGATAATGTCGACGACGATACGGGAAGCTTCTTGCGTCACGTTTGCGACATTGGCGCGTGGCCTTAGGGCCAGATCCAGGTTCGTGGCGATGCCGTTATCGCGTGTCCGGACGCGGGCCTTTGCGTTCGTTACGTCGGGCATAGACGCCAGCGCCTCCTCAAGACGAAGGCGGAGGGCCCGGGCGGGAACGATAGTCGTGGAGCCAGCCTGCGTTACGTGGAGCTCGCGTTCCTCATCCTCCGGTGCGAGTTCGAGGATGATGATGAGGAGCCCGAAAACGGCGAGGGCAAGTGCGGCAAGAGTCAGGATGAGGCGGCCGGCGGTGTCGTTGTTGTCCTCCATCTCCTGAACGATGTCGCCGAGCGTGTTTATGGCGTCGTCCGGCGCGGCCCAAGCCAGGAAGATAACGATCGCCATAAGCACGATCCAGGCGGCAGCCAGCAGGACGATGGCGGTGCGATTGGCGTCGTTCAAGCGGCAACACCTTCTTCGGCTTCTGTTAGACCAATGATTCGTTCGTCGTCGAGACGAATGAGGTGGGCGGGCAAAAGCCGGTTCGCGAGGTCAGAATCAGAAGCGACGTAAACCCGCAGGTAGTTGCCGGTCAAGCCTCGCCAACTCCCGTTGACCTTCTCTTCCCAGAGTACGTCCATTGTGCGACCCAGGAATCGGCTGCGAAACGCCAGCGACGACTCGCGCCCGAGTTCGAGCAGACATTCGAGGCGCTCCCGACGGACGGGTGGTGGCAGGTGATCTCGCATGACCGCAGCGGCCGTATGAGGCCGGCGAGAATAGGGAAATGCGTGAATCGCGGCGAACTCGGCCTCCCGGGAGAGAGCGAGCGTCGCTTCGAAGTCGGCTTCAGTCTCGCCGGGGAAGCCGGCGATGACGTCAGTCGTTATCGCGACATCGGGCACGTGTTCCCGGATCAGCGCAACGGCGTGAAGGTATTCGTCGGAAGTGTAACGCCGGCGCATGCGTTTGAGGACGGCGTCCGAGCCGCTCTGGAGGGGGAGATGGAAGTGAGGACAGAGACGGGGGTCGTTCCAGAGACGCAGGAGGGTGGGGGAGATGTCCTGCGCCTGAAGGGAAGAGAGACGAATGCGAGGGATAGACGTGCGTTCCAGGAGCGCTTCGAGAAGGAGTCGCGGGCCGTGCTCTCTCCATCCCAAGTCACGACCGAAGTTACCGAGTTGCGTACCCGTGAGGACGACCTCGCAGGCTCCATCAGCCTCGCGTGCACGAACGTTTTCGACGACTCGATCGATGGCGGTGCTGATCTCACGGCCACGGGTGTAGGGCACGATGCAGAACGCGCAGAGCTCGTTGCAACCTTCCTGGATCTTGACGAAGGCGCGGGTCCGCAGACCGCCACTGACCGGGGAGGGACAGCCAACAGTTGGATCGCCGCGTTCGCGCAGGCGCTCGAGCAGTCGATCTGAGATCGAGGGCTTCTCGTCGTTAGGGAGGACGGCGTCGGCGCCGGTGATCTCGGCGATGTTGCGAGGTGCAGTCTCTGCGTAGCAGCCGGTGAGGACGATTTCGGCGCCGGGCGATAGGCGGCGGGCCATACGGACCAAATGCCTCGCCTTACGGTCCGCAACGTGGGTGACCGAGCAGCTGTTGATAACGAAGGCCTCGGCGCCCTTTACGGGCTTGTCGGTTACGCGAACGCCATCGCCGGCGAGGCGGCGCGCGATCGCCTCAGAATCGGCCTGGTTGAGCTTGCAGCCGAGCGTGAGTACAGATACGGTAGGCGGTTCGTTCGCCATCAACGGTCATGATAGACGGCGCTACTGATGGCGTCCAATCAGCCCAGGGAATTGCAGCGAAGAGGAACTCCGCTATCGTCGGGGCGCGGATCTTAGCTGCCGCAGCGGGAGTAGCCGCAGACCGGGCAGGCGGCGCAGCCTTCGCCGTGGACTAGCGGGCCGCCGCAATCGGGGCAGCGCGCGGCGCGGAAGAGCTGGAGGCGGAGCTGGGTGGCGGTTTTGGTTGTTGCGGACATCGATTGATCACCTCGCACTATTAGAACTCTTGTGCTAATAGTAGTAGCACGGGCGTTCTATTGTCAAGGTAAGATGGCACTGGCCTGAAAGAGCTGTGCTAGTAGGCTCGCCGGCTTCACAATGAGCACACATGCGTATCATCGCGGCGCCTCAGGAATATAAGGGCACGCTAACGGCGCGAGAGGCGGCGGAGGCGATGACCGAGGGCGCACGCCGCGCTGTGCCAGAGGCGACTATCGAGCCAGTACCGCTGTCGGATGGTGGGCCCGGCCTGGTGGAGGCGATTCTCTCATCGGCGAGCGGGCGGGTGATGCTCACGCCCGTGGCGGATCCACTGGAGAGGATTATCGAGGCGCGCCGGGCGGTGCTGGAGGACGGGACGGCAGTCATCGAATCTGCCGCCGCGGCAGGCCTCATCCTGCTTGGCGACGACGAGCGCGATCCACGCGCGACGAGCACCTATGGTGTCGGCCAACTCATGCTAGCGGCGTTCGAGGAACGTTGCGAGCACATAATCGTAGGTCTCGGCGGTAGCTCGACGAACGATGGAGGGGCTGGGATGGGCGCCGCGCTCGGCGCAAGGTTCGTGGACGCGTCGGGCGAGGCACTACCGCCTGGCGGCGCGGCCCTGGCTCGACTCGACCACGTAGACATCTCGGGTCTCGACCCGAGGATCGCGGAGGCTCGCGTGGTGGCTGCTGCGGACGTTACGAACCCGCTGTGCGGGCCTGAGGGAGCGTCGCTGGTGTATGGGCCGCAGAAGGGCGCGTCGCCCGAGGTCGCCGCGGAGTTGGACGCTGCGCTCCGCCGGTACGCTGACATCCTTGAGCGCGACATCGGCGTTTCAGTACTCGCCACCCCGGGCGCAGGCGCTGCCGGCGGGCTGGGTGCTGGACTGATCGCATTCGCGCATGCCGAGGTGCGCCCCGGTTTCGAAGTCGTGGCCGGCGCAATGCGGCTGCGAGAGCGGATCGCGGGCGCGGACCTGCTGCTGACCGGCGAAGGACGCCTCGATCGCCAGAGCGGCTACGGCAAGGCGACCCTGGGCATCGCCCGCATGGCCGCTGAGTGCGGGGTGCCGGTGCTGGTGGTCCCGGGCGCGCTAGGCCCTGGCTGGGAGGCGATTCTCCCCTACGCGGACGGCGTCGAGCCCATCGTCGGCAGTACGGCGACCGAGAAAGAAGCCGTGGCTCGTCCAGCGGCGATGCTGGCGCTTGCCGTCGAGCGGGCGGTGAGAGGCTGGATGAGTGCCAAGGGGATCAGTGACGAGAGCTGATTCGTTCTGCAATAATGTAGGCGTCATGTATAATTCTGGACCTTCGTCTCGCCCGCGGAACATTCTCTCGCCTTCGGCCCGCGTCTGCGCCTGTATCGCGGCCCCGGCCCTTCATGGAAGGACGTCGGGGCCCGTCTCGGCAGGTATGATTGGCAGTCGAAACGGAGACACGGTCCATGGGATTCTTAGACAGCATTAGACGAGATATTAAGGCGGCGCGGGAACGCGACCCCGCCGCGACCAGCGACCTCGAGGTCGTCCTCACCTACCCAGGCTTCCACGCACGACAGATCCACCGGGTTACAAATACGCTGCACCATAGCGGATGGCGTCTGGCGGCTCGGGTGGTTTCCCACTTCGGGCGCACCCTGACGGGTATCGAGATCCACCCCGGCGCGCAGATAGGTGAGGGGTTCTTCATCGACCACGGGATGGGCGTCGTCATCGGCGAGACAGCGATCATCGGCGACAACGTCCACCTCTTCCAGGGAGTGACGTTGGGAGGCACAAGCACACGCCGCGCCAAGCGCCATCCCACGCTCGCCCGCAATGTCGTTGTCGGCGCGGGCGCGAAGGTGATCGGCGACGTAACGGTAGGCGAGAACGCGAAGATCGGCGCCGGCTCTGTAGTCGTCACGAATGTTCCCCCGAACGCAACGGTCGTCGGCGTGCCGGGCCACGTCGTCGCCTTTGCTGACCCTGGTGACGACACCGTCCTGCGGTTGCCGGATCCAGAGTGGGACATTATCAAAAGTCTGGAGACGCGAATCGCCGAGCTCGAGTCGCGTATCGCGCAGCTAGAAACGACTCCAGGTAAGAGAGCGGCTCCGGCGGCGGTTGACGGCGAGGATTAGGGCTGGTGGCCGGGTCGCGCTCCCGCTTCGATCCACTCAGCCTGCGCTGACGCCGCGCGATACTTTGATAACCTCAGCACGAACGGGTCGACGATGAAGATCTACAACACGATGTCGCGGCGAGTCGAAGATTTCGCGCCGGCGGGTGACGAGGCAAAGCTGTACGTCTGCGGCATCACTCCGTACGATCACGCGCACCTTGGGCACGCTATGAGCTACATCATCTTCGATGTTCTACGGCGCTACCTGGAGTTTCGCGGCTTTCGAGTGAAGCACGTGCAGAATTACACGGACATCGACGACCGGATCATCAATCGAGCGAACGCGCTGGGACAGTCTTTCGACCAGGTGGCGGCGACTTACATCGACGAGTTCGAGCAGGAGATGCGGGAGCTGAATATTACGCCGGCCCACGTTTTCCCGCGCGCTACGCAAGAGATCCCAACGATCATTGAGATGACAGAGCGTTTGATCGAAAGGGGGCACGCTTATAGCGCAAACGGCGACGTCTACTTTCGCGTGCGAAGCAAGGCTGACTACGGGAAGCTGTCCCGGCGTGACGTCGATGCGCTGATGGCCGGGGCAAGGGTCGAGCCGGGCGAGCGAAAGGAGGACCCCGCGGACTTCGCGCTCTGGAAGGGCGCCAAGGAAGGCGAGCCAGCTTGGGAGAGTCCCTGGGGGCCGGGGCGGCCGGGCTGGCATATCGAGTGCTCTGCCATGTCGTATCGCTACCTGGGCGCCACGCTGGACATCCACGGCGGGGGACAGGACCTGATCTTCCCGCACCACGAGAACGAGATAGCCCAGAGCGAGGCGTATAGCCGCAAGGAACCGTTCGTCCGCTATTGGCTACACAACGGCTGGCTGATGTTCAGTGAAGAGAAAATGAGCAAGTCGCTTGGCAATATCATCACGATCCGCCAGGGGCTCGATAGATACGGCGCTGATGGACTGCGCCTTTTCGTGCTGACCTCTCACTACCGCGCGCCTCTCTCTTATTCGGAAGAGGCTCTCGAATCGGGCAAGCGGGCGGCGGAGCGCCTGCGATTGGCGGCGATGCTTCCCGGCGGCGAAGGCGCTCCCTCAGATATCGAAGTCGAGTCGTACCGGCAGCGCTTCATCGAGGCGATGGACGATGACCTAAACACGCCCGCCGGCCTCGCTGCACTGTTCGACCTCACGCGAGAGATAAACCGCGCGCGGGACGAGGGACGGGGCGTGGGCGAGGCGCAAGCGACGCTCCGCGAGCTGGCCGGAGTCCTCGGCCTCACGCTGCGCGAACCGGAGGCGGCGATGGGCGCGGCGCCCTTCATCGAGCTGCTAGTGTCCTTGCGGAACGAGCTGCGTGGGGCGAAGCAGTTTGAACTGGCCGACCGGGTACGCTCAGGACTTTCGGAACTCGGAATCACACTCGAAGACGCGGCGGAGGGGACACGCTGGCGGAGGGGATAACATCTCAGTATGGTCGCGAAAGAGAAACGGAGCGGACTTGCGATCCGCTCCGTTCGATCTCGTGCCCAGTTGGACTGGCTGCTGACTACGGCAACGAGATCATAGCACCGATCCCTTCGGTCTGTCACTCAGATATAACATCCCGAGGTACCCCGGGCGGGACTCGAACCCACGACCTCTCCGTAGTCAGCAGAGTGCTCTATCCAACTGAGCTACCGGGGCACGGTGGCATAATAGGAAGCCGAAACCCAGTGCAGTCAATACACGAATGTCACTAAACAAAACCGCCGCCGGAACGCTGCTGCGCACAGCACTGTACGACGAGCATAAGCGGCTCGGCGCGCGCATCGTCCCGTTCGCCGGCTACGAGATGCCCGTGCAGTACACCGGCGTCATTGAGGAGCACAACGCTGTCCGGCAGCGGGCCGGAATGTTCGACGTGTCGCACATGGGCCGGTTCGAGGTGCACGGCCCGGAAGCCGGGGGCTTCTTGCGCTACGTCAGCACTTGGGACATGACACGCCTCGCGCCGGGCGAAGGCCACTACTCGGCTTCTTGCCGCGAGGACGGGGGTATCCTCGACGACATCTACGTCTTCTGCCTCGATCCAGAGCGCTATCTCGTCGTCGTGAACGCCTCCAACGCGCCGAAGATGAAAGCGTGGCTGGAGAACCGCATCGAGCGATGGAATGCGCGTTTGATCGACCGCCACACGTCGACCGGGATGATAGCGGTGCAAGGGCCGGAGGCGCTCGGCCGCCTACGGGAGCTTATCGGCGATGAGTTCGTCGCCTCGCTAAGGCCGAGACGCTGCGGCGAGACCGAGTGGCAGAAACAGACGCTCTTTGCCTCTCGCACTGGTTATACCGGCGAGGACGGCCTCGAGCTCGTGATCGAAGCCGACGGCGGACCGCAACTTTGGCAGGCGCTGCTAGACGCCGGTGTCGCCCCAGCCGGCCTCGGCGCCCGGGATACACTGCGACTGGAAGCAGCGCTACTGCTGTACGGCAACGATATGGACGAGGAGACGAACCCCTGGGAAGTGGGACTTGATTGGGTCGTCTCGCTCGACGACGGCGCTGACTTCGTCGGGCGAAAGGCTCTCATCGGGCTCAAGGAGCGCGACGTCGAGCGGGAGCTCGTCTGCCTCAAGGCCCTCGACCGCGGAATCATGCGCAGTCACTGCGACATCTTCCACCAGGGCGAGAGCGTCGGTACAATCACGAGCGGCGGCTATTCGCCCACGCTCTCCGTCAGCATAGGCATGGGGTTCGTCCCCCCGGGACTCTCGGCCGAGGGGACGGAGATGATCGTGGACGTGCGGGGTAAGGCTCTCGCGGTTCAGGTTGTCCCGCGGCCGTTCTACAAGAGACCAAAGCAGACATAAACCAGGAGGAGCGATTGCCCAGCCCTGCCGATCTCAAGTACACCAAAGAACACGAGTGGGTGCGGAATGACGGCGATGAGGGAACGGTGGGCATCACGGACTACGCGCAGGACCAGCTCGGCGACATCGTCTTCGTCGAGCTGCCCGTAGACGGCGCAACAGTCGCGCAGATGCAGAAGTTCGGTGAGATCGAATCTGTTAAGGCGGTCTCGGAACTCTACGCTCCTGTTACCGGCGAGGTGCTCGAGGCAAACCCCACCCTCGCCGACAACCCGCAGTTCGTGAACGACGACCCGTACGGCGAAGGATGGATGCTGCGCATTCGCCTGAGCGACCTGGGCGAGTTGGAGAAGCTCCTTTCGGCGCGCGAGTACGACGACTTCATCGCGCAGGGCGCGGAATGAGCGCGACCAGCCCTCACCCGTATATCCCGAACACAGACGAGGACCGCCGCGCGATGCTCGACCACATCGGTATCGCTGCTGTCGACGATCTTTTCGCGGACATTCCGGGCGCGTTCCGCATCGAGGGACTCAATCTTCTTCCGGCACTACCCGAACTCGATCTGACGCGCGAAATGGCGGCGCTGGCTTCGCAGAACATCGTAGCGGCGAACGGCGTTGCTTCGTTCCTAGGTGGCGGCGCTTACCGGCACTTCATCCCGAGTACGGTCGGCCACATCATCTCGCGGAGCGAGTACTACACCGCCTACACGCCGTACCAGCCGGAGATCAGCCAGGGCACCCTCCAGACGATGTTCGAGCTTCAATCGATGGTCTGCGGGCTGACCGGGATGGATGTGGCCAACGCAGGAATGTACGACGGCGCCAGCGCTCTGGCCGAGGCCTGCCTGATGGCTTGCCGCGTCACCGGCCGCGATCGCATCGCCGTTCACTCCAGCGTCAATCCGGCGTGGCTGGCCGTCGTGCGTACGTACGCGCACGGCCCGGACCTCGCTGTGGATGTCGTCGACCGCGGCGGGCTGACCGACGCGCACGCGTGCCTCGCCGTCCAGCAGCCCGCCTTCTTCGGCGACCTGATCGACGGTTGGAGCCTAAGCGACGACGCGCGCAAGGCGGGCGCTCTCTACATCACGGCGGTGGACCCGATATCGCTCGGCATGGTGACTCCGCCGAGCGAATACGGCGCGGACATCGCCGTCGCCGAGGGACAGAGTTTGGGTTGGCCGGTGAACTTTGGCGGGCCGTGGCTAGGGCTGTTCGCCTGCCGTGAGGAGTATAGCCGGCAGATGCCCGGTCGCATCGTCGGGCGGACGACGGACCTCGAGGGGCGAACGGGGTACGTGCTTACGCTTCAGACACGTGAGCAGCATATCCGCCGGGAGAGGGCGACCTCGAACATCTG
>Ga0184635_10000368_pt1 | contig 11154 bp, 10 predicted proteins | sample PLM3_30_b2_FD_133147 | JGI IMG/M metagenome (GOLD analysis project Ga0184635, IMG submission 133147) | Groundwater sediment microbial communities from an aquifer in East River, Colorado, USA - PLM3_30_b2 | ecosystem: Environmental > Terrestrial > Soil > Riparian zone | place: USA: East River...
TACTTACAAAATTGCGTTTTCAGGATTTGAGATTATTATGAGCTTACCGACAGTGCTACTATGTAGCTCCTGTTGCGTCGCACTCTTGTGCATTCTTATCGCTATTCACCATTGAGTAGTAAAACAGAATTAAGGATCTAAATTTTTAAATTAATAAACTCAAATTAAATGAAATCGCTTAAAATATTTTCAACTGTTCTTCTTTGTTGCGCAATTGCAACAACTTCTTTTTCTCAAAAAACAAAAACTGACACATTCCAGGTTTCTGGTAATTGCGGCATGTGTGAAGCCAAAATTGAAAAAGCTGCAAAAGCAGCCGGTGCCACTTATGCTGAATGGAATAAAGACACAAAAGTTATTACCGTTAAATACAATTCCACTTCATCCAATCTAGCAAAAATTCAGAAAGGCATTGCCGATGCAGGATATGATAATGTAGGAGTGAAAACAACCAGTGAAGCATACGATAAACTTCATGCTTGTTGCAAATATGATAGAACAGCAGTTGCAACAGCAGGAACTGAAAAAATGGATTGCTGTAAAGATGGTAAATGCACTAAAGAAGGCCATAATGGTAAAGATTGTTGCAAAAAAGATGGAACAGCAAAAATGGATTGCTGCAAAGATGGCAAATGCACCAAAGAAGGGCATGATGGTAAAGATTGCTGCAAAAATGAGGAAGATCATAAACATTAATCTTTCAAACAGTCTAATATGAAAAAGATAATTGCAGTTGTTGTAGTGGCTTTTGTTACTGTTGCGTTGCAGGCACAGTTTTCTAAAGCAACACTCCAGGCAAGTGGGCTCACTTGCTCCATGTGCTCAAAGGCAGTGAAAGTGGCATTGGAGAAAGTCCCGTTTGTACAGGAAGTAAAAGTGAATATTAAAAGCCAGGAATACACGATCGTCTTTAAAGAAAACAATAATGCTGATTTTGACGCGTTGAAGAAAGCAGTGGAAGACGCAGGTTTCTCTGTTGCCTCACTTAAAGTGACCGGGAATTTTTCAGATGTGAGTGTTCAAAAGGATAAGCACCTGCAACTTGATGGTAAGAACTTTCATTTTATAAATAGCAGCGATAAAGTGTTGAGCGGTGAACAGACTTTAACCATTGTTGACAAGGATTTTCTTTCAGCAAAGGATTATAAAAAGTATAGTGCTGCTACAAAAATGGAGTGCATCAAAACAGGTAAAGCCGGCAACTGTTGCGTTAAAGATGGTATGCATTCAGAAGAAAGAGTTTATCATGTTATCATTTGATCAAAAGCTTCTCTCCCGCTAACAGCGGGAGAGAAGCTTCCTTTAATAATTAAAAAATGAAAAGCCTACGCATTCTTATCCTGAGTTTCGTCTTTGCATTTTCTGCATCTGCGGTCAATGCGCAAGGACCAATTCCAAACATCACCGATTATCGGCTTGATTTTACAGTCGTCGGTATGACCGGTGATTCGATCAGCCTTTCTTCTCTAAAAGGGAAAGTTTTCCTGCTTGATTTCTGGGCAAGCTGGTGCGGTCCCTGTCGATATGCCAATAAGCAGTTGGTGAAATTTTACAATAAGTATAAAGACAAAGGGTTTGAAATACTAAGTGTTTCATTGGATGATGAAAAAAGTGCCTGGAAAAAAGCGGTAACAAAAGATAAGATCACATGGATGCAGGGTTTTGATAGGGGTGGATGGGATTCATTTGCGGCGAGGAAATGGCAAGTAGATGCATTACCTTCTTCGTTTCTGATAAATAAAAATGGAGATGTAGTAGGTATCAATCTTGAAAAAGATGATCTCGAAAAGAAAATTAAAGAACTGCTTGGGTTATAAAATTAAAATGAAAAGAATTTTACCTGCCTTCCTGATTTTAGCAACATTTAATACTACCGGGCAGGAACTTTTTCCATATACCGAACCCGCCTCTAACATGCCCGCAAAATCAATGAGCCTGAAGATGAGTGCTATGTTAGGTAAAGGTGTACATGGAAGCGGGATAGATCAGCGATATTCTCCCGAGGTCATGTTTGGGATCAATAAAAAATGGATGTTGCATGCAGCCCTTACTCTTTCAAATATGTATGAAAACTTTTTTTATTACGAGTCAGCAAGAGTATATGCCAAGTATCGTTTTCTTTCAAATGACGATGTACACAAGCATTTTCGTATGGCCGCATTTGCCACGGCAGCTTATAGCAGGAATCATCTTCAGCATAATGAATTAAACTTAATGGGAGATCATAGTGGTGTGCAGGCGGGGCTAATTGCTACACAACTCTGGAATAGACTCGCTGTTTCAGGCACTGCAAGTTTGATCGAAGTTTTTGATAAAAAAAGAGAGGATAAACCACAACAATATGCTTTTCAAAGTTTGAATTATTCTTTATCTGCCGGTTATCTTGTTTTACCACGAGTGTATAAAGATTACGATCAGACAAACCTCAATATCTACGCTGAGCTGTTAGGCGGACAAAATCTTGATTGGGAGTACGAAAAATATTACCTCGACCTTGCTCCATCATTACAGTTGATCTTTAAAAGCACCAGCAAATTAAACCTTGGTTATCGCTTTCAGTTGAAAAGCGATATTTATCGAAATATGAAAAACAGCTGGATGATAAGCTACGAGTATATATTTCTAAATGCATTGAAAAAAAAGCCTGCAAAATGAGTTAGATCAGGAAAAATAATTTATCAGGATGACCGGGGTCATCTTGATAAAGTGGCGGTAGACCTAATTTTACCCTGAAATGAAAAAAATACTGGTATCCATATTAGCTGTTTTTTATCTCGCCTCTTCAGTGGGTGCCACGGTTCATTTACATTATTGCATGGATAAGTTCATTGATTGGAGCTTATTGAAAGGTGATGGGGACAAATGCAATAAATGCGGAATGGAAAAAGAGGGAGGCTGTTGTAAGGATGAAAACAAGTTTGTAAAAAGCAATGTCGATCAGAAAGTAGCTGAATCTACTATCCAACTTAAACAGATGGCAGCAGTTGCTACACCAGCTGTTTTTATTTATACATCTGAATATCATTTCAATTCTATAATTCAGGAAAGTCAGCTAAGCCACACACCTCTGCGAAGTAATGGCGTAGGCATTTATATTCTCAACAGCGTTTTCCGTCTTTAAAGTTTGGTTACTTGCTAGTCTGTGTTCCCGGAGCTACGGAACCGGCTATAGTCGTTTTTTCTACATTTTTAATTTTCAAATTATTTTATATGAAAAAGTTTATGATGCTGATGATAGCAGCTTCAACTATCAGTTCTGTTTCTGTTTTTGCCCAGGAAAAAGCAGGGAAAAAAGACACCACGCAAAATACAGTTCTATACACATGCACTATGCATCCGGATATCAAGATGGACAAAGCGGGTAAATGCCCTAAATGCAATATGGAATTATCGTTAAGCAAAAAAGAAGAAATGAAGGTCGCTGTAACAAAGAATTATACCTGTCCTGTTCATGCTGATGTAATAAGTGCAGGCTCCGGCAAATGTCCTCAATGCGGAAAAAAATTGACGCTTTCAAAAAAAGAGGAAATGAAAGCTGAAGTGGTAAAATTATATACTTGCACGATGCATCCTGGTGTGACAAGTGACAAAGCAGGTAAATGTCCAAAATGCGGAATGGATATGACAATGAAGAAAAACATAGATGAAAAAAAGCAATGATAATTAGTAGGAGGAGCTCCATTGAGCTCCTCCTTTCCAAATCTTCAAATAGGTTATTATGAAATCATTTAAATACTTTTTACCCGTTGTAATATTGATCACATCTTTTGACCTGGCTGCCCAGGTAAAAAATAAAGACAGCACCGTTTCTTTTAGAGTGAGCGGCGCTTGTGAAATGTGTAAAGAGCGTATTGAAAAATCATTAAAGATAAGAGGAGTGAGATCTGTTGATTGGAATATTGACAGTAAAATGCTGTCTTTAGTTTACAGTCCAACCATCGTTTCTCTACTAAAAGTTCATAAGATAATTGCGGAAGCAGGCCATGATACAGAACTTGAAAAAGCAAAAGATGCCGTATATAATGAGTTGCCTGAATGTTGTCACTACAGAAAAAATGAGGCTGGTGGCAAGAGCCAGGAGCTGATCAATACTGTAATTACAGATAAACAAAATGGTAAAATAAAAGGAGTTGTGCTTGAAGAGGATAAAAAAGGTTCATTCAGGCCTTTACAAGGCGCTTCAGTTATTTGGCTTGGAACAAGTAAAGGAACATTTACTGATAGTTCAGGTATTTTCTTTATTCCTAATGATGATAGTCCGGGGCGCCTTATCATAAGCTATACAGGGTATACAGCTGATACCATAACTATTACTGATACGAAGGAGTTAAAAATAATACTTGCTTCAGGTAAGCAGTTAAATGAAGTAAAAGTATATGCCAAACAACGCTCTACTTATTTAGCTGCATTAAGCCCAATTCGTACACAAGTAATGACAGAAAGAGAATTATTCAAAGCAGCCTGCTGTAACCTTAGTGAAAGTTTTGAAACCAATCCTTCAGTTGATGTTTCATATAACGATGCCGTAACAGGTAGTAAACAAATTCAGTTGTTGGGTTTAAGTGGTAACTACACACAACTAACTGTTGAGAATCTTCCTGGTCCACGAGGCATTGCAACGCCATTGGGTTTAAATTCCATTGCAGGTCCATGGGTTGAATCCATACAATTGAATAAAGGCGTCGGTTCGGTGGCAAATGGTTTTGAAAGTATTGCAGGACAAATAAACATTGAATTAAAAAAGCCCGAAAAAGCGGAACGGTTTTATGAAAACCTGTATGTAAATAGTATGGGAAGAACGGACTTCAATTTGAATCTAAATCAAAAGCTTGGAAAGAAGTGGAGTACTGGCTTATTATTACATGATGATTTACTTTATGACAATACAATTGATTTCAATAAAGACGGATTCCTCGATTTGCCCATAGGAAATCTTTTCAGCGTAATGAACCGGTGGAAATATGATGATGGCAAAGGGTTTTTAACACAGGTCGGCTTTAAATTCTTAAGTGATTCCAAAACCGGTGGGGAAACAATGTACGATCCGGATAATGATAAATTCACGGCTAATCATTATGGACTTGGAATTAATATAAAAAGGTACGAGGGTTTTGCAAAACTTGGTTATGTATTCCCAGAGAAGAAATATAAAAGTGTCGGGCTACAACTCTCAGCATTCAATCATCAGCAGGATTCATACTTTGGGATGACTGCTTACAATGCAAAACAAAATAATTTTTATGCGAACCTGATCTATCAATCCATCATTGCTACTTCGGTACATAAATTCAGAACAGGTTTAAGTTTTGTTTCAGATAAATACAATGAAGATTTTAAATCCATAAATTTTAAAAGAACTGAAACAGTTCCAGGTGCATTTTTCGAATATACATTTACACCGGCGGAAAAATTTAATGTCGTCGCAGGACTACGTGCAGATCATAATAGTTTGTTTGGCTGGTTTGCAACGCCACGCTTGCATGTACGATATGAACTGGTAAAAGGCACAACAATTCGTTTAAGTGCAGGTCGTGGTCAGCGAACAGCAAACGTTTTTGCCGAAAATATGAGTGTGTTTGTGAGCTCAAGACAAATAAATATTTCATCAGTTTCGGCAGGCAAAGCCTATGGACTTGATCCTGAAGTTGCATGGAATAAAGGGATCAGTATTGATCAGAAGTTTAAACTTTTCAAACGTGATGGGTCATTCAGTGTTGATTATTTCAGAAATGATTTTGATGAACAAGTAGTGGTTGATCTTGAAGATGTAAGACAAGTTAAGTTTTATAATTTGGAGGGAAAATCTTTCTCAAACAGTTTCCAGGCAGAAATGAACTTCGAACCCATTCGTAAGTTGGAGGTAAGGTTAGCTTATCGCTTCTTTGATGTAAGAACAACTTATAGTAGTATGCTTTTACAAAAGCCATTTACTGCAAAACACAGGGCATTTACCAACCTGGCTTATGAGACTAGTGGTTGGAAGTTTGATTATACTATTAATATTAATGGTTCAAAAAGAATTCCCAGCACTTTGGCTAACCCGGTTCAATATCAGTTTGGTGCGAGTTCTCCTTCTTATGTGTTAATGAATGCACAGGTCAGTAAGACTTTTGGGAAAAAGAATCCTTTTGAAATATATCTCGGAGGCGAGAACTTATCTAATTATTTCCAAAAAGATCTAATCATTGCTGCGGATCAGCCATTCAGTACTTATTTTGATGCTGCATTGGTTTGGGGGCCGGTTTCCGGGCGGCTGATTTATACTGGCATAAGATTTAAGATAAAATAGAATTTGTATTTTAGACTCGATTTTTTAAATGAATAGTTATGCTATTAAAAATATGGTTTGTGGCCGTTGCATTAAAACAGTAACTGGCATTTTTCAGCAAGCAGGAGCCGATATTAAATTGGTAAAACTGGGAGAGGCGGAAACGTTAACTTCACTTGATGACGACCAAATAAAGATAATACGGGAAAGCCTTGCTAAGGAAGGATTTGAATTATTGGATGACCAAAAAATGAAAATCATTGAACAAGTTAAAAATGCGATCGTCAATCTTGTTCACTATGGTGAGTTGGATGAACTTAACGTAAATCTCTCAACACTTCTTTCCAATAAACTACATAAAGATTATAACTATCTCAGCAACCTGTTCTCATCAGTGGAGAGCACAACGATCGAGCAATATTTTATTCTGCAAAAAATTGAAAAGGTAAAAGAATTATTGGTGTATGATGAACTTTCGCTTAGCCAGATTGCATTTAAACTTGGCTATAGCAGTGTTGCTCACCTCTCAAACCAGTTCAAAAAAGTAACCGGTTTTACTCCCAGCGAGTTTAAAAAACAGAAAGAGCATCATCGCAATCACCTGGATAAACTCTGACCTTTAAAAGATGTAACACTTATCTAAAATTGTGTAATATTTTCCGCTGTTAAGCTTCTGAAATTTGTGTCAGAAAGCCTACGATCATGACACATACATATCAAATAGATGGGATGCACTGTAACAGTTGCATTTCCAAAGTAAAAAATGAGTTGCTTAAGATCGGCGCAATAACAGGGGCACAAATTCAGTTGCAATCGCCACAGGCAACAATAACCATGGAAAAGCATATCTCTACCGCTGAACTCCAGCAGGCAGTTGCTAAAGCAGGATCATTTTCTTTAAAAGAAATGACAGAGGGTAATCATCATGAGATGCCTAAAAGTGATGAAAGAAGCTGGCTGGCTATCTACAAGCCGTTGCTAATAGTCTTCGCTTTTATTACTGGTCTTACGACTATTATCGCCTTGCAGCTTGGGCAATTTAATTGGATGCCGTGGATGAATTATTTTATGGGAGGTTTTTTTATAACATTCTCATTTTTCAAGTTGCTTGATATAAATGGATTTGCTGACAGCTATACTGCATATGATCTTCTTGCAAAAAAAGTTTATGGATATGCATTTGTTTATCCTTTTATAGAATTGGGATTAGGGATTGCTTATATCACAAGATGGCAACCATTTTTCACAAACATTGTCACGTTTATAGTAATGGTGGTTAGTAGTGTCGGAGTTATTCAGAGTGTTTTGAATAAAAGGAAGATACGTTGTGCATGTGTTGGCGCTGTGTTTAACTTACCAATGAGCACCATAACCATTATTGAGGACCTTCTGATGGCTGGCATGGCATTGTTTTCGCTTCTAATGTTATGATGAAAGGCCATTAAATAATAATGCTTAACGAAACTATTCACAACGAAAATTTTATAAATGAAAAAGCTCATTCTTTTTATTTTATTGGCTCAATTGTCAATTATAGTATTTGCACAGCATGAACATCATCAAATGCCGGATACAACGAAGAAACCTGCAACTCAGACGAAACAGCCTGTGCAAAAAAGAAAAGCAGCCGCTGTAAAGAAAGATACAATGCAAATGAAGATAGCAATGGATACAATGGACCATTCAATGCATTCCATGTCATCAATGCCATTTCATGCATATTCAAGAAGTCTGCCGATGAGCCGAAACGGTTCAGGCACAGGATGGAATCCGGATGCAAGCCCGATGTACATGTGGATGAAGCAAAATCAAAGAACAGATTGGATGTTTCATGGAAGTTTATTTTTACGTTATACTAATCAGGATATTTTTTCCGCTGGCAGCAGGGGTGCAGTCAAGTTTGATGCTCCAAATTGGTTTATGACAATGATGAACAGGAAGGTTGGCAAAAAAGGGTTATTGAATGCAACTGCAATGTTAAGTCTTGACAGAATAACGGAAGGGGGAAATGGGTACCCACTTTTATTTCAATCCGGAGAAACATGGAAAGGAGAAAGACTTGTTGACCGGCAACATCCTCATGATCTTTTCTCAGCGCTGAGTATTGGGTATACCCAGATGATCAACAAGGATATTGATATAACTGCTTATTTCGGATATCCCGGGGAACCTGCATTAGGTGCAACTGCTTTCATGCATCGTGTTTCTTCAATAAATAATCCTGACGCACCACTTGGTCATCACTGGCAGGATGCAACACATATAACCTTTGGAGTAGGGACTTTAGGATTCAGATATAGAAACTTCAAAGCTGAAGGCTCCATATTTACGGGTCGTGAACCGGATGAGAATAGATACAATTTTGACAAAGCAAAATTTGACAGTTATTCATATCGATTATCTTTTAACCCGACAGAAAATTGGGCATTGCAATTTTCCCAGGGTTTTATTGAGAGTCCTGAAGCATTAGAGCCAGATGAAGACGTAACAAGAACAACTGCGTCTGTATTGTTTGCAAAGAAATTGAATATGAATAAACATTTTTCTGCAGCTGCAATCTGGGGGTTAAATGATAACGGGATCGATCACAAAGAAAATTCATTTTTGATTGAAGGAAATTACCAATGTATTAAAAATGCTTTTTACGGTCGTTATGAATATATACAGAAATCAAAGGAAGAATTGGATCTTGATAACGGGTATCCGGAAACTAACTTTAACATACATGCTCTAACGGCAGGATATAATAGGCAAGTAGTAAGTTTAAAAAATATAGCTTTAATTGCAGGAACACAATTCACTTTGTATGGAGTTGCTAAAGAATTACAATCTTTGTATGGAAAAACACCAGTGGGTTTTGAATTATATCTTCAATTAAGGCCATCACTTCATAAACACTGATTTTATGGATCACACTCACCATCATCACACCACCACAGAAACCCCGACACTCAAGAAACAACAGCCTTCAGTTCATCACTCACATCATAACATGAATCCTTCTATGGGTCAGGAGGGACATGATCATCATACAATGATGATCGATGATTTCAAAAAGAGGTTTTGGATATCACTGATACTTACAGTACCGATTTTGCTTTTATCAGAAATGATCCAGCATTGGCTTGGTTTTGAAATAAAATTCTCCGGTGACAAATTTGTATTGTTGATCTTATCGAGTGTTATTTTCTTTTATGGAGGCTGGCCTTTTTTAAAAGGTTTTGTTGATGAAATAAAAACAAAGGCACCTGGTATGATGACGTTGATCGCATTAGCAATCACAGTAGCATATGTGTTTAGTGTAGCCGTGATATTTGGGTTTGAAGGAATGGATTTCTTTTGGGAGTTGGCAACCCTGATCGTTATTATGTTGTTGGGGCACTGGCTGGAAATGAAATCGGTGCTTGGGGCATCGAAGGCTTTGCAATTATTGGTTAGCATGATGCCAGCTGAAGCACATAAGCTTCACGGAGATCATGTGATGGATATTAAGCTTGAGGAATTACAAAAAAATGATATCATTCTAATAAAACCCGGGGAAAAAGTCCCTGCGGATGGGATAGTTTCTGAAGGGGAAAGTTATTTGAATGAAAGCATGCTGACAGGTGAAAGTAAACCTGTAAAAAAAGAAAAGAATGATAAAGTGATCGGAGGTTCAATAAATGGTAATGGTTCACTCAAAGTAAAAGTTTTGCATACCGGGAAAGATAGTTATTTGAATAAGGTGATCACTCTTGTCCAGGAAGCGCAAAAAACAAAATCAAAAACTCAACATCTAGCCGATCGTGCCGCAAAATGGCTTACCTATATAGCACTGGGAGTTGGTCTTATTACATTCATTGTTTGGATTTCACTGGGGCAAGGAACAAACTATGCCATTGAAAGAATGGTCACGGTAATGGTGATCTCTTGTCCGCATGCTTTGGGCTTAGCTATCCCGTTGGTAGTTGCGATATCAACAGCCGTATCTGCGCAGAGTGGTTTATTGATCCGTAACAGAACAGCGTTTGAAAATTCAAGAAAGATCACGACGATAGTTTTTGATAAAACAGGAACTTTAACTAAGGGAGAATTTGGCGTCACAAGAATTGAAACAATTGGTACCCTTTCTAAAAATGAGTTACTTCAATACGCAGCAGCACTTGAACAATCATCAGAACATCCGATCGCTGTTGGAATCATGCAAAAAACAAAAGGAGAGGAACTGGAAATATTTAAATCAGAAAATTTTAATGCTATAACGGGAAAAGGAGTGGAGGCTAAAGTGTATGGAAGGAATGTGAAAGTTGTAAGCCCCGGCTATTTAAAAGAAAAAGCAATAACTATTCCGGCTAATAGCTCATCAAGCGAAGCCGAAACTATTGTTTTTGTTTTGATCGATGATCAGTTAGCTGGTTATATTGCATTAGCAGATGAAGTTAGACCCGAATCGAAAAATGCTATCGGGTTGTTTAAGAAAAATGGAATTAAGGTGATGATGGCCACAGGTGACAATGAGAAAGTGGCAAAGGCAGTTAGTGATCAGTTAGGCCTTGATGGTTATTATGCAGAAGTTTTGCCGCATCAGAAAGTAGAAATAGTTAAGGCGCTTCAAAATAAAAATGAGTTTGTTGCGATGACAGGCGACGGAGTAAATGATGCACCTGCATTGGCACAGGCAGATGTAGGTATCGCAGTCGGATCAGGGACAGATGTGGCGGCAGAAACTGCTGATATTATCCTGGTGAATAGTAATCCAAAAGATATTTTGAATCTGATATTGTTTGGTCAGGCAACTTATAAAAAAATGGTACAGAATCTCATTTGGGCTACCAGTTATAATGCGATTGCTATTCCTTTAGCGGCAGGTGTTTTATATTCCACAGGATTTGTACTTGACCCTGCAA
>Ga0184635_10000370_pt1 | contig 11147 bp, 12 predicted proteins | sample PLM3_30_b2_FD_133147 | JGI IMG/M metagenome (GOLD analysis project Ga0184635, IMG submission 133147) | Groundwater sediment microbial communities from an aquifer in East River, Colorado, USA - PLM3_30_b2 | ecosystem: Environmental > Terrestrial > Soil > Riparian zone | place: USA: East River...
CCACCGTTGCCGGTCACGTCGCGACTCTCCGGTGCGCTGTTGCCGGTGCGAGGTGAGGCGGATTTTGGGCCGCCGTCACGCGGCACCACTGCCGTGGCGGAGGGCGCCTCGCGCGCCGGCTCCGTGCCGCCAAGCTCGACCAGGACGTCGCCGCCCGCGACCTTGACCGGATACACTTTCAGGCTCTCGGTCGCCGGTCCGGCCAGCACCTTGCCGGTGCGGATGTCGAACAGAGCCTGATGCAGCGGGCACTCGATCGTGTCGCCCTCCACGAAGCCGTCGGCGAGCGTCGCATAGGCGTGCGTGCAGATACCGTCGGTGGCAAAAATTTCATCGCCGATGCGAAACAGCGCGATGGTTGTCCCGTCGACATCGACACCGAACGCCTCGCCGGCGCGCAGCGCGTCGAGCGACGCCACTTTTTGCCATGCCATGCCGGAACACTCCGTCGGAAGCTCTCGCCGTGCGCAGCTTGCTCAGCATACCCCATTTCGCCATGCTCGCAATTATTTTCCGCCGTCGAATTGCTTCGGCGCAGGTTGCGCGTGCCGGCAAGGTTGCTTTCGGAAATTCATCAGCGTACCGTCATATCGTCGCGACATAGGAGGACGCCATGGCGCAGGAACCTCTCGCAACCAAGGGCAACTTTCTGCACATCTATGATTTCCGCGTGACCAAGGGGAAAGAGGACGAGTTCATCCGCCTGTTCGAGGCGTTCGACTATTCGGACGGCAATCCGATGCACAAGTCATGGGCGCAGGTGAAGGACGGCGTGCTGTGCCGCGATACCGAGGACCCGCAGCGGTTCTTCTTGATCGCCGAGTGGTCCGACATCGAAGAGCACGCGCGCATTCGCAAGATTCTTGCCAACGAGCTCAAGCCCGAGTTCATCAAGCACATCGAGGGCGGCAAGTTCATTCCCAAATACGTCGAGGTGGTCTTGTCGACGCCGGACGAGATTCTGCAGAAGGCCGCGGCGGCGGAGTGATCGCTTGTCGCGCGATCTCTACACCTTCTTCCGGTCGTCCACCTCATATCGATTGCGCATCGCGCTGGCCTGCAAGCGGCTCGACTACACGCCGCACTACGTGAGCCTGCCGAAGATGGAGCATCGAACCCCGTCGTATCGGGCGCTCCATGCTCAGGGCCTGGTGCCGCTGTTGGTCGACGGCGACCGGTCGCTCATCCAGTCGATGGCCATCATCGAGTATCTGGACGAGGTCTATCCGCAACCGCCGCTGATCCCCAAGGACGTGCAGGGCCGCGCCTATGTGCGGGCGGTGTCGCAGATCATCGGCTGCGACATCCATCCGCTCAACAACGTGCGGGTGCTCAAGCGCCTCCAGGCGCAATTCGGCGCCGACGAGGCCGCCACCAACGCCTGGTATCGGCATTGGATCGCGGAGGGGCTCGGCGGACTGGAGGCTTATGTCGAGGGCACGCGCCTGTCCGGCCAATACTGCTACGGCGATACCGTGACGATGGCGGATATCTGCCTGGTGCCGCAGATTTTCAACGCGCAGCGCTTCGGCTGCCCGCTCGACGACTATCCCGTTCTGAACGCGATCTTCGAGCGCTGCATGGCGCTCGACGCCTTCTCCGCGACCCAGCCGAGCACCCAGGCCGACGCGTTCTGATCGCAGGTGTGACCTCAGCTCGGTTCGAAGATCGTCCGTCCGAGATGGTTGTTGCCGTCGATCAGCCGGACCAACGTGATGATGAAGGGGTTGCGCTCCTGCGGCAGTAGCGGTTTGAGTAGGCGCTCCTGGGCGCGGCGCATCGGCCGATACATCTTCTTCGTCAGTCTTGCCCCGGCTGACGTCAATCGCGCCAGCACCATGCGGCGGTCGTCTCGGCTGCGCCGCCGCTGCACGAGACCGCGTCTGGCCAGACGGCTGAGCACATCCGCCACGTTGGTGCGGTCGATCCCGAGCTCGCGCGCCAGCGAATTCTGATCGAGATCGGGATTGAGCGAGAGGGTGGTGAGCAGTCCATACTGGACCGGCGTGATGTCGAAGCCGGCGCACTCCTCGAAGAACAGCGCGTAGTGGATCTGATGCAGGCGCCGCAGCAGATAGCCGGGTCGCGCCCACAGCGGCATGTCGGAATGGATTGCGCCGACGCGCAAGACCTTCGTTGCTGCCCGGCGTCCGCGCGTTCTTGTTCCGCGGACGCGTGTTGCCGCGCGCTTTGGTGCCGAACGCAATCTTTTGTTTCTCGCCATCGACCTTGCCCGGTCCGCGCCGTTTACACCTGCAACGGGAAATAATCAGTATAGATCATATCTTGCACGCATCGGCGCCTGTGTTAGGCTTTTAGCTACGCTGCGGAAAGATGCAACACGCAAAAGCAAAGAGCGCGCAACACGTCGACGCGGCGCGGGTTCGAGCAGAGATGTCTCAGCAGGGAGAGTCGACATGAAAAGGCGTGCGTTTCTCAAGCGGGCCGCCGCAGGCGTGGCGGCGACCGCGCTCGCGAGCCCGGCGCTCGCGCAGACCGGGGCGCCGGTTCGCTGGCGGCTGGCGACGAGCTGGCCGAAGAGCCTCGACACCGTCCACGGCACCGTCGAAGCGATGTCGCAGCGCGTCGCGCAATTGACCGACAGGAAGTTCGAGATCCAGGTGTTTGCCGGCGGCGAGATCGTGCCGCCGCTGCAGGTCTGGGATGCGACCGCGAGCGGCACGATCGAGTGCGGCCACACGCTCACGGCTTTCTATATCGGCAAGAACCCGGCCGTCGCGTTCGATTCCGGCGTGGCGTTCGGGCTCAATACCCGCCAGCAGCAGGCCTGGATGTATTCCGGCGGCGGCCTCGAGCTGATGCGCAACGTCATGAAGAAGGACGGCATCCTGCCGATCCCGTGCGGCAATGTCGGCGTGCAGATGGGCGGCTTCTACCGCAAGGAGATCAACTCGGTCGACGATCTCAAGGGACTCAAGTTCCGGATCGGCGGCCTCGGCGGCATGATCCTGTCGAAGCTCGGCGTGGTGCCGCAGCAGATTGCCACCGCCGACATCTACCCCTCGCTCGAGCGCGGGACGATCGACGCGGCCGAGTGGATCGGCCCTTACGACGATGAGAAGCTCGGGCTGCACAAGGTCGCCAGGTACTACTACTACCCCGGCTGGTGGGAAGGCAGCGCGCAGGTCACGCTGCTCGTCAATCTGCGGCATTGGGAGGCGCTGCCGGAGCTTTATCGGGCTGCGCTCGAGACGGCGTGCGCCGAGGCGACGGTCCTGATGATGGCCAAGTACGACGCCAAGAACCCGGAGGCGCTGCGGCGGCTGGTCGCCGCCGGCGTGCAACTGCGGCAGTTTCCGCGCCCGGTGATGGACGCCTGCTACAAGGCGACGTTCGAGACCTATGACGAGCTCTCGGCCAAGAGCGCGGACTTCAAGCTGGTCTACGAGGCGTGGCAGAAGTTCCTGGCCGATTCCAATCTGTGGTTCCGGGTCGCCGAGAACACGCTCGACAACTACCGCTACACGATGTCCGCGCAGCCCCGGTAGGGCTGCCGCCAACGCGCCGCGGTGGCGCACTGCTCGCCGCGGCCAAGGTTTCTGCCCATGTCCGAACGCGACATGACGAGGCAAGGCGTTGGCGCGCGGGTCCGGCGCAAGGAAGATGCGCGGCATCTGCACGGTCGCGGCAGCTTCGTGTCGGACATGGTGCTGCCCGGGCAAAGCGAGGTTGCCTTCCTGCGCAGCCCGATCGCGCATGGCCGCATCCGCCGCATCGTCAAGTCGCCCGGCACCGAGGCGCAGGTCTTCATCCGCGCCGACCTCGACGGTGTCGCCGCCATCGTCGCTCCGACCACGCTGCCGGACTACAAGCTTTCGGAGTGGCATCCGCTGGCGCACGACAAGGTGCGGTACGTGGGCGAGGCGGTGGCGATGTGCGTGGCGCCGACGCGCGCGGAGGCCGAGGACCTCACCGAGGCGATCGAGATCGAGTTCGATGAGCTTCCCGTGCTGCTCGATGCCCATGCGGCACGCGCCGAGCCGAGCGTGCGCATCCACGAGGCGTGGAGCGACAACTCGTTTCTCACGCTCAACTACGAGAGCGGGTTCGAGGCGAAGGCCAAGGGCGCGCCGGTGGTGATCCGGCGCGAGGTCGCGCTGGCGCGCCAGGCGATGGTGCCGATGGAGGGCAAAGCCGTCCTTGCCCATTGGGACGACCGGTCCGACCAGCTCGTCGTCTATGCCTCGACGCAGGTGCCGCACATCATTCGGGTCGGCCTTGCGCAATTTCTCGGCATCGACCAGGGACGCGTGCGCGTCATCTCACCCGACGTCGGCGGCGGCTTCGGCTACAAGTGCATCCTGCAGCCGGAGGAGCTTTGCGTCGCCTGGCTCGCGCTCAAGTTCCGGCGGCCGTTTCGCTATGTCGAAGACCGCCGCGAGCATCTGGTGGTGGGCGCCAACTCGCGGCAGCACCACTACCGGCTCACCGCGCATGCCGACGAGCGCGGCCGGCTCATGGCGCTCGACGCCGAGGTCACGATCGACGGCGGCGCCTATTCGGCCTGGCCGTTCACGGTCGCGCTGGAGCCGGGACAAGCCACCGGCAACCTGCCGGGACCGTACGATTTCCGCGGCTACCGCTGCCGGACCCACTGCGTGGCGACCAACAAGCCCGGGTTCCTGCCGTATCGGGGCGTGGCGCGAACCGGCGTCTGCTTTGCGATGGAGCTGATGATCGACGCGATCGCGCGCGCGGTCGGGCGCGAGCCGTGGGAGGTCCGCCACGACAATCTGGTCCCGGCCGCGGCGATGCCGTACGACAACGTGGCCCGCAAGCACTACGACAGCGGCGACTATCGCAAGGCGCTCATCCTCGCCCGCGACAAGATCGGCTTCGAGGCCTGGCGCGAGCGGCAGCGCCGGGGCGAGCCCGACGGGCGTCTGATCGGCATCGGCTTTGCCTCCTATTGCGAGCAGACCGCGCACGGCACCAGCGTGTTCTCGGGCTGGGGCCTGCCGATCATTCCGGGCTATGACCAAGCCACGGTGCGGGTGACCGCGGACGGCGGTCTCGAGGTCCGCGCCGGCGTCCACTCGCACGGCCAGGGCATGGAGACGACGCTCGCCCAGATCGCCCATGAGGTCACCGGCATCGACCTCGCCAACATCCGCGTCGTGCTCGGCGACACCGGCACCACGCCCTATTCCACCGGCACCTACGCCTCGCGCAGCATCGTCATGGCGGGCGGCGCGGTGGCCAACGCCTGCAAGGCGCTCCTTCCGCGCTTCGTCGCGATCGGCGCGCATCTCATGCAAGCCGCCGTCAGCACCGTGACGTACGAGAACGGGGAGGTCAGGGGACCGCAAAAATCGGTCGCGCTGCGCGAGGTCGCCGAAGCCTGGTACTTGCGCCCGCAACAACTGCCGCCCGATGTTGATCTCGGCGGGCTGGAGACCACCGTCGGATTTCGCCCCAAGCGCGACACCGGCGCGTTCAGCTATGCCTCGCACGCCGCCGTGGTGGCGGTCGACACCGCGATCGGCGGAGTCGAGATTCTCGACTACGTCATCGTCGAGGATTGCGGCACGCTGGTGAATCCGATGGTGGTCGAAGGCCAGACCCTGGGCGGCGCGGCGCAGGGCATCGGCACCGCGCTCTACGAGGAGAGCCCGTTCGACGCCAATGGCCAGCCGCTTGCCTCGACTTTCGCCGACTACCTGCTGCCGGGCGCGACCGAGATCCCAGCCATCCGCATCTATCACCTGGAGACGCCGTCGCCCTACACCGAGTTCGGCATCAAGGGCATGGGCGAAGGCGGCGCTATCGCGCCGCCGGCGGTGATCTTCAACGCCGTCAACGATGCGTTGCGGGGCCTGGGCGTGGAGCTGACCGAGACGCCGCTCACCCCGCGCCGGATGCTCGAGGCGATCGAGCGCGCCAAGCCGCCGCACGCGCAGGGGGCCGGCGCATGAAGGCCGCGAGCTTCGACTATCTGCGGCCCGGCGAGGTGGCGGAGGCGGTGGCCGCGCTGGCGAAGGCTGCGGGCGGCGCCAAGCTCCTGGCCGGCGGCCAGTCGCTCGGACCGATGCTGAACCTGCGACTCGCCCGCCCGCGTCTGCTCATCGACGTGTCGCGGCTCAAGGCGCTGCAGCAGGTGGAAGACATCGGCCGCGCGTGGCGCATCGGCGCCGGCGTCACCCATGCCCGCCTTGAAGATGCCCGCGGCAAGCTCCCGGGCGCAGAGATGCTGTGCGAGGTGGCGGCGAGCATCGCCTATCGCTCGATCCGCAACCGCGGCACGATCGGCGGCAGCCTCGCGCACGCCGACCCCGCAGCCGACTGGCCGCTCGCTTTGGCGGCGCTGGGCGCGTCCGTCAACATTCGCGGGGCAGGACCGCGCGCCATTTCCGTCGAAAGGTTCATCCGGGGCACCTTCACCACCGTGCTCGGGGACGACGAGATCATCGAATCGATCGACGTGCCCAAGCTCTCGCGCGCGGGGCGACACGGCTTCTACAAGTTCTGCCGCAAGACCGGCGATTTCGCGGATGCAAGCGCGGCGGCGGTGTTCGATCCGGAAACCGGCGCGGCGCGCATTTTTCTCGGCGCGCTGCGCGGGACCCCGCAACCGCTCGCCGCGCTCGCCCAACGCGTCGCCGCAAAAGGTGAAGCCGCGGCCTCGGCGCCAGCGGTGACGCAAGCCCTGAGCGAGGCGGTCGGCGATCTCGATTCCGTCGAGCGACGCAGGGCGGCGGCGGCGGTGACGCGGGCGTTGCAGCAGGTCTTCGCGCCGTGACCCCGATCGCGCTCACCGTGAATGGACGCAAGGTCGCGGCACTGGTCGAGCCGCGCACCCATCTCGCCGATTTCCTGCGCGAGCATTGCCGGCTCACCGGCACCCATCTCGGCTGCGAGCACGGGGTCTGCGGCGCCTGCACCGTGTTGATCGACGGCGAGCCGGCCCGCTCTTGCATCGCCTACGCGGTGGCCTGCGACGGGCTCGCGATCGAGACCATCGAAGGGTTCGACGGCGACCCGATCATGCTCGAGCTGCGCGAGGCGTTCTCGCGCGAGCACGGGCTGCAGTGCGGTTTTTGCACGCCCGGCATGTTGATCGCGGCGCGCGACATCGTGCGGCGGCTGCCCGGCGCGGACGAGCGGCGCATCCGGGTCGAGTTGTCGGGGAATCTCTGCCGGTGCACCGGTTACCTCGGCATCGTCAATGCGGTGGCGAGCGTGGTCGCGGCGCGCGGGTCGACGCCGGTTGCGGCCGGTCTCGTCTCCGCGGCGCCGCCGGTCTCTCGCCTCACCGCCTTCGTGCCGAGCGGCGCCGCGGCAGGGGAGACAGCGCCGCCGCCATCGGCACCGGCGCTCGAGCAGCCGCGCCAGGGCTGGACACGCTTCGAGGAGAGTTTCGTGATCATCGGGCCGCCCGCGACGGTGTGGCAGGTGTTTGCGGACGTTCCGACCATCGCGGCGTGCCTGCCCGGGGCCGAGTTGACCGAATACGACGCCCAAACCGCCAAGGGAAAGATGACGGTCAAGCTCGGTCCGATCCTGGCGGCCTTCGGCGGATCGGCGGTGATCGAGCGCGACGACCGGACGCTGCGCGGCGTCATCCGCGGCGCCGGCAGCGACCGCGGCACCGGTTCGCGCACCAAAGGCGACGTGGTCTATCGCCTTGCGCCGGAAGGCGAGGGCGATCGGACGCGCGTCTCGCTCATCGTCGAATACAGCCTGCAAGGCGCGCTCGCGCAATTTTCGCGCTCGAGCCTCGCCCAGGATCTCGGCCGCCGCCTGGTCGCCGATTTCGCCGCCAACCTCAACGCCCGGCTCGGGGGCGCAGCCGCAACCAACAAGCCCGGCGCGCCGTTGGGTGTGGGGCGGCTGCTCTGGTCGTGGCTGAGCGATCGGCTGCGCGGCCTGCTCCGCCGCTAGACTATTCCTTCTTGGGCTCCGCTTCCGGCGCGGGTGCCTCCTCGCGTGCGCGGCGCGCCTCGACCACTTCCGGCTCGAAGAAGGCCTCGGCGGTGACCTCGGCGTCTGGCGCCGCCGCCTCCTCGCGCGCGACCGTGACGTCCTCGCCGCGGGCCAGCCGTTCCGCCTCGTCCGCACTGCGCGCCACCGTGACGTTGATCGTCACCTCGACCTCGGGGTGCAGCGACACCGGCACCTTGTGGTTCCCGATCGTCTTGATCGGTGCGTTGAGTGCCAGCTGGGAGCGGTTGAGGGCGAAGCCTTTCTCGCTGACCAGCGTGGCCAGATCGCGCGGCGAGACCGAGCCATAGAGCTGGCCGCCCTCGGCCGCCTGCCGCAGCACGGTGAAGCTCTGGCCGTCGAGCTTCTTGGCGATCTTCTCGGCTTCGCCCTTTTGCTCGAGATTGCGCGCTTCGAGCTCGACCTTCATCTTCTCGAAGCGCGAGCGGTTCTCCTTGGTGGCGCGCAGCGCCTTGCCCTTGGGCAGCAGATAGTTACGCGCAAAGCCGTCCTTGACGCGCACGACCTCGCCCATCTGGCCGAGCTTGGCCACGCGCTCGAGCAGGATCACTTCCATGGCTTTATCTCCATCGTTCGAATTGGCTCTTCATCAGGTTCGTAGCGTCGGCGGGCCACGCTTTCTGGCGACGCGGCCGCGAAAGTCGAAGACGGTTTCCACCAGGCCCAGCACCGACATGGCAAGGATCGGCAGGCCGAACACGAAGGTGGCGGCATAGGTTCCCGTCAGCAGCACGCTGCGGCTCATCATCCCGCGGGTGACCGCGTGCAGGACGGCAAAGCCGAGGATCGCATAAGCCATCAGCAGGCTCGCGGCCAGCGCGCCCGAAAGGATACCGGCGAGATCGGGAAGGAACGAGCCGGCGATCGCGGCGGCCAGAAAACCTGCCGTGGATGCGGGCAAGGTCAGGCTCGATAGATCCGGCCACGGCCGCTTGAGCCGGCCGGAGACTTTCACGACCCGGGCAGCGAGCCACAGGTTGAACAGATTGACCAGGGTGGAGAACACGGCCGCCGCCGGTGGTACCGCCAGCACCAGCACGTCGATCCGCGAGTGGTCCTGCAAGATGCGCTCGTAGGTCTTGCGCAGTCCGGCCTGCAGGGTTTCCTGGTCGGTGCCGAAATTGAGAACGGCGGCGGCGACGATCAGGGTGCCGATGAGGGCGGCCCACAGGATCAGCCGGCCGACCGGGTACCATTCCAGCGCGCTTCCGCCGCCATTCGTTGCCGGCCGTCCCAGCAGCGCAAGATATCCGAGCCACCAGGCGCCGAAGGCGATCACCGGCACGGCAATGAAGAAAAAGCCCGACAGGATCGCGACCACCGCGGTCGCCAACGCCGCCGCGATCAGACCGGCCCAATGGCTCCAGCCAAGCGCGGCAATGAGGATCGGCAGCGGCGCCAGATAGAACAGGAAGACCGCGGCAATCGAGCCGGACGCCACCGACGCGAACAGCAGCGCCGCCGCGGCGCCCGCTCCCAATCCGATCAGGACGATCTGCATCATCTCAAGCTGTCCCGCTTCATCAGCGGTTAGAGACGGATCGCAGTCCGTCCCAACCAGTAGCGAATGGCGAATTGCGAGGAGCGCTATTCGCTGCTCGTTATTCGTTCATCTGATCACATAGGGCAACAAACCGAGGAAGCGCGCGCGCTTGATCGCCTGCGCGAGCTCCCGCTGCTTCTTGGCCGACACCGCGGTAATGCGGCTCGGCACGATCTTGCCGCGCTCGGAGACGTAGCGCTGCAAGAGCTTCACGTCCTTGTAGTCGATCTTCGGCGCGTTGGAGCCGGAAAACGGGCAGGTCTTGCGGCGGCGAAAGAACGGCCGGCGGGTCTGCGTCGGGGACATCGCCATGGCGGTTACTCCTCCGTCGTCGCTTCGGCGTCGTCACGCGGCGGACGTCCCTCGCGGTCGCGGCGGTGCTCGCCGCGATCGCGGTCGCGATCACGATCACGAAAGCCGCCGCGATCCCGGTCACGGAAGCCGCCGCCCCTGTCGTCGCGGTCACGATCGCGGTCGACCTTGCGCATCATCGCGGAAGGGCCTTCCTCGTGCTCGTCGACCCGCACCGAGAGATAGCGGATCACGTCCTCGTTGAGCCGTTCCTGCCGCTCGATTTCATTGATCGCGGCCGGCGGCCCGTCGACGTTCATGAAGGTGAAATGCGCTTTGCGGTTCTTGCGCAGCCGATAGGACAGGGACTTCACGCCCCACTGCTCGGTCTTGGCGACCTTGCCGCCCATCTGCTCGATGACGCCCTTGATCTGCGCGGTCAATTCCTCGACCTGCTGCGCGCTGACGTCCTGGCGCGCGAGGAAGACGTGTTCGTAGAGCGGCATGCGGGATGCCTTTCCCCTTGCTGTGGTGCCGATCTCGGCGCAAAGCCCCTCGAGCCCTTTCGGGAAAGGCTCGAAAGCTCAGAAGGCAGGAACACGGGACGCCGGGCCATCTGGCCCTGCCGTGCGGCAGTGAGCCGCGAAGCCGTCCGTTCAGCTCCCGGCCGGGATCGAGCGGAAGCGGGGTTTATAGGGGGTTTCGCCCAAAAGGCAAGGCGCGGGGCCGGGGCGGACGGTCACGCGGCGTGCGGCGTGCCGGGGCCCCGGTTGGCGATCTCCTGCAGCAGATCCGCGAGCCGCACCGCCAGCTCGACACCGTCGCGGATCTGGCGCGCGCGCGTGGCGTCGGTCGTCAGGCTGCGCAGCCTGTTGAGCTCGTTCAGCAACAGCTCGAGGTGGTCGGCCACGAGCTGGTGCCGGAAAATCGGGTCCTGGCGTGCGCGCTCGAGGACCGCGTCGGTTACGGCACCAAGCTCGCTCATGGCCCTGTCACCTGGTTCCATCGCATCGAGGCTAGCCGTCCCCGGTTGTCGTTTGGTTGAGGGTAAAGGTTGCCGGTCCGTTACCACAGGGGTTTCTTGCCTCGTTACGGGAACCGTCGCCTTGCTTGACACGTGGGATGGCGCGGTGTCTTAGGGCGAAGACGGCGGAGAGGGTCGGGGAATGTCCGTTGCTTTCGTTTTCCCGGGGCAAGGCAGCCAGGCGGTCGGCATGGGCAAGGCGCTGGCCGACGCGTTTGCCCCGGCACGCGCGGTCTTCGACGAGGTGGACGCGGCGCTGGGCGAGAAGCTCACCAAGATCATCTGGGAGGGACCGGCCGAGACCCTGACCCTCACCGAGAACGCGCA
>Ga0184635_10000371_pt1 | contig 11135 bp, 7 predicted proteins | sample PLM3_30_b2_FD_133147 | JGI IMG/M metagenome (GOLD analysis project Ga0184635, IMG submission 133147) | Groundwater sediment microbial communities from an aquifer in East River, Colorado, USA - PLM3_30_b2 | ecosystem: Environmental > Terrestrial > Soil > Riparian zone | place: USA: East River...
ATTTGAATCGTGCAAGATATGGAATCGGAGAACGCTAGGCTCGGGCGCTCGAGCGTCGCGCGCAATGCCGGCATCGTAAGCTTGGCCGTGATGGCGAGCCGCGTCCTTGGACTGGTACGCGATCAGGTCTTTGCGATCTTTTTCGGCGCCGGCCTTTATTACGACGCATTCTTGACGGCTTTTCGTATCCCCAATCTGCTGCGGGATCTATTTGCCGAAGGCGCGCTGTCCGCTGCATTCGTTACCACTTTCAGTCAGGTTCTAGCCACCAAAGGAGAAGAGGAAGCGATCCGGCTTTCGAATCGAGTCGCAACCTTGATGATTCTCGTGGTCACGGCCATTTCGTTGGTCGCATGGTGGCACGCGCCGGCCATCGTCCATATTCTCGCGCCTGGTTTTTACGATGTGCCGGGCAAGGCGGAGCTGACGATCGAGCTGACGCGAATCATGATTCCATTCTTGCTGCTCGTCGCGCTGGCGGCGCAAGCCATGGGAATCTTGAACTCGCGTGGCCGTTTTGGCATCCCCGCGCTGGCGTCGGCTTTCTTCAACGTCGGCTCCATCGTGGGCGGATTATTGCTGGGCTTCGTAGTCGGGCCCGCTATCGGGCTGAGTGCTATCGAAGGTATGGCCTACGGAACGCTCATCGGCGGTTTTTTACAATTCGCCGTGCAGTGGCCAAGTCTGGTCCGCACCGGGTTTAGCTATCGGCCTATGATCAGCATCAACGATCCGGGCGTCCGCCAAATCTTCAGTCTGATGGGGCCGGCGATTATCGGCACGGCAGCCGTGCAGGTTAACGTTTTTGTCAACACCAATTTTGCATCGTCCATTATCGATCCCACCACGGGCGCCGTAGCCAACGGCCCGGTGTCTTGGTTGAGCTACGCTTTTCGTTTCATGCAATTTCCCATCGGCGTCTTCGGCGTGGCCATCGCCACGGCGGCATTGCCGCCGCTTTCTCGCAGCAGCGCGCAAACGGATTACATTGAATTCCGCCAAACTTTGGCGCATTCGTTAGCGTTGGTTTTTCTGCTCTGCGTTCCTTCCGCTGTGGGTCTCGCGGTTTTGGCTAGGCCCATCGTAGCGCTCATCTTCGAGCATGGGAGATTCACCGCGTTTGACACGGTGCAGACGGGAGATGCGTTGGCGGCTTATTCCGTCGGTCTCGCCGGCTATGCCGCCGTCAAGGTGCTGTCGCCGGCCTTTTACGCTCTGGGAGATGCTCGGACTCCGATGCTGATCAGTCTCGGTTCCATCGCGGTCAACTATGTAATGAATTCTTTTCTGGTCGGACCCTTCGGCCACGTCGGCCTGGCGTTTTCAACCTCGACGGTGGCGCTGGTCAATTTCATTTTGCTTACGCTTTTCATGCGCCGCCGGATTGGCCGGCTCGAAGGAAGTCGTCTCGGAACTACATTGGCGCGGATTTGCGTTGCTTCGGTTCCCATGGCCGCCGTCGCATGGTTGGTGAGTGAATTCTGCGGGAGCCTGCCGCTGGCCGGGATTGCGCTCAAGCTCGTGCGCGTGTCGGCGTCCATAACCCTGGCGGCAATTGTCTTTTATGTAGCCTGCCGGGTGCTTCGCATTGAAGAACTGGACGAGGCCATCGACGCGGTTGCGGGGAGATTTTTACGCGTTTTGAGACGTAAGTAGTCCGACTGATCGGACTGAGGCGCCGCCTTCTTGGTTACAACAGTTTGACTACAAAGGTTTGTTCGACATATTTTCTGCACCGACGAAAAGATTGAATGCTTGCATTGTTGGGATCGTCCAATTGGGTCCCCAAATTCCGGCGCACGGTATTGCCTACACCCCCCTCTTTCGCCTATTCTCTGCCGTGGCGAAAGGCCCACTCGGAGGAGACAATAATAATGTGGTGGGACAAGACTGATCTTGAGGTACTCTTCGATCCGAATGCCGACCAGGCTAAGGCGGGAGAGGTGCTGGTCGGCCTTGGCGACCCGCAGGCGCGCTGTTCCGGAATCGTTCTGAACAACAAAGGCGCTCTCGTCTCTTGTGATTCCATCAGTCATTACGTGATGACCGCAGATCGGGATCTTCTCGACCGATGGAAAATGTCCGCTCCTCTCGGGATGGCCGGAATTCGGCGCCTGGTGCTTGAAGACCTGTCGCTCGACACGTGCTTTGCCCTGCTCGTGTTCGGAAATTTCATCGACGGCAAGGAGCCGGAAAGCTGGTGCACGCCGGTGTTTGCAGACTACGTCACAGCCTACGAACTGGGCGGCTTTCCGGATTCGGGCTCTCCGCGCAACTCGCTTGCTATTCTTCATTCCGTCCTCGGGCACTCCTACTTCGAGCGAGACCAGTCAACAGCCGGGGACGCACTGGGGCCTCTCTCGACCCAATTGTTTCATGCCGGGTTTCGTGCCTGCATGACCTTCCTATATCGGACGCTGCAGAACAGCGCCATGCCAACTGAGCCGCGCTTCCCGCAGAACGCGCCGGAATATGCCAGGGCGCTTGCGCACTACGATTACGAATACGAGCAGTACCTGATGGTCCTCCAGCATGGCATGCTCTGCCAGCTTTCGTTGCCCGTGCGGGAGTCAAATAAGCGCCGGACCGTCGATGCCTTGATTCTAGAAGAAATCGCGCCCACCGCACTGGTGAAGGTACTTGCCCGCCAGGACATCGAGCAGTCGTGGACAAGGAAGGGATTCGCGCTGCTTGCGATTTACCGCCGCAACCAGGCTTTGACCGGCAACGACATGACGATCTCGCTGGATCCCGCGGCGGGTCTCAGCCTGCACGACCTTTGGCACGACCTCGAGAGACTGGAGGACGAGCGCTGGAAAGACGCGCGACCGCGTGACACACCTCGCGACCTCATCAGCTACCGGGAAAGAGATGCGAGCGGAAATTTCGTGGCGATCGAGGAAACGAAAAATGGTCGTTCCGAAAAGCGATACAAGATGCAAACGAATGCACCCAATCAACCGTGGTATGACGATCAGGGAAGATTTACTTTGATCGCGGCGCCCAAGGCGGTTGACCTGTTCCAAGGTCTTGCGCCCGGCACGCGGCTTGGTTGGCGTGAGGATGTCCTTCCTACGCTTTGGCGCCAGTACCAGCCGATTCCCGGCAACCTCACACTTGAAGACCGTGTCGAGCTGAACAGAAGATGTTTGAGAATTGCCCGATGGGAAAGTAACGGCAATCTGTCCGTGGTCGAGTCGCCAACATTTGCGGCGTGGCTCGCGTCATGCTCTGCCTCAAAGGAGGTACGCAGTCCCGCGGATCTTCCGTCAACCGGTTCGTTCGAAGTATTAAAAGTGGCGGGGGGTCGCGCGTTTGTTCATCGCGAGGGAGTGACGCTGTTTGATGACTGGACCTCGCAGCCCCTTGACGCCGTGGCCTTGACACGAACGATCACACGCGTGGCAGGCGCCAGCTATAAGTATGCGACATTCATTCGCGCCAATCCGCTGGAGAGCGCCATGGTCAAGCTGGGGCAAGTTGTCCGGAAGCAGAAATTTGATGCGAAGGACCTGCATGAGTGGAAGGATCAGATCCTGACCGATAAACCCGCACTGCTCGCTGTCGCGACCCATTCCGTGGGAGATATCGAAACGCCTGATCAGACTTCTCTCCGGCAGGCACTCGAACGTCACTGGGGTCTTTCCGAGCAACGCGATAACGCTCTGAACCTTCTGGATCGCATCGATGCAACGATGGCCGAGACACTCGCAGAGCTCAAGGAGCGGCGCAATCGGCTTCTGACAGCTTTGGCTGCTGGAATCGGCACGGCTCTGGTGTTCTCAGAATTGGCCGAGGTGCTGAAAGCAAAGTTCACTATGAACGCCTACGAGTGGCAGTTGAAACTGTTCGTGAAAATGGCCCCGCTTGAAGATCTCGTTAGAGAGGCCCGTATCGCTGAAAACTTGGAGTGGGTCGTCTTTGGAGCAATGATTGGGGGGGGGATACTCGGGTTCACGCTTTTCTGGAAGTGGGGCAGCAAGTGGGGTGCTTCGGAATAACCGCCAGGAACATGATCGACGTTTCTAAGCTGCCCTACCCAATCGCAAGTTTGTACCAGGAGATGCGTGACGAGAAGCAGCCTGGAATGCGCTTTCGATCCTTGGTGCGCGCCTTCTCCGGATTCCTGAAATTCGTATCGCTGCTTGCCGTAAGCGATTACCTGCTCGCCGATTATGAGGATCCTGCGGTCGATGAACTGCTGTCTGGCCCGAAACTAAAGCGCCCCTCGCTCGGACACTGGAACGAGTTTCTCCGCGAGATTCTCCAGTTCCACATGCGCCATGGAAGCGAGCCGGGCGTTCATGGACTCCTCGATTTTTGTTTCAACCCGGGGAAGACGGAGCGAAAGCAGTCCCGCAACGTCGTCTCGATCGACAAGCTGATTACGCTGCGCAACGAATACGTACACCCCGACATCTGGCCGTCCGATGCAGCCGCATCGCGTTTGTATGAACAACACATCGGCATGCTCGACGGTCTCTATACCGCAGCCTCCTTTCTCGCCGAATACCGGTTCATATATCAGAGACAGGGCCGCAGGCTCTCCTGTCACGGCCCGGATCTCTCCCTGTTCCGCGAATCCGAATCGCGTGCAGGTGATCCGGAGGGCTTCTTTATTGAAAAAGAGGGTGAACGTCCGCTGGCATTTATGGCGTTCCTGCTTTTCGATGATACGGATGACGGACCTGTTCTGGAGGAGAAGCCCTCGAAAGACATCATGCTTTACGAGAGCAGAACTGCAAAGTGGATCAAATATCTTCGCGGGAATCATCTCCGCTATCGCAAGGATGATGCCTTCGTCAGCACCAACGAGGTGCTGGCTCGTCTCACGAGACGCCTGGCCCGGAACGATAGCAGCGCCGCGTGGCACTTGCGGCAAGACCAGTTGAGATCGCCGCAGTGGGATGATTTGTACAACCACTGCAAGGCGGCCGCGCTCAAGCTGGTGGGATTTCACATTACCGAAAAAAAATTCAATCCGAACTTCTATCTGTCCAGAGCCCCCCTGGAAGAAGCTTTCGCACGATTCATCAACGGCGGCGAGCGAATCTGTTTGCTAGTGGGCGATTCCGGTTGTGGAAAAACAAATCTGCTGTGCCATCTGACTGATGAATACGTGACGGGCGGGCACTCCGTTCTGCACTACTACGGCCGCAACTTCGACGGCGGATCGCTCCTGTCCGCTGTGGCAGCGGATCTGGTGAGCCAGGAAAGCGAACTGTTGCCGTATCTGTCCAGCTTCAACAACGCGGCGCAAACGATCGGCGGCAAGAAGATGCTCTTGTTCTTCGATGCCATCAACGAGTACACCGATGCGCCGGCGCTGTTTCGAAACATCCTCGACCTCGAAGAGGCACTGAGAGCGCGCGCCGGCATTGGTTTTCACAAAATCATCATCTCGATGCGTTCGGCTACCTGGGAGCTTATCGACCGATCCTTCAATTTCACGCGGGGGCGGTTCTTTTTTTCGCTCGCTCCGGGAGAGCCGACCGAGCGGCCAAGGATCTGGATCGGTCCATTCGACGAGGACGAGACACGTAGCGCTTATCACCGTTACGCGCTCAGCCAGCACGACAATCCGCGGCAGGAAAAGCAGAAGACCGACTATGGTGTCCGGCTGAACACCACCTATGAAGCGCTGCCTGTGGGAATCCGGCAGCTCATTTCAAACCCGATCTTTTTGCGTTATCTCGTCACGAGCTATGAGTCGGTCACGCAGGAACTGACGGAGGCCGACATCCTGGTACGGTTCTACAATCGCAACATTCCATCGAAACATCGCTACTTCCTGCTATATTTCCTGGAAGTGCTGTGGTTCCTGCGAAAAGATTTCCTCACCGAAGATGATTTGCACATGGACCCGCCGGAGGACAAGCCCCCGATTCGCCGGGCGCTCACGAAGCTGCTCGAATACTGCTATGAGGATACGGTTGACTCCTCTTATGCGCAATACGTCTGTTATAACAACGATCCCTTCACCAACACGGCCTGCCGGAACTACGGTGTCGAACTCGGTCCGGAGCACGGCAAAAACGGATACTGTCCCCGATGTGGCCAGACACTCACTGTCAACAACGTTCTGATGCGCTCCACCTTCTTTTTCATGGTCGACGAGGGAATTGTCAGCAGCTACCAGACACCCGGGGAGTCCATGCTGCTTCGTTTTACATACGACCGGTTCTTCGAAATCATGATGGCCCGCCATCTAATGCACGTCCTTGCCAGAGACAGCAAGGAAAGAGTTCCTGCCGAGGAGCGGATGTTGCGCTGGCTTGACGAAGTCTCGGAACTTCCAATCTACACGGATGTCATGGCCTACCTGCTGGCCATGGTGCATAGCCAGAGGGTCGTCGACGAAAGCGCAGAGCCGGACGGTTACGCCCAGGACCAGCAGGGTAGCGGAGGCGTTCTTTACAGGCTGGAACCGGCTCCCCCCGGTTCGCAGTACGAGGAACTTCTGAACGCCATGGTGGAACGGAGCGAGCCGCGCCTCAGAGCGCTGGTCCATCGCGCTCTGGTTCTGGCCGGGAGAGATCCCAGGAGCACCGAGCACATTCATGAGATCGTGCTCAGACTCAGTAGCCGAACGGCAGACAAGAGCCTTGCAGGGCCGTCGCGGCTCGCGATTGGACAGTTGTCACTTGGTGTTGCAACCGACCTCGGTTTGCGAAAGCCGTTTCTGATCATCGGACGCCACTCCTCAGACAAACTGCGAGCACTGGCTGTGGCTCACGCCTACTTCTTCTGGAAAAAAGACACCAATAATGGATTGACGCTGCTTTCCGAGATTGAAAGCAGCATGTACGGGCCGCTGTCAATTCCACGTTTGAAGACCCTGGAATTTTTCGTAGGGCTTTGTGTGCTGCTGCTGTTTCGCCATCCGACTGAAAGCAATACGGTCGAACACATTCTGCGGCTCCTGCGATTGCTACTGCAAAAGGCGGGAATCTGGTTCAAGGCCGTCGGGCTCGTTCTTCCACCATTATTTCAAAGCGTGTTGAGGGACATCCCATCAGATTATAACCCGGTCAACCTGGAGGAACTGCGTCGCGGCAAGAAAGATATTGCCGGCAAACCTGAGCTTCGAAACGCTCTGCTGGATTACGCGCGCTTCCTTCGGCAAGAAACGGTGGATACGGATCGTCAAAGAATCATTATTGATACGTTTCGAAGACTCAGTCCCAAAAACAACATGTGTTACCTCATCCATCAACTGGTCCAGGCCTTTCGCGCTTCTTATGATCTGCGAGGCGCCGTTATCTCGGAGGTGAATATTGCAATGGAGTCCACCCCGGACCAGCACATGTGGATTCAGGGACCTCTGTACACGGTACTTTGGCTCACCTCCGGAGTTCCGCAGCTCGACGATGAGACTTTCGGGCCCATACTCCGCCTTTGGAGAAAAATCGTGGACACGCAGAATTTCGCCTATGAAGCGCTGGTCCCCGGCTCTTCTTACCACAACTGGAGTATTTACTATTTCGCCCTGACGCTTCTAAAGCAAAGCGGGGGGCCGCATCTTTCCGAAGTACGTATGTTGTTTGATCGTCTGCATGGGCAGGAGGCTGAACGGGGAATCTATGCGTTCTTCAGAGGCATCGACATTGTGGGCGCGGAACTCAGCTCGATCTACCCGGATGTGTTGAGACTCGTTCATGCGACGATCGAGGATCTCCTCAACGGATCGGAACCTCTACCCCAACGTTACCTCGACAAACTGGCGGCGACTTTGGAGCGGATCCGGATCCTCTCTTACGATGAGGCGGAAGCTATCATTGAATCTGTTCGCGATCGTGTTGTGCGGGAGAAGCTGAGGAGGCAAATGGCGGCATATCAATCGGGTAAGAATGCGGCCGCACTCAATATCGGCACGCTCGCGGGCGCCGGCGGTCAAGATTTCTACCTGCACGCGATGGCAGACCGCGACCTGCGACTACTCTTCGCCGATCTGATGGAGTTGTTCGTCACAGCACGCTCCCTCGGCTCGTTCGTTTCCGGGGGTATCGACAGACTTCGGAGAGCCCTCACCGATAGATCCTGAAGAAGAATGATGGCTCGAAGCCGCGGAATTGTGGAAGTGGTTGCAAGTTGCAAGACCGTTGCGGGTTTGCCGATTGTTATGGCATTGTCGGCTACTCCGGTCGCTTCGCTCTTGAATGTGCTCCCGAAGACATACATCTTGGCAATCGCCGGCCTTGCGATAGTAACTGCGCGTCAGGATGCTCTGGTTTCTCTTGGTTCTACGAGTTTGACTCAAAGGGGCTGTTAGACGTATTTCTTGCGCCAATGAAAAGCCGAAGCTCTTGGTTATTTGACGCCATAGCTTTTCTCGCGCTGTTTATTCTTGCTTCTAGCTTGCCGGCGGCGGTGCCCGCGAAGAAAGTCAGGTTGGCGTATAGCGCTTTTGCCTATGCCAATCCACCTTTCTGGATTGCGCAGGATCTGAAGCTTTTCGAAAAATATGGTCTCGACTCGGAGCTGGTCTATGTATCGGGTGCCAGACCGATTCAAGCCATGCTCGGCGGATCCATCGACGCTTCTCAGGTCGGTGGAGCGGCCACCGTCTCCGCAGCAGCCCAGGGAGCCGATGTGGTGATCCTGGGCACTATCTTTTCGCGGCTTAATTTTGCCGTGCATGCGAGTCCGCAAATCAAGCAGGTCAGTGATCTGAAGGGAAAGACCCTGGTCACCGGGACGATAGGCGGCAATACTTACTTCGCCGCGTTGCTCTTTCTCTCGAGATTCAATTGGATCCCTAACCGGGACGTGAATCTGATCGGTGTGGGTGGATCGCCGGAAGTTCTTAGCGCGCTCACCCAGGGCAGGTTCCCGGCGGGCGTGCTGACGGCGCCGACCACGCATTTAGCGACGCGGATGGGCTTTCGCGAGATATTCGACCTTGCCAGCCTGGATTTTCCTTTTCCCACTCTTTCCGTCGTCAGCACCCGGAAGTATATCGAAGCGAATCCTGATATTATCATGAACGTGTTGCGAGCGACTTCCGAAGCAATCCACCTGTATAGAACGAGGCCGGAAACCGCGTTGCCGGTGATTGCAAAGTATATGCGAGTGCCCAAAGACGATCCCGCTTTGCTCCAGGCCCAGGAAACTTTCGCCAAACATCTAAACTTGACCCTGACGCCGTCCCTCGACGGCATCAAATTCATCCTGGATTTTCTCGCCGAGCAGCGCCCCGCGCTTAAGGGAAAAAATCCCGCGGATTTCGTTAACGTCAGCTTTTTGAAAAAGCTGGAGGAAGAAGGGTTCTTTAAGAAACTTTCCGCCAGCCAATAGCAACGCGTCTCTTTCGCCAGAATGCCCTCGCCGATAATCCATCAGGGCTCCTCATCGGAAATAGGCTGCGGGCCAGTAGCCGGACAGACCGCAGAGCGGGGGCAATTGCCAGTCCAAGTCACTTGACAAAATTTCTGTAAATGGAGGATATTCCGGGGCAATTTTTGGTTAAACGAATGGAAGGTGTCTGGAAGAGGCCGCTATCAGCGGCGCCGCCTAAACGGCTCACGTACTAGTTAGCCGTGGCGGAGCGCCTGTGGTAAAAGTAGTTTGTGGCGCAAGCGACCGAATCTTCTTTGCCGACTTTCGGAAAAGAGGGAGATCTTCCACCTGGAATTTACCGTAGCACCCTGGGGGAGACGCTTCGCCGCTTCGGCAAGGGATCACGGCAGCGGTTTGCGGCGGCGCGGCGGCTTGAACGAATCTATCGCGTTGCCGTTGGCACGGGCCAATTGGCTCGGTTTGTGGTTTTCGGATCATTCGTCACAGCTAAGAGGGAGCCGGCGGACGTGGATGTATTCCTCCTGATGGAGGACACGTTCGACATAGGACAACTGACCACTGAGGCCCGAGTTCTTTTCGACCATGCGGCAGCGCAGGCACATTTTGGAGCAAGTGTGTTTTGGTTGCGTAGGCTTGCAGCGCTCGGAGGCGAGGAGCCGGCTATTGCCGGCTGGCAAATCAAGCGCGACGGAACTTACAGAGGAATCATCGAAATCGTCGAGGAGCAGACATGATTACAAACGATAACGAACTCAAGGTGACTCTGGAGCGCACTGCTCGGTTTCAGGAACAGGTTGCCCATCTACGGCGCGTGGAAACAAACCCTGAAAACTATCACGGTGCGGTCTCGGGGTTTCTCGCAGAGATCGACCGCATGCAGCTCGAAGTGCGGGAATACCTAAGCATTCACCCCGCCGAAGTGGCATCAACAAGTAATTCGTAGTCACGAACGGCTAACCAACGGCTTGAGATTGACGTTCCAGGAGTCGCGCAACTTAGCCTTCGCGTTAGAGGAGATCAGGTAACTTTAGTAGCGCACTGTGGTCGCTTGAATCGGGCGAGAAACGTCAGAAACAGGTGGAAGCAATGACTAGGGGGAGACAAATAGGGTCGCATCTTTACCTTTGACATTCAGACCCCACTAAATCTTTTTGGCCGATTCTTATTGCTCTTCTTCCCGGGAGGGGAAGTCAGGGGTCTGCTTTTGGCTTTTCAAGGCGCTTGTTGGTTGCCCATTTGTTTTTATCTACCCTGATAAACGGAGAAGGTCAGATAAGCTTGCTAGAGTTGTCGACTCGGAGTCCGCGACTGGAAGTGGAGCGCTCAATATCTAGCGCTGACTATAAAGTTCCTTGATGAAGCCCGTATCGTCTAGCTCCTTTAGAATGCGGTTGTCGAAGAAATCCTTGGGATTGGCGGAGGAAGCCCGAGGGTGATCCGAGACCGTGAGGACTGAGCGGATCGCCTCCTCCGGCATGTAGGGAACTTTTAGGAATAGCGCTTGAAGTCTTCGGTATGCGTCATCGACCATCTCGGGATCCTTACTTCCGAAATGACGTCTGAGGGCTCCCTTCGCCACCTCGGGCTCTTCGTGGATGATTTTTATGGCGGCAAGATAGGATTTTAGAAAACCTCTAAACAGATCTGGATTCTGCCGAGCTAAGGGCCTCCGGGTGGCAACGGCATTGTGAGGGTAGGGAAGCTTGAAAGACGAAATGTCGACGAGTTCCTTGAAGCCCAGGCGTTGAGCCATAATATTGGTGGGGCAAGTAAGCACTCCAGCCGGGACAATTCCTTGATTCATGGCAGCTAAGAGGTCTTCTTGACGCGAGAAA
>Ga0184635_10000373_pt1 | contig 11072 bp, 6 predicted proteins | sample PLM3_30_b2_FD_133147 | JGI IMG/M metagenome (GOLD analysis project Ga0184635, IMG submission 133147) | Groundwater sediment microbial communities from an aquifer in East River, Colorado, USA - PLM3_30_b2 | ecosystem: Environmental > Terrestrial > Soil > Riparian zone | place: USA: East River...
CGCTTGAGGTCCCCGAATTCCTACGCACAGGGTGCCCGCGCCCGGAGGGAGCCGAGCTCCTGCCCGGCCTGCGATTCCTCACGCACATGTCGCGAAAACAGGGCTTGCAAACGAAAGCCGTTCCCATAAGTTTGGCGCGCTCTGAACGGAAGCGAGCGTAGCTCAGTCTGGTAGAGCGTCACCTTGCCAAGGTGAATGTCGAGGGTTCGAATCCCTTCGCTCGCTCCATCTTATCCTACAATTATTTCCCCTCAAAAGCGTCTCGAGCGTGCCTTTGGCATCGACGGGCGGTGAACTTGCCAAATGCGCCGAGGAACCGAAAAAGATTCACTCGCACCTGCTTCAGGGCCTCGTAATACTCAAAGGCAATCGCCCAATCGAGAGTCCGCGTCATGAAAGCGCCAATGCTTCTTCTGCTGCTGCTCCCATCGCTCAGCGTGGTCGGTTCCGAGTTTCCCGTTCCCTACAATTCCGAGCCGGACCAAACCGGGCGCATGTCGGCTGCAGAGTCGGCGGCCACGATGAAGCTTCCGCCCGGGTTCAAAGCCACCGTCTTCGCCGCGGAACCGGACGTGCAGAACCCGATCGCCATGGCATGGGACGCGCGCGGACGTTTGTGGGTCGCGGAAAACTATACTTATGCGGAGGGCGGCAAGAAGTTTGATCTGAACCTGCGTGATCGCATCCTCATTTTCGAGGACAAGGATGGCGACGGTCGCTTCGACTCGCGCAAGGTGTTCACCGACGAGTTGCAAATGCTCACGAGCATCGAGGTCGGCCTCGGGGGTGTATGGGTGATGTGCCCACCGCAACTGCGTTTCATCCCCGACGGGGACCGCGACGATGTGCCGGACGGCGTGCCCGAAGTGGTGCTCGACGGATTCACCGGCTCGCCGGACATGCATCACACGTTCGCCAACGGCCTGCGATTCGGCCCGGACGGCTGGCTCTATGGCCGCTGCGGCGCGTCGAGTTCGGGAGAGATTGGCGTGCCAGGCACGCCGGCGGAGCAACGCATTCCGCTGCGCGGCACGATGTGGCGTTATCATCCGCGGCGCAAAGTGGTCGAGGTCCTCAGCTCCGGCACGACGAATCCGTGGGGCCATGATTGGAATGAGCACGGCGAGCTCTTTTTCATCAACACCGTCAACGGCCATCTCTGGCACGGCATCGCCGGCGCGCACTTCGACCGTCCCCACACGATTGACCCGAACCCCCGCGCCTACGCGCTCATCGACCAGCACGCGGACCACTGGCACTTCGACACGGCCAATGGCTGGCAAAAATCACGCGCCGGCGCGGCAAATGATCTGGGCGGCGGTCACGCCCACATCGGGATGATGATTTACCAGGGCGACAACTGGCCCGCCGAGTATCGTCGCCGTCTCTTCACGCTCAATCTCCACGGTCGCCGCGCCAATCAGGAAATTCTCGAACGCAATGGCAGCGGCTACATCGCCAAACACGCCCCTGACTTCTTCATTGCGGGCGATCCGTGGTTTCGCGGGATGGAGCTCAGTTACGGTCCGGACGGAGGTGTGTTCGTGCTCGACTGGAGCGACACAGGCGAATGTCACGAATACTCCGGAGTGCACCGCACCAGCGGGCGCATCTACAAAATCGCTTACGGCGAACCGAAGCGGAGCAATGTCGGCGACGTCGTCAAGTTGAGCGCGAGCGAGTTGGTGAAACTCCACACGCACGCGAATGAATGGTGGGTTCGACAGGCGCGGCTCGAACTCGCCGCGCGAGCCAGCGCCAGGAGCGAACTCAGCACCGCCAAAGCGCAGTTACGTGAGTTATTCGAGAAGCAAGGCGACGTCGTCGTGAAACTGCGCGCGTTCTGGTCGCTTTACACGATCGGGGCCATAGACGAAGCGTTTCTCCGCACCCAACTTCGCCATCCTAACGAACACGTTCGCACGTGGGCGATTCGGATGCTCACCGATACATGGCCACTGGACACCGTGATGAGCGATCGGCCCGCGGTGAAATCCGAGAGCCGGAATCCGAAATCGGAAATCGAGGCGGGCTTCCTGAATTCGGCGGCTACGCGGGCGGAATTCGCCCGGCTCGCGAAGACAGACGCTTCGGGTCTCGTTCGGCTCGCGCTCGCTTCGACTCTTCAGCGGCTGCCCGTGTCGCAACGCGCAGACCTCGCTTCCCTGTTGGTTGCCCGTAAGGAAGACGCGGCCGATCACAACCTCCCACTGCTCCTCTGGTATGGTTTGATTCCCGTTGCCGACGCCGACCCAGACGCGCTCGCGGCACTCGCGGCGACGTGTGAGCTGCCACTCACGCGCAACTTCATTGCGCGCCGGCTCGTCGAGGATATCGAGAAAGGTCCCGCGCCTTTGAATCGCTTGCTCCAACTCAGCGCCGCGAAATCGGAAGCGTTCCAGTCGGACATTCTCAAGGGCATGGCCGCAGGTCTCACCGGCTGGCGCAAGGCCACAAAACCCGCCGCGTGGGACGCGCTGGCGAAGTGGCTGGGGAACTCTCCCAACGAAGCTCTCCGCGCCCAGGTCCGCGACCTCAGTGTGCTCTTCGGTGACGGCCGCGCGCTCGAAACGGTAAAGAAAGTCGCGCTCGACCCGGCCGCCGATCTCAACGCCCGCAAGGCGGCGTTGCAGACCCTCATCGACAACCGCGCGCCGGACCTGCGTCCATTGTGCGAGCAATTGCTCAACGAACGGTTCCTCAACTCCGTCGCCGTCCACGGACTGGCAAGTTTCGATGACCCGGCGGTCGGCTCGAAGCTGGTCAAGTCTTACCGGCAGTTCCATGCCTCCGAGCGCGGACAGTTGATCTCTGCGCTCGTCTCGCGTGTCACCTTTGCGCAGGCGCTCCTCGACGCCGTGGCCGAGGGGAAGATTCCGCGCGCGGACATTTCGGCCTTTCACGCCCGGCAGATTCGCAGCCTCAATGACGCCGCGTTGAACAGGAAACTTGCTGAAGCCTGGGGTGAACTGCGCGACTCGCCGAGCGACAAAAAACAACTGATCGCCCGATGGAAAACCCAACTCACTCCCGCGGCGCTTGCAAATGCGGACACACGCCAGGGCCGCCTGGCGTTCAACGCCGTGTGCGCGTCGTGCCACACGCTTTACGGCGAAGGTGCCAAAGTCGGCCCGGACCTCACGGGCGGAGGCCGAGATAATTTGGATTATTTGCTGGAAAACATCGTGGACCCGAGCGCGGTCGTGACGGCCGACTTCCGGATGTCCGTGGTGGAACTCAAGGATGGCCGCGTGCTCAATGGCGTCATCGCCGCGAAAACCGAGCGCACACTGACGCTCAAGACCATGACCGAAACGCTGACCGTCGAACGGAATGAGATTGTTGATATTCGGGAATCAACCCTGTCATTGATGCCGGAGGGATTACTCGAAACATTGCCGCCCGAGCAAGCGCGGGACCTTATCGCTTACCTGATGCACAAGAGCCAGGTGCCGCTGCCGGCCGCGGTCAAATCCAGCTCGAATTGAACACATAGCAAGCCAATCCGGCCGATGGCGGAAATTCGCCGGGCAGAAATTTCAAGTGTGCTCAGGCGAGCGAGTGAAACGATGAACAGGCTGCATCTGCGACTCTCCTTCGCCTTAGCGGTTTTGTTCGCGTCTGCCCAAACGGACCGGGCGGATGAGCCCATCCAACTTCACCACGATAACCCCCACTACTTCCTCTGGCGCGGCAAGCCGATGGTGTTGATCACCGCCGGCGAACATTACGGCGCCGTGATGAATCTCGACTTCGATTACGTGCGATATCTGGATGAACTCAAGGCCAATGGTTTCGATCTCACGCGCGTGTTCTCCGGCACTTATCGCGAAGTCACGGGTTCCTTCAATATCCGTGGCAACACGCTCGCGCCGGCGAAGGGCCGCTACCTCTGTCCGTGGGCGCGCAGCGAAACACCGGGCGCTGCGGACGGTGGGAACAAGTTCGATCTTACCCGATGGGACGCGGCTTACTTTGACCGGCTCAAGGATTTCGTGACCCAGGCGGGCCAGCGCGGTGTGGTCGTGGAATTGGTTCTCTTCTGCACGATGTATGATGACACAGTCTGGGGCGCCAGCCCCATGAACGCGCGGAACAACGTCAACGGAATCGGCAACGTCGCAAGAACCGAACCGTTCAATGGCAGGGAGAAGGAACTCCTCGCGGTCCAACGCGCCGTTGTGACGAAACTGGTCACCGAATTGAACCGATTCGACAACCTCTATTTCGAGGTCTGCAACGAACCCTACGAGCGCGGCGGTCTGACCCGGGACTGGAATGACCAGATCATCGCCGCGATTGCAGACGCTGAGACGATGCTTCCGAACAAGCACCTCGTCGCCCAGAACTTTCCTCCGTCTTCCGCGGCTGAGGCTCAACTCAACGCTCGCGTTTCCATTCTCAACTTTCACGCCGCGAAGGCCGATTCCATTCGGCTAAATTACTCATTGAACCGGGTTATGGCCTTCGATGAAACCGGCGGCGCCGACCGCAGTAACCGCAAGTACCGCACTGAAGGCTGGGATTGGATCGTGGCCGGTGGCGGCGTGTACGATCATCTGGATTTTTCATTCACGACCGATCGCCCCGACGGCACAGCGGTCCCATTGCCGCCGGGCACGCCCGGAGGGGGCGGTCCTGAACTGCGTCGCCAACTCCGGATCCTGAAGGAATTCATCGAGAGCTTCGCCTTCACGCGGATGAAGCCGGACAACGCAACACTAAAACCCAGCCAAATCACCTCCACGGACGGCGCCGCGCGAGTCCGTGCAACCACACGTGTGCTGTCGGAGCCGGGCCAAGCCTACGCGATCTATGTCAATGGCGGCACACGCGCTGAGTTGGTCCTGGAATTGCCGAATGGCGCGTATAAGGCCGAATGGGTCAATACCAGAACGGGCCAACGGGAGAAGACCGAGGCGTTCAACCACGCTGGCGGGAACAGGACCGTGGTCTCGCCAGAGTATTCCGAGGACATCGCCTTGCGCGTGACGCGGCAACCGCCGCAACCGGCCCGTTTACAAAAGCCGCCAGCCGAGCTCGCTGAGTTCTTTGTGCCGCCGGAGCCGTATCGCTCCGATTTCGGCGCGTTTCGCTCGCCGCTGCTATTTGGGAATGGCGCGCGCGTTCAAAGTTCCGCGGACTGGCAACGGCGCCGTGAAGAGATTCTTTCCTCATGGCACAAGCTCATGGGCCCATGGCCACCCCTGATCGAAACACCACGCGTGGAAGTGGTGAACACCGCGCGCCGTGAGAACATTACTCAGCAACAACTCCGAGTCCAAATTGCGCTCGGCGGCGAATTCGTGGATGCGCTACTGCTCCTTCCCGATGAAGCCGTGCCAGCGCGAAAGCGTCCGGCGGTGCTGGTGGTTTACTACGACGCGGAAACGGGCGCTGGTTTGGGCGCGCCGTTCCGCGACTACGCCTGGCAACTGGCTAAGCGCGGGTTTGTTGCGCTCTCCGTCGGGAAGCCAAACGCGCGCATCGATTTGACCTCGACGAACAAGCCGCGGACAGACCCGTATCTGGGCCCCGACGGCAAGCCGGTGAGAGTCCAGCCGCTGTCGGCCCTGGCGTACGCCGCCGCGAATGCTCATACCATGCTGGCCCAGCGGCCCGAAGTGGATTCGACCCGGATCGGCATCGTCGGCCATTCCTTCGGCGGCAAGTGGGCGATGTTTGCTTCCTGCCTTTATGACAAGTTCGCCTGCGCGATCTGGTCCGACCCTGGCATCGTGTTCGACGAGCGGGACCGCCGCAAACAAAACCCCAGCGGCAGCGTCAACTACTGGGATGTCTGGTATCTGGGTTTCGAACCCGGCGCCGTCGCGGATCCCAAAAACGCGGGCCCCTTTCGCAAACTCCCTTCGGAAGGCCAGTCACGAACCGGCGCCTACAAGGGGTTCTTGGAAAGCGGCCACGATCTCGTGGAACTGCACGCGTTAATGGCCCCGCGCCCGTTTCTGGTCTCCGGCGGCACTGCCGACCTGCCCGAGCGCTGGCCTGCGCTCAACCACTCGATTGCTGTGAACAGCCTGCTTGGGTACGACCATCGAGTCGCCATGACCTCCCGAGACGGGCATTCCCCGACCGAATCCGCCAATGAGCAGGTCTATCGGTTTTTCGAATGGTGCTTGGGGGATCCTCAATGAAACGCCGAACTCGTCGAACCCGACTTCGAAGCGGTGCGTGCTGTTCAATCGCGGGGTGGATCAAGCTTCCGGTCAATGAATCGACTGAGGCATTCGAGGACTTCTGTGACTGCCTGCGAGACGGATATTCGATCCGTAGCCACTGTAATGTCCGGCCCGGTCGGGACTTCATACGGGGCAGAGACGCCAGTGAACGCCTCAATCTTGCCGGCGCGGGCCTTGGCATACATCCCTTTGGGATCGCGCTTCTCGCAGACCTCCAATGGCGCATGAACATGCACTTCAATGAAGGCATGATCTCGCGCAAGCCGCCGCGCCTTGTTGCGATCCTCCTGGTATGGGGACACAAGGGCCGCAATACAGATGAACCCCGCTCGTGCGAACAACGCGGCGACTTCCGCCACGCGCCGAACATTCTCGGAGCGATCCTTCGACGCAAACCCCAGGTCGCTGCACAGCCCTGCACGAATTTCATCGCCATCGAGCACATACGCCAGGTATCCAGCATCGAATAGCTGGCGCTCCAGAGCGACAGCCAGCGTCGATTTTCCGGCAGCTGGCAATCCGGTCAGCCAGACGACAGCCCCAGCATGGCCGCTGCGTTTCACTCGCTCGGCTGGGCCAACTTTTCGTTGAGGCTGAGTGGCTGTTTTCACGGCGAAGTTTTCACGAGGGTTGTCGCTTGCGTTTCGAGTGGTTTGCGTTGCAACGGATTGCGTTTGTACAATAATATCCTCCAAAAGCATTGCCGGAGGATGAGGGGAAACACAAGCTTGCGCTTGGGTGAGTTGGGAAGTGCCATGTGAGCTGTTTTGTAATCAATTGTTCATTCAAGCAAGAACCAAACCCAGGCCAAACGAGCGAACCTGAAGCATCCGAATTCCCTGTTGAATGCCGTCAGGCCGGGAGCCACCGCAACAATTTGCTGGATTGCGATGGCCGGCTCCAATACCACCAAGTCGTTCAAACTTGGTTGCAGCCATGACAGGAACCATCATGAAACTCATTTTCAACATCCGGGCAGGGGCTGTCCGGACACGCGCCGAGCTTGATGGCCGGGCTGCCGACGATGCCACCCTTCCGCCAACGGGGCGCCGCTACCTGCCGCGGGGAGGAGCCGATCAAGCTCGCCGGATTTGTTTCCGCCTTCGACAGGACGGCGGGCAGCTTTCGGGCTAAAGCAGTCGAACCGCAGCTTCCGGAACTATGTATATCAATCTTGGTTTGTTCGCCAAAGCGGAGTACCTAACGCTCTTCAAGACACGGTTTGCCGTCCGGCGTTGGGCTTATGTCCTGTTCTTCACGCTGCTCTATTTGCTGATGTGGTTCTTTGTGGCGTTTGGGCGGGCGCTCGACCACCTCTTCTTCCGTGGCTTCAAGCGCCAACCAGTGCGCGAGCCGGTGTTCATCGTGGCGCCGCCGCGCAGCGGAACAACCCTGACGCAGAAGCTCATGAGCCTGGATGAGGAGAGGTTCGTCTACAACGCGCTCTATCAAACCATCTTCCCTGCAGTCTTCTATCAGCGTTGTTTTGACGCCATCCTCTGGCTCGATCGGAAAGTCGGCAGGCCGCTGGGACGGGTCGTCGGGTGGGCGGAGAAGAAATGGTTCGGCGGCTGGGATGACATGCACAAGATGCGATTCAACCAGCCGGAGGAAGACGACGGATTCTTCGTTTACACGTTTGTCACCGAGGCCATCTTCCTTTTGTTTCTCCACGTCGATGAACTGTGGGAAGCCGGATTTCAGGATGCGTTACCTCCGCACAAGCGGCGCAAGGTCATGGCGTTCTACCGAAGCTGTCTCCAGCGACGCCTGTTCGCGAGTGGGCCCGGGAAGACGATCCTGACCAAAGCCACGCAGTCCTCTGGCGCGGTGGAATCGCTGCTGGAAGCGTTCCCGGACGCAAAGTTCATCACCATCATCCGCCACCCGTACAAGTCCGTCGCCTCACACGTCAGTGTGTTCTGGCCGGTATGGCAGGCGCATTCGCCAGCGATGAGGAAGGACGGACCGGAGTCGAAAGCCTATGCGCGGCTTGCGGTGCGCTGGTTCCAGCACCTTTTCCAATTTCGGCGCAAGGTCAATCCACAGCAATATTACTGCATCGATTATCGTGACCTCACGCGCGATCCGAAAGCAGCCCTGGAGAAGCTTTACGAGCACTTTGGCTGGACGATGAGCAAGTCGTTGCAAGAGAAGCTCGCGGCGGCCACACAGCAACAGCGTGACTTCAAGAGCAAACACGAATATCAGTTGGAGGAATTCGGCCTCTCCAAGGAATGGATCCAGGAGGAGCTGGGTGAGGTGCTTGAGCATTACGCACTCCCGCGGTGAATCGAGTTTCCGCTCCAATGATCATGAATGCCAACGACGAGACAAACCGGACGCCTGAGCCGCTCAACATTCGCGCGTTGCTCAAGCAGCATGAAGGCCGCAATTACGAGTTGCACTCCGCTCACGTCAATCCGTCGAACGTCCGCACGCTGAAGACCATCGGCTTCGATCGCTGTTACGTCCGTGCCGAAGGACCCTACCTCTGGGACGTTCAAGGCACGAAATACCTCGACATGCTCTCCGGATACGGCGTGTTCGGCCTGGGAAGGAACCATCCTGAAGTCCGCCGCGTGCTCACCGAGTTCCTCGCCCTCGAATATCCCAGCCTCGTGAAAATGGAGGCGCCATTGCTGTGCGGCCTGCTGGCCGAGGAGCTGAAGAAGCGCATGCCCAACCAGCTCGACATGGTGTTCTTCACGAACTCCGGCGCCGAGGGCATCGAGACCGCCATGAAGTACGCCCGCTGCGCCACGCGCAGGCCGGCCATGGTCCATTGCGAGAAGGCCTTTCACGGCCTGACCTACGGCTCGCTCTCGCTCAACGGCGACGAAAGCTTCCGCGAAAGTTTTGAGCCGTTTCTGTCCGACTGTCGGGAAATTCCCTTCAACGACCTCGAGGCGCTGGAAAGGGAACTGCGCAAGGGCGACGTGGCAGCCTTCGTGGTCGAGCCGATTCAGGGCAAGGGCGTGAACATCCCGTCGCCCGGCTATTTGCGCGAAGCGGCCCGACTCTGCCGCAAGCACGGCGCGCTGTTTGTGGACGACGAGGTGCAGGCCGGCATGGGCCGGACGGGACGCTTTCTGGCCATCGAGCATGATGGCGACGTCGATCCGGATATCGTGGTGCTGGCCAAGACGCTTTCCGGCGGCTTCGTGCCCGCCGGCGCGGTGCTCTGCAAGAAGTGGATTCACGAGAAAGTGTTCTCCAGCATGAACCGCTCGGTCGTCCACAGTTCGACCTTCAGCCAGGGCAGCTTCGCGATGGTCGCCGGTCTGGCGGCGCTCGATGTGCTCGATCGCGAGCGACTCGTCCAACGCGCCGAGAAAATGGGCCATCTGCTCGCCGAGGGCCTGCGTGCGATGTTACCGCGTTTCGAATTCCTCAAGGAGATTCGCGCGCGCGGCCTGATGGTGGGCATCGAGTTCGGCCCGCCAAAATCGTTCGGTTTGAAAACCGCCTGGACGTTGATGCACAAGATGGACAAGAGCCTGTTCCCGCAGGCGGCCATCATTCCCCTGATGGACAAGCACCACATCATTACTCAGGTCGCCGGGCACCACATCGATGTGATCAAGCTCATCCCACCGCTGGTCATCAGCGAAGACGACGTGAAGTGGTTCCTGACCTCCTTCGAGGACGTGCTCTCGCAGATGCACAAGTTTCCAGGTCCAGCTTGGGACGTGGTCTCGGACATTGGTAAGATGGTATTGACGAACCGCGCTCGGTGAAGCGGGTGACCCGTTTCTGAGTTGCGCTCCGCCGCCACCTTCGACCCTGCGGTGTCATCGACCGCCGGCGGGATGTCACGCCGCCACTGGTTCTGCACCGGCAAACCGCCACCATGCGACGTGCAACAACCCCAGAGCGATAAGCAGGAGGCCGTTACCGACCACCGCCGAAACCACCGGAGTGCCGGGAAAGCTCTGAACGGCAACGAGCAACGCCAAGGCGATGTTGCGATTGGCGGTGCCGAGCCCCAGAACCTGTCGGGCGCCACGGGCGGGACCGCCCAGCATCCAGCCCAGCAGCAGGGAAACCTCGAACACAATCGCCATCGCCAGCCATGCCCGCCAACCGAGGTTCACGATGGAACCAAACTCAGTCACGGTCACGAAAGCCAGTGACATCGCGCCAGTCGCCTCCGAGATGACTTCCACCGGACGCAGCAGGCGCCGTCCGAAGCGCGGCGCGCAATGCCGGACGAACACCCCCGCTGCCAGCGGAAGGCTGATGGTGGCGGCGAGCGTCGCCAGGCTGGTCAGCATGTCGAACCGCACGCCATCTGAGTTGGCGAACATCCGCAATGCGGCCTGTGCCACCGGCGGGGCCAGCAACACGGACACTATCGGGAACACCGCCGTCAACCCCGCCGCCAACGCGAGATCCGCCCGCGCCATGCGCGCGAAGATTGGCACCACGGGAGCGAACGGTGCCACAGCGAGCAATACCATCGCGACTGCCGTATCCCTCCTCACCCCCAATCCAGCGGCCGCCGCCACGGTGAGTGCCGGCACCGCGAGGAAATTGATCAGAAGTAGGAGCGTTAACCGGCACTGGCCCAAAGCAGTCCTGACCTCGTTCCAGGTCAGCCGCAAGCCCACCGCCCCGAGAAGTCCAACCAGGGCGCAGGCGGTCAAAATGCGAATCACTGTTTCGTGTCCCATCGCAATCGCGTGATGGCGTACACCCGTCGCACAGCCCCTACAAGCTATGACTGACTGCGGCGGGGCGTTCCCTTTTGACGGAGGCTCGCAAGGGCGCATCCTGATACTGTGATGTTAAGGCGGGCCGCCCGCGAAACGGAGCGCGGCTGTGGCGAAGCCCAGCCGCAGCAGGGACGCGCTGCGGCTGGTCCTGCAG
>Ga0184635_10000375_pt1 | contig 11028 bp, 10 predicted proteins | sample PLM3_30_b2_FD_133147 | JGI IMG/M metagenome (GOLD analysis project Ga0184635, IMG submission 133147) | Groundwater sediment microbial communities from an aquifer in East River, Colorado, USA - PLM3_30_b2 | ecosystem: Environmental > Terrestrial > Soil > Riparian zone | place: USA: East River...
GCCCGATGCCGGAGCTGACGGCACCGAACTGGCCGGCGGTCATTCAACGGAGTCTGGAGACGGCCACGCGAGCGTCGACCGCCACCGCCGTCCGTCACCTGTTCACGATGGCGGAAGTATCGCGGCTCAAACGCAAGGTCGACGTCGAAGTGCGTGTCGTGTCGATTCCCGGCGATTGGTCGCCGCCGGTGGCCGGAACTTTCGTGAAGGAGACCATGAACAATTTGGCCGACCTGGGCGAAAAGATGGGCGCGGACCCGGCAAGCTGGAGTAACGAGCCCCCGGCGTTTTGAGCGCCTCAGGGCGAAGGGTGCTCACGTCGAAATGATTGAGCATTTTCCGTTCGTGCTGAGCTTGTCGAAGCATGCCGAACTTTTTTTCAGCCGCCGGTTGACTAGGTGTCGATATACGCTGTTTTCCGATCTCTCCCTAAGAAAGGCCTGTCTATGAAACAGTTCATTGAATTAGTTGCGAAGACGTTCCTTACCGGCTTGCTGATCGTCGTTCCGGTTTACCTTTCCGTTTTGTTGCTGCTGAAGGCCATGAATTCGGTGGCTGGTCTTGCCCGGCCCTTCGCCAATTTGCTCCCGGAATGGTTACCCGCAGAACACGTTCTCTCGCTTCTTCTCGTGTTGATTCTCTGTTTCCTTATCGGTGCTGCGGTTCGCACACCGGCGGGACACGCGCTCCAAGAGCGCATCGAAAAATCCTTTTTCGAAAGAATGCCGGGCTACGCGCTCTTTCGGAGTCTGACTCAGAGACTGGCGGGAAAGGACGATCAGGAAAACGTCTGGAAGCCGGCCCTGGTCGAGATTGAGGAAGCCCTCGTACCCGCATTCATTATCGAAGAATTGCCGGACGGACGCTTCACGGTTTTCGTGCCCTCGGTGCCCACGCCCTTCGCCGGCGCCGTTTACATTCTCACCCCGGAACGGGTGCATCCCCTGGACGTTCCCTTCACCCAGGCGATCCAGTCTATCTCGCGGTGGGGATCCGGTTCAAAAGACCTTGTCGCGGCAATGAAACCGAGAGCAGTCTGAACGAGGAACAGATTATTTTCGTAAGACGAAGGGCCGCAGCAAGAAACTGAAGCACAGGGATTCACGGTGGACAAAACCGCTTTTCACCGAACACATGCTGCTCCGATAACTACGAACGCCGGTAATGAAGGAGCGGTCATTTCTCTATCAACCCGTGGTGTTCTCCGGCAGCGCCATTGCGATCTCATTTGAAGCAATTTCGATTGGATAGAATGGAGTTGAAAGCATGGATCGTGTTTTTGGGGCGATGAGAGTCGCCGGCACGGTGGGCTTTGCCGCGGTAGGCCTGGCGGCAATATTGAGCTGTTCCCAGGCCAACGTGGAAGGCGAGCAGAAATGGCTGAGCTTTCGCTGCCCAGACGGGCAAACCGTAATGGCTCAGTTCCAATCGCAAGACCAATTCGTCAATGTCCGTTTCGCAGGCCGCGAGTTGCGGCTGCCACATGTTATCTCTGGCTCCGGCGCGCGCTACAGCGACGGCAAGACAACTTTTTGGAATAGAGGCAGAAGCGTGCTGATGGAAGTCGACGATAAAATCGTGGTGCAAGACTGCATGCTGCAAGTAGGGGCGCGATAAATCGCGCCCCTACATCGGATTTGCTCGATGATCGGAATCAGATATTGTAGGGCCGGGCGTTCGTCCGATTTTATCGGAGCGCAACCTTGGCAACCCAATACAACCCAGAAAAACACCATAGGCGATCAATCCGCCTGACGGGATACGATTACAAACAATCAGGAGCATACTTTGTAACGATCGTGACGCGTAATCGGATCTGCTTGTTCGGTGACATTTCGGATGGAGAAATGGTTCTAAGCGACATTGGCCGAATCGCTGAGGTGTCATGGGTTGGATTATCGAGCCGGTTTCCGGTTGTGTCTTTGGATTTTTTCGTTGTCATGCCCAACCATATCCACGGAATTATTACTGTAGGGGCGCAATTCATTGCGCCCGGTTCCGATTCCGTGCAATTCATTGCGCCCGCATCCGCACCCAACCACGCGGGTACAGCCCATGAGGGCGCGATGAATCGCGCCCCTACATTGGGAGAAATCATCCGAACCTATAAGGCCGCATCGACGCGCATGATCCGGCAAACTGCGAATCTGGAATTCGCTTGGCAACGAAACTACTACGAACACATTATCCGAAACGAAGAATCTCTAAACCGCATCCGCCAATATATTCTGGAAAACCCTTCCCGCTGGACGATGGATCGGGAAAACCCAGAGACCTCCAATCCCGAGCCTGAAAATCCTTGGGAAGGGAAGATAGGATCGTCGTCAAAATAACCGACCGGGTTGTCGGATCACGGAGGGGATTGCTATGAGCATCGAACTGTTACGTAATATCCTTCTTTGGTGCGCGGTGATCAATTACGGAGTCCTGTTAGTCTGGTTTCTGTTTTTCATCCTGGCCCGTGATTTCATGCATCGACTTCATAGCCGTTGGTTTCAACTGTCGAGACAGCAGTTTGACATTATCCACTACGCCGGGATGGGGATCTTCAAGCTCGGCATAATCCTGTTCAATCTGGTCCCGTATATCGCTCTGCGTATTGTTGGATGACGGTCACTGCGGCGAATTATCGGACTTCGTGATACTTAAAACTGATGTCGGTCTTAGATGACCCAATGGCGACCTCCCTCCAAGGATATGCTCCGCCCTCATGGGTGAGCGCCGCTGGCGCGCTACCGAATCAAACTCAAGCCGTGAAGCCGCGCCGCTGGCTGATCTCGCAGCGAGCCGATTTTTGGTTCGCTTCGGGTGGAGCTTCAGCCGGATTGTTGGCGGCGCTTGCTCTGATTGTTCTTTGTGGAGATCGAGAACTGGACTGGCTCGATCTTGTATTGTCTGAGCTACATCTAGGCGCAACCTACGACGCTATAATGCGCCGCCGGCTCTGGCGGCGTCTTTCCGTCGATGTGCTGGTTGTCCCGCTGGCAATTCTTTTGGCGACCTACGTGCTTACGATGAGCAGTCAGTCGGCGTTGCTCACATCAATTGCCATGTATGCCGCCGTCTGGCATCGCGGGCGGCAGAGCCTAGGGATCGCCCGGTTTTATCAGCGTCAGACCGGCGGGCCGGTGTCGTCGCTACACCGTTGGCTTTTTGCTGGCGCGATCTATTTGCCTATGGCCGCCGCGATTTTTTTGTACGGCCATCTGGCGCCTGAAAAATATGAAGGCCAACCGTACTATGCTATTTGCGCTGGCGCGGAGGTTACATGGGGATTGGGCCTGATCGCCTCCGTTTGGGTTGTCGCCTATCTCGTCTGGACATTGAGACAGAACCAGCAGCAGCGCCAATCGAACGTTGGGCAAAGGCAAAAAATTCAAACGTTGCATCCAGGTGAGCGTTGGGTTGTGCTTGCCCATGCCGTGGCCTTTAGCAGTGCCTATGTCCTTGGTGCTACGAATGCTTCGTTTCTCTTGGTCCTCGCCGTTCACCACGAGGTGCAATACCTCTATTTCACCTACGCCATGGCGAAGTGGCCAATGCGTCCCGGTGAACGGGAAAACTTCCTGGGAGGGGGTCCTCGCTCTGAGATTCGATTCGCCGCTTCCTTCGCGCTCTGGCCTTTGATCGGTCTTGCGGGAGCAACCGTTGCCGGCTGGTATCAGTTCGAATGGCTCGCCCCGCTCGGAGTGGGTGGACTTTTCTGTCACTACTGGCTCGATGGTCGGATCTGGACCCGACGATCCATGGTAGGCTGATGTGCTAACTTGATCTTGACCCGATACTGTTCGCCGCGTATTTTCACGAGCAAGATTCTCGAAACACGTCCAAGCCCGGATTGTCACCGTTAAACAAACCCTCGGCGCCTCCTTTGACTTTGCTGCTCAGGGCATGCTTTGCCTTATGCTCGAGATTAAGTCTCTTTCTCCCGCCAAGACGCCAAGCTCGCAAAGGCCCCTCCGCCTAACCGTTTTCTCTTCGCGGCCCCTGCCTTGATTTCTCCGAACTTGGCGCCCCCTTCGACTTCGCTCAGGACATGCTTTGCGCCTTTGCGCGAGGTCAAATCTCTTTCTCTCGCCAAGACCGCAAAGACAGCCCTAAGGGATTTCGAATTTTGACAGCGGAAATCCTAATGGCGGATGAATCGCCCGCTTATACAAAAAGGCCTCAGAGGAGTGGCGAGCGAGATGGAATGTTGGCATATTGTGATATTAGAATATCGAAGTATTGGTTTTGAAACGCATCGATCCATTATTCCATCATTCCATCCTTCCACTATTCCAATCTTTAATGCACACGCGTTGACTAAATCGTTTCATGCTTTTTCACCTTAAAACCGCGCCGCATCAATTCCCCTCTCTCATGGGCCAGCTCGCGCTCGCTGTGGCCCTGCTATTCCCATCGCTTCCCGGGCTTGCAGCTACTCCAGGTCAGCTCCTGCTCAAGCCAGGGGATACACGTACACAGCAGACCGAGACGGCCTCGCCCGCCCAACCGGCGCCGCCGACCGCTGTGCCTGTCGCCGAGCCCATTCCATTGAACGACGTGGCCAAGCGGCTGGAAAGCTCGCGGCGGCAAGTCCGCGAGGTCGGCGAAAAGGTTCAACCCCCGGAGGTCGCTGAGATAGCCAAAGAGATTGAAGTCACACGGAGCACTTTTGCTGAAGAGACGAAGAGCGCGGACGACGCGATCGCCAAGTCGCCACGGCCGGAGGAGCTTTCAGACCTCGAGGCCGCCTGGAAAAATCGGGCGGCCAGACTTGCCAAATTGCAACAGGTCATTTCCCGATGGACGAGCCAGCTCTACAGGGATTTCACTCTTGTTGATCAGGAAGAACAGACGTGGGAGCTGACACTCAAGGCTTCCCCTCCGGGTTCTTTACCGCGGGAAGTTGAGCGCGCGGTCCGCGATCTAGTCCGTGAGATCAAGAAAGTCAAAGCGGAAGCGCGCAAACGGCTCGATTCGGCCCTCGTCTTGGAGAACCAGCTCTACCAACGAGAAACCACGATCTCAGAGGTCTTGAATGCGGTTGCTTTGGGCAGGGAGCGTTTCCAAGAGAGCCTCATGGTCGCCGAGCGCGTTCCGCTTTGGGAGATCATGACGGAGTGGCAGCGCATGGGACCAGCCGCGGGTGAAATTACCGCCTCGTTCTCCCGGCAACTTGCGGACGCCTTCGAATTTTTGCGAACTCATCTTTTGGGTCTAGGCCTAACCGTCTGTTTATTCTTCTTCATTCTTATCGTCGCTGCGCTCTTGAGCCGGAAGGTGGCGCAGTGGACACAAGATCATCCGCATTTCGAAGCAGCGACGCACTTTCTCAAGCGGCCGGTGTCCCTGTCTTTGCTTATTACGCTCGTCTTATCTCTGGTCTTTTTCACCGACAATGCTCCGCGGCTGGTCAGGGGTTTGGAGGCCTTGCTGCTGTTGATTCCGGTGCTTGGGTTGCTCCCGCGCCTGATTCACCCGGCGGCCCGGCCGGTTCTCTTCACCGTTGCCGTTTTCTACATTTTCGACAGCGTGCTGAGTTTGTTCCTTGCGGTTCCGCTTGTGGATCGGCTTGCTTTTCTCGTTCTCGATATCGTCGCCTTCATCGTTTTGATCTGGCTGTTGAGGCTCGCTCGGGTGAGACAGTTATCCACTGAGAACGCCACACCGGCCTATCTAATCTTCCTTTTCCAGGTGGCTCTGTTTCTCGTCTGCGTCTCCCTTGTTGCGAATATCCTGGGCTATTTCGACCTCGCCAAATTGTTGAGTACGGGGATTCTTTACAGCGCATACGCAATGTTCACCATTTTCGGCACGACCAAAGCACTGTCCATAATATTCGCGGTACTTCTCGACACGGACCTGGCCCGGTCCCTTTCCGTTGTCAGACGTTACGGCGGGATCATATCGCACTGGGGTTTTCGTATTCTTAACTTTGCCGCGTTTGTGCTTTCCGTTGGAGCGATCCTCCGATTTTTTACGGTGAGGGACAATGTCGTCAAAGTGGTCACGGATTTTCTGACAGCGCCGATCCGGGAAGGACGAGTGGATTTCTCGCTCTGGGACATCATCGCTTTCGGTTTAGTTCTAACGGCGGCGATCCTGATCTCGCGGGGAGTTCGGCTTCTCTTGGAGGAAGATGTCTTTCCGAGGATGCGGCTCGGCCGGGGTATCCCCGTGATGATTACGACCACGGTTTATTATGCGATCCTGCTGTTCGGTTTTTTCTTCGCCATGGGCATGGCGGGAGTGGACCTCAATCGCTTCACGTTGCTGGCCGGTGCCTTCGGCGTCGGTATCGGTTTCGGCCTGCAGAATATCGTGAACAATTTTCTTTCAGGGCTGATTCTTTTATTTGAGCGTCCGATTCATCCCGGAGATACCATCGAAGTCGGCGGTGTTTCCGGCATTGTGAAGAATATCGGCATCCGTTCGAGCACGATTAGCACCGGTGATGGCGCCGATGCGATCATTCCGAACGCAACCTTGATTTCCGAGAAACTCATGAACTGGACCTTGACCGATCCGTGGCGGAGGATTGAGATTAGCATAGGCGTCGCCTACGGTTCCGATCTGCAGAAGGTGATAGAGATCCTGCTCGCCGTCGCCGCAGCGGATTCGACCGTTCTCAAAGACCCTGCCCCCGCAGTCGTGTTCCAAGGCTTCGGCGAAAGCGCCCTCAATTTTGGCTTACGGGTGTGGACGCTTGTGCAGGCCAATCTCGACACCAAGAGCCGGCTCTCTATCGCGCTGCTCCAAGCACTTCACGAAGCGGGAATAGAAATGCCGTTCCCGCAGCGCGACCTCAACTTGAAATCAGTAGACAAACAAATAAAAGAACTTCTCTCCCCAGGGGACCACGAACCGCGCAAAACAGAGTAAAAAGGACCGCACAAATATTCTTTCAAAATTGTTCAATATTGGACAGAAATTCGCCTCGAGTTGACCGATCGTTGAAGCTGTTCAAGGACATAGTCCTTTGTTCATCTGGATTCCGGCGGGTGTAAATTACATTGGTTCTATTGATCAACACCTTTGTTTTCCCTTGGCAGCGTGCTGAAAACTCTGTTTGCAGGCTGCTCAAAAAGATCTCAGAGGCGAGGCGATTGAGCGCAACGAAGCATATGAGTCTTTTTTCAGCAGCCTGCTACGGAACATGGGAGTGTTTATGAAGGATATTACCGCGCCACTTCTAGCGATTGGTTTGGTGCTGTACTCATTGACCGCACTGCTTTCGGTAGAGCGTAATCAGGAGAGCACCAGCTCGCCCCTGGTCAGCAACCAAGAGAGGATTTCTGACCTCGGACTCCGTGTTGCCTTTCAACAGTAGTCTATTACCGCCATCGAATAGCGCTTCTAAGTCGTCCGTACAGATTGATGATGAAGAACGGGGTCACGCGGCTTGATTTCACTTTGCTGCCTCTCTAAGGGATTTGGAAGCTTAAAATCAGAGAATGCCGGATAGCAAACCGCCGGTCAGTCGAAATAGGTTTCGCTAGAACATTGCTAGTGATCGCCATCGGCGAGGAGGCTGATCTTAGTTTCGGACCCTGGCTTGCAAATCTCCAAGTTGTACAAACCGCTGTTCAATTTCACGGGAGGATTTAAAAGCGACCGTGGATGTGTCTAGCATGAATTCCAGGATGCCGAAGGGAAATGAAGGCGTTCGCGAAGGCTGCCTGGCTCGGCAGCGACGACGCGACAAAAACTAGGAGGGATTGACTATGGAAGAGAATGACAAAAGCAGTTTGCTTGGGAAAGTCAGGCACGTTGGCGAGCGGCTGATGGAAGCAGGAGGTGAAGTCTCGCGGCTCAAGACGGAGGCTTCTCAGGCCGTCGAAGACGGAGTGGTTGCTGCCCGGCGGTTGGCCAGGCGGGGCCGTGCCGCCACGGAAGATTTGATTGACGATGCGGCCCATCGCGTCAAGCGCGATCCGCTACGCTCAGTAGCCATCGGCTTGGCGATCGGCCTCGGCGTGGGCGCGTTGGCCGTATGGCTGGCGACGCGCGACGCTAGGGAGTAGCGAGAAAAGATGGCAGCATCACCGCCGTAGGGGGATCATAACCAAACCGATAGTTGCCAGAAGAGCGAGCGCGGCTCCGAAGAGAAATGGTGCGGAGGAACCGTACCACTCCCAAAGAAATCCTGCGAGAAGACTCGCCGGAAATGCCGTTACGCCCAGGGCTGCATTGAAGATGCCGTAGGCCGTCCCGCGAATGTGCGGAGGGACTAACTCTGCGACTAATGCGCTGGACGCTCCCAAAAAAGCCCCATAGTAGAGGCCGTACCCCGCGTAGAGAATCCAGATGTGCCAACGGGCCGATGCGAAGGCAAAACCAAGATAAATGACTGCGTAGATCAGCCAGGCGACGATTACTAACCCACGCCTGCCAAAAGTATCGGAGAGGGTCCCCCCTTTTGTCGACGTAAGAGCGACCACCAGGCTGAACGCCGCGACAACCAGAAAGATTTCAACAGTTGAGAAACCCACTGTCTGGGCTCGAAGCATGAGAAAAGCATCGCTGGAGTTGCCGAGCGTGAAGAGAGTCAAAACGCCGATGAACGCCCAAAACCGGCCGTTCATTTCGGACCAGATCAAAACCGGGGAACTTTTGATGGGTGATCTGGGCCGTTCCTCCACCCAGCACGCCAGGACGGCAACCGCCCCGAAACCAGGTAATACGGCGAGAAGGACGAGCCACTCGTAACTCTCTCGAGTGAGCGTAAGCGTGTTTTGTTGCGTCAAGTAAAGCACGCCGGCAGCTACGACTAGGCCGAGAAATCCTCCGGCTTTGTCCAGTGCTTTGTTAAAGCCGAATGCACGACCTCGGAGCCCGGGCGGCGTGATATCGGCGATCAGAGCGTCTCGCGGCGCCGTGCGGATGCCTTTACCGACTCGATCCAGGAAGCGCACCGCAAGCACTAGGCCCCAGGATGTGGCGAAGTAGAGAAGCGGTTTGGTAAAGTTGGAGAAGCCATAGCCCCACAGCGCCAGCGCTTTCTTCCGGCCGGTGCGATCTGAAAGGTATCCTGAAACGAGCTTTAGAAGAGTCGCCGTGCTCTCAGCAATCCCTTCAATGAGCCCAATGATCCCGATCCTAACGCCCAAAACGTTGGCCAGGAAAAGCGGCAGGGTGCGGACGGCAACTTCACTTGAGAAGTCGTTGAGCAGTGAAACCACGCCCAACGCCCGCACTGTAGGATCAAGCGGGATTACCAGATCGCGTATCGCTTCGGATTTTGCCATACCGAGCAACCCTGGTGGGGACCCTATCAGATGTTTCACCCTCAAGAAAGAAAACAGATATTCAAGTTTGGGCAACATTCTTTCTCAAAACTCCTCCTTTATTTTGCTGCTTGCCCTGTGTGTAGCATGACTTACGACGGTGGCGAGGCAATAAGGGAACGAGGGACGAGTGTCAGGGGCGGGGGAGGTAATCAAGAATGAGTCTATGCAGGACATTAACGATGGCCACTTCCGGCCAACGAGAACATGTGATCCAGATAGGGTTGTGTCGATCTCAAGGATTCGAAGAGTGAAATCAAAAAATTCTGATTGTGTAGGTCAAGCGACCCTGGTAAATAGGGGAAGAAACAAAAACCAAAAAGGGAGACAAAAAACAATGAGTTTCAGGAAAATCTGTCTGGTGGTTAATGCAGTCCTATTGGGATTGACCTTGGTTGCCTGTGAAAAGAAAGAAGGCCCGGCTGAGAAGATGGGAAAGGAAGTCGACAAAGCGGCTGAAAAAACCGGTCAGGCGATGGAAAAAGCTGCGGACAGCGTAAAAGATACTGCCAAAGAGGCTGCCGATAAGGTTAAGGAAGCCACGAAGTAAGCGGGCGTAACGAGGATCCCGCACATGCTTGCGGGATCCAACGTGCTTTTATCAAACGATCCATCATCACGCTGAGCAAAGGTCATTCGACTCAGTTCTTTGTATGAGCCCGGGAAGACGTCTCACAACGAAGTCCTGGGTGAAAAGAGAGTTGTAATCTAATCCTCCTTCACCGCTTCAAAGCGGTTGGCCGATTCCGCATCAGTTTTCAAAGCGCCGAATATCGCCCGAGCTTTTTGTCTGTCGTCATTGGTCATGATAAATGACGGTGGATGTGTCAGTTAGAAACGCTCTCACTAGCCAATCAATTGTGTTTATGATCTCTTGGACGCGTTCTATGCGAGCGCGAGCGATGATGACCCGACCGAGACTGCTTATCGGCCTGGTTTGTTTCCTGCCGTTCTTGCTGGCCACTTGTGCAGTACCGGTCACTGTCGAGAGAGTCGATCCCCGCAGTGTTCATCGGGAGCTCACCGCTAACGTGCTGACCGTGGGAGAAGAGAGTGGCGCCAGCCGCAATGTTCTCTACCGCTGGGATTTGACGGAGCGCTTCGAGTCGGATCCCGAAGGCGCGCTAGGCCAACTGCACGCTGCTGTCGTCGGCGGGCGTGCCGGCAGAGACGAGCTTTTCACTCTCGCCGAGCTGTCTTTCCTGCATGCGGAGCAGACCGGAAAACAAGAGTATTACCTGGCGGCGGCCGTTTATGCCTATGCTCTGCTCTTTCCGAACGGCGCCGCGGAGCCGCTTTACCCTGTGGATCCCCGGCTGCGGGTAGCCGCCGATCTGTACAATCGAGGCCTGACCTCGGCCTTCGCATCAGTTGACCGCTCGGTGGTCGAGCTTCGTGGAGGCACGCGGGCCCTTCCCTTCGGCGAGCTAACGGTGGAGCTGGATCCGAAGTGGCTCCGCTGGGGTGATCGACGGCTCGTAACTTTCGTTCCCGTCGCCGAGCTCGAGGTGCGGGGGCTGCGCGAGCGCTACCGGCGACCGGGGATCGGCGCTCCTCTGGCCGCGGGAACCGCGGCATTCACCCCCGACGCCAAGTTACGGGACTTCGTTGGTCGCGGTACCAAGGTGCCGGTGACGGCGCTCCTTCGCCTCGACGATCCTCGTCGTTCACTGGCAACGGGCCGCATCACTGGAGCCCTGGAGATTTACGACGGCTACACAAATGATGTCGTCGAAATTGACGGGCAGCGCGTTCC
>Ga0184635_10000376_pt1 | contig 11023 bp, 7 predicted proteins | sample PLM3_30_b2_FD_133147 | JGI IMG/M metagenome (GOLD analysis project Ga0184635, IMG submission 133147) | Groundwater sediment microbial communities from an aquifer in East River, Colorado, USA - PLM3_30_b2 | ecosystem: Environmental > Terrestrial > Soil > Riparian zone | place: USA: East River...
CCCGAGCGACGCAACCCGCCCAGTGCGGCCAGGGCCCCGGCCGCGGCCAAGTCAGGCGCGTCCCCTCTGGCGCTGGCCCTCGGCGACGGCCAGGCAATTGTTTTCCTGCCACGCGAGCGCAGATCCGGCGCTGCAGGGCGTATGGGCGAGCTGTTGCACCGGATTGGCCGAATTTTTTCGCCCAGGAAATCCCCCGCCCCGGCCAAGCCGCTTCCTCGACCGCGACCTGTCTAGTGTTGAAGCAGGAGCGAAGGTCGTTGTTGCGAAGGTCGCGCCGGACGAATTGCCTCACCCCTCACCCCGGCCCTCTCCGCTTTGAGGGGAGAGGGTGAGCCCCCTCGTTCAGCCCGGAGTTTGGGTTTGACGCTTCTCGCGCAGCGCCCTACCGTTCGGTAAATCAATGGATAAAATCGGCTCCAAGACGAAGCGCAGGCTGCTCCACGTCGCGCTCAAGATCTTCGCCGACCGCGGGTACGCCGGCGCTTCCGTGCAGGCCATCGTGGACGCCGCCCGCGTGACCAAACCGACCCTCTACTACTACTTCGGCAGCAAGGCCGGCCTTTATCAGGCGTTGCTGGACTGGGCGAACGACGAACGCTTGCGCCTCATGCGCGAGGCCGCCGGGCGTTCGGCGTCGCTGTCCGGGCAACTGGTCGAGGTGCTCGCGGCCATCTTCGAATTCATCGACGGCCACCGCGAACTGATGCGCCTGGCGTTTGCCACGCCCTTTGCTTCGCGCGGCGAAGTGCCGCGCGAGATCAACTATCTCAAGAAGGCCAGCCGCAATTTCGAGTTCTTCCAAGGCCTCATCCGGCGCGGCCGGGATCGAGGCGAGCTCAATTCCCGATTTTCAAGCTACGAGCTGGCCATCGGGCTCTACGGCATGATGACCATTCGGGTGATGTCGTTCCTGGTGCGGCCGGAACACCCCCCTGGCCGGCGCGACGCCGAATCCGTCGTCCGGCTGTTCCTGAGCGGCGCCGCCAGTTCGAAGCGCTGAGTCGAATTTATTAAGTCCGAGCGAGCGCTCCGCTCGATGCTATCTTTCGAAATTGCGTTATGAAATTCGTCCCTCTTCTCCCTCTCGCCGCGACGCTGGCGCTCTGCGGCTGCAAGAAGCAGGCGCCGCCGGCCGGGGGCGGTGCGTTGGGTGGGTTTGCCATCCCCGCCGTGCTCGCCGAGGCCCGGCGGGAAGCCGTTTCTGAAACGCTCTCGCTGGTGGGCACGCTTGCGGCCAACGAGATGGTCGAAATCAAGTCCGAAACCGACGGCGCCGTGGAAAAAATCCTCTTCGAAGAAGGCGCCGTTGTGAAAGAAGGCGACTTGCTGATTCAACTCGACGAATCCAAGGCCGCCGCCGCCGTTGCCGAGGCCGAGGCGAACTTCAATCTCAGCCGCGTCACCCACGAGCGCGTCCGGCAACTCCTGGAGAAACAGCTCATTTCCAATCAAGAGTTCGATCAGACCGCCGCCGTCCTTCAGGCGCAACGCGCCTCACTGGACCTCAAGAAACGCCAGTTGAAGGACAGCCGAATTTACGCCCCGTTCTCCGGCATCACGGGCGGACGAGTGGTCAGCCCCGGCCAGGTCATCAGCCGGAACACCACGCTGACGTGGCTCGTTGACCTCGACACGGTGAAAGTGGAGGTTGCCGTGCCGGAGCGGTTCCTGGGGCAATTGAAAGCAGGCCAGGTGATCGAACTCACAGTCGCCGCCTTCCCCGGCGAGAAATTTCGGGGAGAACTCTACTTCATCGCGCCGCAAGTGGACCCGGCCACGCGCACCGCGCTGGTCAAGGCGAGGATTCCCAACCCCGTCCGCCGATTGAAGCCCGGCATGTTCGCCAACCTCGACCTCACGCTCAAACTCAAGGACAACGCCGTGGTCATCCCCGAAGGTGCGGTGATGGCGAGCGGGGACCGCACGCTGGTTTACGTGGTGGGCTCGGACGATACGGCGCAGATTCGGCCCGTGAAGCTCGGCATCCGCATGGCGGGGAGCGTCGAGGTGGTCTCCGGCTTGCAAGGCGGCGAGCGCATCGTGGCCGAGGGAGTGCAGAAGGTGCGGCCGGGAGGGAAGGTACGGGCGGCCGAAAGCGGGAAGGCTGGAAAGCTGGAAAGCGAGAAGGTGGGAAAACCGGAAGGCGGGAAGAAACCGGTCGAGGGTGCGGTGGCCTCAGATCAACCAGCGAAAGGAGCGGCGAACTAAATGAGCACTCGAATTCGTTACCATTGGCAGTTGGACGTTTACCTACGAACCGCTGCGAGCTCCCGCTTTCTCGCTTTCCGGCTTTCCTGCTTTCCCGATTCCCACTCCCCCACTCCCTCACTCCCTCACTCCCTCACTGCTTAAGCCCCGTCCGCTCCCCGATGACCCTCCCCCGCATCAGCATCCAGCGCCCCGTGCTGACCACGATGATGAGCCTGGCGCTCGTCCTCTTTGGCGTGATCTCCCTGACGCGCCTGCCAGTGCGCGAACTGCCGGACATCGATCCCCCGGTCGTCTCCGTCACCACCGTGTACCCCGGCGCCAACGCCCAGGTCGTCGAAACCGAAGTCACAGAGCGGCTCGAGGAGGAAATCAACAACATCGAAGGCATCCGCACCCTTACCAGTCAGTCGCGCGAACAGGTCAGCACCATCACCATCGAATTCGATCTGGCCCGCGACATCGACCAATGCGCCCAGGACGTGCGCGACCGCGTTTCCCGTGTGCGTGGAAAGCTCCCCGAAACCATCGACGAACCCATCGTCGCCAAGCAGGATGCCGACGCTTCGCCCATCATCTGGATCGGGCTCAACAGCGATCAATACACGCCCCTGGAGCTGTCCCAGCTCGCCGAGCGCCAGATCAAAACGCGCCTACAAACGGTGCGCGGCGTTTCGGGCGTCATCATCGGCGGGGAACAACGTTACGCCATGCGCCTGTGGCTCGATGCGGCCAAGATGGCCGCGCACCAGCTCACGGTGCTCGACGTCGAACGCGCCCTGCGCCAGCAGAACGTCGAGTTGCCCAGCGGCCGGGTCGAAAACCGCGACCGCGAGATGACCATCCAGACGCGCGGCGAGATGAAGACCCCCGACGAATTCAACCAGCTCGTCGTCTTCAGCGACGGCGCGAGGCTGGTTCGCCTGAGCGACATCGGCGAGGCGCGCGTGGGCGTCGAGAACGAGCGAACCATCGCGCGGAATAATGGACGCCCTTGCGTCTTCCTTGGCATCGTCAAGCAATCCAAGGCCAACACGGTCGAAGTCGCCGCCGGCATTCAGGTTGAGATCGACGATCTTCGGCCCACGCTCCCCACCGGCATCGAAATCGTGTTCAACTACGACGAATCCGTTTACGTCAAGAAAGCCATCGACGAAGTCTGGGGCTCGCTCGGCCTGGCGTTCGCGCTGGTCGTTATCATCATCTGGCTGTTCCTGGGCAATTTTCGCTCGACGATCATTCCCGCGGTCGCAATCCCGGTCAGCATCATCGGCACCTTCGCCATCCTCCACGCCTTCGGTTACTCGGTGAACATCCTGACGATGCTCGCCCTCGTGCTCTCCATCGGCGTGGTGGTGGACGACGCCATCGTTGTGCTGGAGAACATCCACCGCCACATCGAAGCCGGCATGAAACCGATGCAAGCCGCCTTCAAGGGCATGGAGGAAATCGCCTTCGCCGTCATCGCCATCACCATCTCCCTCGTCGCTGTCTTCACCCCGCTGGCGTTCCAGAAAAGCGCCACAGGCCGGCTCTTCGTCGAGTTCGCCGTGGCGGTCGCGGGGAGCGTCGTGGTCAGCGCGTTCGTCGCGCTCACGCTCTCGCCGATGATGGCCGGGCGATTGCTCAAGGAACACGAACCGAAGAAGATTTTCGTCATCCGCTGGTTCGACGCGATGCTCGGCGGATTCACGCGCGCTTATGGCAGAATCCTTCGCGCCCTCTTGCAGGCCGCAAGCGCCGCGGCCCGGCCGTTCGGCGGGCAGGTGATGCCGCTGCGATTCCTGTTGGGAATTCTCTTTGCAGGCGCCGTGCTGGCGGTTTCCTGCGGCCCGACCTGGTGGCTCTTCAAGAGACTCGAAGGCGAATTCCTCCCCGAAGAAGACAAGGGGCGCATGTTCAGCTTCGTCTTCGCGCCCGAAGGTTCGACCACCGAGTTCACCGACCGGCAGATGCGCAAGATTGAGGAGATTCTGCGCCGCACTCCCGAAGTCGAGATCTACGGCAGCATCACCGCCTTTTCCATGGCTGGGCCGGGCCAGGCCAATACGGGTATCATCTTCATCAAGCTCAAGGAAGGCAAACGGCGCAGCATCCAGGAGATCGTGAAAGGCCCCGGAGGGATCCAGGCCCAGCTTTTCATGAATGTCGAAGGGGCCCTGGCCGCGCCCATCATTCCCAAGGCCATCGGGCGCACCTTTGGTTCCGCTTTCCAACTCGTCATCCAGGGCCAGGATTTCGACCAGCTCGACAGTTACACGCAGGCCGTCGTCAACAAGCTCCGCGCCACGACCAATATCATCAACGCCCGCTCCAGCTTCGAGATCACCAAGCCCGAATTGCGCCTGGCCATCGATCGCAATCGCGCCGCCGCCCTCGGCGTGAGCATTGAAGACCTCTCGCGCACGTTGCAAATCCTCTTCGGCGGTCTCGACCTCAGCCACATCAAACTCGAGGGAAAGGAATACGATGTCATTGCCCAACTGGCCCGCGCCGATCGCCTCACCCCGCAGGACCTCGACCGCCTCTACGTGCGCAACCGCGACGGCCGCCTCATCCAGCTCAGCAGCATTGTGAACCGTCGCGAAGGGACTTCGCCCAACGCCATCGAGCACTACAACCGCCTCCGCAGCGCCACCATCTCCGCCACGCTCGTCGGCACTCCGCTGGGCACGGCCATTGATCAAGTCGAGACGATGCTCCAGGGCGACCTTCCTCCCGGCTTCCGCATCGGCTGGGCCGGAGAATCCAAGGAATACAAGGACATCGGAAAGGAGATCATCTTCATCTTCCTGCTGGCCTGCATCATCGTTTACATGACGTTGGCGGCGCAGTTCGAGAGCTTCGTGCATCCCTTCACGGTGATGCTGGCCGTGCCGCTGGCGTTTCTGGGCGGCTTTGGATTGCTCTGGCTTGTCAACACGTTGAGCCGTGGCACGGTGCCCGCGATGAACATCAACCTCTTCAGTCAAATCGGTCTCGTCCTTCTGGTGGGCCTTGTGACGAAGAACTCGATTCTCCTCGTCGAATTCGCCAACCAACGACGCGCCGCCGGCGCCGGCGCCCTCGAGGCGATGCACGAGGCCGGCATTGTGCGCCTGCGCCCGATTCTGATGACCGCCTTCTCGACGATCGCGGGGATTTTGCCCATCGCGATTGGCTATGGAGCCGGGGCGGAAAGCCGTCGGCCGATGGGCGTGGCCGTCGTGGGCGGGATGCTGACGAGCACGTTCCTGACCCTCATCGTCATTCCGGTCGTGTACACCGTTTTCAGCGAACTGGGTGCCAGTCGACTCAAGGCGCAGGCGCAGGCAGTGAAGGCTGAAACGGGATCGGAACGGCAGGAAGCAAACGTTGAAGCGTTGAATCGTTGAATCGTTAAGGCGTGAACACGGGGCCTTTCACTGCAATCCATCCGAATCCTCGCGCGCGGCGCGGAATTGGACAAGGCAATTGAACCACCGAGAATCGGCGGACACAGAGAGGCATCCCTCAGCCCGATGCTCACGCTTCAACGCTTCAACGCTTCAACGCTTCATCGCTTCATCGAGGAGATGAGTTGAGCAGCTATTCGAGTGACTTTCTGACCGCTCCTTGCCAATCTCCGCCCATGCACACTCCATTTTCCAGTACCATATTTGTAACCTTCGCGGCCGCTTTGGCCATTGCCTCCGCTCCCGTGCGCGCCGCCGCGGCGGACCTGTTGCCGGAAGGATCGCGGCTGGCCATCATCGGCGATTCGATCACCGAGCAGAAGCTCTACACGAAGTTCATGGAGGCTTACCTGCTGGCGTGCGCGGGACGCAGTGACGTGAAGGTGTTCCAGTTCGGCTGGAGCGGCGAGAGGGCCGATGGTTTCGCGGTGAGGCTGACGAACGACCTCGCCCCGTTCCAGGCGACGGTCGCCACGACCTGTTACGGCATGAACGACGGCAGCTACATGCCGTTCACCGACGAGATCGGCCGCAGCTACGAATCGAACATGCGCTGGGTCGCCGCCGGTTTGCAGAACGTCGGCGTGCAGAAAATCGTCCTCGGCTCGCCGGGTGCGGTGGACACAATACTTTTCGTCCGCACGAATTTCGCCCCGCTCTCCGGCGCCGACGGCTACAACAAAAACCTCGCTTCCTTGCGCGACATCGACAAGCGGCTGGCCGCCGAACTCGGTCTGGGCTTCGCGGACGTCCACCAGGCGATGCGCGACGCGATGGCGCCGGCCAAGGCCGCCTTCGGCGACGAATACGACGTGTGCGGCAAGGACGGGTTTCATCCCGGTCCAAACGGCCAGCTGGTCATGGCCTATGCCTTCCTCCGCGCCCTCGGCTGCGACGGGCAAATCGCGGACATTACCGTGGACATGAAAGGCGCGGCCTCGGCCTCTCACGGCCATAAGGTCACCGGAGGCAGCGCGGGTTCCGCAGAACTGGTGAGTAAACGCTATCCGTTTTGTTTCGACGGTGCGCCAAGTTCCTCCGGTGGCACTCGCAGCATCGCGCCGCATTTCCCCTTCAACGAGAAACTCAACCGTTTCATTCTTCGGGTGAAGAATCTCGACGCGCCTCGCGCGATGGTGACGTGGTCGGGGGAAAGCAAGCCGTTCACGCGCGAGCAACTTTCCGCAGGGGTTAACCTCGCGGCCCAGTTCGACAAAACTCCCTTTGACAGCCAGTTCAAAGAGGTCATCGATGCCATCGCGGCCAAGCAGAACTTCGAGACGCTGATGATCAAGGGCCTCGTCACTCAATTCCGCCAGTTCTCGGCCGAATCGAAAAAAGACTCCAAACTGGCGAGCGCCTTCACGACGCTGGGCAAGCGGCTGCTGGCCCGGCAGACCGAACTCGACACCGCCGTGCGCAAGGCGATCGTCCCTGTGAAGCACACGATCACCGTGGCCGCCGCGCCGTAGCCGCCGACTCGTAGCCGCCGACGTGAGGAGGCGGATGGACGGTGCCTCCACGTATTCCGCCTATCCATGCGCCGGAGCGCCGCACTCCGATGCGGCTCGATGGAAACTGCTTCACAACGAGCCGGATCGGAGTCCGGCGCCCCTACCAGGTTCATGGCCCCGATGCGCGTCCAGAATTGGAGGAGGAGGCTATCCATGAACTTGGGAGGGCCGACTGGTCGGCCTGGACGCGCGGCAGCGCGTCCCGTCGAACAGGAGCGCGGACAGCTTTGTCCGCGCGAATTTGAGTCAAATCGAGGCCACCCGCGGACAAAGCTGTCCGCGCTCCTTTCTTCGGTCCGCCTTGGAACTCCCCCGCTCCGCTTCAGTTCCAGGACAAATCGTCCGGCGCCTCGGAGATGAGGCGGAACTTCCAGCCTTTTTCGCTCAGGATTATTTTCCAGAGATCCTGCGGCTTGGGGTAAAAAACCAGTTCGACCGACGCCGGGTGAATCAGCCACGTGTCGCGTTTCATTTCCGCATCGAGCTGGCCGGGACTCCAGCCGGCGTAGCCGGCGAACACCTTCAATTGTTGAGTGGGTGAGAAGGCGTCGCTCAGTTCGATGAGCGTGTCGAGCGAGTGTTCCAGTTGCAAATTGGGCATCACGTTGGCGTCGGGCAGGAACGAGTCGCTGTGCAGGAAGCTCAAGGCTTGCGGTTGCACCGGGCCGCCGAGGAACAGCGGCTGCTCCTTCAAGCCGGCCGGCACGTTGGCGACCAACGCTTCGCCGATCTTGTTGCCGGTGCCGCGATTCAGAACGAGGCCGAACGCCCCGTCCGTGTCGTGCTGGCAGACGAGGATGACTGTGTGATGAAAGAACGACCCTGCGAGCCTCCCGTTGTCGAGGAGCAACTGGCCTTTGAGTGACTTTTGCTTCGCGGGCATGTCCGAAGCCTGCTCGCCCAATGTGCGCCAGACTTGCGTCCAAATCAATCCCGTTTACAGTCGGGATATGACAAAGCTTTGTCTGCTTCTGCTGCTCGCTGCCGCGTTGATTGGCGGTTGTGCCACCGAGCCTTCCGGCAGCCGCGAGTTTATCCCTGGCAAAGGTTGGGAGCCTACAGAGTAGGCGAGCCGCCCCCCACGCGGCCGCCCATGAACCAGAGCGGCAGCGTCCTGGCGAGTCCAGACGCCGAATCGCGTCAGGCGGTAAGCCATATTCCGTGTTACGAAGCAGTCCTTCTCGGTTGCAGAAAATGCCTTACAAGCATGCGCGCGAATCGTTCAGGCGTCCAACCGACCAAGTCAGAAACCTGCCCGTCGCCCACCTCAACAACACGAACCTCACCCTCGGCTCGTTCCGCGACGTCCACCGAATAGAAACGGCTGCGGAGGCGTTTGGCACAATCGTGGACAATGGCCGGCACGTCGCCTGTCGCCGCGTGCGGCACGCCGTCGATTATGAAGTAACGCCGTTCGGTGTCGTTCAATAAGTTCTCGACCCGCCGGACACAAAAGCCGCCCTCAATTTCACCGCGGAAGCAGCGCATGTCGGCAACCACTGCGGCCACCTGTTCCGGCCTGCTGATGCGAGAACCAACAGAAGTCTTGGTGGTGTCCTAATTTGCCCGTCCGCCCGAAATTCCAACGAAAATCATTCCAACGAAAATCAGTTGACACCGAAAGTGCCGGCCCGTAAACGCGATCTTGTTCGGGCTGAAAACCCGGTTGTTACTGTGAAACTCAACTTTAGACCGCCAGTTGCCTGCGTTGCAAAACGCGCCTGTTCACACTCAGGACAGCCTCGACTTCAGCGGCGAACTGTTCGTCTGGCTGCTTGGAATGAGGGGACTGCTTGGGTAGAACAGATGCATGTAGCTTCGTCGAGTCATGCTGGCGCTGTTGACAGAAGTGCCTTCAAAGCGACGGCCGCTTTTCGGCCCTATGAAAGACGACCACATCCTTCGGTACACGGACTTGGCCGCGCTCATTCAAATGGCAAAAGCCCGAGGCTGGTCCACTCGACGGATAGTGCGTGAGATGTCCTCGGGACTCTCCTACGCGGACGCATTGATCCTGGCGCGCAAGGCAGCGCCGCTGCTCGACATCGCCGTTCTCGACTTCATTCGTTTGCGGAAGAACGAGTGAAGTTCAGGATTGTTCCAGCTTGGCCAGCAACCGATCGCTGTAACCGTCTTTGCGAAGTTTCTCGCGATCCACACGTCCGTCCTTCTTGAGCATGTCGTGCTTGAGCGCCCGCAACAGGTTAACTGTTGCGTGATCCAATACTTCGGTTTCGGACTTTGCTCGACGCTTCGTGGTCGCTTTCACCCGCGCAACCTGCCTCAAAAGTCCTGTTAATTCAATCCCCAAGTGTCCTGGAGAATTCGCGTTGGAGCTTTCCTCTGGTTCGCAGTTCTGCTAAGGATCGAGTCCAACAATCCCGAGAACCCGTCCGACCACGTTCTTCATGAGCACGACTTTTGTCCGCGTTGTTTTCGCCGTTTTCTTGCTCGCGCCTCCTGCCGTGGCCGGCACGCTCACCGGGCACGTGCGGGACCAGAATTGGTACGCCCGCTACCAGAACAATCCGCCCGGCGTCGGCTATTACGAGTTCGCGGTGAACGCCAACGCAACGAACAATTCGAGTGCCGCCGGCGGCGGGTTCAGCGCCACGGACATATTCGGACTCTTCACGATGCCCAACCTGAACGCCGGCTCCTACACGGTCGCCTCGTGGGACGTGTGGTGGCGTTCGGCCTACGCCTTCAACGTTCCGGTCCCTGCCTCCGGCTCGACGGCGGACGTGGACTTGCGGCTCCAGGCGACGATGTGGGGCTACGCGGCGTTTTGGGACGACGCGAGCCACTACGAATTCGGCCAGACGTTCGTGGCCAGCGGACCGATCTCGATGATCTATTTGAGGGATCCGTTGAATACGGCGTTCACTCGCACCGTGACCGTGCATGCCGGCGGGCCGGGCGGGGCGCAGGTCGGGTCCACCCGCACGTATGGCAACGGCGGCGACCAGCGGCTCATTTACGGCTACGGCGCCATGCCGACCTTGCGCGGGCAGACTTATTATCTGCGGATCCGCACGCCCTCGCCCGCCACGGGCGCCGTGCTGATGCAAATGGATCCGCGGCCCGATTTCTCCGACCCGATGCCCGGCGGCAGCCTGCACCTGGGCGACGGCACAACGCTCACCGCGTATCCCGACCGCGACCTCGGCGTCGTCATCATGTCCGACGACGACGGGCTGCTGACGAACCTGTACGCGCGCCAAAGCGGCGGCCAGAATTTTTCCGGCACGAACGTCGGGCAGACGTTCATCGCGCGGGGCGTGAGCCTGGTCAGCGCGGCCTTTTGGCTGGCCGATCCCGCGGCCTACACCTACGCCGTCCGCGTGTATCAAGGCGGCCCGGGCGGCGCGCCCGTCGGCACCACCAAGCGCAACAAGCCCGCACGCCTCGGCGCCGACCCTGAGATGATCGTCTGCTGGGCGCCTGGCGAATGTCCGCTCACGCCCGGCCAGACTTACTATCTGGAAGTGTCGCGCGACACCGGCGGCACGTTCAACTCGGCCTACACGCATGCCTTCAATCCCTACCCTTACGGCCAAGCGTATCAGAACGGCATCGCCATGGCCGGCATCGATCTCGCGGGCACAATCATGGAAGAGGAAAGCGCCGGAAGCGCTACGCGGCCCGCGGTGAAGTTCACCGCCGAGCCCACGGTCACGGAAGCCAATCGCGGCTCCGACTCACTCACGGTCACGTGGACCACCGACACCGCCGCCGACACCCTCGTCGAATTCGCGGCGACCGCGCCGCCGGACGTCGCGTCGAATGCCGCCCCCGGGCTCGTCACGTCTCATTCGCTCACGCTCACCGGGCTTCAGGCCAATACGATGTATCACTTCCGCGCCG
>Ga0184635_10000377_pt1 | contig 11014 bp, 9 predicted proteins | sample PLM3_30_b2_FD_133147 | JGI IMG/M metagenome (GOLD analysis project Ga0184635, IMG submission 133147) | Groundwater sediment microbial communities from an aquifer in East River, Colorado, USA - PLM3_30_b2 | ecosystem: Environmental > Terrestrial > Soil > Riparian zone | place: USA: East River...
CGTGACCATTTCCGGAAATGGTTGGCCAAAGGGCTTGGTTGCATCAATGCCGAGGCTGGAGCCCACCCGGAACTTTCTCACCGAGGGATCCATGGCTGTCGCTACCAACCGCGGGAAAATAACTATATCTTCGTCCGCCTGAGTTCTCGTAGCGATGGCCCATAGGACTTTTTCCATGTCGTAAATATCAACGTCGTCGTCAACAACAATAGTGATCTTGTTACGACGTGATCCAAACATCGTGGCGATCACGTTTCTCGCTTCACACTCATAAGCCTGTTTCATGGCAATGACGGAAATCATTCCCACGGTACCCGCGGCCGGGAAGTGAACCGCTGTCACTCCGGGAAATTCTTTTTTTAGCATCCAGTAAAAGGTTGCCTCCAACGGCAGTTGCTTCAAAATGTGATTCTCCGTTGTCGGCATCCCCGTGAGCGCAGCTTGGTAGATTGGATTTTTACGGTGGGTGATCGCGCTCACTTCAATGAGGGGTTTAGGATTGGCCGGAGTATAGTATCCTGACACTTCACCGAACGGCCCTTCCTGCTCCCTTATATTGGGCAAGACATTTCCCTCAATGACAATCTCAGCCGTCGCGGGGACTTCCAGATCGACGGTTTCGGCCTTGACCACCTCGACGGGCTGTCCCCTCAACGCGCCTGCTAATGCCATTTCGTCGGTGCCATAAGGGGCCATCCATTGGGTCGCGAGAGGAATCACCGGATCGGTTCCAATGGCAATGGCAATGGGCAAACCCTTCCCCAGCGATTCCGCCTCGACGAGTTGCCGAACCAGATGTTGCGCCATGATGCCGAGTCGGTTGCGACCCTTAAGCTGCAGTCTGTAAATCGACGTATTTTTCCCTCCGCTCTTGGGATCGCGACTGATAGACAACCCTAGGGTAATAAAAGGGGCGGGATCTTTTTCCGAAAAAATCGGGATGGGAAGCCGCGTTAGGTCGACATCGTTTCCCGTGTAGATAACGTCCTTGCACGGGGCGTTGGAAACCAACTTGGGTGCCAGCAGATGATCCAGAGCATTTTGAAACTTGTGAACATAATCTTGGGACGAAGTTTCCAAGGCGAGAAAAGCCCTCTCGCGCGTGGCAAATATGCCGCCCACCACCGGCATGTCAAAATTCTTGACGTTCTCGAAGAATAGCGCTGGTCCCCGCTGATCGCTGGTCTTGCGAATGTAAGACGAGATCTCGAATTTTACATCGACGGGTTTTTTAGTTTTGAGCAACTCGCCGTGCTCTTCAAGAAATTTCAAGAACTCTCTCAGATCGTTAAAGGGCACCGTTAACCTCCGACCGAGAACTTTCCGTGAGACGCTTCACGATCAACTGCAGCGCAAGGCCTTTTCCGGACATAGCCGGGCTATTACATACCCCTCACCCTGGCCCTCTCCCGCAAGGGGAGAGGGAACCTAAAGAAGTCTCCCCTCCCTTGACGGCCCTTGACGGGAGGGGATTAAGGGGAGGGTGATGATCATTCGCACCAAATAGATTGTCACTTCGGATTTACTTTATGCCCAATTCCCGGTTGATCTCTCGCTGTGCGCTAAAATCGAACACTTTCGCTGCCGGTACGGGATGGGCCAGGCCTAGTGTCTTGGCATCTTGTTTTAACAGCGTGTCCATATCTGCAGCAGTGAGTATGCCATTGCTAGTAAACCCAAACTCCGACATGCGATAGGTTTCGACGGCCGTGGGCAGGTCGAGTTTCGTGTACTTTGCCAATGTCTCGCTCGTCCCTTTTTCATTTTCGTGAAAGTAGCGGTAAGCCTTGGTTCGCGCCCGCATCATGCGCCGCACCAGTTCGCCTTTGTCGGCAAGATTGCGGTCGGCCACCGCAAAACCTCCCTGAGTGCTAATAAAGTCCTTCGGAGTTTCGGCCAAGATATTTACTTTAAATTTGTCGCGGGCGACGACAATCGTTGGAGGAGAAAGGGCCGTAACTTGGATGGAGCCGGCCAGGAGCGCCTGTAGCAACGCCGGTGCCCCGCCGATGACAACAGCCGATATGTCTTTGGCAGGATCGATACCTCCGGTCGCTAGAAGCCGGTTTGCGACCAGATGCTGGCTTCCATTACGAGAGGTAATTCCTAAGTTAGTTCCCTTGAGCTCTGAAATCGATTTGAACTCGGGCTTGCTAACAAGCCAGAAAAGTGCCCGGTGACCCGTTACCGCCAACACTTTGATCGGCAAACCCGTTTGGCTCGCACGCGCCGCTAGTCCCACAGCTCCCAGCGCGTCCACCTCACCGGACACCAAAGCCGCCGTAGCCACATTCGCCGCGACTTGAATGAGCTCAGCGTCCAGACCCTCGTCACGAAAAAAGCCGCGATCTTGCGCGATATAAAGATCGATGAATGCGATACTCCGACTGGACACAGCGATTTTGACTCGCTGCAAAGCTGTTTGCGCTTCGGCCTTTACTGGCGAGAAATAAACAACTAGGATAAGGAAAACAACTCTCCGTACCACGATCCACTTCATCTGTAGAGTTGGTCAATGAAACCGCTTTGATCTAATCGCCTTACAACCGAATCGTCGATCAGATCCTCAGCTTTGGCGGTTTTCGCTTTGGGAACGCTGCTCTCGATGTTACGGAGCACCATTTCGACACCCTCTTTCAATGGATACGGTTTTCTCGGCTGAATGTCCTGAATAATGATTTGGTAAGTTTCCTCCACTTCATCTTGATCCTTGAGCTTCAAGAACTCTTTGATTAGCCGCAGGCTCTCCTCTTTATGCGTTTTCGCATAGGCTACGCCTTCTAAGAATCCTTTAAAAAACTGCTCTACTGTAGGACGGTGTTCCCGCAGGAATGCGCCGTTTGCGGCGATGCCGCTGCCGTGAAATTTCAGCCCGAGTTTATAAGCGTCGACCATCGGGACGAAACCGGCCTTCCTCGCCCGCACACTGTTGGGCGTCGTGAATACCGATGCTTGAATCGCGTTTGACTTTAGCGCCGCCAATCGGCTGGGATTATCCCCAATCTGGACAATCGTTACATCGCGATCCGATAATCCCATCGATTTGAAAATGTATCTAATGGAGAAATCCGTCGATGAGCCAAATCGACTGATACCTGCCTTCTTACCTCGCAGGTCGTCTGGTTTTTTTATTTCGGGAGAAGTGAAAAGGGTAAACTGCATGGTCGGATTATTGGCCGCCAAAAGAACGATATCCGCTCCCTGTAGTTTGGCGACGACTCCTTCAGGACCCGCGGTTACCGTCAAGGGAAGGTCTCCGCCGAGCATCGCTTGAATCACTTGAGAACCGCCTTGAAAATAGATTAATTCAACGGCAAGTCCATATTTTTCAAAAAAACCCTTCTTCTCAGCAATGTAAGCCTGGCTGAACTCACCCGTGATGAGGCTTCCCACCCGCAGTCGAGTCAGTTCTGCTCCGAAGCACAAAGGGAGAGAAGACGCGGCGAGCAAGAAACTGAAAATCTGTATTATGACTCTTTGCATATTTACCTTCGAGTTTCTTCGGGTCTTTAGAGACAGCGCTTCTTCGAAACAGCCCTAGCGAGCCGTGGAAAATCTTGCTCCTTCTTTCAACCGCCACTTTCGATGGCAGATAAAACCCGCTCTGGAAAAAGTGGGAGATCCTTGATTCTTACTCTGGACGCATCATAAATCGCATTGCCGATGGCGGGAGCAATGCCTACCACGGCCAGCTCTCCGATACCTTTGGCGCCGAAGGGTCCCTCGGGAAGCGGAACCTCAACCGTGATGGAAATGATCTCTGGAATTTCTTGAGATGATGGCAACTTGTAATCCATGAACGACGGATTGATGACCCTTCCGTCTTCGAACTGGAGTCTCTCATGCAGTGCATACCCGAGTCCCATGACGACGCCGCCGACGATTTGACCTTTGACGCTTATCGGGTTCAAAGTCGTACCGACATCGTGAGCAGAGGCGATCCTTTTGACCTTGATCATCCCGGTCTCCTCGTCAACCTCTACCTCCACCGCCTGGGCCGCATATTTCCATCCAGGCACATATTCTTTTCCTTGCGCCTTATGCGGGAGCGATGGATAATCACCTTTGCCTCCGTACCATCCTCTACCCAAAATGGGCTTCACGCGGTTGTGAGCGTGCTCCAAAACCTCCCGTAAACTGAGTGAAGCTTGCGGCTGTCGCATGGACACAACACGCTGGTTCTCCAACGCCAAGTCGGTTGTCGGAATTTCCAACATCTTGGACGCGATTTCGAAAAGCTGTTGTTTGGCATCCTCGGCGGCTTTCTTGACGGCCATCCCGGTATAAAAAGTCACTCGACTCGAGAAAGTTCCGCGATCGTAAGGCGTTGCACCTGTGTCCGCGCAGGTGATCCCTACGGCTTCTACCGGAATCCCGAGCTCTTCAGCGGCGATTTGTGACAAGACCACACACATGCCCTGACCTATTTCAGATGCTCCTACCAAGACTTGAGCACTTCCATCCTCATTCAAGTGAACATGGGCGCCCGAAATGCTCGAATGAGTCGTCGGAGATTTGGCAATCACTGCCAGGCCTCGCCCCACGTTTTTCTCTTTGGGTTTTCCCCAGCCGATCTCCGCCGCGACTTTTTCCAGACATTCGCGCAGGCCGATACTTTGCACGGCATCGCCTATGGCATTTATATCTCCCTCGTGAAGGATGTTTTTCAGGCGCAACTCCAACGGATCCATGCCCAGTCGCTCTGCGATCATATCCATCTGAGACTCGATTGCCCAAGCTCCCTCCGGCACACCCAGGCCTCTCAGTTGCGTGCCGCGAAGCCGATTCGTGTATACCAAGGTGGAGGTTACGCGGATATCATGGATACGATACGGGCCGATGCCGTCCTTCATTGCTCGATTGCTAGGCGCTAATCCTTCGGCATGGGCGCCGGTGTTCCAGAGAAAGCTGATGTCTCTTGCGACCAGAGTCCCATCCTTCATGACCCCGGTCCTAAGCGTCACCGTTGCGGGCGTCGAACCGGCAGCTGCGGTAAATTCATCGGTCCTTGTCATGACGATTTTCACCGGTTTGGCGCTTTTCATCGCAAGGGCGATGGTGATCGGTTCGAGACGTGGTTCGATCTTGCCACCGAACCCTCCACCTACTTTCGTACAGATGACCCTCATTTTGCTTTCCGGCACACTGAAGAGACCCGCCATGACCGTTCGTAATTCAAAAACTTCTTGAGAGCAGGTCCAGACGGTAATCGTACCTCCAAGAACCGCCACGAGTGTCGCATGCGGTTCCATATAGCTGTGGTGGATTTGGCTAGCACGAAAAGTGTCTTCGAAAACGTAGTCCGCTTTCTGCAGCGCGGCCTCCACGTCCCCGCGTTGGTTAGATGCCCGATGAATGATGTTTGTCCCCTTCACCGGATGCCAAGAGGCTAGGTAAACTGACCGTGCATGGAGTTGATCCAATTCTTCATGCACCAAAGGCGCGCCGTCTCGAATCGCGTCTTCGGCGTCAAACACCGCTGGCATTTCATCGTAATCGACTTCAATCAGTGACAGCGCTTCTTCCGCAGTATCCTCGTCCACAGCCGCGACGGCGGCGACAGGCTGGCCAACATAGCGCACCTTGTCAATAGCGAAGATATGTTCGTCCTCGATCGCATAGCCATACCGGCGCACCGGCACATCTTTGGCGAAAATGACTGCCTTCACACCGGGGTGTTTCTTTGCCTTTTCCACGTCCATCCGCGAAATCTTACCGTGAGGTATCGGACTTCTTAAAATCTTCCCCCATAGCATGCCGGGTAGCTTCATATCTGGGCCATAAAGCGCTTGCCCCGAGAGCATCTCTGGGCCATCCACTCGCTCTACCGGAGTTCCTATCACCCTATATTTGGCCATTACTTGCTTTCCTCCTTATTTTCCAGCAGGCGTATTCACATTCGCCTTTAAGCCGAAGCAAGGGTACGGTTGATCGTAATCCTCTCTGCCTTGTAGAACTCACTCAGGAAATCAGGCCCGTCCGTGTAGGCTCTTTTGGGCACCAACCGCGCCGTATAACCAATGACCAACGGATCCACATCAAATGGATAAGGTTTCACAACCGCTCGATTCTCAGAAACAACTTCCACGTAAAGCTTTACGGGATTAACCCCCGTACTCACCGGCACAGGAACATCATTGAGGGTTGGAGTGGGACCCAGCGGACGAGCTTCGCTGTTATTAAGTGGCTGCCGGTTACAGATGAATTGTGCAAACTGGTCATAGACCTCGACGAGTTCATAATTGGCCCAGACTTGTTCCTCCGAAGCAAACGGACGAAACTCATCGGACTGTCTCAACTGTTCCAGCAATTTGAGACGGAGCTGATTTTGGTGCTCAATGTACGCTTTCACACGTGGATCGGCCGAACGATCCGGTGGATAAGCGAGCCTACCGTAACCGGCATTCATGAGAGCCACGCCGTGCATCGCGATCAACAGTGCCGCATAGGGATCGCGTTGCATGACATGATCCACAGCGCGCCTGTAAAAATCGAGCCGGAGTTGCCCAAGGTATTTTAAACTACCGTCGTGATAGTCGAGCGGATAGCCTTTGTCGTTGAGCGTAGACGGCTTCATTTCCCACTCCCACCATCCGATGTCGTGTTCCTGGGCCGCCAAAACGACAGACGCATAGGGCTCTGGCTTGGCAAAATATTCGTTGCCCCAATGAGCGGCTAAAAGACCTGCCACCCGCGAGTGGTCTATTTGCAAGGCGAGTAGCAGCCGGGATTCATCGTAGGGATTGACCATCATGGTTTACACACCTCCAACGATTCATCTGAAATTTCATTGCCATTTAACTTATAAACACTCCATAGGCTCTCTCGCTTTCGTTCGCCGCTTTAGCGACGTTGCGCCTACTTTTAATTTTCCCAGCAGACGCCCTCAAGGCATCCGTCATCGGGTTGCATTTGAAAATCGCAAACGCAAAAGACCTTGACAAAAAGCATCGACCGGAATAGTTGTGTATATCACAATATTAATCTTAGTATATACAATGAAAGCCGGGACCTTAGTCAAGGGATTAGATCTACTTACAGTGCTGTGTGCGAAGTCGTCTGACTACAGTCTTACAGAATTAGCCACGGCAATAGAAATCGACAAAAGCACAGTCCATCGAATTCTCGCCGTAATGGAAACGATGGGCTTTGTAGAGAAACATCAAGAGACGAAGCGTTATACCGTTGGGCCGCAATTCCGCGCTCTGTTCTCAACTAACTACGGGCAGATACAACGGGGCGCCCTTCCAGTTATGCGGTCACTGGCGGAATCCTTAGGGGTTACCGTTGCGCTGAGAATCCGGGAAGGCAAACAAATGGTCGTTATTGATAGAGTGGAAAGTAACGATCGTTTGCGAGTTAGTTTCCCGCTCGGTTTAAGACACTCCATTTCGTTCGGCAGCGCCGGCAAAGCTTTCTTGGCCTTTTTACCAGCAAATGAAGCAATGCAGCTGTTAGGCTCCGGCTCTTTAACTAAAAATGCTGCGCTTTGGAGCAGTTTGGCGCGAATAAAGAAGAGAGGCTATGCGACGAGTCGTGGAACCGCCGTCAAAGGCACCGTATCAGCCTCCGTGCCTATCGTGACTGCACACGGACGACCTATCGCCGTCCTGAGTCTCAGCTGGCCGTCGGCGAAATACCCCAATCGGCAAATCAAGCAAATAGCGGAAGCTGGCGTTAAGGGCGCTCACCGTATTTCTAAAGCGTTAATAGATACGCCCCGAGAAACAAACGAGTCCGCACCTAATGAAATAGCGATCTCGGGAGTTTAGACCGCAAGAGACCTGGCCTCACAACCTTTGGATCAGCATTCTTCATAGTAAAGCTTATGAATCGCCCGGAGGACTTCCTTCCGCCACAGCCGAAGACACAAATTTAGAATAGATCGAGGGTGCTAGCGGAACCCCAAAAACCTTAACCGTTTCGAGCGAGAGAATTCACCAAGACTGCCCAAGCTTTCCTTGCGGCAAAGGAAGTGGGCGTCCTTGAATTCGGAACAACACAGCCAGGGTCTATGAAAAAAGAAGCCGTTGAAGCAAGCATTAGCGGGCTAAAGGAGGCGGGGATAAATTTCATTTCCATACTGCCGGACTCGGATTGGGCCGAAGTTCAGCGTACCGCAATGAATGACAAGTCTTTCCAGTGTGTATCGGTCAGCAACGAGGCCATCGGGTTCGGCGTTTGCGCTGGCGCATGGCTGGGAGGAAAAAAACCCGCTCTGCTTATCCCCACAGCAGGGATCCTGGCTGCGGCCTTTCCGTTGACCACTTTGAACATGCAGAAAAATATACCGGTCCTGATGGTCGTCCCTTATAGAGGTAGTCTGGGCGATGGCATTTGGTTCATGGGACCGTATCACTTCACGACAGAGCCTGTTTTGAGAGATCTTCACGTTGCCTACACCGTTGTCGACAAGGTTGGGGAAATTGTGCCGGCTATCAAGCGCGCCCAACTATCGGCTGAAGCTTGGCTACAACCCACGGCTGTCCTGTTAACAGGAGACATCATCTTTGAGGAATTCTAAAGGAGTAACAAATGAAAAAAGGTTACCATGCAGATAACAGCGACAGTGAGCGACGTACAAACTCCTTGACGGATGGCAAGCTGAACTGGTTGCGCTCGAAGATTTTCCTCAGCCTCCTATCGCTTCTCGTCCTCGTGATTCTCGAAGCCAAAACTATTTCGGCTCAAAGTCTCAAACCCGTGGTTTTTGCGGTCTCAGCGACGGACGTCTCGGCTTCGCCCATCTTTGTTGCAGAGGAGTTAGGATACCTAAGAGCAGAAGAAATCGATTCAAAAATTGTCGTGATTCGCTCCGATATCGCCATGAAAGGGCTGATCAGTGGAGACGTCGACTTTGCATCGAGCATTAGCAGCGTGGTCAAGGCGGCAGCAATCGGAGCTCCGGTCAAAACTCTGATCAACTTCTTTAACGGAAGTTTCTTTTATCTTGTCACGAAGCCTGCAATTGTAAGCATTGACCAATTGAAGGGTAAGACTGTGGCTATTTCTAGATACGGCTCCGCCACGGACTTTGACGCACGAGCGGCCTTCCGCCATTTCAATTTGGATCCGAGCAAGGACGTGAAAATACTCGCCGTAGGCGGGGGGCCAACGCGCATCGCCGCGCTAGTCTCAGGGCATGTAGATGCTGCCATCTTAAATAACATTGAAAAAATCCCGGCGGAGAAAGCCGGAATGAAGCCGCTCCTCTTCACCGGCCAATATCTTAAGCAGCCTGTGGGCGGTCTCGGCACCGGCGTCCAGAGAATGACTGACAGGAGGGAAGAAATCCGAAAAAGCATACGAGCCTTGTACCGAGCCTTGATAGTGATGAAAGCGGATCGTAATCGAGCCAAGGCTGTCTTTGCGAAACGACTGGACGTAAAACCCGAAAATTTTGATGCTATTTACGATGACGCCATGAGGGTTTTTCTTCCCAACGGAGAGATTGATCTCGCGGACTTGTCAGCTCCTTACGAAGACGCTAGAAAGCAGGCGGCCACCGCCCCACCGGTCCCGCTGAGCGCGCTCGTCGATTACTCCATACTTGCAGAAGTTCGAAAAACTGTAAAGTAACTTCTAAACGGACGGGGATTCGCTGGCCGCAGATTTGCTTTGCGGCTCCGCAGCCATTATTTATAAACCTTTGCAACCGTAGTCGCTAAACCTTCTCATAAACGGAGATATGTGGAACAAAGTCTTAGAACAGCTCTGCCGGCTGCCGACTAGGTCGGCGGAAGAACATCTTTTTTCCGTTGGCGCGAATACGGATTGATGATACGTAAGTTTTCCGTTTTCTCGATATGCCTGACAAACTTGTATTTGTTTTCTCTGCCCTCTTGGCGAGGAAGAGGGACATTCTCCTCACCCGGATCAACCTTCACTACTATAATTGCTAACTCATTGCCAATGAGGGCTTGGTCGAGGATTTCTTCGAATCGGCTGGATTCTCGAACCGTCGCCGTATTCTTAATCCCGCAACTCCTCGCTACGCCCTCTAAGTCCACGCCTTTGGAGGTAGCGGATGGAAGACTGTCGCAAGACTGATAGCATTCATTGTCAAATACGATGCTGATCAGATTTCCAGGATTGTGAACAGCAACGTCCGCAAGAGAGGCTAGATTGAAAAGCAGATTCCCGTCGCCGTCCAGGACGACGACTTTGCGACGGGGAAGTGCCAAGGCCAATCCCAGACCTACCGGCAAACAAAGACCCAAATTCACCTGTGAGATCTGGGGCTCTCTCCCGGTTGCTTCCCAGTACATGTAAGTCCTGCCTGTCGGCGTGACCACGAGTACATCGTGGCCCAGCTTTCGATCTAAAATTCTAACACACTCTGGCCTTTTCAAAAATCAGCTCCTCTCGATCCCTTATACACAAAAGACTCAATCATTTCCAAACGATTCACTCAAGCAGTCTATATGATTACTGCTATAGTAGATTCGCGGGACCTCCACCGCTTGCGTTGGACCCTGCGCCTAGGCGGTAGACAATTGATTTTTCGCCAAGAATGAGGATGTGACTCGTTTGCCTACAAATCCGCGTTCCGCTAGCTTGGCTAGAGTGCCTTCAAAGTCTGATCGATTATGCACCGCGCGCAACGCGACGCAGCCAAGGTCTCTCACGGTTCCTGAGTTTTGATTTCGCGACTCGAATGGACTCGCCGAAAGCGAGTAGAGCGCCCTCGACTTCCGGCGCCAACTGCAACCGGGGAACAAACAATCGATCTCTCTGGCACCTAGAAGTTATTACAGCGGTTCTATTCGTTCAATACTTTTCTCACCCTCTGAATGACTTCAGAAGGCTGGTCCATGATACGGTTTGCCAATGCCTGCAGCTCTTCGCCAGAAGATGGTTGCAATACTAGCTGTGATTTGTCTGCCTGAGAGATGAACGCTGGATCTTTCATGGTTTTAGCGTAAGCTTCCCTTAAGATTTTTACCCGGTCCGCTGGAGCTCCTGGAGTCGTAAGCATCGGACGGCCAAATTCAGCACTTGCTGATACAAATTC
>Ga0184635_10000379_pt1 | contig 11004 bp, 10 predicted proteins | sample PLM3_30_b2_FD_133147 | JGI IMG/M metagenome (GOLD analysis project Ga0184635, IMG submission 133147) | Groundwater sediment microbial communities from an aquifer in East River, Colorado, USA - PLM3_30_b2 | ecosystem: Environmental > Terrestrial > Soil > Riparian zone | place: USA: East River...
CCGCCGCGCCGATGAAAAGCCAGTTCTTCTTTCCGATGGCCGTCGGGCGAATGGCGTTTTCCACCAGGTTGTTGTCGATCTCCAAACGACCGTCACTGAGGAAAATCTCCAGTGTCGCCCATTCGCCCAGGGTGTAGTCGATGGCCTGGCCCAGCAAACTTTGCGGGAGATGCCGGTGGCTGGCTTTGAGGAGCACGAGCGCTTTCTTGATCCGTGCCACGATTGGGCGGCTTTGGTGGGCGCGTGTGGCTTCACGCAGCCGGGCTCGACGCGGTAGAGGTGTTGGATCTGTCGAAGGAACCAGCCGGCGGTGCGCGGAGTTTGTTCGAGGGCGTCGTAAAACTTTCGCCGTACGTGCGCCCAGCAGCCGGCCAGGGTGATCGCGCTGGGCCGCCGGTTGGCAAAGGCTCCGTAACCGGTGTCACCGGGCAGATCAAAACCAGCCACTTGTGGGCACTTCAAAACCAGCCAGTCTGAGGCGGGAGATTCATAGCGGTTTCCTGAGTTCGTTCAAGATTCAAAAAGGCGTCGAGCAGCGAGGTAAAACGAGCCGGGGCCGGCTGTCGAGCCTCAGCTCGCGGCCCCGGCGGTCGGCGGTTCGTTAGGCTTCTTTGCTTTCTTGGGTTCGGGCGGCGGTGGCAGCGAGTCCTTGACCCGGTAGCTGCGTCCGGTGATCGCAAAGGTAATCGCGTGGTGCAGGAACCGGTCGAGGATGGCGCCGGCCGTGGGCACGTCGCTCAGGAGCTTGCCCCAATCCTCCAGAGGCCGGTTGCTGGTCATGATCGTCGAGCGGTTTTCGTAGCGGCGCATCACCACTTCCAGCAGGTATTCGCCCGACTGCTTGGGCAGGGCTTTGAGGCCCATGTCGTCGATGATGACCAGGTCGGGCTTCAGATATCTTCGCAGCGTCTTGTCTTGTTGTTTGAAGGCTTCGTCCTTCATGAAGTCGCGCACCAGATCGAAGATGGAGCGGTAGAGAACTTCCTTGCCCTGCTTGATGGCTTCGTAACCGAAGGCCTGGGCCAGGTGGGTTTTGCCGCCGACATGGATGCCGAAGACGTTGTGTCACAGGCCTGCTTTGGGGGACCTCAAATCCCCCCGTTTTTTGCCCGGAACCGCAAGATTTTCGCTCGTTTCGCTCGTTTCGCTCGTTTCGCTCGTTTGGCGCTAACACTGCCCGCCGGGTTTGTGTATCGTTGGTCACATGGGCAGGAGTTGTATGCTCTGCGCGACAGGGCTGGGTCAGATTCCGAGTTCCGGGTTTCGGTTTCGGAGTTCCGGGCCTTCGCGCGCCGAGAGCGGCTTCGGCCGCGCAGGCGGGTTTGGCCAACGGGCCGTTCATTCGTCATTCGTCATTTCACCGGCCGTCTATTTGTGCGCGGAACGGGCCGGGCTCGGCAGGACACCAATCGCACGAAATTCGTACGAATTTGTGTCAATCCGTCAACTTCGTGTCTGCACCGTTTTCAGGCCGGAACGAGGGTGGGGAATTCCCGCTACTCCGGCCTTGTCCGGCCTGGTCCGACCTTATCCGACCTTGTCCGGTTATTTTTTCCGCTATTTCCAAAGAACCAAGGGTGCGGCGGCAGGGCAAACCGCTCAGAATGAACGTATGAATCTTATATTCAACAACTTAGTTCAATAACCATGGGCTTTTCCGCTTTACCAGTTGACGCTTTCGGCGGGCCACCCGTAATCTCCCGCCCACTACTGGCCGGGCGCTTGAAGCCTCCGGCCGGAAAACTCTTATGCCTGAAGGATATTGCGTAAAGTGCAAAGCCAAGAAGGAAATCACGGAAGCCGTTGAGGAAACCATGAAGAACGGCCGCAAGGCCATCAAGGGCAAGTGCCCGACCTGCGGCACGGTCATGTTCAAGATCCTCGGCGGCAAGGCGACTCCCCCCGCCGGGGCCGCTCCGGCCGCTCCGCCCGCCTGATTCGTATGTCGCAGGAACTGGCCTACATCATACTCACTCCCTACACGCTCTTCAAGAGCCGCACGGGTGGCATTATTGCCCGGCTCATCACTCGCACGGGCCTGGAGTTGGTGGGCGCCCGGCTCTTCGCGCCCAGCCCCGAACTGGTCAAGCGTTACTCGGAAGCCATTGTCTCCGCTGCCGATCCGCAGGATCGGCGCATCCAGGAACTGATCCGAGACTACGTCCTCCAGAGTTTTTCTCCGGACCCTAAGACGAACCGGCGCCGGCGCGTGCTCGTTCTGCTGTTCAAAGGCGACGATGCCGTCCGCAAAGTCCGCTCGGTCATCGGCAACATCAATGCCCACCGCACGGGCGGCGAAACCATCCGCGACACCTACGGCGACCTGATTCTCGACGAATCCGGCAACGTCCGCTACTTCGAGCCGGCAGTGCTCGCCGCGCCGAACGTCGAGGAAGCCCGAGCCAAAGCCAAGCTGTGGGCCGAGTTTTCCGACAAGGACGGCGGCCTTCTCGAAGACGTCGTTCCCTATGGGTCCGGCGAGCAGCCCCAGCGCACGCTTGTGTTGATCAAGCCCGACAACTTCCGATTTCCCACGGGGCGGCCGGGCAACGTCATCGACTTTTTTTCCCGCACGGGCCTTTACATCGTCGGGATCAAGGTGCACCGGATGAGCGTGGCGGACGCCGTCGAGTTCTACCGCCCGGTCAAGGAAGTCCTCCGCACCAAGCTCAAGGACGTGGTCGCCAGCCGCGCCCGCGCCATCCTCGAGAAGGAATTCGGGTTTAGCGTCCCTGAAGGCGAGGCCAAACAGCTCGGCGAGATTCTTGGACCGCTTTTCGGCGAGAACCAGTTCGAAAGCATCGTCAAGTTCATGAGCGGCCGCGCCCCGGCCGAAACGAAACCCGAAAAGCTCACGGAACCGGGCACCGAAAAGTGCATCGCCCTCGTCTATGAGGGCGTCGAGGCCGTCCGCAAAATTCGCGACGTCCTCGGCCCCACCGACCCCTCCAAGGCACCGCCCGGCAGTATCCGCCGCGAATTCGGCCAGACCATCATGGTCAATGCCGCCCACGCCAGCGATTCCGAGGAAAACGCCCGGCGCGAGATCGGCATCGTTCGGGTCGGCGAGAATACTTTCAAGCAAGTCGTCGAGGAGTTTTACGGCAAGTAAATCGTAAAACGTAAAACGTAATTACGGGAGGGACGTCCAAACCGCACGGAACACCCCCGCTCGCGTTTACGTTTTACGTTTCACGTTTTAAGCCCCACCACTGCCGCTCCGCCTGCAGTCGTGCGATTAGCTTCGCATCCGCCGCCGGAAACGCGTAGTTGGCGAGGTCCTCGCGCGTCACCCAGGCGAACGCGGGACAGCCAATCGCCCGCGGCTCGTGCTGACGCAAGCGGCAGAGGAAAAACTCCAGATGGACCGTCCGCTCTGCGTAACGGTGCGTGAGACTCTCGATCCGTTCGCCCACTTCGACCTCAATGCCGAGTTCCTCCCGCAGTTCGCGCCGCAGACACTCCTCGAAGGTTTCCCCCGGTTCGCGCTTGCCTCCTGGAAACTCCCACAATCCCGCCAGATGTCCGCCCTCCGGGCGCTGCGTGAGCAGCAACTTGCCCTCGCGGAACACCAACCCGGCGCTGACTTCGATGACGTCCATCGTCGGCGAATCACGGCTGCATCGGAGTGACAATTTGGTAGAAGCGCGTGGCAGGGGTGGCCGTGTTGTCCACAAACTCGTACGGCCCGGTGGCCGGTTGTGCCGACACGTCGCCTCGTTTGGCCCATGGATGCGCCCCGTCGAAGGCGTCACGGGAAAGCACGGTGTAGGTCTGGCCAGCCTGCGCTGAAAAAGTAAGCCTCACCGTGTTGCCACTTCGCGACGCCGAATCGATTCGCAGCGGCGCAGTCGTCGCAACAGTCCATGTGCGCGACGCGGCGGAATTCGTGTCCTGCCAGAAGCCAGCGGAATTTCGACCGATGACTTCCAAGGTGTGGGTGCCGTTGGCCAGGCCGCTGAGCTGGATGGGCGGCGCGTTGGAGAACATTGTGGGAGTAAAAGGCTGGCCATTCCAAATGGACTGCGGAACGAGCGAGACCTCTGCGCCCCACGGCCCGCCATCCAGACGCCAGCGATAAGCCCAGATGCCCGGGCCGGCGATCTTGAGCGTCGCGCTGGTGTTCGTCGTGGTGCCAATGGGCCCGCCGCTCACGCTGGCGCCCGAAGGCACCACCGCGCCCATATCGAGGCCGTTCGGCCCAGTGCCGATGCACGGACTGCCCGGCTGCAGACCGAGAGATTGGCGAATGTTGGCCGCCGTGAGGTTGCTCGGACTGACGAACAGCGGATCGACGCTGATATTCCCCAAACCGGGCTGGGGAAAGCCCTGAACGCAGTTGTAGTTTCGAACGAAGAAAAAGTTCGCGTTGGCCGCCTCCGCCCCGGCGAGCACCGGCCATGGATCGGTGATTTGCAGGTCCGCGGCGATGTTCCCCTCGAAGATCGCGCCGTCCCCGAATGGAAACCCGCGCCACGGCTCGCCGAACATGATGATGCCGGACGCTTCATTGCCGTCGGGATCCGTGTTGTTGCTGAAGGGATTTGGAGTGAGCCGGAGGATCGTGTTGTTTTGCAGAAGGCCCATGCCGTGGTCCTTCTCCATGAAGACATGCTCGCAGTTGTAGATAATGTTCCGGCAGATGACGAGTTGGGAAACGCCAGGGCCTTCGGCGCCAGTGGTGATGGGATTGGAGCTGCTGGAGCGCGAGGCGTCCTTGCGCACGTTCAGGAAGATGTTGCCTTCGATGTGCGCATCGGTGCTGTCCATGTCGAAGCAGTCGTCCACCGCGGCGAGAAAGACGTTGTCGATGAACTGCACGATGGGACCGGGCCGATTGCCGCCGGTGAAATCCACGCTGTCGTTGTAACCGGTGGGCGGGGCGAAGACGCAGCCTTTGATGAGCGCGTGGCCATTGGCCGGCATGTTGTTGAAGTGCACCGGCTCGATGGAAGCGTCGCCGGGGATGTAGGTATTCAGGAGCGTGATGGAGCTATTGACCAAATCGACCATGCGCTGGTTCGTGTTTGAGAACGACAGGCTGTCCAGATACAGCGTCGTGCCGTTCGCATCGATGTTGCCTGTCGAGTACGCCAGGTCGGCGTAGCAAACACGCGATGTGACGCTGTTGGCCAAAAACTCCAACGTGCTCCAGGAAGCGGCGCCGGCGTTTCGAGTAAAGAAGATGCGATTGGTGGGCGTGCCTTCGGCCAGCAGCCGGCCGTTGATGTTCAAACTAAGGCCCTGATCGAACATCACCGTCACGCCTGGCTCGATGGTCAGCGTGACGCCGGCAGCCACGGTGACCGCGCCGAACACGATGTAAGGGCTGTTCACCGCGAACCAAGTGGTGTTGGCTGAGATTGTGCCGCTGACCGGCGTGCCGTTGGTCGGAGGGGTGGGCGCGGTGACAAGCAGGAGGTCCGCGATGAGCGACAAGTCGGTGCTGCTGGGGCTTTCGTTCAGCCCGATCAGAGCCAAAATGTGATCGCCTGGCGGCAGCAGTGTGGACGCCTGTCCAAGCGGCGTTGTGACCGGCGGCGAGGCGCCCGTGCCGCCGCCTGAGGCTTCGTGCGTGGAACTGGCGCGGTTGGTTGAGGCCGGTTCCACCCCAATGACACCGTTCACGATGTTCAGCGAGCGGGCGATTTCGACGCCGTCCAGGTAAGCCACGTAGGCGTCATCGTAGTCCACCAGCAATTGGGCGTGGAGGTTCGTGTCGATTGGCGTGGGGACGTTGAATGTCCGGCGGATGTAAACCGTGACGTAGCCATTGAGCATGTCGCTCAGGACGGTGCCGTCGTCGTTGTCGGCGTAACCGAACCCGCCCGGCCCGCTCAACCAGGTGGAATCGAGCGAAGCGTCCGGCACCGACTTCCAGTTTGCCGGTGGGGTGTTAGTGCCCTTGCGGTAACGCCAGGTGTTCGTGTGCGCCACGAGTGCAGGCAAAGACGGTTCGCTCAATTTCAGGTCCGCGATGAGTGAGAGGTCGCTGCTGTTCGTGGCGTCGTTCAACCCCATCAACGCCAGCACGTGGGTGCCGGGCGCGAGCCGATCGCCTACGGCGCCCAAATTGAACGTCGTTGCGGCTGCGCCGCCACCCGCGAACGCCTCGTGACCCGACGTGGCCAGCGCGCCGAGCGCCGGCTCTGTGCCCGCGGCGCCCGGTGCGCGGTCCCGCCTCAACTCCGCGCCGTCCAGCCACGCGACAAAGCCGTCATCCCAATCCATCGTCAGCACGAGGCTCATATTCGTGTCGACCGGCGCCGCGATCTGGAACGACTTCCGGATGTAAATCGTCGAGTAACGGTTCTGCATGTCCGAAAGCGTCGTGCCATCATCCCCATCGCCGTAGCCGAAGCCGCCCGGCCCCGGGAGCCAAAGCGAGTCGAGCGCTGCGTCGGCGGCGGTCTTCCAATCGGCCTGCGGGGCGTTCGTGCCGCGGCGGTAACGCCAGGTGTCGCCCTGATTGACCAGGGGGATATCAGCAGCCTGGGAGGAAGGGAGGGCCGTCGCGACACAAAGCATCGCCAGGAGGAACAACTTCGCGGAATTCATTGCCGATTGTATGCCACAAAGAACGGCTAAAATCAAAGGCCAGTTTTGCCCCGGGGGCGCATATTGGCTCTGTCCTGACTGGGTTTGACTGGCCTGGCTGTGTTCGACTGGTCCGACTGGGTTTGATTGACCGGGCTTGGTTTCTCTGGCCTGACTGAGCGGGGCGCATGCGGAACCCGGGCTCTGCCCCCGGGATCAAAAGCGACGAACTCCCTCTCCTCCCTCCAGGAAGGAGAGCAGGGGAGCGGAGGGCCGTCTCCATGGATTTGTGGCCTGACTGAGTTTGAACTGGTTTGACTCGAGTGAAATGCAGACCCCGGATTGCACGGATCACACGGATACAAGCTTGTAGATTCCAAATCCCATCCGACGGCCATCGTGGAATTGCTAATCCCCGATTGAGGAGGGGGCAAGCGTGAGCAGTTTCCGCCGCCTCCAAAAGCCGGACACCCGGGCAAAGCTTGGAATTGGGCGTATCCATTGCCATCCTCCGCGATCGCTCATTCTCGACGCGACTCCCTGCTCGACAATCGTTCACGCACAAGTTACGAGATTTGCGTGAATACTGAAACGCAAGATTGCGATTCACTCAACTGGCAGGTGCTTCATGGCTCAGTTCATCCATCTGTCTGATGAGCGTCTGATTCGGCGGATACTAAAGAGCGGAATCAAGCCGAGTGAACTTTGGAATTCCGAAGTGCAATACGTATACGCCATGCCGGTCCTGAAGGATTTCATGATTTCCCATCAATGGCTTCGAGAGCTGAAGAATCGGGGCATTCGCACCATCGCGGCGATCCAGTTTCGGATTCCTGACGATGAGTCCGTGAAAGTAGGACGGTTCGGAGTCGAGCCATTGGACACGACTGCGGCAGGATCAGTGCGCGTTTTCATGGAGCATCAATCTGGCCTCGGCTTGCAGGTGATGATTCCCAGAAAGATCTTGGCAAAGGAAATCACGCGGACGTATCTCCCGTCGCAACTGGTCGGCTGGCGCTATTATCCGGAGGCGCATGGTAAACCGCCGTTTTGTGGTTGTGATTACTGCCAGCGCGGGAGGATAAAATCCCGGAAGATTCGTGCGAAATACAAAGCAGAGAACGAAAGCGCCTAGGCGGCGTTCACGCATCGCAACAACAACACCAAGTCTATGGGCGTAGCGATTCAGTGCATCCTGGAACAGAATGTTCCTGGCGTTCCACTCATGGAGGGCAAATCATTAGCGATGGCTTACTGCGGCGACCCCGGTAGCCAAGATTTCGCGGGTGCCACGGACGGCGGGGGAGATGTCATCGCTGTCGACTTCGGAGGCTCCAAACCACCGGCACCGCAGGCATCGACGCCTCCCGCGAGCGAGTCGCTGCTGGCGCCCCTGGACTCACTCATCGCGGATAACCAAGGCATCGAGTGGCACGACGCAACTGAAGGACTCGTGGCAGTCAGGACTATACTCACCAGGTTGCGCGAGGGCGCGACGGTGACTCTTGCACCCGATTTCGAGTTTGGAGGCGACGACGATGACGAGTTGACCGAGGGAGTGCGCTACGATTTGGAGGAGCTTGAGCAGATTCTCGACGCCGCACAGAGGGCACATTCCCGCTTTTACCTGGCTTTGCATGCTTGAAGTTATGAGCCCGCCGCCCAGGCGGTATCGGGCATGATTATGCAACTTGCTCGCTGGATACTTGTAGCTGCACACGTTCTCGCTGGGGCTGCATGGTTTGGGGCCATGCTCTACTCGCTTACAGTCCTTCATCCACGAGCGCGGGCTTTTTTCGGCACCGCTCGTCAGTTCGAGGATTTTATTGCCTTCACTGCAGCGGGAGTACGATGGAAAGTTTTGGGCGGCGCCGGATTTATTGCCATTACGGGCGTGGGCTCGCTGTTGTGTACGGCCACAGGAGAGTTACCCCCTGGAAAGTGGATTTGCCTCCTTGCCAAATCGATTCTTTTTGTGGCCGCGGTCGGTTTGTTTTGCTTTACCTCCTGGGTGTTGTGGCCTGCAAGAACGTTGGCGTCGGCCGAAGAGATTCCAGGGTTCCAACGGAAGTTCCGGATCATTGCGGTGGCGCTGCTTGCCTTGGTAGGCGCGAGCATGGTGCTTGGCGTGTTGAGTTCGCACTTATGACGCCGCCTTAGGTCGTACTGCAATCTATACCACGTCGAGCGCCCAAAAAGATCATCGTGGCAGCCACCCTGATTGTGATCGTCTTCGCGTATGTTGGCAGCTATTTCTGGAGGTCCACGCGGGGCCGTTACGAGCCGGCTGCCATCGGACTCAACGGCGTAAAGTGGTATCGCTGGGCTCCACGCGGTTTCGTGACTGACCTCAGATGGAACCATAATTTGATTTACGGTTACTATCCGCTTTTCTTCCTGGACACGCGATTATGGCACACGGACGACGCTCGCGACAGACGTTATCCCATCCACGAGGTTGCGACAGAGGGTGAACACGCCAAGCCGCGAATCGAAGTGTTCAAGGCAAAGCGGGAGTTGCAGTTGTTCGATGGAGAGAAGCTCATCAAGACCTATCGTATTGCCCTGGGCGCCAACCCAAAACCACCCAAAGAGCGTGAAGGAGACAAAGCGACGCCGGAAGGCGCCTACTTCATCTGCCGAAAGAATCCGAAGAGCCAGTTTCACCTCTCGTTGTGAATCAGCTATCCCGGTCCTCACGACGCGGAGCGCGGTCTTAAGGCAGGGCTGATTTCCGAGCAGGAACGCAAAGCGATTATCGAAGCGCATCGGAGCGGCAGCACGCCGGCTTGGAACACCAAACTCGGCGGGGAAATTTTCGTCCACGGGAGTGGTTCCAAGTCTGATTGGACGCTGGGATGCATCGCACTTGAAGACGCGGACATTGAGGAGCTCTACCGACTTGTGCCAGTTCGCACGCCGATTACGATTCGCCCCTGACGGCGAGGCCGCTGCGCTGCAACGAAGACGACCGAGGCGCGCTGGTTGCAATCCGCGCCTCCCGATGGCGAACCCCGAAGCCGAGCTTACCTTCCCTTCGGCAGCACGCTGCGGCCGGCATAGACGGCGTCTTTGCCGAGCAGTTGCTCAATGCGCAGGAGTTGATTGTACTTCGCCGTGCGGTCGGTGCGACTGAGGGAGCCGGTCTTGATTTGGACGCAGTTTGTCGCAACAGCGATGTCGGCAATAGTGGCGTCCTCGGTTTCGCCGGAGCGATGGCTCAGGACGGCGCGGTAGCCGTTCTTGTGAGCCAGTTCCACGGCGTCGAGCGTTTCGGTGAGCGTGCCAATCTGGTTCACCTTGACGAGAATCGCGTTGGCGGTGGCGCTATCGATGCCCTTCTGCAGGAACTCCACGTTGGTCACGAAGAGATCGTCGCCGACGAGCTGGACGTGGTCGCCGAGTTCGTCGGTGAGCAGCTTCCAGTTGTCCCAGTCGTCCTCGGCGCAGCCGTCTTCGATGCTGACGATGGGATAGTCGCTGCAAAGTTTGGAGTAGAACTTGACGAGCTCCTTTCCGGAAAGGGTCTTGCCATTGCTCTTCTTGAAAGTATAGGTGCCATCCTTGTTGTAGAACTCGCTGCTGGCCACGTCGAGGGCGAGGAAGATGTCCTTTCCGGAGGTGTAACCGGCGTTCTGGATGGCCGCTTGAATGGCATCGAGCGCGGCCTCGGTGCTGTCGAGCTTCGGCGCGAATCCGCCTTCGTCGCCGACGGCGGTGCTGAGGCCCTTCTTCTTCAACACGGCCTTGAGTGCGTGGAAAATCTCCGTGATGGCGCGCAGCCCCTCGCTGAAGGTGGGCAGGCCGTGGGGCATGACCATGAATTCCTGGAAATCGATGGGCGCGTCGGAATGCGCGCCGCCGTTGATGACGTTGGCCATCGGGACGGGCAGGACCTTTGCATTGGGGCCACCGAGGTAGCGAAACAGCGGCTGGCCGAGTGACCCGGCGGCGGCCTTGGCGTTGGCCAGGGAGACGGCGAGGATGGCATTGGCGCCCAGCTTGCTTTTCTTGAAACCAGTCCCGTCCAATTCGAGCATCGCGTGGTCGATGTCGATTTGGTCCAGCGCGTCCCGGCCTTGAAGCGCGGGGCGGATTTTCTCGAGGACGTTTTTGACCGCCTTTGTGACACCCTTGCCGCCGAAGCGTTTCTTGTCCTCGTCGCGCAATTCGAGCGCCTCGTGTTCACCGGTGCTGGCGCCGCTGGGAACCGCGGCGCGCCCGAGGGCGCCGTCGTCGAGGATCACGTCCACTTCCACGGTCGGGTTGCCGCGCGAGTCGAGGATTTCGCGGGCCTGCAGATCAAGAATGTCGCTCATGGTTGGCTGCTCAGTTCAAAAAATGAGCGCGCATGATGGGAAGGGCGCGAAGTTGAGTCAACCGGAATCCCGCCCAACCGCGACACTTTCGCATTTGGAGTCGAGAATTCAGTCATTCGCGCAAGTGCTGGTTCAAAGTCGAACGCTA
>Ga0184635_10000380_pt1 | contig 11002 bp, 7 predicted proteins | sample PLM3_30_b2_FD_133147 | JGI IMG/M metagenome (GOLD analysis project Ga0184635, IMG submission 133147) | Groundwater sediment microbial communities from an aquifer in East River, Colorado, USA - PLM3_30_b2 | ecosystem: Environmental > Terrestrial > Soil > Riparian zone | place: USA: East River...
GCGCCCGGCGCGTCGTGATCATCGGCTCCGATTGCCCGGACGTGATGCCCGTGGACATCGAGTCCGCCTGGGCCGCGATGGCGGCGCACGACGTCGTGCTCGGACCCGCGGTCGACGGCGGCTATTGGCTCGTCGGCCTGCGGGCGCTCCACGAGTCCATCTTCCGCGGCATCCGGTGGAGTACAAGCTCCGTGCTGGCGGAGACTCTCGCCATTTGCCAGCGGAACGGGCTGACCGTGCATCGGCTGAGGGAACTCCACGACGTGGACACAGCAGAGGACTGGCAGCACTTTCTTCAAGCCCGGCAGAATTTGGCCTGATAGTGGCTCAATCCTGCGCGCGCCGCCGGAGCGCCGGCAGGCTGGCGACGTAGCCCCAAACAATTCCCAGCCCAAATCCCGCCGCGTGGCCCATATTGGGTACGTTCGGAATCTTCCCCGTCAGGCAAACGAAAAACCAGATGACCATCATCCCGACGGTGAGCGGGTGGAGGTAAAGGCCGGATTGAGGGTCGTGGCGTCCACGGACCCATATGTAGCCGAACAGACCGTAGTTCACGCCCGAGAGCCCGCAAAAGAATCCATCCTCCATCCAGAAGAACTGCGCCAGGTTCGACAGGATTCCAAACACGATGAGCTTCAATGCGAGCCGGCCGGTTCCCAAACGCGATTCAATCATGCTTCCGAGATCGAGCAGCCAGAGCATGTTTAACAGCAGGTGAAGCAAGTTGGTGTGGACGAACGCCGGCGTGAGCAGCCGCCAGAATTCGCCGCTCCGGACTTCCGGCAGCCCTGCGGCCGGGCTGGAGGGCTTGCCGTCGACAAGGGTGACCTTCGTCATCAACAGTTCAGTGTAGATTCGCTCCGTGTGGCCGGACCATGCCAGGACCGACAGCGCGACGCACAGCGCGACAATCACCATCGTCAGCGCGCCCACGCTGTAGGGCATCGTCGCCCGAAACACGGCCCGCCGATCGGGCAATTGTCCCTCTGCCGATTGCGCTGAGGCGCCGGCCTGCTGGCGGAGCGCCTGCGCCTTGCCCGCCTGAGGTAAAAAGCGGGGATCGGCCGGATTGGCGAGAAATGAAGAAAGGATTTCCTTTGCCTGCCGCCATTCGTCCTCCGAGTGAATCCAGACCGCCCAGCCTTCCTTTTCCTGCTCGATTTCGTTGCCAATGCCTTCGAGCAAAAGGTAATCGCTGAACGCCGTCGCGTTCGCTTCGCTGGGCACATGTCCGATGAGTCGCATGGTGACGCGTCGCAGCAGGAGGGTAAGCCAGTTTCGGCAATCCGCAATGACCGGATAACCCATCTCGACTGGTCGCTTCGGCTTGGCAGGATTGTACGCATTCCATACAGTCGCCTGCAAGTTGACATGAATCTGAGAATCCTCCTGAGCCTGTTACTGCTGGCGGGCGCGTGGCCGGTTGCCGCGGCGCCACAACAGTTGAACCTTTTCATTTGGAGCGAATACATCGACCCCAAAGTCGTCACCGAGTTCGAAAAGAAGTTCGATTGCAAGGTCATTATCGACCTCTACGACGACGAGGCGGCCATGATGACGAAACTCCAGGGAGGCGGCGCCTCCCGTTACGACGTCGTGGTCCCCCCCGACCACAAGGTGCCAGGGCTCATCAGCCTTCAGCTCATCGCCCCGTTGCGGCACGAGAACATTCCAAATCTGAAAAACCTGGATCCCATGTTCCTCAATCCGCCCTATGACCGCGGCAACAAATTCACCGTCGCCTATCAGTGGGGAACCATTGGCATCTATGTCCGCCCGTCTCCGGGCGCGCCGCTGCCACCGACGTGGGGTCTGGTGTTCGATCCGAAACTTCAACCCGGGCCCTTCGTGCTCATCGACGGCGCCCGCGATCTCGTCGGCGCGGCCCTCAAGTATCAGGGGCACAGCCTCAACAGCACCGACCCGGACCAACTCAAGGCCGCCCGCGACCTGGTCCTCGCTGCCAAAAAACGCTGTCTGGGCTTTGACAATTCGGTGGGCGGCAAGAACAAGGTCCTTGGGAAGTCCGCCAGGGCTGCGATCGTGTTCAGCGGCGAGGCGGCCCGCGGCATGGACGATGACAAGAACACCACGTTCATCATCCCGAAGGAGGGAAGCCAAATCTGGCAGGATAACCTCGTCGTGACCGCCAAGGCGCCCCACCGCGACCTGGCTGAAAAGTTCATCAACTTCATTCTCGACCCGAAGATTGCCGCGCGGATTTCCAACTTCACGCAATTCGCCACCCCCAACCAGGCCGCCAAACCCTTCATCAATGCCGAGGACTTGAAGGATCCCACCATCTATCCGCCGCCCGACGTCATGGCCAAACTCGAATTCCTCGAAGAGCTCGGAGCCAAAACACGCCTGTACGACGAAGTGTGGACGCAGATTAAGGCGAAGTAACCCGCGCTGCAGGATGCGCAGCCACTGAGGATCTGAGACAACCAGGCGCGAGCGCGATCCGTCACTGGCTGGCGACGGCCACGGTAAACTCCAGTGAAATCTTTTCCTCGTCCCGGTTGTTGCGTCCGCTGAACCGGACGGTTATTGGGCCGCCCTCATCGGTCACGGTCACCAGCCCGAAGCAGCCTTCGCCTTTCTTCGCACGGTAGACACCCTGGCTGTAGGGGCCGCCCTTGATGCTCGAATTCTGTTCGAGCGGGGCGGCGCACATCACCGGGATGCGCACGCCCCCATTGGTGGCGTAATCACTGTATTGCCCGTTGTCCGCGCCGAGCATGTGCGCGTCCCCGTGTAGGATTGCCAGGCCGCGAATGTTGTGCTCCTTGATGAAGTCGGCGATCTCTTTGCGCTCAGCGGAGAAAACACTCCAATGGTCTTCCCCGAACGGAAAGCGGTTGCGGCCAAACCCCCGTCCTCCAAAACGATTGGTGCCACCGCCTCGTTCGCCGAAGCCGGCGAAGTCCCCCCGGCCACCGCCGCGGCGGCCGGCACGATCGGCGCCTTCGCCCTCCGTGGCATCCGTCCCGTCGCGTTGATCGGCGCCATCGCGATTGCGCCGTTCGCGCTGCGGCGGGCGCATAACCTCAGTAATATTCGTGTGGTGGATATAGCCGAAGTAATTGGTGGCGACGCGATAATAGTTCGTGCCCGCCGTGCCAATCCACGGCACCGAGCTGACCCAGAAAATGAGCGGGTAACGGCCATTGGACGCCAGCAATTCCTTTTTAAACCATTCCTTTTGCTTGGCTCCCATCATCGACTTTTTCTCGTCGTCCTTCTGGTCGGCGGGATCACGTTCGGACCGCAGGTCCGTGAGGATGAACTTCACGCGGCCCACAGCGAAGGACTGGTAGATGGGCGCGTCGCCGCCCCCGGCCCCCAGCGGATAGTGCGGGACGTATTCGTCGTAGGTGCGGCGTGCCGCGGTGTGTGAACCCGCCTTGCGGTTGGCGTTGTCGCCGCCGAAGTCGTGATCGTCCCACATGTAGACGAACGGAACATCGCGATAGAGCTGCGCCTGGACGGGCGATTTGAGCACGCGATCGTAGGCGCGACGAAAGCGGCGCACGCTGTCTTCCTTGATGTTCTTGTAATGGAAATCTCCGTCATTCATGTAGAACAGCGGCGTGTGGCGTCGAATCATCTCGTAGCTGGCGTTGGTCGAGCCGGTTTCCCCGCACGAAGCGAAGGCAAACGTGAAGGAGGCCGGCCCGGGCGATGGAAACGTGCGAAAACGCCCGGCCTTGTCGCGAATGACTTCGCCGTCCACTTCGAGGGCGTAGTAATACTCGGTGTCCGGCTGGAGGTTGTTTAGCGGGAAGGCAACGACTTTGCCGCCCTCAAAGCTGGAAATCTGCGCGGGTGTTCGCGTCGCTCGCGTTAACGAGGCATTTCGGCTGATGACGAGCCGGGCGCGGGCGCCAGGATCGCGAAGTTTCGCCTTCACTACCGCGGACGCAGGCGTGACCGCGCCGGACCACGGCCCACGCTCGACGGGCGACCCGCCGAACCACGTCTCAATGCTCGCGCCAAGCTGATCGATGAGGAATGTCCAGACATCCGCCTCCTGGGCCACCTTGTCGCGCAATGAGCTTCCCATTCCGTGTCCGGCGCTGGCGCTCGTGCGCAACAGGATGGGGCGCTTGGACCGGGTGGCGGCCTGCAGGCGCGCGGCCATTTTTTTCGAATTGTAAGGGTTCACACGGCCGTCGTTCTCGCCCGTCGTCAACAGCACTGCCGGATAGGACACCCCATTCTTCACACGGTGCAACGGCGAGTAGCCAAACAGCGCGTCAAACTGCGCTTTATCCTTCACGCTGCCGTACTCGGTCACATTGAACGCGCCGTTCGGTTCCAACTCGATGCGAAGCATGTCGTAAATACCGACGTGCGCCGCGACAGCCTGGAACAAATCCGGCCGCTGCGTGAGTGCTGCCCCCATAAGCAGGCCCCCGTTGCTGCCGCCCTGGATCGCCAACTTTTTGGGGTTGGTGTAGTTCGAGCGGATGAGGTGCTCGGCGCAAGCGATGAAGTCGTCGAAGACATTCTGCTTCTTCGTCAGATTCCCGGCCTTGTGCCATTCCTCACCGAACTCGCTGCCACCGCGCAGGTTGGCAATCGCGTAGACGCCGCCGGCATCGAACCAAATCCGACGCGACACGGAGAAGTTGGGCGTCTGGCTGATCCCGTAACCGCCGTAGCCGTAGAGAATCGTCGGGTTGTTGCCGTCGAGCTTCGTGCCCTTCTTGCGGAGAATGTTGAGCGGGACTTTCGTACCGTCCTTGCTCACGGCGAATTCCCGCACCACTTCGATGTCGTCGAAATCGACCGGAGATCGCGCAGAAAGGCCCGACCGGAAAACGCGATTGGTATCGGGGAAGTAGTATTCCCACGAGGAAGGCCGGGTGTAACTCACGCTGCGAAAGGTCAAGTCCTCGCCGCGCCGGACGAGCATCTCCTGGACGGTCACCGGGTCCTTGAATTCCACTTTGCGGCGCAGCTTGCCCGCGAGATCGAAGTAGCGAAGCTGTGAAGGTCCGCCAACGAGTTCCTTCACATAAAGTCCATTCGTGGAAGGCGTGAAAGTGTCGATGACCGCCTCACCCTGGGCCACAAAAGTCGTCGCACTGGCAACAGCGAGCGGCGCGGCGTCGAGCGCCAATCGGAGGATCTTGCCGTGTGGAGCCTCCTTGCGCGACAGCAGATAGAGCGCGCCGTCCTCACTGAACGTTGCGGACTTTATGCCGTCCTCGAATTTCGAGATCTGCTTCCACGCGCCATCGGCCAGTCGCAGCCAATGGAAATAATCGCCTCCATCGCCATTGGCGACCGTGGCGAGGATCAGTTTGCCGTCCGGACTGGATTGCAACTCGATCTCCGCGATGCGCGGGAACTCCTTGCCAATCTCGTAACGGTCCTCCGTGTGCGGAGTGCCGAGCTTGTGAAAATAGACCTGCTGGAAAAAGTGCTCGTCGCCAGGAGGGCGCTCCCCTTTGTGCGGAAACCTGGTGTAGAAAACCCCCGAGCCGTCCGCCGCCCATGCCGCGCTGCCTCCGGCGGTCGGATACTGGACCCGCGGCACGCGGTTCGTGAGTTCCTTGCCATCCGCGCTTTCGAAGAAATGAAGCGTGCCGTCCTCGCTGCCCTTCTCCGACAACGAGACGGCGACGAGCTTGCCGTCGGGTGAGGGCACAAACCAGTCGATGGCCGTCGTGCCGTTGGTATTGAGCTTGTTTGGATCGACGACCACCTTCGCATCATCCGGCCGGAAGAGCGTGCGCAAGGTGATGAGCACCGGCTGCTGCTGCGGCGGCTTGAAGCGCAGCATGAAATTGAGGTTTGAACGGCTGGTCATCGCGTAATAGGTCGCGGGCGAGTCCTCGTAATAAACCTCCAACTCATCGGCAAGTCGCGATTGGATCGGCCGGGCGTCCATCCAGGCCCGCGTGCGGGCGTTCTGCCGGGCCGTCCACTCGCGCGTGTCCGCGCTCCTGGCGTCTTCAAGCCATTGGTAGTCGTCGGTGACCTTGACGCCCTGGTACTCGTTGACGACCGGCTTGCGCGGCGTCTTGACGTCGGTCTGGGCGGCGCCAGCGCTGAAAGCCAGGGTTGAGCAAAGGACGAAAGGAAGGAATTGAAGCGGTCTCATGGAACAGGGATCGATTTCTCAGAGTTGAAGGGCTGGCGAACCGAAAGGCAAGTTCATCGTGTCCGTCCGAGAGGCAGGCTTCGAGCCTGTCCACCAACGCCGTAGGGCGTCCAAATGCGGTTTCAACCTTATGACAAGTTGCCAACGGGAGCGGTTACGCTACGACAGCAGTCTGGAGCTACGGCGGAACTCTCGCGTCCACAACATTAAGGGGGTCCCGGCGCTTGGGAAACGAGGGCAAACCGCCCCACCCCGCGGCTTGTGAAGCTTGGCCGGCTTGCTATCATCCCCACCAATGACCGCCGTCGCTTTGCCGCGTTTCATCCGGGTACGCCAGAAGTTTCCCCCGTCGGAGACTGTAGACATCGAAAGGGCGTTGCGGCGTGAATTCCAACAAGTGCGCGCGCGCGTGAAGCCGGGTGCGCGAGTCGCCGTAGCCGTCGGCAGCCGGGGCATCGCAAATCTGGACAGGGTAATCCGCGCGGTGCTCGATGAACTCAGGCTGGCCGGGGCGGCACCCTTCATCGTGCCGGCCATGGGTAGCCACGGCGGGGCGACACCAGATGGGCAGGTGCGCTTGCTGGCGGATTACGGGGTGACCGAAGAGCGAATGGGCGCACCGATTCGGCCCGCGATGGATACCCTGCGCCTCGGTTCCACCGCAGACGGAGTCGAAGTGCTCTGGAGCGCGGAAGCAGCGCGTTCCGACGGTGTCGTGGTCGTGAACCGGGTCAAGCCGCACACCGATTTCAAATCCGAAACCCTCGGCAGTGGACTGCGCAAGATGCTGGTCGTGGGGCTTGGGAAACAGGCCGGTGCGGCCAACTTCCATGCCGCGGCGATGCGCCTCGGCTACGAACGGGTGCTGGCAGCGGCCGCGAAGGTAACACTGGCCGCGGCGCCCGTTTTGTGCGGCGTGGCCGTGGTCGAGAATCAATTCCACGAGACAGTCCGCCTGGAGGCGCTGTTGCCGCACGAAATTGAATCGCGCGAACCGGAGCTGTTTCGAGACTCCCGCCGGCTCATGCCCGGGCTGCCTTTCGACGACATCGACCTGCTTATCGTTGACCGCCTCGGCAAAAACATCAGCGGTGCGGGCATGGACCCCAACGTGACGGGCCGCGGCATCCACGGCTATTCAGGGTCCCTGGTTGGATCGTCTGCGAAACCAGTAGTGCGTCGGCTCTTCGTGCGCGACCTGACACCCGAATCGCACGGTAATGCAGTGGGCGTGGGGCTGGCGGATTTCACGACGACACGGCTCGTGCGAGCGATGGACGAGCGGGTGACGTTCATGAACGCGCTCACGGCCCTGTCCTTGCAGAGCGTGAAGGTGCCAATCCACTTCGAGTCGGATCGCGAGTGCGTCGTCCATGCGCTGGAGTCGCTCGGCATGGCCGACACGCGCCGGGCCAGGGTGGCCCGAATCACAGACACCTTGAGCCTGGAACACATGCACGCGTCGGAAGAGTATTCGCAGGAGATCTGTGGACGTGCGGACCTCGCAACGGAGGGCGAGCTCGAAGAACTACGGTTTGACGCGGCGGGCAACCTGGCCGGGTAGCGCGGCTGGATTCCGGCAATTTCGGAATCGGCCGACTGCATCGCCCAACGTCCGCGGCCTCACTTCGCTTCGCGCGGGCTGCGGGCGGTGACGGCGGCGCATTTGGCTTTGATCTTCTCCCACCGCTGGTCCCAGTCGCGCCAGTCGAGCGCCCAGGCTTCGCCGGTGAGCTTCTGGCGTGCAATTTTGAGGAATTCTTCGGTCGCATTGGTTTGCGCCTGCACGGCCTTTTTCTCGCCCCACTTGACGTAAGCCTCGAACAAGGAGAGGCGATTGCCGGGGTATTCGGGACAAACTTCCATGGCCTTTTGCAGGTGTTGGCGCGCCTTGTTACGGCTTCCAAGGCTGGTCGGCCAGCCCGGAGCGTCGCGATACAACACCCCAAGCGTCCGGTACCCGCCCGCATAGTCAAACTTCGGGTCGAGCTGGATGGTTTGTTTCCAAGATTCCTCCATCCGGTCGACGAGCTTGAGGGCGCCCAGCAGTTTGGTTTGGGCAAGCTGGCCGTAATTCAAGCCCAAATAGTAATGGGCGCCGGCGGACTTCGGATCAAGGCCGATACCATGCCGGCAGGCGTCGATGCCTTCCTGGGCCAACGCGGCCCGCTGCGTGTCGTTGGTGGCGAGATCGGCCAGGTCGAACGCAGCTCGGCCGAACTGCCAGGCGGCCTCGACGCTGTTGGTTTCCTTCTGGTAACGCTCCTTGGTTTCGTCGTAGACCCGCATTGGACGCGAAGGGATGGAAGTGACGCGGGCGACATCGTCGGCTGCCCAGATGCAGGAAGGTCCAAGCCCAAAGTTCAAAGCCCAAAAGATCCAAGCGCCAAGGCACAACCTCCACGATGTGCACCACAGATCGCACGCAGAGTCGTTGCGCTGCCGCTCGAACTGAAATTTGAGACCTGGAGCTTTTTTGCGGCTTTGAGCGTTGAGCGTTGAGCTTCGCCCAGTGCCAGAATTCGTTGTTGCCATGCTGGAACCGGAGCCTACATAGTCCCTCTGTGCAATTGAACCCGAAAACCACCCTGCTGGCAGCGCTCTTGCCGATTGTGGCGCTCCTGGGTGCGGGTTGCAGCGGCATCAACACGTCGCACAGCGTGTCGCCCGCCACCTTCCTGATCCCCGGCTTTTTCGGTCAGGCGCAGCCCCAGGCCGCGCCGTCCTCCGAAACGGCCCCGGCGTCGGAGTCCGATTGCGCTCAAGCCTTCGCGCCAGCAAACTGATTCTATGCGATTCCCCCTCGCGTTGACGGCGAAGATCGCCGGGCACATCATCAAGCACAAACTCCGCCGGACCCCGAAATTTGCGATGGTCCTGCAGCTGGAGCCACTGCACACCTGCAACCTCACCTGCACCGGCTGCGGGCGCATCCGCGAATATTCGACGAGCCTTAAGGACATGGTGCCGCTGGAGAAGTGTTTGGAGGCCGCCCAGGAGTGCGAAGCGCCGATGGTCAGTATTTGCGGCGGCGAGCCGCTCATTTATCCGAAAATCGAGGAATTGGTTGACGGCATTCTCCGGCAGGGCCGCATCGTTTATGTCTGCACGAACGGCATGTTCATGCGCAAGAAGATGCGAGACTACCTCGCCAGCATTTATTCGCCGGCCCTCGAGCCGAAGCTCCAACGATTGCTCGACGAAAAACTTATCGCCGACAAGGAGGCCGAGTCCATCCGCAAAGCCGGCGACGATGCCCGCGCCAGGACCGTCATTCGTCCCACGTCGTGGATGTATTGGAACGTCCACATCGACGGTCTCGAATACACTCACGACCTGATCGTCGAGCGCGAGGGCGTGTTCAAAGAATGCGTCGAGGCCATCAAGATGGCCAAGATTCTCGGCTACCAGGTCGCCACGAACACGACCGTGTACAAGGGAACTGAAGCACAGGAAATCGAAGAGATGTTCAAGTACTTCTCCTGGCTCGGCGTGGATGGCCACACCATTTCACCCGGCTACGATTACGACGCCGCCAAGAAGGACATGGTCAAACGCCTGGCGAAAAAGCCGGAAGACTTCTTCCTCACGCGCCGCATGACCCGCGAGAAGTTCGCCAGGGTTCAGGACTGGGGCCGGCTGTTCACCATCTTCGGCACACCCGTCTATCAGGAATTCCTTGCTGGCAAGCGCGAACTGACCTGCACCGCCTGGGCCATCCCCACCTACAATGTCAAAGGCTGGAAGGCCCCTTGCTACCTCATGACCGATGGCCACTACGCGGGCTACCACGAGATGCTGCGCGAAGTGAAGTGGGAGAACTACGGCGTCGTGGATGGCAAGGCGCGCGACTCGCGCTGCGAAAACTGCATGGTCCACTGCGGCTACGATCCCAGCGGCGCCCTCGGCACCAACTACCAGCGGGGCGATAACTGGAAGAACATCAAATACAACTTCAGCGCGAGACCCAAGCCCTATGCGCGCGGCCACGAAGTGAAGGCCTTCAACGGCGCATCCATCGGCAAAGGCCACCTCGCCGAGGCGAAGGCTGCGATCAATTCGACGACAACCAATAGCAACGGCGCGTGCGGCTCCGGAGACACCCGCCAGCGCGACGATTTGCTCGCAAAGCTCGCGGACAAGAAGGAAGTTTAACCGGTCATGCGGCTCACGCTCGTTGGCGCTCGCCGCGGACGGCGCGCGATAGTCTGGAGTTCGGTCCTCAAGCTCGGCCTCATCATCGTTCCCATCCCCGCGCTGATCCTTCCCTTGATTATCCTGGCCGTGCGGAAGCGCTGGGATTCGAATTTGCTCCTTTACGGAGCGGCTGCTGGCGTCGTCATCGTCGTCCTCCTCGTGATAGCTGCGGCTTGCACCGAATTGCGCCGGCTGCCTATCCTGCCGGACGACAAGCCGCCGACGCCGTGAGCAAAACCCTCTTCCTCTCACCCCCCAGCTTCGACGGCTTTGATGGCGGGGCTGGCTCACGCTATCAGGCGCGGCGCGAGGTCACTTCCTTTTGGTACCCGACCTGGCTTGCGCAGCCCGCCGCCCTCGTCCCGGGCTCCCGCCTGCTCGACTGCCCGCCCCATCGTATCAACCGGGATGAATGTCTCCGCATTGCGCGCGACTACGACCACGTCATCGTTCACACGAGCACGCCATCGCTGAAGAACGACTGCAAAGTGGCTGAAGCCATCAAGGCCCAATGCCCCGACACCCGCATTGGCTTCGTCGGCGCGCACGCCGCGGTCGTTCCGGCAGAAACCCTCGAGGCCTCTCTCGCCATCGACTGGGTTGGCCGCAAGGAATTCGACTTCACTTGCAAGGAGGTTGCGGAAGGCCGCGACCTTTTGACCATCGATGGACTCAGTTTCCGCGACC
>Ga0184635_10000383_pt1 | contig 10987 bp, 6 predicted proteins | sample PLM3_30_b2_FD_133147 | JGI IMG/M metagenome (GOLD analysis project Ga0184635, IMG submission 133147) | Groundwater sediment microbial communities from an aquifer in East River, Colorado, USA - PLM3_30_b2 | ecosystem: Environmental > Terrestrial > Soil > Riparian zone | place: USA: East River...
CAACGACACCGTGCAGAACTTTCTATTCACCAATCGGCACGACGGCACGTTCGCCGAGATCGGCGCCCGGGCCGGCGTGGCGTTCGATGCCTACGGGATGGCCCGCGGCGCGATGGGCATCGACTCGGCCCGCTTCCGCAACGACGACGCGCTCGGCATCGCCATCGGGAATTTCGCCAACGAAATGAATGCGCTGTATGTGTCCCAGCGCGACACGCTCGTGTTCGCCGATGAGGCGATTACCGAAGGGGTCGGACCCGCCAGCCGGTTGCTGCTCAAGTTCGGCCTGTTCTTTTTCGACTACGACCTCGATGGCCGGCTCGACGTCCTCACGGCCAACGGGCATCTGGAGGAGCAAATCAGCCAGGTCCAGGCCAGCCAGACTTACCGCCAGCCGGCGCAACTCTTCTGGAACCGCGGGGGCGCCCGCGGCATGGGCTTCCTGCCGGTGCCCGCGCAGAAGTCGGGCGAGGAACTGTTCCAGCCGATTGTCGGTCGCGGTTCGGCGTTTGCGGACATCGACAGCGACGGCGACCTCGACCTGGTGATGACGCAAATCGGAGGAAGGCCGTTGCTGCTCCGCAACGATCAGCAGCTCGGGCATCGCTGGCTGCGCCTGAAGCTCATCGGCAAGCGATCCAATCGCGACGCGATCGGCGCCTGGATCAAAGTGCGTGTCGGCTCGCAAACGCTCTCGCGGCAGGTTATGCCCACGCGCAGCTACCTGTCGCAATCCGAACTCCCGGTCACGATCGGGCTGGGCAACGCGGCTCGGCCCGACGAGGTGGAGATCCTATGGCCGGATGGCTCGCGCCAGAAGCTCGACGCTGTTCCACTAGGGCAGACGACGGTGGTCGAGCAACCGCGCTGAGCTGGACTGGATTTGACTCAGCTTGACCGGGCTGGACAGAGCTTGACCTGGCTTGACCAGGCTTGACCGGCCTTGACCGGGCTGGACTGGGTTTGAACCAGCCGCCCTCCGACTCCCTCTCCCACATCGGGTCGGGGGGGGAGGCTTGGGGTGTGGGGTGCGTAGCTTCAACTGACTGGATTTGATTGAGCTTGATCTGGTCTTACTGAGCTTGAAAAGGCTTGACTGCGGTGCCGTGGGAATCGCTTCCAGCGTAAACTGGTTTTTGTTCATAGGGTCACTTGCGTTTGGGATTCCCAGTCGCAAGTTCCGCATTTCAGGACAGCCCGAAACTCGGAATCGGGAAACCGATTCCGTCGCGGCATCGAGTGCCAACAAGTGTCGCACACAGGAGCGACGATAGCAGACGCAGCGCAGAAGTGTTAGCGCCAAACGAGCGAAACGAGCGAAACGGGCCAAACGAGCGAAAAATCTGACGCCCGAGGGCCATGGATTGCCTCTGGTCAGCCTTTGTTCCTATGAACGCGCTGCTGCGGCGGGTGATCGGTATGTCCGTTCGCGCGTCGATCCAGGGCTATGGCAAACGCAGCCGAAACCATTGGTTCGTTCCGGGTTCGCGTGGAAGCGACACGGCACATTCTGTTTCCGTCAGGACAACCGGCTGGGTCACGACCCGCCACGAGTCGGCACCCATCAAGTCGGCGCTCGCTTCCAACACGAATTGTGACACCTCCCGCGGCCAAACCAGGCGGAACGTGCCGGCGGGCTCCGTCTCGATTCTCAACCGCGGCCGGGGCCGGAGCATCATCGGTCCGCTGGTGACGGCTCCGAAATAGTTGCTGACCGTCACGGAATACGGAACCTCCGAGTTGATCTGCCATGACCTGAGTTCCAGCAGGGGGTCCGCTTCCCCAGGGATCGGATTCGGCCCGGCGAACCATTGGTAGCGGAGGGGATCATCGCCAGTGGCGACGACGCTCAGTTCCATTCCCTCGCCCGGCACGAACCAATAGTCGGACGAATTGCCCAAAATCTTCGGTGCCATCCCGGCCCGGAGTTGCACCGAGTCCACCCATGCGGTCAAAGGCTGGGCTTCGGGGAAGGTGCAATGGGACCGCCACTCGACCTGGTGCGAACCGGACGGCAACGCCACAGAACCAAACTCCCATCCGGGCGCGTTGTACAGGCTGGCTTTGGGGACATCGTCGACCGAGAGGCGTAGTGCGTTGGCGGAATCCCGGGCGGTGGTCGCCCACCAGAACGTGACGACGCCGGGACCTTCGATTTGAGTTTGCATCGACGCCGTGTTGTTCCAAGTCATTGGCCCTGCAATGGCGGTGTTTGACCTGCCGACGTGCGTCGTCTCGGCGACTTGCCAGGCCTTGTCCCCGCTGGTCACGTAGCGCCAGGTCGGCGTGTCCAGGGCCATGTGGAGGTAGTTGGTGACAGTGAGGCTGGCCCGGGTACTTGCGACGCTTTCGTACAGTGAGCGGACTTCCACCCAGTAATCGCCCTCGCTTACGTCAACAACGTTGCTGATCACGAGCGTGTTTGTGTTCGCGCTCAGCAGCTGTTCCGAGAGTAGCGGGTTCAGAACAGATGTGTGCCAACGGTAGTTGAGCGGTGAATCTCCAGTGGCAAGCACGGCGAAGGCCGCGGGCTCCCCGGCGATTCGGTCGATGCCCGCCGGTTGCTCGAGGATCTTTATCGGTTGGTAAACGGCTAGCCGCGCGTTCGTGCTGCTCAACGCGCAGGCTCCATTGCTGACAATGACACTGTATTCACCCGCGTCGGCTCGCTGGACGTTGGACAATTGCAATTGCGGCCCGTTGGCGCCGGGAATCGCGACGCCGTTGTGGCGCCAAAGAAAGCCCGTTGGCGCCGCGCCGGTGCCAGCCGCCGAAAGCGTGACCGATTGTCCGATGGGGACGACCCCGTTTGCCGGCTCAATAACGACGTTAGGGATTTGGGGCAGTCGCAGCGCGCTGAATCCGCCCACGGGCCAGGGCGGAATTCCGGGACGGCCGTCTATCAGTGGAGCTCCTGTCAGCGTCGGTACGAGTTCGGACTTTGCCGTGAAGCAGCCCGTTGCCGCCGCTTCTTCGTACGTAGCACCGTCGAGGGCACTCCAAATCCTGAGCTGCGTCTGGACGATGCGCCCCGCAGGCAAGCCCGGCGTCGTCACCATGCCTCCATCCAAATAGCCTTCCCGTGCATCGTCCGGGAACCGCACAGGAACGCCGCACGGCGACAGCTCGTTTTCGTCCATGGAAACGCCGGCATACAGTTGACCGAAATAGTCGCTGTTCAAACGGCCCGAAGCCAGGTCAGGAAGATACGCGAAGAAATGCACTTGGCCTGTGGTGGCCGGCAACGGCACGCGAGCCAACCCGCCACCCAAATTCGGCGGGCAACCCCCAAGCAGATTCACGGTAAAAAACCTCCGCCAAACCACTGGCGTCGATTTCCGAACGACGAATGCCTCCAACAGCGAGACGCCCGGTTCCGCAGGTTGCCAGCCGTCTGCCGGGAGTCGATACTCGAGGTAGGTCTGCGTTTGGGGGCTCCAACGCCAGACCTGGTCTCCCTCGGCGGCTGGCATCAATAGGTCGGTACTGACTGCCCCCGCTTGCGGGACGAGGGAACCGGCGATGCTGTAACCCGCGGGTAGCGCCTGCTGCAAATCACCCTCCGCGACCGCTCCAACCATGGTGAGGGTGAACGGAACGCCGAACGGGTTCAACATGAAGAAGACCGCTCCAAGATTCAGCGGGGCATCCGGCTTGGTCCAATTCACAGCCATGGCATTGGCTTTGAATCCGTCCGGGCCCACTTGGTAGATGGCCATGCCGGTGGGCAACGCGCCGAGTACGTTGGATACCACGCCTGCGCCTGGGCCTGAGTTACCCCAGGCAAACTGATTGATGAGCAGCGAAAAGCCCGGCTGCAGCGTATGATTGATGTAGCCGACGGCATTGCACGAGAAGACTGCTGGCGTGAACCCGGCTTCGGCCGCCAACGTCACACGTGCGACGTCGCTGGTGACCTTGCCGTACGGGCTGGAAACGACCAGTTGGTAGTTGCCAGCCTGCGAGGCTGACAACGAGTCGAGTCGCAATACAGGCTCGTCAGCCTTGGGCAGCGGCACCTGGTCGCGCAACCATTGGAATGTGAGTTTGCCGGCGCCGCAGGCGCGTACGTACAGGACTGCCGCTTCGCCCTCCAACGCGGCGACGTTTCGGGGTTGGGTTGTAATTTTCGGGCGAAATTCCAAGGGGGCCGCAGATGTCGATGAAAACATCGCCAGCATCCCAAGCGCGACCGAACACAAGACGCGTAAACGTCCAACTCCGGCGCGCGACGGTTGGAATTGAAACACGCACGAGTCACTGGCCCGGCGAGCGGGAGTGAAGGTGCAACGATCTTCCTTTGGGCGAGAGTTCATGCGGATTCCTAGTACCTGGTACAGTGCTTACCTATATCTTCCCCAGCCGTGCTCGCAGCCGTCAACTCAGGAAACTCCTGAGCCGGGATGGGGCGAAGACCTACTTTCCGCAGTTGAAATAGATGTCCGCGTCGAGGCCTTGCATCCGCAGAAGGATCTTGGGCTGCACGGCCTCCACGTGGCCATCCAGGAACACCACATTGCAGCGGCCCGCGTGTTGCACGAAGTCCCTGGCCCGGATCGCGCTGCCGGGGTCGAAGGCGCAATTGAGCATTCGGCTTGGGTCTTCGTTTACGAGAAGTACTTTGCGGCTCGCGTCGGTGATGCTGGTGGTCATCACTCCGCGCGGCGGGACATCGCCGACGCCGAAGGGTTTACCCGGATCCATCCAGCCGCTGGCGCTGAAATTCACGCGCTGCTTTTCGCCAAGCGTGCCGGTGCCCGGGCAGAGGTACACACCGTAGGGCTGTTTGAAAGTGGGGTCGTACGCGCGGCGTTCCAGGCTCATGACGTAGGGGAAAATCGAGCCGCACTCCGGGTTGAATCCAAAGCCCGGCGCGGACCATGTCGCGGAGAGATTCATGTTGATGCTGTTCTGACCGCCCGCGCACCAGTCGGCAGCGTAATTGGGATTGGTGTTGGCGCGATCGGGAGTGCCGCCTGGCCACGGAAGCACCTCGTTGTTGTCTTCCGCGTACAACAAGAAACCAAGGGCAAGCTGGCGCATATTGTTTTTGCAAACGGTGGAACGCCCATGCTCCTTTGTCTGGCCCAGTGCGCTCAGCAACAGCGCGGCCATGATGACAATCACCGCGATCACTACCATCAACTCGACGAGGGTAAAACCCGCCCCGGCACAGTGGGTTTGCCTTCGGGGGCTACGGCCGATTCTCGTCGTGAGACTCATGGGACCGTTGGGACTGACGTTGTCTGGGCGTTACGAGACTCTATTAGACAGCTTTCCGGCAAAAAGCAAGCTTCCTTTTGAATTGTTTTCGGCCAGGTCCTGCTTTGCGTAGCGGGGCGGAGGTAGGACGCGCTGCGGCGTGTTCCTGGCCGAGGCCGACCCTACAAAGTTCGTGCGGCGGGCTCCCGACCCGCCCGGGCGAGTCGCCTTCAACTCAGGACGCCCTGAATCACCTTCGCGCTTCCGGCCACGCCCGTGAGCCGCTCCTGCCGGCCACTGACTTCGTAAGCCAGTTCGTCGTTCGCCATGCCGAGGGCGGCGAGGATCGTCGCATGGAGGTCCTTCACCGAATGAGGTCTTTCCACCGCCATCAGCCCAATTTCGTCCGTCGCTCCGATGGCGCCCATATGCGCCAGAAACTGGCGGCGCGAAGATTGGAACGGCACGGCGAACATGAATGCATCATGCACAAAGCGCCGCTCGCGACAAGCCGTCGAATGAGTCCGGGGATCCGCACTGGAGCCGGTGGTGGCAGGTTCGGTCCATTGCGCGTTGTGCGTTTTACGCATTGAGCTTCTTGATTTTCCGTTTGACCCGTTCCACCGTTGCCTGTAAGCACCTCGCGATTTCCGCGACGCAACTTGGGCCCGTGGCCCGCTGGTTGGCTCTCCGGCGCGGGGGGAAAGACGGACACTGGACATGTTGAACAGCAAATCGTTTCTCGCGGTGGATTTCGGCGCCACGAACCTCAAAGTGGCGGAGTTCGAGGTCAACGATTCGGGCGGGTTGTTGCTCAAGCAGTATGGGTTCCGTTCTCTCGGCGTGGACGGCACGCAGGAAGCCACGCGCGAAGGGGCCATCCAAAAGGCGCTTTCCGAGTTGCTCTCCGAAAAGGGATTCAAGGCGCGGCAGGTGAACATCTGCGCGCCGGGGTTTCACACCTTTTCCAAGTTCGTCAAGCTGCCGCCGGTGGACACGGCGAAGGTGACGCAGATCATCCAATACGAGGCACAGCAAAACGTTCCATTTCCGCTCGAGGAAGTGGTCTGGGATTACCAGATTCTGGGAGCGACGCCGACGGGTGAACTGGAGGTGTTGCTGGTCGCCATCAAGAGCGACATCGTGGAAGGGTTGTTCCGGGCCGCGGACAACGCGGGGGCGCGACTGAACCTGGTGGACGTCTCGCCTGCGGCGTTGAGCAACGCGTTCCGGTTTAACTACGGCGACCTGGAAGGCTGCACGATGCTGCTGGACATCGGCGCCAAGACGAGCAACCTGTTGTTCTTCGAAAAGGGAAACATCTATTCGCGCGGGATCAACATCGGGGCCAACTCGATCACTCAGGATTTCGCCAAGGAATCCAAGCTGAGCTACGACCAGGCGGAGAAACTGAAGGTCGAGGAGGGCTTCGTGAGTCTGGGCGGGGCTTACGAGGAGCCGGAGAATCCCCATCAGGCGGCCATCTCGAAAATCGCCCGCCAGGTGCTGACGCGGTTGCACATCCAGGTCAACCAGACGATCCAGTTTTATCGCGGCCAGCAAGGTGGTTCGCCGCCCGACCGGTTGTTCCTCTCGGGCGGGGCGACCAGCATGGCGTACACAGCGCAGTTCTTTTCGGAAAAGCTGAACCTGCCCGTGGAGTACTTCAATCCGCTGCGCAACGTGCAGCTCGAAGAGGGGCTCGACCGCGAGGAACTGGCCAAGGTGGCCCATTCGATGGGGGAGGTCGTGGGGTTGGGATTGCGCAACCTGGCCCGCTGCCCGGTGGACCTGAACCTGATGCCGAGGAGTTCCAAGAAGCGGCAGGAATTCGGAAAGAAGAAGCCGTTCCTGGCGGCGGCGGCCCTGTGCCTGATCTTGATTCTGTTTGCGGCCGCGATGTTTTATCAGCAAATCGCCAACGAGCGCCAGGCCGCATTAAAAAAGCTCCAGGATATCATCGCCCCCGCCGACAGCGCCAAGTCGCAGATGGAGGACATCTCGCGCAAATTGAAGGTGGCACAGGGGCAGTCCGATCAGAATTCCGTGTGGCTGGGGGACAAGAGTTACTGGGGTTCGGTGCTCGTGGCGTTGCGCGAGGCGATGATCGCGGTCGAGACCAAGAAGGAGGCGGAGCATAACACGAGGAACATCGGGGTGTGGGTCGAGCGGATGGCGCCGATCATTCCGGCGGGCTACTTGTCGGTGAGCATTCCACCGCCGCCGGGATTTTGCGGGAGCACGAATGTGGCGGGCGGGGTTGGGGAGGCGCAACCTCCATCGCCGCCTGTTCCGCCACGCGGGGAAAGACCCCCTGGGGGCGGGGGCCGGAGAGACCGGTTTGACGGAGGCCGAGGCCGGCCGCCTCCGACGGGTTCCGGAGCCGCGGAGATTGACTGCGTTCTCCTCACCTGCCGCGCGGTAAACCTCAACACCATCGGCGCGGCGGCGAATACTGGTTTGGCCGATGCGGTGGCGGAGGAATTGAAATCCCGGACGACTTGGTTCGATCCGGCCAACACCAAGCTCGTCGGCAGCATCATTGGGATCGATTCGACGAACCTCACCATCAGCTTCGATGTGCAGGTCAAGCTGGCCCGGCCCATGAAGCTCTGAACCATGGTCTGGATCAAACGCAATCTCCTGCTCGTCGTCAGCGGCCTGGTCGGGCTGATCCTCAGCGGCTTGGGCACTTACCTGGTGATGGCCGGCCTCACCCGGAACAAGGAACTTAGCGGAGAAAGCGAATCCACGCGCTCCCGGGCCAGCCTGCTCTACGACGCCAATCCATTTCCTAGCCAGTCCAACATCGAAGCGGCGATCAAAGAGACCAATACGCTGCACGCCGCCATCGTCCGGGCGAGGAACTTCTTTGCCGCCGTGCCGCTGGACAAGATGGACGTCAAGCGGTTCATGGTCTGGCGCGACGAATCGCTGCGCGAACTGCGCGACGCGGCGAAGAAGGCGGGCACGGAACTGCCCGCGTCGGACTACTCATTCTCCTTCGCCACGCAACGGGGAAAAAACCAGCCCAGCCCCGATACGATTCCGCACGTGCCGGAGCAGATGGCGGAAGTGAAGGTGCTGTGCATGATGTTGTTCGACGCGCGAATCAACCGTCTTGGCAATGTGCGCCGCGCCCGGGTTTCCGCGGATGACAAGGCCAGCGCCTTCGCCAGCGACTACACGGCGCCGGGAGTGCTCGAGGTCGTGCCCGATCCGACAGGCCAAATGGTTTCCAGCCCCTACGAAGTGACGTTCTACAGTTTCAGCGCGGAAGTCGCCGACGTGCTCAATCGCCTGCATCGTTCGCCACACGGGTTCCTGGTCAAGGCCATCCAGGTCGAGCCTGAGGACAGCAAGCTGGCTGAGGCTCCTGGATCGGCGGTCGCGGCAGTGCTGCCGGTGGCGGGGACAACGCCGCCCCCGCAGACGGGTCGCTCGCGATTCCTGCCACCGCCGACGGCCCCGAACCGGCCGGCCCCGCCTCCGGCTGCCGCAAGGCCCCCGGCAAACGACCGGCCCGTGCATCTGCTCAAGGAAAAGCGGCTCAAGGTAACGCTGCTCGTGTACGCCCTCAAGCCCGCCAAATAGACTGTATGGAGCAACTCCGCAATTTCGGCCAGGTTTGCCGCCAACATTACGAAAAGTTGATCCTGACGGCGGCGCTGCTCATTCTGGCCGGGGCGGTCTGGTTCCTTTATTCGGCCAGTGTGGCGGAACGGGAGAAGATTCGGGATATCCCTGTCGGTTTCAAGGATCGGAAGGTCAAACCCGTCCAGCCTGCGAACCTGGCGGGCTTCAACCTCGCAATCAAGCAGGTCGAAAACCCGACGGCCCTCAATCTGGCGCGCGAGCACCTCTTGTTCAATCCGGTCCTGTGGGAGTCGCGCAACGGCGGCCCACCGCAAAAGATCACGTCCACCAACCAGGTCGGCCCCGGCGCCATGGTGGCCACGAAGATCGGACCGCTGCACCTGGTGGTGGCTTTTGGGTACGCGGCGCTCTCCGGCACGCCGCCCGACGTGACCGTGACCGGATACTGGATGTACACCACCAATGAATTCTTCGCTACCGGCTCGAAGCGCGTACTCCGCACTTACATGTCCACCGGCACCAACACGACCCCAGCGCCGTTTTTCATCCGGGAAGTCAAGGGTGACGCCAAGGAGCCGACCGATATTCTCGCCGAGATGAAGGAGGGCGGAGACAAGTTCAGCTTTGCGCCGGGCAAGCCTTATTTCCGAGTCATTGGGTACGAAGCCGAATTGCTCTACAAGCCCACGGCTCGCAAATACACCGGCCAACGCAAGGGCATGTCGATCGACATCGACGGACAAAACTACAAAATCGTAGACATCCTTCCCAACCAGGCTGTATTGTCCGACGACTCAAACGGCAAGCAATACTCCATCACCGCTGGACCGCAGTGATGTGACGCGATGGAGCGCGTGTCGAATGGGTCGCGAACTGTTGAACTCATGAAGAGAATCACGATTGCCTGCCTGTGTGTTGCCCTTCTCTCCTTCGTTTCCGTTTCCCTTCCCGCCCAGGAAACGCCCGACACGAAACTGGCCACCGACGAAGCCGTGCGCCGTGCCGCGCTTCAAATCGACCTTTCCAGGAAGTTGGAAGATGCGGCGGCGGCCGAGAGGCGCGGCGCCTTCCTCGAAGCGGCCCGGCTCTACACCGACTGTCTTGACATCATCAAAAAGATTGGCAGCCCCGTCAACATCGAGAACCAGATCAAGCAGGCTCGCACCGGTTATGTCACCACCCGCATGCAATTGGCCGATCAGGCCGTGCGTGCCCAGGACTACACGGCAGCCGACTCTCAGTACCTCCTCATTCTCAAGGAAGATCCGAACAACGAGGAAGTGAAGCAGCTTCGCGCGAAGAACGATGAGCTTCGCGTCAAATACGAAGGCCGCAGTCCCAACCCCGCAGCCATCGAACAACTGGGTGGCATTCATACCAACAAGGTCCAGGCGGCGAAGCTCGCGCAAGATGGAGCGATGTTCTTCGAATGGGGCCGGTACGATTTGGCCGAAGCCCGGCTTCGTGAGGCATTGCGGCTGGATCCCACCAGCCAGGGCGCGGACTACTACTTGAAGCTGACGCTCGACAAGAAAAAGGCCACGGCCGACAACGACAAGGAAAACCGGGATCGCGAGCAGATATTGAAAGTCCAGACGGCGTGGATCCCTGCCGAGCGCAAGGACCTGCCGGTGCCCAACCCGGCCACGCGCACGAACCTCGTCTACACGAGTAATGCCCGCCAGAAGATCTTCCAGAAGCTGAATACCATCCGGCTGGACCCGGTGAAGTTCGACGCCATTCCGCTCAATCAGGTGCTTGAGAACATCAAGAAGGACGCGAAGAACCGCGACCCGGAAAAGAAAGGTATCAACATTATTATCAGCACCACGGCAGAGCCGCCGGTGGCGGGGGCGGCGCCGGCGATCGACCCGGCGACAGGCCTTCCTGTCGCGGGGGCAGGGGCGGGAGCGGGCGAAGCGGACATCAGCGCGACGACCGTCAAGATTGATCCGGAATTGAACGACGTCACGCTCGGCCAAGTGCTCGACATCATTGTCAAAGTGGCGGATCGCAACATCAAATACTCGATCGAGGATTATGGAATTCTATTCTCCTTGCGCGGTGCGGTGCCTCCGGACCTCCACACCCGCTGGTATAAGATTGACCCGAACACGTTCATGCACGGCTTGCAGGGGGTTGTGGCGCTGGACTTCGGCGGGGCGCAAAACTTGGGGAGCGGAGGCTC
>Ga0184635_10000384_pt1 | contig 10957 bp, 4 predicted proteins | sample PLM3_30_b2_FD_133147 | JGI IMG/M metagenome (GOLD analysis project Ga0184635, IMG submission 133147) | Groundwater sediment microbial communities from an aquifer in East River, Colorado, USA - PLM3_30_b2 | ecosystem: Environmental > Terrestrial > Soil > Riparian zone | place: USA: East River...
TGGATATAGTGATGACAAAAATGTTTACAGGACCTTTCAATTTAATGCCGTTGACCCCTACTTTTTAAAAACAATGGGAATTGAAATTGCGCAGGGTAGAGAATTTTCTGCAGATAACCCGGCTGATCATACTTCATCAATGATCGTGAATGAAGCTATGCTGAAAATGTTTGGGTGGAAGGATGCAGTGGGAAAAAAATTACCGGGAAGGATAGAACAGCAGATCATCGGCGTGGTAAAGGATTTTAATTATGAATCGTTGCATACCCCCGTTCAACCACTTGCCATGGTAATAAAACCAGATACTTTTTTTCGCCGCATCAATGATATAAGCTTTAGTGCTCCGTCACAACCAAGAATTTCTGTGAGATTAAGAGCAGGCAATCTTACTGCAAACCTGGCTACATTAAAACAAGTTTGGAAACAGGTAGCTCCTGACCAGGAGTTTGAATACCGCTTTCTTGATGAAACTGTTGCTGCACAATACCGGCAGGAGAAAAGGACATCTACAATTGTAAAAATAGCTTCTGCACTTTCCATCTTTATTGCATGCATGGGGTTATTCGGTTTAGCAACTCTTACTGTTGTAAGAAGAACAAGAGAGATCGGGATTCGAAAAGTGATGGGGGCAAGTGTTGGCAGTGTCGTTCGGTTATTGTCAAAAGAATTTCTAGTGCTTGTGATCATTGCTGCATTGATCGCTTTTCCGCTTGGGTGGTGGGCTATGAATAAATGGTTGGAGGATTTTGCTTATAGGATTCATATTGCATGGTGGGTATTTCCTGTCGCGGGCATCGCTGCTTTATTAATTGCGTTGTTCACAGTGAGTTTCCAGGCAATTAGAGCGGCTCTTGCTAACCCGGTGAAGTCATTACGAACAGAATAAAATGGTTTGATGATTCGATTGTTGACCACCAGGCAATTCAGTTAAGAATAGAATAACAGGTACACATTTATTATTTGATTATATGCTTAGAAACTATTTAGTCGCCGCATGGCGAAACCTTAAAAAGAACAAATTATACAGTGTGATCAACATTGGCGGATTGTCAGTTGGTATAACTGTTTGTATGCTTATTATGATATATGTGGCCCATGAATTGAGTTATGACAGGTTTCATAAAAAGGCGGACCAGGTATTTTCGGTTGCAAGCAATGTGAGAATAGATGGGCGGGAGTTTTCTATGGATAGGATGAGCTATGAATCAGCTTCTATGATCAAAGATGCCGTTCCGGCTGTTGAAAGTTTTCTCAGGATAAAAGAAGGTGCTGAAGACATAGCAATTGAAAACACAGCTTTACCCGGAAAAAAATTTTCAGAGAAAAATATATTATTTGCCGATAGTAATTTTTTTAATTTCTTCTCTTTCCATCTCATCCAGGGCGATCCGAAGAATGTGTTGACAAGACCCTATACATTGGTGTTGTCAAAACGTGCAGCACAAAAGTATTTTGGTGAGGAAAACCCAATTGGGAAACAGTTGAAATATGACGGGAAGGATAATTTCGAAATAACCGGTATTGCTGCTGATCCTCCTTCCAATTCAAGCATTGATTTCGATTTTATAGGATCAATTTCCGATTCTGTCTTAAATACTGAAGCAAATAATGACCCATCTGCCGGCAAAATACAGGGAGGCGATTTCAAAACTTTTTTGCGGTTAAATGATAAAGCCGGCATAAAAGCAACTGAGAAAATTGTTCAGAAATTATCAGGTATGCCCGGGGACAAATTCAGGTATTCGCTGAATGCTTTTGTAGAACAACACATGAATTACGGGGACAGATCTGCTTCCAGGTATATGAAAATATTTTCCACAGTTGCCATCCTGATCTTGCTATTGGCGCTGATCAATTATATGAGCCTCGCTACCGCCCGTGCAACAATACGTTCAAAGGAGATTGGAGTAAGAAAAGTGCTTGGGGCAAATCGTGGGAAAATAATAAAACAATTTTATGTTGAGTCTGCACTCTATACTTTGCTTGCTTTTTTATTCGGTTTTTTATTATTCGTTGCCCTTGAACCATGGTTTTATAATATGATGCAATTAAAAATTGATCACAGTTTTCTGTCTGGCTCTTTTGCTGTAAGTATTTTTATCGGGCTGTTATTGCTTACCATTATTATTGCGGGTAGTTATCCCTCTCTCATCCTTTCCGCTTTTAACCCGGTAAAAGTTCTGTATGGCAAGTTCAGCAGGCAAAGATCAGGGGCTTCGGTACGGAAATTCTTTACTGTATTGCAATTCACGGTATCAATAGCGCTGATCATATCGAGTATTATCATAAACAGGCAGCTTTATTTTTTCCGGCATGTGGATACGGGAGTTAACAAAGAAAATACAGTAATGATTCCCTACCCTGAACAAGTGAGTAATCATTATTCCGCATTCAGAAGAGAGGTGGAAAACATAAGAGGTATTAATGGGACGGCTATTGATCAAAATTATATGTATGGGGCCCAGGACATAACTATTGCCCGCTCCAGGGGTTCAAAAGCAAGCTTTCCTATGACTGTGATGACGGTTGATAATTCATTTATTGAGCTACTTGGGTTGCAGTGGAAAGTTCCGCCTGCCGATAAACAAATAATGGCACGAAATGGAAATGTGGTCATTAATGAAGCTGCTCTTAAAAAACTAAATCTGCCGGCTGACCCGGTCGGTCAACAAGTAAGTATTGGCGATACAATGGTTGTAGCCGGGGTACTTAAAGACTTTAATTTTATTTCATTACATCATAAGATCGAACCGCTCTGTTTATTTGTGCGAAATGAAACCGACTCACTATGGCGATCTGATATGGGTGGTTGTCTCTTCGCTAAGATCGATCCGGGGGTAAATATTCCTACCGTGCTGGAGTCAATTAAAAAAGTATATGGCAACTTTACTACGACCCCTTTTGTATACAACTTCATGGATGAAGCTTTCGATGCCCAATACAAAGCAGAGGACAGGTTATCAAAAATATTCAGTGCATTAACTGTCCTTACTATTTTAATTGCCTGCATGGGTTTATTTGGACTGGCGGCTTTTTCGGCAGCACAGCGAACAAAAGAAATTGGTATCCGCAAAGTTTTAGGTGCAAATGTGTCAAGTATTGTTGCAATGATCTCCGGAAGTTTTATAAAACTGGTACTTGTTTCAGTCGTCATTGCAACTCCCGTTGCCTGGTTTTTTATGAGCAAGTGGCTGCAGGACTTTGCTTATCGTATAAACATTGGCTGGTGGGTGTTTATACTTGCCGGAATTATTGCTGTTGTAATTGCATTTGCAACGGTCGGTTTCCAGGCGCTAAAAGCGGCTATTGCAAACCCTGTAAAATCTTTACGAACCGAATAAAACTAAAGCCATGATAAAACACTATTTGAAAATATCTTTTCGCAACATTTGGAAATACAAAAGTTTTTCAGCGATCAATATATTAGGCCTTGCTATTGGCATGGCAGCATGCTTGCTGATATTACAATACGTAAGTTTTAAACTCAGTTTTGACCAATTTCATAAAAAGGCCGATAATATTTACAGGGTAGTGAATGATCGTTACCAGCAGGGTAAATTGATACAGCATGGCACCATCACTTATTCTGGAGTCGGCAGGGCTATGAATAACGATTTCGAAGAGGTTATTCAAAATACCAGGGTTGCACCATCTGGCGAAGCGATCATTACGTATAATGATAAAAAAATTGCTGAGTCAAACCTGTTTTTTGTCGACAGCAACTTCCTTACTGTATTTGATTTTCCTCTTGTTGCCGGCGACAAACAATCCGTATTGATCCGACCGAACACTGTTCTCTTATCGGAAAAACTAATTGATAAGATCTTTGATCATGAAGGAAAGGATTATGATCAATTTGTGGGTAAAGCAATTACGCTTTGGACTGATTCTATGCCCTACAAGATCGAAGGAGTTTTAAAGAACATTCCTGAGAATTCCCATCTGCAATTTCAAATGCTTATTTCTTATCGTACGTTGATCAATAATTGGAAAGAGGCTGATCATGATTTTACACAATCAGATTTTTGGCATTATGTACAACTAAAACGTGGTACTGATTATAAGGCACTCAACGCAAAACTGGGAGCGTTCAGTCAAAAACATTTCCAGGGAAATAAAATATCGGGCAGCGATGAGACATTTTACCTGCAGCCGCTTTCAAAAGCGCATTTAAATTCTGATTTTGAATACGAGATCGGCGTTACCGGCAGCGCCACTGTTGTTTGGGCTTTATTAATTATTGCATTGTTTATTATTACTATCGCCTGGGTAAATTATATCAATCTTGCGACAGCAAGATCCGTGGAAAGAGCCAGGGAAGTGGGAATAAGAAAGGTTGTAGGATGCGAACGCCGTCAATTGATCTTTCAATTTCTTGCTGAGTCGGCTTTAGTGAATTTGATCAGCATGGGATTGGCAATAGTACTTGTTCTGCTATTACAATCAGAATTTAATAAGCTGCTGAACTATCAATTATCATTATCCTATCTTTTAACAAAAGGATTAAATGGATACAGCATACTCATTGGACTAATATCAATTGTTGTTGCTGGTATTTTTGTTTCGGGCCTTTATCCTGCATTTGTACTTTCCTCATTCAAACCGATCGCAGTCTTAAAAGGAAAATTCGGTAGTTCACAAAAAGGTATCTTTTTCAGAAAGGCATTGGTCCTTGGTCAGTTCACAGTAACAATTGGTTTGATCATCGGGTCATTGGTGGTAATGAAGCAGATCAGGTATATGAATAAGACACAGCTTGGTTTTAATATGGATCAAATACTAGTGATAAAACCACCCACACTTACAAATTTTGATTCTACATTCATCAGCAGGGTAAACAGTTTTAAAGAGGAGTTAAAACAGATTGCACATGTGCAGGCTGCTACTACATCATGGAATGTACCGGGCGGTGATATTGGACGAAGCTTTAATGTTCGACAAGCTGACTCCGCAACAACAAATAAGTTCACTGTTCGCCATACATCTGTTGATTATGATTTTTTAAGTGTGTATGGAATAAAACTTGTAGCAGGAAGAAATTTCAAACCTACAGATCATGACCCCAGGGGGATAAATTTACGGAGCATGCTTATTAATAGGTCTGCTGCAAAATTGCTTGGTTTTAAATCGCCGGAAGATGCAATTGGTAAATCTATACTTCGGGGGCAAAGAAAATGGGATGTAGTAGGTGTGGTCGAAGACTATCATCAAAAATCTCTCCGTCATCCTCTTGAACCTATGATCTTCATGCCGTTTTACAGCACCAACAGCGAAATATCTGTCAAGCTAACACCGGGTGACCTGCCTGGTACTATTGCCCAAATAAAAAAGAAGTATGAATCTTTCTTCGCTGGTAATTTATTTGATTATAATTTTTTGGATGAAACGTTTAATCGTCAGTATGAGAATGACCAATTGTTTGGAAAAGCATTTGGCATATTTGCCGGCATAGCCATTTTTGTTGCATGTCTTGGGTTATTAGGTCTTACGATGTTTGCAACCATTCAAAGAACAAAGGAGATCGGCATAAGAAAAGTTTTAGGTGCTTCAGTATCCAGTATTGTAATGTTGTTGTCAAAAAGTTTTCTCAAACTCATTTTACTTTCTACTATAGTCGCTTTCCCTTTGGCATGGTGGGTGATGAATACATGGTTGCAGGATTTTGCCTATAGAGTAAACATGGGTTGGTGGATATTTATACTAGCTGGTGCATCTGCATTACTGATCGCATTAACAACAATAAGTTTCCAGGCAATAAAAGCGGCGCTTGCTAACCCTGCAAAAAGTTTGCGAACAGAATAAAACTATAGCTATGATAAGAAACTATTTTAAGATCGCATGGCGTAGTCTTTGGAGAAACAAAGGTTATTCTGCTATTAATATTTTCGGTCTTGCGATCGGGCTCTCGGCAAGTATTTTTATATTTCTCTGGGTGTATGATGAATTTTCATATGACAAATTTCATTCAAACTCAAACCGCATTTTCAAGGTTCTTATCAATAACAAATACCCGGACGGAAAGATAGAAACCTATCCTGCTACTCCGGCAAAATTGAAGGATGTAATAGAAAATGAAATTCCTGAAGTGGAATTAGCTGCCCAGTACAGCATGGAAACAGAGTTGTTGCTGAAGCACGAAACCAATGGGTTCAATGAAAATGGTATTTATGCTGACTCGACACTGTTTAACATACTTAGTTTCCCGATCGTAAATGGAAATGCATCCGAACCGTTAAAAAATAATTCAATTGCTATTTCTAAAAGCCTGGCAGAAAAATTATTTAAAAATGAGGATCCGATTGGTAAAAGATTGTCGGTAGGACAAAAGTATGATCTTGTGATAAGCAGTGTTTTTGCCGATATTCCTCAAAACTCAACGCTTCGATTTGAGTTTGTCATTCCTTTTGAACTTTATGCAAAAGAGAATCCATGGATGCAAAATTGGAAAAGTGGTGGTACTCGAACTGTAGTAATGCTGAGATCGTCCGCAATAGAAGACCAGGCAAACAATAAACTTATTAACCTGATTAAAAAAAATTGCTCTGACTGTTCTACCACTCCGTTTCTTTTTCCATATGCAGAATCCAGGCTATATTCTGAATTTGAAAACGGGAAGAAAGCCGGAGGAAGGATCCAACAAGTTTTCCTTTTAAGTATTGTGGCTCTGCTTATTCTCCTGATGGCATGCATTAATTTCATGAATCTTTCAACCGCAAGATCTACAAACCGTAGTCGTGAAGTAGGAGTAAGAAAATCAATAGGTGCGCAAAAATCTCATCTTATTGTTCAGTTTATTAGCGAAGCGGTATTTCTATCCTTCATTGCCATGCTCTTTGCAATAGTGATGGTGAAGTTACTGCTTCCATTCTTTAATGATGTTACGGACAAATCTATTCAGTTGAACTTAAGCGACCCTGTATTTGTAGTGGGAATTTTAAGTATTACAATTGTTGCAGGGGTATTGGCAGGCAGTTACCCGGCTTTTATTTTGTCAAGATTTAATCCCATTAAAGTACTGAAAGGAACTACTCAACTCGGACTTTCTGGAAATGCCTTTCGCAAATTTCTTGTAGTTGTACAATTTACCGCTTCAGTAATATTGGTTGTAGGCAGTATTGCAGTGTATAAGCAAATAGGGTTTATCAGTGAAAAGAACCTGGGATTTAATAAAGACAATGTTATCGTCATCGACCAGAATGAAGGAATTGTCAAAAACTACGAAGCAATAAAAAATGATCTGCAGCAATTACCTGCAGTAAAGAATGTTGCGTTTGGCGGGAACAATGTATTCACTATTCCTATCACTACAACAGACCCTGTATGGAACGGTAAGCCCAATAACTCTTCCATTACTTTTAAGATATATCGCTGCGACACTGGATTCATTCCTACGATGGATATTAAAATGCTGGTTGGAAGAAACTTTATAGGCAAGAATGACGCATCCAACTATATCATCAACAGGAAGGCAATGGAAACAATGGGATTGAGCCTTGATAACGCATTAGGAAGGGAGCTTGAAATGTGGAATGGGAAGGGGAGAATAGTTGGTATAACTAATGACTTTCACAATGACAATTTGAGATTCGGCATTCAACCACTCATATTCATGTATTCAGAAAATGTCGGTTCTCATTACTTTATTAAAGTAAGTGATGGATTACCCTTGTCCAGCCTTATAGGACAGATCCGTCAAATATTTCGAGAGCATAATCCTGATTATCCGTTCGAATATACTTTTCTTGATGATGTTTTTAACAGGGAATACCGGGCAGAAACTGTAATAGGAAAACTTTCTTTAAGTTTTACAGTGATAGCGATTTTTATTTCATGTCTTGGATTATTGGGTTTAGCAACTTTCACAGCAGAAAGAAGAACCAAAGAGTTAGGTATTCGAAAAGTGATGGGGGCTTCCGTTGGGAATCTTGCTATCATGCTTTGTAGTGAATTTACAAACCTTATCATCCTTAGTTTATTTATTGGTTTACCGATCTCCTGGTATCTGGTTAGGGAATATTTTTCAGGATATATGTTTCATACAGAAATTCAATGGAGCATCTATATAATAACTTCGGTAAGCATATTACTAATTGCGATACTATCAGTAGGATACCAGGCTATAAAAGCAGCAATTACAAACCCGGTAAAATCATTAAAAACAGAATAATATTTTATATGCTTAATATTTTCTATAAATCGGCCTTGCGTTCAATTTGGAATAAGAAATCTTTCTCCATCTTGAATATTATGGGGCTTGCAATAGGGATAGCTGCAAGCATTCTTATTTTCCTGACCATAAGAAATGAATTGAGCTATGATAAATATCAGAGTAAACGGGACAGGGTATATCGTGTTGTAACCACAATGCTTAATAAAAGCGATGGAGAGATCTCAAGAAAAACACCGGGAGTGCCTCCACCATTGCCAGCAGCTATGCAAAGGGATTTTGCACAAGTAGAAAAAACGGCTGCGATACTTGCAATGGGAGGGGCTCAATTTTATATCCCTGGAAAAAATATCGGTGAAGAAAAACGATTTAAAGAAGAAGGAGGACTGGTTTGGTCAGAGGCGGAGCTTTTTGAGATACTTGATTTTAAATGGCTCGATGGAAACGCTATTGCATTTAAAGACCCGAACACAGCAGTTATTGCAGAGAGTGTCGCCAATAAATTCTTTGGGGATCATAAAAATGCAATTGGGAGAACAATACAACTTTATTCGTTTAGAATACCATTGCAGATAGTTGGTGTATTTAAAGATCTTCCTGGCAATACAGATATTCCAATACGTATAGCAGCTTCTTATCCCACGCTTCGCAGCCGTGTGCCTGAAGTCTTTGAAACAAATGAAAATTCATGGGGATTCACATTTGGACAGTGCTTTGTATTATTGAAAGAAGATCAGTCGGGAGATCAATTGCAGGCGCAGTTTCCTGCTTTTATGAAAAGATATTATCCTGAAGATAAACCGCAAGATAAATATAACATCAGGTTAGGGCTTCAGCCTTTAGAAAAAATGCATTTCGATTCGGATGTTGAACTTTTCAGATTCGACGGTCTTTCAAAAAAAGAATTGTTATCATTAAGTTTGATCGGTTTATTCCTGATCCTTGTTGCCTGTATTAATTTCATAAACTTATCTACGGCCCAATCTGTCAATAGGGGTAAAGAGATCGGGGTTAGAAAAGTTTTAGGTGGCAGCCGGTCCCAATTAGTAAAGCAATTTTTATTGGAGACTGCTTTTATTACTTTGATATCCCTGGTCATCGGGTGTTTAATAGCACAACTTAGCTTGCCTTTGTTAAATAACCTTTTACAAAAGGAACTTTCATTAAATTTTCTTCAGCATCCTTCAATATTATTATTTATCATATTGAGTACGATAGGTGTTACTTTTCTTGCAGGGTTTTATCCCGCCATTGTTCTATCCGGTTTTAACCCGATAACTATATTTAGAAATAAGCTTATTGCAAAAAAGAGCGGTGCCCTTTCATTAAGAAGAAGCCTGGTCGTTTTCCAGTTCATCATTGCTCAATTGCTTGTTATTGGAACTATCGTTGTTGTAAAACAAATGAGTTATTTCCGTAATCGTCCAATGGGTTTTGATAAAGAAGGTATCGCACTTATCAATTTGCCGAGTGATAGTTCGCTGAAAGTGAAATATCCGTTATTGAAAAACCGGATGCTTGATATACCAGGTGTGGTATCCGCAACTTTATGCATGGAAGCACCGGCAAATTTCTTTGATCGCAATCATTCTTTTTATTTTGATAATAGAGCTGAAAAAGAGCAATTCAATATTGCATGGCAATTTGCAGATACGGGTTATTTGAAGACGTTTGGAATTCAATTACTGGCGGGCAGGGCGTATTTTCCAAGTGATACGGTGCGTGAATTATTAATAAACGAAACCGGTGTTAAAAAACTTGGATTTAGTTCTACGAATGATATTCTTGGTAAAACAATAGCGTTTGACGACGGGCAGAAATATCCAATAGTTGGAGTGGTAAAGGATTTTAACAGCAGGTCATTACATTCAGGAATAGCACCTATGATACTTACTTCCTCTTATGAATCCTATGAATGGATCGCTCTGAGATTGGATAGAAATAGAATGAGAACTGCTCTCGACCAGGTGCAAAAAACATTTACAGAAATATATCCTACCTATATGTATGACCGTATCTTTTTCGATGAGAGAATAGAAAAATTTTATGGGAATGAAGCCATTACTTCCAGGCTGTTTAAAATATTTTCATTCCTGGCCATCTTTATCTCCTGCCTCGGTTTGTATGGACTTGTTTCTTTTATGGCTGTGCAAAAGACCAAAGAAATAGGCGTTCGAAAAGTATTGGGCGCATCGGTGCAGAGTATCGTTTATCTTTTTTCAAGAGAGTTTACAATACTGATAGGGATCGCATTTTTAATAGCAGCCCCAGTTGGATATTATCTAATGCGGGAATGGTTATCTGGTTTTTATTATCATACAAGTATCGGGTGGGAAGTTTTTGTGATAGCAATTATCATTTCTGTTATTATAGCATGGATAACGGTAGGGTACAAAGCTATAAAAGCAGCGATCACAAATCCTGTAAAATCATTACGAACAGAATAAAAATTTCATTATGATAAGAAATTATATCAAGATCGCATGGCGCAACTTAGTTAAAAGTAAAGGATATAGTGCCATTAATATCGGTGGGCTCGCCATTGGTATGGCGGTGGCTATACTCATTGGCTTGTGGATCTATGATGAACTATCATTTAATAAGCATCATAAAAATTATGACCGCATTGCGCAAGTGATGATCAAATACAATTTTAACGGGCAGCTTGGTTCATCTTTTTCTTTGCCTCGACCACTGGAACAAGAATTACGAGAAAAATACGGTAGATATTTTAAGCATATAGTCATGTCCCGGTGGAATGAAGGTCACATTCTTTCAGTGGCTAATAAA
>Ga0184635_10000385_pt1 | contig 10949 bp, 5 predicted proteins | sample PLM3_30_b2_FD_133147 | JGI IMG/M metagenome (GOLD analysis project Ga0184635, IMG submission 133147) | Groundwater sediment microbial communities from an aquifer in East River, Colorado, USA - PLM3_30_b2 | ecosystem: Environmental > Terrestrial > Soil > Riparian zone | place: USA: East River...
GGGGGCGCCACCGTCAGTGATGGTGTTGCCCTTAATGGTGGCGACTGTGTTTCTCGTGAAAGCGTTTCCGATGTCAATCTGGCCGCCGCCAGGGTTCGCGATAATATGGTTTCCACTTATCACATTATTTGCGACGACGACTTCGCCTCCTGTGCAATAGATCCCACACATGCCGTTGTTCTTAATCGCGCTGTGCTCGATTGTGATTGTTGAGTTCGTCGGAAGCTTTCCCGCATCGTGCCAAATACCCATGCTGGGAGCGTCTGCTGTTCCAAACCCGGTCACAACCGATTTAGTAATTCGACAGCCGGAGGCAGGGACCGCTATCCCGATGTGAGTGAAATTCTTTACTTCGATCATATCGGCGGTAACGCCGACGTGGTTCAGCGAAATCACTGTGCCTGTTCCATTTCCGTCCAGTGTCAGGTTACTGATCGTGCTATTTTCGGCGTCCATCTTGACGAGAACACCGGCAAATTGTGGATCGCGCACCAAGATTGTCTTACCAGGTCCGGCGCCGCGGATGGTGACTCCGGGCCTTGAGATCACCCAAGTGCTGCCAATCGTGTAGACGCCTTCGGGAACATCCACAACGGAACTGTCCACGGAAAGCTCCGACACTGCTCGCGCCAGCTTCGGAACGGAATTCTCCGCTACAGCAGACGAGGTGACTGTGCAAAGAGCGGCACCGAGGATCACCAAAGGAAGTGTTCGAACGCGTATCATAAAATCACACTGAACTGAGCGTGACGGTGGCAATCGTATTCTCCGCAGCCAGGGGCAAGTCGTCCGAGACGTTTTGTAAATAGAATATAGTGTCGTTGCGGACCCATGGACCAGTTGACTGGGAAAAACGACCGGGTCCAGTTCTCGCAAAAAGGAGACCATCCGGCGCGCCAACATGAACCTCGACCTTGCTCGTCGCGTAGGTCATCCAGGATACGGTAGTTTCTCCCACACCTAACGAGTCGGGTCGGAAGGGATTTGGTTCAGCAGTAATCAATCCCATCGCCGGCGCCTTAACAGTGACTGTCTCCAAACTGTCTGTCGGGAACACCGAAGCGGCTGGCGGTAGAGAATTGCGCGTTTGCATGGGCAATGGATTAGCCGTTTTCTCACACACCATGTACACGTGATACGAAGGCAGGACCTTGCGATCGATGAGAAAATTATCGACAGCAATCAGCGCATTCACCAAGGGCATAACTTCCCTGTCCCCTGCTTCGAAATTACCGGCAATTTCGTTAAAGAGCAGAAGCAACAAGGTCCCTCCAATATAGCGGAAGTGTCTTACTTCAAACCGGCTGGCAACCAGCGGCACTATTTCGCTAGCTCGAATAGCCTCCGAAGGATCCGAGCTATTCATCGTGTCTAGAGGCAAACGCACGGCCTGTTCCTTGACGCGTCCATCGCGCGTCCGCCGGTAGCGTTCCGGAATCGCTCTCAAGAACACGTCGGCCAAATACAAATGTTCCTGTGGAAACTGCATCTGTGAAGGTCCGACGTACTCCTGCACCACAAACAGTCCACCAGGTTTGAGTGTCCCTTTGATTTGATCAAGAAGATGCTCCAGATGAAAGACATGGTGTAGCGAAGCATGCGCGTAAACAGCGTCGTACGTCTCCTTCGGAAACTCTGCTGTGTTCAGATCAGCGACCTCGTACGTCAAACCCTCCAAGCGTTCTGCTTCGGCTGTTTTGGTTGCCGCTTCAATTGCGGCCCCGGCAATGTCCACCCCGTGAACATGCTGGCAGTAGTCGCGCCGGCGCAGTAGGCGCTCGATTGCTCCGAAGCCACAGCCAACTGACAGCACTTTAATTGGCTTTGTGAAACTCCCCAGGAGGCTCGCAGAATGATCGATCCAGTCGATCGCCGGATCTCCAGTCGCACGCCGGTTGATACTTTCTTTGACGCCCGGCACTTGGACCCACTGCGTTCCAGGCGCCTCGCTTTGCGGGTCGTTCCACCAAACGGCCACTTTTTCGGCAGCGTCGCTCTCTAAGGTCTTAGTCATGCGAAAACAACGGCATTCTAGCACATGTCGGCGCACACGCAGGCGTACCCACGCCCGGATATGTTCCAAGTGCTCAGCGCGTAACGGCTCGTGCGATCTCGTATAATCGCGCCGAGACCAGCTTAGTTTGCACCTAATCCGCCGACCACGAGCTGTCCCCTCACGGACCAGCAGTCACGGTTACTGTTGCGAGTGTATTCTCAGCTGTTAATAGCCGGCCATTGGAGACGTTTTGCAGGTAGAACGTCATACCGCTCCGCACCCAATGTCCAGTTGGTACCGAAAACGTTCCTGAGTCGCTCCGAGCAAACATGGTGCCGTCGGGAGCACCGAGATGAACTTCAACTTGGGTGGTTCCGACGCTTGACCACGTGATCGTTGTTTCTCCGACTCCGTGCGGGTCGGGAGTAAATGGGTTGGGTTGAGCCGCGATCGAGCCGCTCGGAGGAGTGGCAGCTGTCATGGTGACTGTTGCCAGCGTGTTCGCAGCTGTCAGCGGGAGTCCGTTGGAGACATTTTGGAGATAAAACGTCATCCCATCCGTCACCCAGTGGCCAGTGGCCATCGCAAAACTGCCCGGATTACCTCCTGCAAACGCGGCGCCATCAGGAGCGTTAATATGAACTTCTACCCTGTTTGTCCCATAACTCGTCCAAGTTAGTCTTGTTTCGCCGAGCCCCTGTGCGTCGGCTGTAAAGGGATTTGGGAGCGCCGTTATTGAGCCCCTCGGCGTCGGATTGAGAGAGGTCATCGTGACGGTTGCGAGCGTGTTAGCAGCAATCAATGGCCTTCCATTCGACACATTCTGCAGATAAAACGTGGTGCCATCTTGAACCCAGTGGCCAGTGGTCGCCGAAAAGCTGCCGGGACCGCTGCTAATGAAGGCATTGCCATTAGGAGCATCCACATGGATTTCTACAACGTCCGTCCCGTAACTTGTCCAAGCGAGCTTTGTTTCCCCTACTCCGTGCGAATCCGGGACGAAAGGATTCGGGTCAGCAGTAATGGAAGCTGTTGGTGCTGCGGTCGTGTGTAAGGTAATCGAATCCAGCGTAAATTCAGCCGTGAGCGGTTGGTGATTGCTCACGTCTTGAAGGAAAACCCGTTTGCCTTCCCGCACCCAGTTCCCGGTGACGATGGAAGAATCGCCCGGGCCGCTGGTGGCAATAAGCGGGCCAGAGGGCGAATCCGCATGCACTTCGACCCTGCCGGTTTCTCTACTGGACCAGAAAATGGTAGTGACACCAGTGTTGCTGCCGCCGGTAAGTTGAACAGGATTCGGATTGGCCGTGATTGTGCCGTACGCCGGTCTTTTCCAGAAGTTAGCAACATACGTCGTATCATTCGGAGGCGCGTCTATGTTATGATAACGAGAGCCTCCGTCTGACCAGGAGTAAAAATCATACTTTACGCCGTTTACCTTTTGCGGAGTGTCGACGCCAATGGTGCGTTTCATGTTGACGACGCTCCAAAAATCGAAAGGGGTGTTCTTGTTTACAGCATCGAGCCTTATCTTTAAGGGGACCGGCGTCGTAGCTAAAGAAAGGTGCGTATGACGCGGAAATATATCCCTAAAGATGGTGGTCGAAAGCCCGTAGGAATCGCGAGCCGTAAACAAGATCCGATACCAGACATCTGGCTCAGTTTCGCCTGATGTGGGAACGACGAACGTGCCACCAGCAATCCCGCTAGTCCGCGGGAAAAAAGGATGGGTGTGGTGGTTGGGACTGTTGAGCGAATGATGCTCGAACAACACCTCCCAAGTGAATGCTTCCGGGCCCAGGATGCCGTCCTGGGGGTCGCCGGTCACAATGTCATGCCCGTCGACTGCAGAGCCGAAAAAGGTGATCGTATCGCCTGCATTATAGTAAGTGTATGGACCGGGAGAATCAATGCTGGGCACCGGCGGTTGCTGGGTAATAACGGTTAACAGCGCTGCGCGTGTTGTTATACCACCGTAGGAATTTGTTATTCTGCATTTGATTCTCGCTCCATTGTCCGCCGCTACTGTAGGATTTTGAAGCGTATAAGTAGGCAAATCTGCCGCACCGGGGATGTCGACGTTATCTCGCAGCCAGCGGTAATGTAAGGGTGGTACCCCACCCGCGTCGACAGTGAAGGTCGCCGGCCACCCTTGCCCTACCAGCACGTCTGCCAGGTCAACGTCAATGGTCGGCGATAGGCTCGCCGGGTAATGAATCTGGTACACCGCATCATCAAACCGGCTTATGTAATACAGATTTCTGTCTGGTCCTACCGTAAGACAAATCGGATAACCATGCGTGCCTGTCGCAAACGGTCTGATTGTGTGAAAACCGTAAGGGCTCGCCGGATCGATCTGATTTGGATCCAGCGTGTAGATCCACCAGTGACAATATTCCAGGAAGAAATACTGGCCCAGATATGAACTTGGAAAGCCGTAAGGTGGATCACCTGAACAATGCGACGGCGGATTGTAAAAATCGCCGCCTGTTATGGCACATCCCAGGGGCGTGCCAGTGAAGTGCTGGTATGCATAAATCGGATTTGTAATACCGCTCGGCGGCGGCGTAGCGGGACCCTCAGTGGTCGGCCAGCCAAAATTCTTCCCGCTTGATCCCTCGTTGATCTCTTCCCAGGTGCTGGCGCCTACATCATTGATGAACATCCGGCCTGTGCCGCGTTGAAAAGCAAACGTAAATGGATTACGCAATCCCCGGATGTAAATCGCCCTGTTTTTGCCCGAGGTGCTGTTGTAGAACGGGTTGTCGGTAGGGAAAGTTGACTCGGGGTTTGTCCCGTCCGCATTTTCAGGAACAGGGTTGATGCGCAAGATTTTGCCCAGCACCGTGGTTAAAGATTGCGAATTCGCGGGGTTCCCATTCTCGCCCGTTGAAATGTAAAGTTTGCCATCGGGCCCGAATCGCAGAGCGGCACCGTTATGAATGTAGGAGGTGGCGCTCAGGTCATCCATCTCCATGATTCGCGTTTCGCTTCCCGCCAGGGCTCGGTCAGGGTTGGCAGGATCTGCAGTAAACCGGCTTACCCGGTTATGAGTCGGCAGCGAGAGGTCCGCTTGTCTGATCGTGTAGTAGACGTAAACGTAGCCATTCGCGGTGAAATTTCGATCAAAGCAAATCCCATCCAGTCCGCGTTCGCCGCGCGTGTCAGCGCTGACGGTCAAAAAAGGATTCGCTTGCAAAACGCCGTTACGAAACACGCGAACCGTTCCCGACTTTTCGCAAACAAAAAGCCGGCGAACGGGTGTGCCCGAGGATGGACACGGATCCGGAGCAAAAGCCATCGCCGTTGGATCGGTCAGTCCGTGAGCGTACTGGACTTCACCAAACCCGTCTGGCAATGCCGTGGCCGCCAGCTGATTCGGAGCAAGGGCGAACGCGACAACTGGCGATATCACTAGATATACTAAGCCTCTCACGGGGCGCCATCGCAGGTGCAAGTTTGACATATGTTGGTGCTGCCCGGGAGAGTAACAACCTCGCAAAAGATTAATCAAGAAAAATCGCGCCCGCTTTCAGATTCTTTCACGAGAATGGACCGTGAAAGATACAATTGGTTTTTGAGGCTGTGTTATCCCGTTTCGCGCTGTGTTCATTTGTCTAATCTGTGGATTTCAAAATGCCAAGACGCCAGTAGGCGAAGTATCCCGGCCAACCCTCGGAATTTGTTGTGATGTCGCGGATTTTGGACAAATCCCGACCATAGTTAAAGGAAGAAATTCAAACCACAGGAATGCTTCTAGAAACTCGTTAAGCGAGGTGCGGAAAGGCGGCTGTCCTCAATAAATAAGTGCTTTACCTCTGCGCGTGGGAACACGCGCCACTGTAGCCGAAAAAGCGCTTGATAACGGTAAAACGTGTCGCAAACTGCGTTTAGTAATTATGAGATCTTCTCTGGCCCTTCTGTCGGGCTTCGCCGTTGTTGCTGCGTGCTCGGGCAGAGCGGAAGACGTTCTTCCACCACGTTTCAATTTTGATCGCTACGGACAGATGGTGGGTCATTCGCCATTCGCCGTCAGCACAGCGGTGGCTTTGCCCGAGGCAACTGCGGATTTTGCCAAAGACCTTTTCGTGGCCAACGCGGCGCACTTACTTGAAGGCGACATGGTCACAATCATGTCGAGTTCGGACCAAAGTTTCAAAAAATACCTGACTACAAAGGAACCAGTGGACGGTTACAGCCTTGCCAGCATCGAGTGGTCCGATCAGGTTGGGGCCACGAAAGTGACCATCAGCAAGGACGGAAAATTTGTCACCCTTACCTTTAATCAAGCCCTTCTGTCGCAGGCCGCGCACGGCCCGCTGCGTGCTGGTCCAACGCATCCAAGCATGCCTTCGATTCCCTTGCCGGCGGCAGGCCAAGCCTCTCGTGACGACCACCGCACCATAACTCAGCGAGATCCAAAACTAGGTGGTCCCTCAACATCGAATGCCATGGCGAATTTCGAGCCTCTGCAGGTAACTAACCCGCGGCAGCAGCAGGAGCGGGAGGAGCGAAAACGCGCAGATCATAAGCGAAAGACCGAGTCTTACCAGCCGTGACCGCCATCGCAGAGATGTGAACAGCACACAATTCAGGGATAGACCCTTCCACGTTTTTTCTGTCGGAATTCTCGTTGTGGGATGCTGTTGAATAATGCGACGCTCGCGCGAGCGGGCTCCGCAGCAAACAAAGCCGCCACGCCGTTTTGAGCGTGGCGGTTTTGCCGTAGCCGCACCATTTGTGAGGCGCGTTGGGCACGGCACGCGGGGCCGTGGCTGCAGAAAGCGTTACGGACTGTTGGTGACTATGTTTGGTCGTGGCTTACTCATTATTTGAACCTGCGCGCTCACTTTCTGGATTTCCGCTGTCTGCTGCTTGAGTTGCGCGGTGAGAGCCTGCATCTCTTTCTGCTGCAGGGCGACGGTCGATTTCAACTCAGCGATACTGGCCTGCTGCTCCTCGACTTTCTTGTGCTCTTTCAGGAACTCATTGAGCATCATGTTGTAGATCGCCATGTATCGCAGGCTTTCAATTTGCCCTTTCCCGTCGCGGATAGCCAGCTTGGGATCTATTTCGGCAACATCCTCGGCGATTAGGCCGTAATCGAGAGTATCGCCTTGGTATTCTGGGGTCTTCTTGAAACGGAAGGAGACCGGTTTTAGTTTGTAGATCAATTCGCTGGCATCGTTCATCGGCTTAATGTCCTCCTTGTAGCGTCGCGACGAAACGGAGTGACCCAGTTTACCGTCGCTAAGTCGTACCGTAACGAATTCGACGACGCCAGCAGAAAAATTCTGTGTGAACACTCCTACATTTGGAATATAGGCCCTGTTGCTGAAGTTCTCACCGGCAGCGAAGGCTCCGAGACAAACAACGTTATCGGCAGTCGTCGTATTCCCCCCAGTGAACTTACCAATCATGGTATTTTCATTTCCAGTGGTGAGATTTTGACCCGCCTCATCGCCGAATGCCACGTTGTTTTCGCCAGTGGTGACGCCAAAGAGAGCGCGCCAACCGAAAGCGTTGTTAAAAAAGCCGTTGCTGTTAAAAAGCGCTTGATAACCGACGGCATTGCTGGAGTTACCGGCAGTGCTGTTGTTATAGAGCGCTTGGAAACCGACGGCCACGTTGCGATCCCCGGTGGTGTTGTGAAAAAGCGCTCCGGAACCGATAGCCGTATTCTCATTGCTATCCATCCTATTGTTGTAGAGCGCGTTCCATCCAACGGCTGTGTTATCATTGCCTATATCATTAAAGGCTAATGATCGGAATCCCATACCGGTGTTTCTGTTGCCAGTCGTATTGGTATAGAGTGTTCTAAAACCAACAGCGACGTTATCATTTCCAGTGGTGTTGTTAAAAAGCGCCTGTGAACCAAGGCCCGTGTGGTGATCCCCGCTAGTATTGCTGAACAGTGTTTGATAACCGACTCCGGTGTTCTGGTTGCCGTCGGCAGTATTGAAGAGCGCGTCGACACCGACGCCCACATTCCAGACTCCCGAAGTTACGTTAAAGAGCGCATCCTGACCCACTGCCGTGTTTTGCCCGAAGCAAACACCAGGTGGGTTTGGACACCCTGCTTTGAGCGCCGGCGAGAGCGCAAACGAGCAGAGCGCGATTGCTAGAATAAAAAAGCCGCAGCGCGAATGCGAGCGGCTGATAGATCTTACTATGGTTTTCATTTTTTTAATTCATTTGGTTGGATGTTCCCCTGTTGAATGCGTGGACTGCCCTCCAGTTCGCGCGAAGCTCGGAATCATCCAAAGGAATGCGATCCGCAAGAGACGACTTTCATTCATTTGACTGCATCCCGGCTCCAATTGGTTTGCGACCGCGCGAAGCGCCCCTCCAGCGTTCCCACAGACTGGTCCAGTCTGGCAGAAGATCCGTTGGAATGTCGCAGGACGTGATCGAGAACCCTTGTATCAAACCGCCCTTCAACGTGTCAAGCACAAATAGTCGAACATCACCCGAGAGGTGTTGATCAGGTTCTCGTGCGTAGTCCGCAGCGACTCCATAGGGATATTGCTAGACAAGACAGCACCACAAGACCGAGGCGAAAGAGCGGTTGCCATCGTCACATTCCACTCAACAATTCAGGTTCAAGAATTACGAGCAACGTCTGATTGTCCAACCTGAACAGACGTGGAGGACCGATGCGGCAACCAAGCGCGGCCGTTCCCGATGCTACAACTCCCTAGCCGAAGCAGGCACGGCTTTCTGAGCCGCCCTTCGCCACTCTCGCAGTACAAAGAATATCGCTACACTCAACCACGCCACGAGTCCCAAAACGCTAATATTCCGCCCGAACCGTCCCGGTGCCGATAAGGCGTACTTCAGTTGTGCGTTGTGCGCTCCTGCGGGAAAGCTCACAGATACAAGGCCGTCGGCGCCGAGCCTAACTCTTTCCTGTTGAAGCTTGCCATCGATCCGTAGCTCCCAGCCCGGCCAATAGAAAACAGCTATGCGCGCTTCTGAATCGGTAGACGCCTTGTAGCTGTATTCGTAGACAGTTCCCCGATGGTGATAGCTCTCGCACACCAAATCGCCAGACGTCACAGTCAGCCGGTTTTCCACGACTGTCTGCTTTTCAAGAAACTCTGGTTTTAAATAATCTCCCTTGACCCATTTCGGAACGAACTCCTGGATAGCGGAACCACCGTAGCTGCCCTTCCTTTCCCATCGATAATTCCATCTTGACAGTTGCTCGGGGGACATTCGTTTCCTCACATTGGGCATCGAGATCAACGGAAGTGTGGGAATCGCAAAAATGGCCGCCAGGATTGTTAGAATAGCCGGATGCACCCAGCGATCTATAACAGGAGATGCCATTGCCATTGCCGCGGCCCCGAAAAAAGACGTAAGAATTAAAAGCCGCCACGGAAATTGAACATAGCGGAGAACGGGAGGTACCTTAACCCAGGACATTTGGGGGGACATGATAAATAGAACGAGAAACGTAAGTAGAAGGAACAGTCCGAGGCGATAGCGTTGTCTTCCGGTGAATCCTCTGGAGAATATCGCAGCAGCAGCAAGCAATACGCCGATGAGGACGGCCAATCCCATGTTAATTCCGAGTTTGTCATCCGGGCCAGCGACACTTGCGCCATAACCGAGAGTCTCGATGAAGTGCTGGATCCAATAAACGGCATGAGTGTGAAGCAATTCCGGCGTACCCCACATCGCCGCTACATCGCCAGCGTGCAGCGTTAGTTTTGCTAACTTCAGGGCAGGGTACCAGAAGAACGCACTCATAGCCGCACCTAGTGCTCCGCCCGCGGCGACGATGCTCGGCCATTTTACATCTTCTGCGGTAAGCAACGGATAGATCGGAATGAAAATGGTGGCCCACAATGCAGTAATGTTGTGACTAAGAAGAAGGCCGGCATACATGACACTGGTTAGCAATATTCCCAGCCACATCCGGCGGCGCGCAACCTCCATTCCCCAGTAAACACCCGGTAGGGCTGCCCACGCCCACGATTCGGCCAGGACACTGCGCGAGAATACATCGGTAAGGTGATATCTCGTGAGCGCGTAAGCGGCCGCTGCGGCTAACGCCCACCAGGCTGCTCGCGGCCAATTCTCTCGCGAGCCAATCGTATACACGAAGGCGTACATCAGTAGCCCGCTGAGGTAAATTGAAGCATAAAAGCTCAGCTTGGTTGCCCAACCGAAATCCAAGCCGAGGAGAAAGTGGAAAACCGCGCCTATGTACAACCCAAGTGGCGCATAAAAGGTATGGTAGGGATAACCATATCCGAAACAGTAATCAGGGGACCACGGTACATGACCAAAGCCTTGAGCAGACCAGACCTTGGAGATTTCATAAACGTCCACGACTGGAAAAAGCATGTTGTGTCCCCACCACATGTACAGATCGAGCGTCGGCCAGACGAGAACGAGTATTATGCCAGTGTAAACAGCGAGAGATTGAGCAACGGAATTGGTCGCCAATCGCCGGCGACTTATTGCCCTAGCCACTGAAGCGATGCTGTGGTGAAAATCTATCATAATGCTACTACAACAGCTTCGCCGCGTGGGTATCTCTGAATTGATCGTCGAAACATTACCGTTGGAGCAGCCATTTCAGTGGTAAGCGATCGCACAGATATTAGTCATCGCGAGTTACCTCGATTCTCGCAAGTAGCCTTGAGCGTTTTTTCGCATACAAGCGGAATTCGTAAAGTGAGTCGAACTGGATCCACTTAACGTCGAAGGTGCCGGCTGGGCCGCGCGCCAGGAAAACCTCAGTGGACCGGTTTACTTTCACATACAGATCTCCTATCCGTTGGCTTCCCGTGTTCCAAGTGATGCGAGTACTTCCGACCGGTTGATCCAAATCACCAGTCGGAACCGGGTTAGGGCTGGCCGACAGGACCGGCTTTGTCGCTCGATTCTCAGATGCTTGTTCTCGGGGGTTATGACACGTGCTTAAGACGAGACAAGTCGA
>Ga0184635_10000386_pt1 | contig 10945 bp, 10 predicted proteins | sample PLM3_30_b2_FD_133147 | JGI IMG/M metagenome (GOLD analysis project Ga0184635, IMG submission 133147) | Groundwater sediment microbial communities from an aquifer in East River, Colorado, USA - PLM3_30_b2 | ecosystem: Environmental > Terrestrial > Soil > Riparian zone | place: USA: East River...
CCGCGTTCGAGTTGCATCGCGCTGGTGGCTGCCGCGCTGGAGCCCGATGCCATCGCGGGCGTCGAGTTGCGCGGCTCGCTCGGCAGCCTCAAGGAAATTCTCGAACAAGACTCGACGATTGGCCAGAAGCCCGAGCTGTTCTGTTTCGGCCTGCTCGAGGCATTCGACGTGAAACACCTCGCGGCGCTCGTCGCGCCTCGGCCCATCGCGTTCGCCGTATCGAGCGAGCGGGTGCACTCCGAGATGCGCGGGCTGCCAGAGTGGTACCGAGTTTTTGGCGTCGTCGGCCCAATGGTCAGGTGAAGGGGGCGCCTCAGTACACAGGACTGCACTTCAACACGTGTCGAACTTGCCACCGCTTCCCCTCACCCCGGCCCTCTTCCTCAGCCAGCAAGCCCGAGCGGCGGCCCGCCGCCATCTGGCTGAATCCGCGGGTGACGATGGCGCCCGCCTGGACCGGGCTTATCGCCGTTGCCTGGGGCGAACGCCGGCGGCTGCCGAGCGGGAGGTCGCGCTGCGCCACCTCGGCGCCGCGCAGGCCGGCGAACCGCGGGAGGAAGGCTTGTCAGCGATGTTCCACACGCTGTTCGCGAATGCCGATTTTGGTTACATCGAATGAAATCCAGCGATATTCAACGACGGCTTGAACGCATCGAAGCGCACCTTGCGCACGTCGAGCGCCTCCACGACGAACTCAACGACGTGGTTGTCGAGCAGGACAGATTGCTCAAAAAACTTCAAACACACCTCCGGCGCGTCTCGAGCGCCGTGGAGACAGCCGAATTGGAGCGCATCCGTGCAACAAATCCGAAACCACCACATTACCAGTGATTGCTCGGACGAAGCGTCGTGGTAGACTTCCCCCATGAGTTCAGAGCCGACAAGCCTGGCGGATTGGTCGCCAGAACAAATCGAGCATGGCAAGCGCTGAGTGCGGGCCTGGCAGGAAGCCGGCGAGGAGTTGGAGCGCCTGCGTCGCAAAGAACTGCGCAGCCTCGACGGGCTACGCGCCATCGCGCTACTGTGCGGCCCTGCCGACTACACCGTCGCGCCGCGCGCGCCCAAGCCGGCTTCCGGGCTGGAGGAGCAGCAACGCTGGTTCAAGAAAGCCGCCGGCCGTGACTGAGGTCATTCGAGCGGCGGCGGAGTTGCAGGCTTTGTGCGAGTCGGAGGGCTGGAAGTTTTGTTCCATCGGCGGCCTGGCCGTGGTGCGCTGGGGCGAGCCACGAGCGACGGTCGACGTCGACCTCACACTCCTCACCGGCTTCGGCGGCGAGGGGCCTTTCATCCAGCTCAAACCGTTGGCCGACCTCAAGGGCGCACCGGAGATCCTCGACGAGTTGGAGCGAAGACGTAACGAGTTCGAACGGTAAACCAACCACCAACCATCGGGCCGCTTGCGCATTTGAACACTCGATCTTGGAGCCTATTTGGATCTTTGAGCCTTGAGCCTTAAGCTTCCCTCGCCATGCCCTATTCACACCGCGTTCTCTGCTTCGGCGAAGTGCTTTGGGATTGCCTGCCGCAAGGCCGCTTCCTTGGCGGGGCGCCGCTCAACGTCGCTTATCACCTGCGCAAGCTGGGCATCGAATCGCACATCATTTCGGCCGTGGGGGCAGATGAACTGGGCGACGAGGCGCTGGAAGCGTTGCGGAAGAAGGACATTGCCACGCGGTTCGTCGAGCGAAGCAAGACTCGGCCGACCGGCACCGTCCAGGTGGAACTCGACGCGGCGGGCCAGCCGCGATTTGAAATCCTCACTGACGTGGCCTGGGACGATATTCCGGTCACCGACGAAATCCTGGAAGTGGCGGCCTCGAGCGATGCCGTGGTGTTCGGCACGCTGGCGGCGCGTTCGGGGCGGAATCGCGCCGCGCTGCGGCGGCTTTTGGAAGTCCCGGGTCCGCGCCGGGTGCTCGACGTCAACCTGCGTCCGCCATTCGACGACCTGCCGCGCACTGAAGCCCTCTGCCATCACGCCGACCTCGTGAAGTTGAACAGAACCGAATTGGCGCGGATGTGCGGGCTGGTGGAAGCAGGTTCAGCGGTTCCGCCGGAGCTCGATTTGCACGATGCGATTCTCCGGCTCGCCAAGCGCGTCGGGTCGCGCTCGTTCTGCGTCACCCTTGGGGAAGGCGGCGCGTGCTACTTTGGGAAGGAAGGCCGCTTCACCGAACTGGCGCCGCGTGTGAAGGTGCAGGACACAGTCGGCGCGGGCGATGCGTTCACAGCGGCGCTGGTGGCCGGTCAGATTCGGGACTCCTCGCCTGACGGCACGCGGGCCGCGCTGAAGAACGCCTGCGCACTGGGCGCGCTCATCGCTTCCTTGCCTGGCGCGCAGCCGGAGTACGGCGCGGCTCCGTTTCTGGGGGCTCCATGATGGCGCCGCCGCTGCTTGGAGCGGGGGAGTGTTAGCGTCACCCTCTGTGCGCTCAGTCTTTGTCGGAAACCTTTTCGAAAACTATTTCGGCCAACGCACGGTGGACAACGTTTTCGACAAAGTTTCCAACAAAGGGAGCGTCAGTGAAGGAGGCGCTAAGAGCGTATTTTGAAAAGCCGGAGCGCGGCTGTGTCGTCCTCGACCAGCCGCAGAACGCGTCGGAATTTGCGGCGCAAGGTGAAAGTTTCACACGCTGCGGCTGGTCTTCGACACAGCCGCGCTCCATTTTCAAAACACGCTCTAACACATACGAAGCCGATGCTCCCAGCGGCCTGATGGCGAGGGACTACATCCCCGGCAGCTTCCAGATGAGGTTATCGAGTTCCTGGAGCGGTCCGAGCGGTTTGACCTTCTTCTCGTACTTGTTCACGTTGGGTTCGCCAGCGCGCAGCTTGTATGACACAACATCGTCTTTGACGATGATGAGCGCCCGGTAGGTCCAGCCGGTGATGTGGGTTTTCTTATTGAAACCAAACACGTCAAGGATAACGCTCCCGTAGCGTTTGTTGTTGCTGATATCGAGGGAGAGTTCGTATGCGTGGCAGCAATCCTTGGACTCGATGCACGCGCGAACGTCCGGCTGGAGATCGCTTAACGTAAGCGAGTTGTTCGGGAGGAAACGATTGATGATCTCCAGGTAGGTGAGGATTTTGACATTGGCGGTCGTGTGAGGATCGAAACCGAGGTCCTTTAAATCCGCAACGGTGGTCTTGTGTGGGACGATTTTGTCGAAAGCTGCCTCTGCATCGAGAAAATTCGTCCAGGGAGTGCGGGCCCGCTTGTCTTCGGTCGGCAACATGGATCTGCAACCCGAGGTTGTGAGAACCAAGGCCAAATACAACAAGCACCTGGTGTAAATGTTCATACGTTGTCTTCACGGGTCCCATCCCTAGAATGCGAAAGAGCCGCAAGTCGAACGTCGTGGAATCGACTGAGCAAAGTAGCACATCCGAGGGATGGGGGCTAATCGGTTACAAACCCCACTTGAAATACGCGCGAAAGCCTAGGGGAAACCCCTGAAGCCTCTCTGCCACAGCCACCAAAGAAGCCGCCTCCCACAGCGCAGGCAAAGCGCCTGTGGTCAATTTGCGTGGCAGTCGCGACGGTGGATGCGAATTCGTGCCATGTAGTTGGAACTATGAGGCCCAAGGCTCGATCCTTGCACGCAGTCGCCCTTTGCCACCATCAGCGTTCCCGAAATCGTAACTGCGTCCAGCCGATTGGGCCGGCGGTGGATCGCGTTGACCGGCGTGGGGTCAGCCGTGTTAAATCGCTCCGCACCTGCAATCGTCCAAAACACCACCTATGAATGCCATGCTTCCTCGTCGCGATTTTCTCAAGCTTGCCGCCGCCACCGCAACGGCCACCATGCTCACGCCGGCGCCGCTGGCCGCCGCCGCGGATGTCTCTCCCAAAAAACGCCGGATCAAGAAAGCCATCATGGGGCAGACCATCGGCCTCAAAGGGTCGCTGGTCGAAAACTACAAGGCGCTCAAAGCCGCCGGATTCGAAGGCGTCGAGCCATTGAGCCACATGGACCAGGAGGACGTCGTCAAGGCACTCGAGGAGTCGGGCCTCAAGGCGGCCAGCGTCTGCTGTGCCACTCACTGGCGCCTTACGCTCTCCCATCCCGATCCCGCCGCGCGTGAGAAGGGCCTCGAAGGATTGAAACAGGCTTTGCGCGACGCCAAACGTTACGGCGCCACGTCGGTGCTGTTGGTTCCGGGAGTCGCCCGGGACGGCGTGACTTACGAACAATGCTGGGAGCGATCGATTGCCGAAATCCGCAAGGCGATCCCGCTGGCCGAGGAACTGGGCGTCAAAATCGCCGTCGAAAATGTCTGGAACGATTTCATCAAAACGCCGGAGGAGGCCAAGCGTTACCTCGATGAGATTAACAGCCCGTCCGTGGGCTGGCATTTCGACATCGGCAACATGATGAAGTTCAACCCCGCGGAGACCTGGCCGCCCGTGCTCGGCAAGCGCATCCTCCGCCTGCACATCAAGGAATATGGAAAGGCCAAAGGGTTCGACGCGCAATTCTTCGAAGGGGACAACAACTGGCCGGCGATCATGAAGGCGCTCGACGACATCGGCTACGACGGCTGGGGCATCACCGAACAGCCCAGGGAACAGACCAAGGATCTCGAGAGCCTCAAGGCGTTTTCCGAACGCCTCGACCGCGTGTTCGCGAGCTGACAGAGTCGTTTTCCCGCGCCAGCAAAAGCGCTCCGACCGGGACTGCATCCTCTCCCAGTGCCGCCAGGCGCACTTCCGGGCCAGGTTGGAACACTTCCATCAGGAACCCCGGCAGCGCCGCGGCCACGGCCGCCCGCAACGGTTCACCCACAAGCGAGAGGCCTCCGCCAAGCAGGATGACTTCGGGATGAAACAAGTGGACCACGTGCGAAAGGCCGAATGCCAGGTCTTCCGCAGTCTCGGTCAGAATCGCTTTCGCCGCCGGATCATTTTTCACGAGCGCTTGCGCAAGCTGTTTGGATTCCCCGCCGCGTGCCTTGCCGATGGCGTTGCACAACGCGCCGCGGTCCCCGGTCTCCTTCAGCCGGCGGATCTTCGCGTCCACCGCCCAGCCCGAACAGCGGTCCTCGACGATCGTCCCGCTTCGGTCCAGGCGGACGTGGCCCAACTCTGATTCGCCGGGCTTGGCGCCGTGATAAATCCTGCCATCGACAACCAGGCCTCCGCCGACACCGCTGCCGAGAGTAACATAGAAGACCGGATTGAAGCCCGCGCCCGCGCCGCGCGACGCCTCGCCGAGCGCGGCGACGTTCGCGTCGTTGTCGACGCGCACCGGCAGGTCTGTCGCCCGACGCAGCCACTGGCCCAGCTCCACGCCGGCCCAGCCCTCGACGTGATGCGATCGCGCGATGCGCCCACTGCGCCATTCTACGGGTCCGCCAAATCCAACCCCGATGGCGACGAGTTTCCACCTGTCCATCAAGCCTTCCAGGGCGCCTTCCAACTGACGGCGAATCCCTGCGCTCCTTTTCGCCCGGTCGACGACGAAGCGTTGTCGCTCGAGGATGGCTGCAGATTCGTCGCCCACGACGACTTGCAGCTTGGTGCCGCCGATTTCTATGCCCAAGAATATTTTTCGAGCCCCGTCGATTCCAGGATCCCGCGCGCGGACGTTCGGCAGGGCAGGGACACGATGCTGCGCGTCCGGGCCGACCGGCAGGTTGGTCCGACCAGGTTCATGGGAAGGCCGAGTGCCAGACTTTGAAGCCGATGCGGCTGCGGCTTCGAAGCCCAGGCGCGTACGCCACTCGGCACGCGAGAGTTTGCCGCGTTGATTGGGAGCTAGCGAATCGACGAAGCGCCAGTCGCGCGGGAGTTGCCAGGCGGGGAGGTGGTCCATCAGGAAGCCCCTGAGCGTGTCCCCGGTCACGCCGGGTTGGGCGACGACACAGGCAACAATCTGCTCGGCGCGTTGCGCGTCCGGGGCCGGCACGCCGAACACGAGGCACTCCCGGACGCCCGGGTGGGCTTGCACGGCGCGCTCGATGGTCTCGGGAGAAACTTTTCGGCCGGCTACGTTGATGAGATCGCTCGCGCGGCCGCGAATGCAAACGAGGCCGTCGCGAATCTCGGCCAGGTCGCTCGTGCGGAAACAAGCCTTGCCCAGAGTCGTGTCGGCCTCGGGCCAGTAACCGGCGCCGACGGCCGGGCCGCGGACTTCCAGGCAGCCCTCAGCGTTGGGCTTCAGCTGGACGTTCCTCATCGCCGTGCCAACGCAAGCGGCGTCCGCACGAGGCGTCCCACTGGCGTCGTAGGCGATGCCGCCGCACTCGGTGGCTCCGTAGAAGTTGTGAATCTTCAGGCCGGAACGGGAGAAGATTCCCTGTTCCAACGCCAGCGGCAGTGGCGCGCCGGCGCTGATGGCAAGGCGGACGTTGGGCGGAATGGCGCCGGCTTCGTGCCACGCTCGCCACAGCGCCGGCACGGCGGGCAGTGTGATGTCGGGCGCGGTCGCGGCGGCCTTGAGGATGGCCTCGGGCAGCAGCGAGGGCGCGAGGATGATCGGGATGCCGTGCAGCAAGAGCGGCAGGATGAGATTCGAGAAGCCGTAGGAGTGCGCCAGCGAGATGACCGCCAGGTTCGGCCATTCCGGGCGAAGGCCCATCGTGGCGACAATATTGTCGCAGTCGGCCGCAAGCTGTTCTTCGGTGAAAGCGACGAAGCGCGGCGCGCCGGAGGTGGCGGAAGTCGTCTTCAAATGGGCGACTCCCCGAAGGGCTTTCCCGAGGGCAGGGCTCGGCTGGCCCGCCTCCAGCGGGCAGCAGGCCACGCGGTCACGCCAGGCGGAGAGAACAGTTAGGAGGAAGCGGTCGATGCCCGACTGGCCGGGTCGCTCATCGAGTTGTGGAAACTGTAGTGGCGATGCGGGCCGTTCCGATTTGCGCGCGAGGCTGGCCAGGCGTCGAAATGTCCATCGCTCGCCTTGGACAAGATCATAAACCGCGCATTCGAGGCCGCGTTCTTCGGAAATTTTCTGCCAGCGTTCGTACAACATTGCCGCACAGGTAGCGCACGGATAGCGTCCGCGGCAATGCTGAACTTTCGCAGGTCACTGATTGGGACGCATCCCGAAGTTGTAAGCCCAGGACGGAGCGCGGACGGTCCCCCGTCTGCAGCACGTGCGAAGGGAGAGGGTCGGTGGTGGTGGCGATGCCTTTTTGCTGGAGGCACGCTGCGGACGCGGAGCGTCCGCGCTCCGCGATTGGATGCAGGCTTAGCGGGGCTGCTGGGTTTGATTTTGCTGTGCGGTTGCGCCGCGTCGAAACCGTGTGTCGACGCCTTCCCGCGACCCTTCGTTTTCGGTCACGACACGCTGGCTTACTCGAACGAGCTGTATTGGGTCTACAAGGTGGACCCGGAATCGGGCAAGACGACGCACGACGTCCGCCAGCCCGAGCCGACGTACGCGCTGCATTGCTTTCCTGTCGCGCGCGCGGCGCGGAAGTTTTTTCAGCACGCCCGATTTGACGCCAATTTGCCGCCCCCGGACGCGGCGACGTGTCGTGCGCTGGTCCGTCAGGTGTTGAAGCGCAGCATGAACGAGGAGGTCGGGGAGGCGGACCGGGTAACGATTCCGGGGTATGCGAACTTGTACGATTTCAGCGCCGCGCACGAAGCGCTATTGAAATCGGAGTGCGGAACCATGTGGCGCAGCTATTTTCAGCGGGGAAACTGGCGGATGATTTTCCCATTCAGCCGGGGGCAGCAGGAGAAGATGGCGCGGCAATTGGTGGAGTCGATTCGGAGGCGACGGCCTCCGGTCGTGCATGTGGTGGACTTTCCGGGACTGCACATCAACCATGCGGTGATGCTGTTCGATGCGCGCGAAGGGGAAACGGAGATCGAGTTTTCCGTTTACGACCCGAACGATGCATCGAAGCCGGCTCGGCTCAAGTTCGAACGCGCCAAGCGGCGCTTCTATTTTCCGGCGAGTTTTTACTACGCTGGCGGGCGGGTCGACGTGTACGAAATCTATCGAGGTTCGTGCTACTGAGTTCGCTGTTCGTCCAGGCCTGTGGGCGACGCCATGGAGGCGGAAGATTTCCCTCCGGATTGATCGAAACCGCGGGTGGAGGATGTCAGCCCACCTGCTCCCTCTTTTCCCTCAGTCGCCGCGGATCCTGGCGGTCATTGAACACGGAAATGACGACGACCTCCTGATCCTGGACAAAGGAGTAGACACTATATAATTAGCTCGTTCGTTAATTCTACTTCCCAGTCCTCCGCCCCAGAAAACTCACCGAGGACTTGTCGCCGATAGGCATCAAACCACTGAATGAACTATGCCAGGTCGTCGAGCGGAAGCTCCTGAACCCGCCTTTCCAATTCTTTCACGCTCACGACCTTAGTCTACCGCTTCGGCCTTCGTTTCCGAACAAAAGCGTTACGCCGCCACCATGTCGCTCTTGCGGCGAAGGATGGGTTTGGCTTCGCCGAGGACCACCTGGCGGCTGATCTTGACGCCAGTGATGTCGCTGGTGGGGATGTCGAACATCACGTCGAGCATCAGCTTTTCCAGGAGGCTGCGCAGCGCGCGGGCGCCCGTGCCTTTCTTGAGGGCCTGGGCGGCCAGTTCGCGCAGAGCGTCGGGGGCGAACTCCAGCTCGACGCCTTCCATCGACATGAGCTTTGCGTACTGCTTGGTGAGCGCGTTGCGCGGTTCGGTGAGAATGGCGACGAGTTGATCCTCAGTGAGCTGTTCGAGCACGGTCAGCATTGGCAGCCGTCCGACGAATTCGGGGATGAAGCCGAAGGAGATGAGGTCCTCGGGTTCGACGTGCCGAAGAATCGCGTGCCGGTCGACTTCGGAAAGCTTGTGGCTGTTCTCGACGGCGGCAAAGCCCATGACACGGTGGCCCAGCCGGCGCTGGATGATCTTTTCGAGGCCCACGAACGCGCCGCCGCAAATGAAGAGGATGCCGCTGGTGTTGACCCGGATGTACTCCTGCTGCGGATGCTTGCGGCCACCCTGTGGCGGGACGTTGCAGACGGTGCCTTCCAGGATTTTTAGCAGCGCCTGCTGGACGCCTTCGCCGGAGACGTCGCGGGTGAGCGAAACATTTTCAGTCTTGCGGGCGATCTTGTCGATCTCGTCGATGTAAACGATGCCCTTCTGGGCCCGCTTCACATCGAAGTCCGCGTTCTGAAGCAGCCGCAGGATGATGTTCTCGACGTCCTCGCCCACATAGCCCGCTTCGGTGAGGGTGGTGGCGTCGGCGATGGCGAAGGGCACGTCGAGGCTGCGGGCCAGTGAGCGGGCAAGCAGCGTCTTGCCGGAGCCAGTGTTGCCGATGAGCAGGATGTTGCTCTTCTCGATCTCGACGTCGCCGGCTTTGCTGGCGGACCATTCCTCCTGACCTTTGGTCACGGGCTCGGAGAGGATGCGTTTGTAGTGGTTGTGAACCGCGACGGCGAGGGTCTTCTTGGAGTGCTCCTGACCAACGCAGTAGGCGTCGAGTTGCTTCTTGATGTCGACCGGTTTTGGGATCGCCGTGGAGGCGACGCTGCCGGGGGCGCTCCGGCCCCGGGTGGCGGGATCGGGCGCGAGCTCCTTCTCAAGCACGCTCTTGCACAGCAGCACGCAGTTGTCGCAGATGTAAACTCCAGGTCCCTGGATGAGCTTTTTGACCTCGGAGTGGGACTTTCCGCAGAAGCTGCAAAGAGTGAGATTGGTGGGGCGGGCCATAGTTGGGTTAAAGGAACGGAGGGCGCGTCAGTCGGGTTCAGGGGTTCAGGGTGAGACTGACGTCTTGTCAGGCAAGCCGGGCACGTCCTTTCGTGAGGCCACGACTTCATCCACGAGCCCGAACGCCTTGGCCTCCTCGGGACTCATGAAGTTGTCGCGGTCGCAAGCCTTTTCCACAACGTCAACCGATTTGCCGGTGTGTTTGGCCAAAATCTGATTCAATCGCTTTTTGAGGCTCAGCATGTATTTGACGCGAATCTCCACGTCGCTAGCCGCGCCCTCGGCGCCGCCGAGGACCTGATGGATCATGATGTTCGAGTTGGGGAGCGCGAAGCGTTTGCCCTTGGTGCCGCCCGCCAGCAACACCGCGCCCATACTCGAGGCCTGCCCAATGCAGTACGTGTTCACGTCGCTGGTCAGGAACTGCATTGTGTCGTAGACGGCCAGCCCCGCCGACACCGAGCCGCCCGGCGAGTTGATGTAGAGGTGTACGTCCTTTTTCGGGTCGGTCATCTGCAGGAAGAGCAACTGCGCGATGATGACGTTGGCGACCATGTCGTCGATCGGCGTGCCGAGAAACACGATGCGGTCGACCAGCAGCCTCGAGTAAATATCGTAGCCGCGTTCGCCCCGGCCGGTCTGTTCGATCACGTGTGGGATCAAAAAGTTATTCATAGTGCCGTCATTAGCTGCATGTCCTGTCGACTGCCTGGTCGGGTTACTTCGATTGATTGATTGCAAACTACTCCAAGGCGGCGGAATGCGTCAAGCGTGGCGCGCCCGTAGCACAGGTACCGTAGAATCCCCTAGAATCGTGCCCGCGAATGGGGCGTGCCTTGGCCGGGGCCTTGCGATAAACCTGCCCCGTGAAACTGGCGTTGGAACATCTCGGGCTGGCCGCGCGCAATCCCAATTCGCTCAAGGACTGGTACACGCAAGTGTTGGATGCCGAAGTCCTGTTCGACAACGGCGCGCAGCCGCCTGCCTTCATGCTGGCGCTGCCCGGCGGGCTGCTGCTCGAACTTTACCCCGCCGCTCACGCCAGCCCCGAGACGGCCGACAATTCGCTCGCGGGTTGGCGGCACGTGGCCTTGCGCGTCGACTCCATCGATAAGGTCCAGGAGGAGTTGTCCCGCCGAGGTGTGCGATTCACTGAGTCTCCCAAACCCGCTGGTTGGGGCGGGCGCGTCCTGTTCTTCGCCGATCCGGAGGGCAACTTGCTTCACCTCGTTGAGCGGCCTGCCGACTCGCTTGTGGTCTTACGGCAACCGTGAGCGCCC
>Ga0184635_10000387_pt1 | contig 10934 bp, 15 predicted proteins | sample PLM3_30_b2_FD_133147 | JGI IMG/M metagenome (GOLD analysis project Ga0184635, IMG submission 133147) | Groundwater sediment microbial communities from an aquifer in East River, Colorado, USA - PLM3_30_b2 | ecosystem: Environmental > Terrestrial > Soil > Riparian zone | place: USA: East River...
ACACCGACCTCAGCGGCCGTCTGCCCGTCCGTGAAGGGGAGCCAGGCGGAGTCGGCGTTGTCCCGGACCTCGAACACGGAGCCCGTGCCATCGGGCACACCAGCGACCGCGGCGAACTCCACCGTCTCGGTGGGCGTGGCGCCGAGGTCGATCTGATTGCCGCCCGCCGTGTATTCGAGGTTCGCCGCTGCGTAGGACCCCGTCTCGATCTTGCAGCGGAAGCAGGGGCGGGTCGCATCAAGGCCAGAGACGGGACCCTCGAGATACCACCGTCCCGGCGTGATCAGCGGTGGGCCGGGAGGAGGTACGTATTTGACCTGGACCGTGCGGAGCTTCCGGCTGCCGTTCACGACCTCGGTCACACCCGAGTCGCGGGCCCACCCCACGTTCGTCGCCGGCGTCCCGTCGGCTGTCGTCGCCCAGATGAACCAGAAGGTCACCGGGGAGCTGTCGTACTCGCCCGCCGGCGCGAAGGGGTTGAGGTTCCCTTCGTCCTCCGGTCGTCCGAACGTCGGGCGCACACTCTTTGGCCGCGGCTTGCGGAGCAGGGTGATGATCGTGTGCCCCGGCCCTTGGAGGCTACGGTCGTAGAACGAGAAGACGTAATCTTGGGCGGTCGTCCCGTCGCCCGCGGGAACCCGGACGGGGTCGCAGAGCGGCACCAGGTCCGAACCGCTCGGCGAACTGTTCACGAGGGCATAGGGCTGGCAGATGAACCAGACGACGTCCTTCGGATTGGCGCCGTTCTGCTTGGGGTGCAGCTGGGCGGTGAAGCGATCAATCGCGATATCGGCCGAATCGTCTTTGCCCCAGACCGTGCGCGCCACGATGAAGGGCGCCTGCTCGGGCGAGAGAGCCGGACCCCCCAGGTCTAGCTCGTAGCCGTCGGAGGTGCCGAGGCTGATCTTCGAGATGACGACGTCGGCGAGCGTCGCGCCGCCGCCATCCAGGAAGTCGATCGCCGGGCCCGTGTGGTACGTCACGCCCGAGAGGAGGTCCAGATCCGTAGCGAGGTTGAAGCCGTGGACCGCGAAGGACCAGCCACCCGGTCCCGTCGCCGTCTTGATCTTGAGGCGCAGCTTCCCGCCGGCGGCGATGCCCGTGACGCGGACGGGCAGACGCTCGGACGGCCAGACGACGGCGGTGGCAGGCTCGCCCACTTTGCGGATCACCTCGTACTCGAAGGTCCATTGCTCCGTCCAGACGCCGCTCGGGATCGGGTCGGTCTCGACGGCGACGACGACCTTATGGGAGTTGGTGCCAGCACCGGGGACGACCGGGGTGATGCTCACCTTGAAGTGCGCCTCGTAGAGGGCGTTCGCCGCGGGGGCACTGGCGAGCACGGCTTCGACGGTGGCGGCTGCGGCGGTGAGCGAGTTGGCCGCCGTGAAGTCCGCGGTGCGCGCGGTGAACGTGTCGGCGGATTGGAGGTCAGCCTTCGTGCGGAGAATGTCGCTCCGAGCCTCCGCCTGGGCTTCGCAGAGTGTGCGGATCGGCGAGTCTTTGGCCGCCTGCGCGGTGCGGAAGTTGGGATGGACTGGCCTCACGACACCGCCGTCGCTTCGGCCATCGTGTGTGCATCCCGGAGGACCACGAGATCCCCGAGCAAGCCGTGCCAACCGCCGCCCCCAGGGGTCAGAAGTTGCGTGCTCCATAGACCACCGGCGCTAAGCGCCTGGGCCCCGCTCTGACTACCTCCGCTGTCCGCGCCCCCCGCGATGCTCTGAAAGATCCTGACGCTCCCATCGGGGAAGATCACGCCCAGGAGCTTCGTCTCCTGCCCGATCGCCGGAGCAGCGGCCGCAATCGACGCCACCGCGCCCGCGACCTGCTGATTGGAGTAGCGGTAGGATGTGCCGAAGGAGTCAAAGCGGGAGAAGGGTAAGGAGCCGCTTCCGAATGAAGCGGGCCCCGCAGTTGAGCTTGAGGTCGCCGTGCCGCGCTCCCCAAAGCGCAGAAAGGTTGACATCGACATCTGCCCGAAATTGCACGCGACGGTGAGGCTGTCCGCGGCTCGGGTGACCGCACTTGCGACCGTCTTAATGTAGGAGGAAGGGAAGCTCACATCTTTTTCAAACTGCGCCCCCCAGAGATACAGTGAGTTCCCGCCATTACCCTGATACGTGGCCGCGCTCACCCCATCAGCCGTGGCGGGATAGAAGTTGAAGAACGGTGTCGTCCCGCCGCTGTTGCTGGGCATGACCATCGAGCAGCGGTAATAGATCGTCCCATCGGAGAGCGAAAACTTGGCGACGATGATGCCACGCGCCCCGGACGTCACCGTGCCAACAGACCCGCTGCCGGAGAGGTTGAAGGACGCATCATAAAATGCCGCATTCTTCGCCTTGAACTCCACCAGCAGCCACGTCCGCGAGCCAGGCCGCACATGAATGGAGGCGCACTGGTTTGTATTGTCGGTCAGCGCTGGCAGCGTCTGCCCGATGGAGTGCGTCGCCGGAGCGCCGTCGGTGCTTTCGACGAAGGTGTCCCCGGTCGTTGCGCCATCGGGCGCCAGCGCCGAATTGGAGGTCACCGTCATGTTGATTTTGGAGTTCCACGCGGCGTCGCCGAACTCCTCGGATCGCAGCCACGAGTTGGTGCGGGCGGTCCCCTCGTGGAGATAGTAGGGTTCCTTAATGCCGTCCCCGTCCAAGTCCCACCACTCGACGCGGGGGACATTCGCGGCGGCCAGGCGGATGATCCCGTCGCGGTCGATGTAGGTCGCGCAGGTCGAGGCGTCGGCGCGGGCGAACGTGTAGGGCAGCTCGACGAGCCCCCGCCGTGATCCCGCCACCGCGAGCACGCCGTGCCGCGCCAGCGTGCGGCCACCCACGCGGAGCAGGATGTTCTGCGGGAAGACTTCAGCCATTGGGGTCCGCCTCTAGATAGGGCAGGTCGAGCTTGGGATAGAACCACCGCGGTTCGAGCTGCATCCCGACGAGCCCCTTCGGTAGGACGGCGAGGAAGGCGTCATCCGCACGCTCGTCGTCCGCAATAACCCACATCCGCCGACCGGCCGCGTATTGATCGAGGTGCCAGACCGCCTGCTCGGCGTCGAAGAGCGTCGCGAACGAGAAGTGCAGCACACCCTGCCGGCGCCGCGTCGCCTTACCGCGGCCCACCCAGCCCTGATCGCTTTCCGTCTCCTCGACAATCAGTTCCGTGACTCCGGGCGCCAAGGGCCGGTCCACATATCCCGGCTGCCAGCACTGACCGATCCAAAGTCCGGGCACGATACACGTCAGTCCCGCCCCGAGGGCCGGGACGAAGTAGCGCCAGTCGTAGGCCGACCGAGGACTAAACCGCTTGAGCCAGACACCCTCCCAGGTCCGCACGCCCAGGGCGTCGTCCACATCCCCGACGCCGGGACTCGACGGCGTCACGCTGTTGAAGGCGTCCTGCGGCGCACTCACGAAGTCGTCGTCGCAGCACTGCACCTTGACCGTCTTGCCGCCTTGATTGTGGCCGCGCTCGACCACGACCATATCGGCTACGCGCGTCACCCCGTTCCGGCTCTTGAGCCAGGCGTCGAGATTCGCCGTCGCGCTGATGTAGGCATCGTAAGTCGAACGCCGCGCCGCGCCCACGAGCGGCGCATCGGTCGAGTTCTCGGCCGCACTGAGGGTGTGACCGGGATAGATCCGGGAATTAAAGTGGTTATCCACGAGGAGGCAGGGGAGGCCCATGATCAGCTCGGCGGAAGGACGGGGACCGCGTTCGTGCGTTCCATCCGGCGGATGCCGTAGATCACATCCCCCAGAATCGACGCCGAAACTTCCTTGCCGTTCAAGAGCACGGTGACGCTGATGTGGTCCGGCCGCCCCCGCTTGTCCGTATTCTCCCGGATCCGCCGCAGCTCCTCCATCTGCTCGCGTTGCCGCCGCTCCGCCGAATGATCGAAGAGCGTGAAGACAGTGCCTAGGACGGAGCCGATGAAACCCACCGTCCCTAGCGTCTTCCCGAGCCCTGCGCTGATGCCTGGGATCTGGGCACCAGCCGAGAAGAGCGCCCCGAAGCCACCAGCCACGCCGCCGGGGCCGCCCGCCTTGAACGCGGTGACCGCCTGGAAGAACCCCGCGGCGATGATCTGCCCGGACTTGAGCCAGTCCTCCTTCTTGGCGGTGGGATCAATCGGCACGAACCGCGGGACATTGGTCCGGAGGGTATCGAACGTCGCCGGCCGACCGCCCAGGCCGAGCCCGCCAGCGCCGAACGGCGCGGTGGAAAGTCCAGGCTGACGGAGGAACGCCCGGCCGCTAAGATCGCCGCCCGCGGTAAACAGTGCGTTGCGACTGAGGGCGTTGGCGACGAAGATGCGCCGCGCATCCATGTTGAACTGAATGGCCTCCAGCCGACGCGCCCGCTCCACCTCCTGCAACTTCTTCGCGGCCTCCAACTCGTCGTGTGTAGCCTTCGCTCCCTCCCGGCGATTCACATTGATCGTGGCGGTAAACGCCGCGATGTCCGCATCGAGATCGCGAATCTGTTTGTCGGACGCCAGCATTTCCGACAGGCTCTCACTCATCGGATTTTGGATGCTCGTCAGGAACGTCACCCTGGCGGCGCGCTCGCCTTGGAGTCGCCGGAGTTCGTCCTGCGTCGTGCTCACATCGCGCCCGATCTTCTGGGATTCCGGCACCCGGGCCTCGGACCGCGCCGCCGCCGTCCGCACGATCTCATCGCGGAGCTTCTGCTGCGCTTCCGCCGCTTCGCGGCTCTCCTTGGTCAGGGCACTATAGGCAAAGGCAATCGCTCCAACGCCCGCCACGGCTCCGAGCACCAAGGCATTGCCACCCCCGAGCTGCAACAACCCTGCCGATACCCTCCCCAACGGTCCGGTGAGCCCCGCCGCTTGGAAGGCCAGGAGCTGCGCCCCACGCTCGACGGCCCGCAGGCCCTGCCCCGCGTTCGGACCCGAGCGCGCGAGCTGGCCAAGGGCCGCGTTCGACTTGGCAAGCCCCGCCGACAATCCCGAGTCGGAAAAGAAAAATTTTACGACGGTGTCGAACGAAATTCCCGTATCTCCCCAGGTAGCGAGGCGTGTTTGCGTCGATTACATGGCCCACAAGCCGGGCGCAGATTTGCCGGCCAGTCAGTGCCGCCACGCGAAACAGGAATAACGTGATCCCACTCTTGCCACGGATCGCCACAGAGCCAGCATCGGTGCCCATAGAACTGCAGCCGTGCTTCGAGTTGCCCTTGTGTTGTGTGACCGCCTGCGTCTTGAATGCGCTGTTTACGTCTAGCCTGGGTCCGGCGCCTGAGGATCTTGTGCTGGTCTGGATGAGATTGCGCCCACTCACGCGAACGCCGAATCACCACGGCCCGATTGCTCTCGTAGTAGCGACGCAAGGCTGCTTCCCGGTCACGCGGTACGTCATGCACAAGGCCCCGATGCGCCCCGACCGCCTGGAAGGAGTGGAACCGACGGCGGCACTCCGGGCACTCGTGCGCACCGCTTCCCAGTACCTCCGGCTGATTTAGATCGACCGATCCGATCCGCAACTGGCGCTGGTGATGCATGCCGCACAGCCCGTTCGTATGATGCGGTTGCCCGCAACCAGCAACCGTGCAACGCCGCCTGACCCCATTCGGCCAGCATTTATAGGGCTGCGATGTTAGCGACCCCGCTCTCCACGCTCGCTGGTAATGCGCGGAGCATAGACCTCGCGCCAGCGCGCCCTGCTCGCATTCGGCCATCATGCAGGATTCCATTGCCCTAATTTATTTCCTCCACGGGTAGGCGACCCGGTCGAGCTTCTCCCGCTCCATCGCCCGGATGGCCACGTAGTCCTCGCTCTGGGCCGGCTGCCCGAGGCTAATTCCATCCGCGACCAGTAGCCGCTCGCGCAGATCGAAGCGCCCGAGCCGCTCGATCGCCCCGACAAACTCGTGCCACATCAGCCCGGGGACGCTCTTCGGGTGATGCTTGTAGCGATCGACGTACTCCCAGATCCAGTCCATCAGACTGGGGTCGGTGCGGCCGCGGGCGGGCTCGGCGCCGGCGCGGGGGCCGCGGTAGCGGCGGGCGTCCCAGCTGGCACCTGCGCCGCAGTACGCCCGGGCCGCAGCAGGTAGATGAAACGCCGGATGAGGTCGAGGATCTCACCCGCGGTGATGTTGGGGCAGGCCGCCACGACGGCGGCTTCCGTGATCCCCGTCGCCTGCGTGAAGGCGTCCCACATCGCGTCGAACGACTTCTGCTCGCCGTCCATGACGAACGTGTTGAGCAGGCTCTGCAGTTGCAGCCCCGCGCGGAACGGAATGGGCCGACCGGCGAGCACCTTCGCATTCGGCAGCTCGATATCGACGCGCACCTCGGCGTCGCGCAATTCTGAATCGGACATGGGTTCCCCAGTGGTGAGTGTTTTCTGGCGTGGCCTCCCGACTGGGGCGGGGGGCCGGCGGGTCCAGCGAGGACAGAACTCCCGGGCCCGAAGGCCCGGGTGGAGGATCAATCGAACTGCAGCGTCGCCTGCTCCACGAACCAGTTCAGGTCGAAGTACGCGTAGCCCTTCGCCGCGGCGTGCGTGTGCTCCAAGTACGAGAGATTCGTTGAGAGCAACTTGACCCGGTTGAACTGCACCGAGCCGTAGGTCAGGAGCAGCGCCCGTGTCGTGCGCGCCTTCAGGTCCGCGTAGGGATCGTAGGTCGCGAGCGGCGACTTCCGCACGTTGAGGCTGAAGCGCGGCGTGACCGTCGCGTAGTCGAATCCCGCGATCCCATCCACCGCGTTGCCCGAGTCGAGCAGCTCGGGATCGACCCCGATCGGATCGAACATCCCAGACGTCCAGTCCGGCGCGACGCCGGCGATGGTGAGCCCACTATTCACGCCAGCGATCGGCTCGTTCGAGTCATACACGATGCCGCCCGGCAGGGCCGCGGTGGCAGGATCCGCCCCCAAGAGCCCGAGCATCGTGAATTGGTGGACGCCGATCGCCCCGTCGGCAAGTGGCCAGCGCCAGCGACCGCGGCAGTCCGTGACCTTGAACAGCAGGCCGCCGGCATAGGCGTAGATCGAGGCCATCTCGTGCGACGTCGCGGCCTGGGTGTAGCTGAAGAGCTGCGCCCCATCGGTCTGCGCCCACCCGCACGCGCGATACAGCGGATCCGATTCGGGCGCCACATCGGAGCCGGCGCCCTTCATCTCCCAGAAGAAGTCCATCCGCACCTTGCGGCCGCGGGGGATCGCGGGCTTGGGCGGGGTGATGCCCGTCGTCGAGGCCGCGTCGTCCCGCATGTTCTGCCACTCGTAGTCGACCTGGATCTTCGAGAACAAGCGCTCCTGGGTGATGCGCACGGCGTCCGTGCCCACGACCGGGACGCTGTCGGTGAACGGCGTCGGCTGAATCTTCGCTAGCAGTCCCTGGATGATTTCGGCGTCAGGCATCGGGAGACTCCGGGGTTACGGGAAGCTCCGGGCCACTCACCCGGGCCCCCGATTCATCGTAGCAGCCTCCGGCGATCGGCGGCACCGAGGGCGCTGTGCGCTTGCGGCCCGTCAGGACCTCGGGCGTCTCCTCTGCCGGCCTCTTCGCCATCGCTCGACTCCTTAGACCGGGTCGTCCCGGTCGTCCACAGGGAACGTCACCGTCGCCACCCCGATATAGAGCGGGACCTTGCCCTCCAAGTACCCGTCCGACAACTCCACTGCGATGTCATCATCCTGCACCGCCGCCCCGAAAATCCCCCCGCTACCCGGCGTGCAGAGCCGGTCCACCGACTGCAGCAGCGCCTCACTCGCCAGCTCGACCTGCTTCTGCACCTTCGTCGCGTCCGTCCCCGTGGCGTAATAGTCCACACCGATCGTGTTCCGACTGTCCCGCTTGCCCTGGTCCTTGGCCCGCGTCGTGGCCTGGATGCCATAGACCCCGATCGTCGGGACGGTCGCCTTCCTCGCGACGAACACTTCCGCCGTCTGCCGCTTGATGCGGAGTGCCGTCGTCACGAGCCCCAGGCCCCCGAGCGCCTTCTGGGTAATCAGCGCCGCGAAGTCCGCCTCGAAGTGCGCGTCGATCTCCGCGAACGACCGCTCGATGGCGTCATATAGCACGTCCCACCTCTTGCTCGAGCAGCTTCTCGTTCAGGCGGATGATGTTCGCCCGCTCGGCCGCCACCGCTTGCTCGACAAAGGGATCGCCGGGCACAAAGCCCAAGGCTTCCCCCTGCCGGCGGAGCTTCAACGCCGTGCGCTCCCGCCCCCGCAAAGCGGGGTTGCCCTTCATAGCTCGGGCGCCCGTGGTGAACCGCGTCGCCCCCCGCGCAATGATCCGGTGGCCTCGGCTGACCAGATGGCCGTAGGGCACCCGCGCCCCGACGGACGCTTCCACCCCCTGGATCAGCCCCTGATGCACCGGCTTCGCTCGCACGTCAAACCCCCGCCCGAGTTTGCCCGTCTTGCCGCGTGGAGCGGTGGTCTTGAGTCGCGCCGCCAGGGGCATGAGCACCCGCGTTGCATTGCGCTCGATCGCCGCCCACCAGCGTGCAGGTGAGAGGCGACGTTGTAGCTCGGCAATCGGGGGCGAGAAGACGATTGTTTCGAGCGGCATCAGCCGAGAATCTCCGTCGCGAGAATCCGCAGTTCGCGCCGGCGCCCATCCGGATCCATGGGCGGCGATAGGATGTTGAACTTCCGCGTGGGGTTGGTGAGTCCCAACCGCCACCGTGAGGTCACGACGCTCTGCGCACGCAGCTTGATCCGATAGGTCCCCGCTGCCGTCAACCGCCCCTCCGTTCCGCTGTCCTCTTCGAGGCTGCCCCAGGCCGTCCCTTTGACGGTCCAGACGATGGTCGCCTCGCCCGCCACGACCACTTCACTCGGCTCCTCGAGCGTGAACAACCGCCGCAGCTCCCCCGCCCGCACGGCCACGTCAGACCCTCACACGACGAACGCATTCTGGTAACTCGCGAAGAACTGCTCCACCACTCCCACCGAGTGCGGGAGCGTTTCGCCGCCAGAGCCGGTGACGATGCCCTCGCGGAACTCGAACAGCGTCCCCACCGCAAGGCGCATCATCTGCCGCAGGTCCTCGGGCAACACCGCAAGATTCAGATAGCCCGCGAGGTAGCGCACGACGATCGCGCTCGGCTGGTAGCGGATCTGCGGCCAGGTCTGCCCGTAGGCCGGTACGATCCGGCTCTGTAGCGCATCCACGAGGTAGAGCGATGGGCTCCAGGTCTGCTGCGCCCCGGCCGTGTCGATGTACTTGAGGCTGACGACCGACTGCAGGGGCTGCCGCGGCAGGACAAGCGCCCCGTAGGGGTTCGTCTCGTCATAGCACGGGAACGCATCGACCGTCCACTCGAGCGTCTGCGTGAGAAACGCAAGATCGAGCTGCTTCTCGGCGAGCTGGCGCAGCGCCGTCAGGTAGCTGGCGAGGAGCGGCTCTTCGACGGTGTCCGTGACGCGCAAGTGATCGCGCATCTCGTCCGGGCTGAGCGGTTCCTCGACGGGTCCCTGGATGACGCGGAGCGCCCCCAGCACTAGTCCTCCGCTGCGCGCGCGCGTCCCCGACGACTGGAGGCAGGCGATTCTGACTCGACGGGCGCAGGGGCGTCAGCGGGCGCCTGTTGCACATGACCCTCCGCATCGGCCACGAGGTGGTACTGGACCACCTGCGCATCGGTAATGTCGGCGCCACGCGGCGCCAAGAGGAAGTCGGCGTCCGCAGCCCCCTCCTCGCACAGCTTCGTGCGAGAGACATCCAGCCAGAGATGACGGTCGGCAATCATGGGGGTCCCTTTCGCGTTCCAGGCCAGAGCCACTAGACGTAGAAGATGATGAGGGCGAGGACCCCCGCCGTGATGGTGCCGACCGCGATCGTCCCAGTCGGCGACCGCTCGGCGGTCGTCTTGATCATCGAGGCCGCCGTGAAGACGGGCAGGGTGGCCTTGAGCCCCGTGGTCGAGTAGGGGGCACCCGACACCACGGTCGCCGAGACTAGATCGTTGGCGCCTTCGACCGAGAGCGCGAGGGTCGCGGCCGTACCAGTCGTGAAGAGCGTCGTCACGTCCAGGAATGCCTCGAGAATGATCGACCCTGCGGGGATGGGTCCCTGACTCCCTTGACTGGCCCGCAGCGGAATCGCGCCGATCGCGCCACCGTCGACCGCGAAACTGTACTCACCCCGATACACCTTGATGTCGCGTGAGCCTGGAATGACCGACATGGGTTCGTCTCCCCTTAGTTGTCGACTTGCACGTAGCCGATGACGCCCGCGACGAGCGTCCCGCCGCTCGTAAAGAGTTCAAGGAGGGTCGCCGCGGCGGTCTCAAACCAGCCCTGTGGGTTGTAGGGCAGGGTGAGCTGGCCGAGGGCCCCCAAGGCCATGGCACCCGTCACCGCCGTACCAGCCGCGCCGCTCTTGAATGTCACGGTCTGCGCCGTCGTATTCGTGACGAACAGGCTGACGACGCGGATCTTGCCAGTGACCAGCGCCGCGACGACCGTTGCTGTCGCCGTGACGCTGATCACCGCGTACTGGACTTCAGAAAGCCGAGCCATCTACAAGCCGGTCACCTTGCAAAAAGCCGCGCCGCGGTAGATCACGAAGGCCACCCGCGCATCGGCACGGATCGTGACCTTCCCCTCGATGAACTGCGTCGAGATCCAACCCACCTGGACCTCGAGGCCTTTCTTCTCGCGGAGCTGGCTGTACTGGCTGAAGGCCCCGACGACGGCGTTCGAGACGGTCAGGGCTTCGGTCTGCACGACCGGCAGACCCCAGAGCGCGTCGTCACCCACCTGCGAGGGCGGCCCGAACTGGTAGTCGCCGTTCGCGTTCTGCGCGAGCCGGATGTTCTGCCAGTCCGTCCCGTGCATCGCGATGAGATTCGGGACGGCGCGGCCGGTGATCCGGCAGAGCGTCATCGCCTTGAAGATCGCGTTCGCGGCCGGGTCGGCACCGCGGGCCTGCGTCTGGATGCCCGAGACG
>Ga0184635_10000388_pt1 | contig 10923 bp, 8 predicted proteins | sample PLM3_30_b2_FD_133147 | JGI IMG/M metagenome (GOLD analysis project Ga0184635, IMG submission 133147) | Groundwater sediment microbial communities from an aquifer in East River, Colorado, USA - PLM3_30_b2 | ecosystem: Environmental > Terrestrial > Soil > Riparian zone | place: USA: East River...
AGGGGCGGGTCGTAAACGTGTTCCAGTAGGTAAAGCCCGCGTTGTTCGTCCCGGCGGAGGTGAGGCGGTAGTAGTAGGTCGTGTTCGGCTGCAGGTTCTGCGCGATGAATTCCTGCCGCTCAAAGACAGTGCGGGTCGAACCGACGAGTGTCATGTGCTCCAGGTCCGGGCCCACTTCCAGCATGCCGTCCCCGCCACCGCCGCGACCGTAGCCGGCGAACGGCCACTGGCCGTTGATGGTCCACGCCACCGCAAACGACGTATCCGACATGGGCCGGGGCGTGACCCCGATCAGGCTGATATTGGGCGTGGCGCTGGACACGATGAACTCCGGCGCCACCCCGGTCTCGCCGGCGTTGTTGAAGGCGCCAATGACGTAATAGCCGGGCAATGGAAGATAATCCGTGTCGCGGAGGCGTGGCTCCGTCACGGGCGGCAGCGGTGCCCAGCGGCGATCGGGCCCGCCGCGGTACACCTTGTAGTAGTCGGCCCCCGCGGAAGCGTCCCACGTGAACAACACTTCAGCGGGGAGAACGATGGTGCGGATATTCGCCGGTAGGGGAAGCGGAGCCGCTTCGAGCGACGTCACGAGGAGTAGCGCGGTCCCGGCAAGGAGGAAGGAAGTGGGGCAGAGAGGTTTGTTCATGTGGAAAAGAGGTGTGCCGTCACCCGTTGGGCTTCCTGACCGCGGCCGTCCGGAGGCCTGTTGAAGGAGCGAGCGAATCCATCCCTGCGTGCCCGCGTGTGGCGACGACATCTCTATTCATATCGGCAGCAGCATGGCAAAACTTGAGCCCGCGAAGGCTATCAGGAAACCTGGCCTGTAGCCGCCGACGTAAGGAGGCGGAGGAAGTGGAAGCGCGGCCCATCCGCCTCCTTACGTCGGCGGCTACGGGCGCTGGTGAGAAATGCGGGTTAGCGCCGTCCGAACCAAGCCGGCTCTTTGTCGGAAACTTTGTCGGAAGCTTTGTCAAACCGGGCGTGCATCGACAAAGTTTTCGACAAAGGACCGCTCGGAGCAGACCGCGCTAAGCCGTATCCATGCAGTTGAACATGAGATAACAGAGGAAGCAGAGCCATGAACTTAAGACCAAAACAGCGTCTTTGGCAGGTCGCGCACACTCACTGAAAGGTGAAACATCCAAGCCACTTCCAAACCGCATCCGACCTTCCGAAAATCTCTGTTCCCTCTGTTTCCTCCTGTTCCCTTCTGAATAGTTACGGCTAAGCAGGGCAGGCGAGACGCCTGCCCTACGTTCCACGGCCGCCTCGCCCTTGGTGGCACTTCCAAGATGCGCCCCGCGCTCCCAGGTTGCCGAGATTTCTATTGGAAGTCAGCCGTGCTCGCCCTAACCTCCGAAAGTCCCCGGCTGAGCCGAACATCCGATGGCCGGGCAGCGTCAAGGCTAAGGAAATGAAATCGGGACTGACCAGTCCGGGACTCCGCGCCTACAAGGGCCTGGCGTTTCTCGCAGCGCTTCAGCTGGCCTGGAGCGTGGCTTGGGCCGCGCCGGCGGGCACCGACCAGGTTCAGACGAACGCGTTCGCCTTCGTGCACTTGTCCAGTCCTGCCACGGCAAATGCCATCGGGACGCCTGCCGCCCGGCCTCCTGGCGGCCTTCCAGGCGGGATGCAGGTGTTTCACGGCGTCCCGTTCCTGATTGGCGACCACCTCGCGGTTACTGGCCTCGAGGCCGCGCGCCAAGGCCAATTCCATCCCGCCGAGTTGAACGCCATTCCAGTCGGACGCAAGGCGAAGCGACTGCACTTGCTGCACGGGACGTACGGCGCCGAGAAGGATGGCGTGCCAATGGCCATCCTTGTGTTTCGCTACGGCAGCGGCGCGGAGGAATCAGTGCGGCTTGGCTATGGCATCCACGCGCGCAACTGGGAAATTGCGCGCATGGAGAAGAAGCAGGATTTGGCCGATCCGAATTCGCAAATCGCCTGGACGGATCCCGGCAATGACGGGCGCGGCTCCGGTTTTCGGCTATGTCAGACCGCGTTGGAAAATCCCAGGCCCGACGAAGTCATCACGAGTCTCGACCTGGTTTCGCTCTTCAGCCAGGCGGCGCCCTTCATCGCCGCAATCTCGGCCGAGACCGCGGATTCGGGGCTTGCGCCGAACCGCTCGTCGACTTCGCGCAAGGTCTTGCGCGAATTGCAGGAATTCGCCGATTCGACTTATCGCCGCGAGTTCACGGTGCGTGTGACGGACGCAGCGGGTGGCGGACCATTGACCAATGCCAGCGCGGCGCTTGAAGTCACCGATGATGAGGGCTCGTTCTTTTTCGGCGAAGCGCGGGCCGACGCGCAGGGCAACTGCCGGCTGCCCTATCCGCCGCAGCAAACGGTCGCCTTCAACCTGCTGGTGCGCGCGCCCGAGCGCATCCCGAGGGTCCTCTCCGAAACAAACGCCAGCCGCGCCGGACTCAGCCGCGAATTCGCAGTATCGCTTCAACGCGGTGTTGCCATCGGTGGCGTCGTGAAGGGGCCGGGTGACCAACCCATTGCCGGCGCAGAAGTCGTCGTTTACAAAATCACCAAGACCGGCCCGCGAGAATTCACCCGCATCGATCACGAAACGGCGACGACCGACGCGGGCGGAAAGTGGACGAGCAGCAGCCTGCCTGCCGGCTTCGAGGGGTTCCGCTTCGAGGTCTCACACGCGGATTATCGGCCCGCGACCTACGCGATGCCTGGCGCGTTGGATGCTTCCGCCGAGACGACCCTCTCGTCCTCCGGGCCGGTCCGGATCGAACGGATGGAAAATGGCGTGACGTTCATGATCCAGGAGGACGGGTCCGGCCGCGTCCGCAGGACCCCCATGCCTCGTACCCCCGCCCGGCCGGTTCGCGTGGCGGAGGTCACGAGTAATGCGCTGCTGGCGACCGCGGCGGAGATGAAATTGACACCGGCGATTCTGGTGAGCGGCATCGTGCTCGACAGCGAGGGCCGGCCCGCGCCGGACACTGAGCTCATCTTCCAACGGAACAGCCCAACCTATGAAAGAAAACAACTGAGAACCGACTCCCAGGGTCGCTTTCGCGTCATGGCCGCCGAGTCGGGCGACGGCGCGCTCATCGTGTTGCGCAACGGGCATTCGCCCCAATACCAGGGATTGTCCATCGAGCCGAACGCACCGCAGATCGAGATCAAGCTCCGGCCGGCGCGCGTGTTGCGCGGGCGCGTCCTCGACCGCCAGCAGCGGCCCGTGCCGGGCGCCAGGGTGCGACTCGACGAGTGGCAGGGGACGGCGGACCTGCTCCGCTTTCAAGCTGTCACGGACGACGAGGGGCGTTTCACGTGGACCGGCGCGCCCGCCGACCCGGTGACGTTTTACATTTCGGCAACCAATCATTACTCGATGCGGCAATCGATTGCCGTCAACCGCGATGAGTTGACGCTCTACCTGAACCGCCAGCCCGGAGTCTCCGGGAAAGTGTACGACGCGGAAACCAAAAAGCCGATTGACCTGTTCAACGTCATCAAGGGGCGGAAGTATTCGCCCAACGAGCCGCGGATACACTGGGAGCGCTATGACACGGGCCGCGGGCGCAACGGCGAGTATGCCGTGCGCCTCGAGGAGCACTTTTTTCAGCCGGAGGCGCGAATCATGATCGAAGCCCCCGGTTATGTCCCGCAAGTCTCGCGCGGCTTCCAGCGCGCCGATGCCTACACGAACGATTTCGCGTTGATCAAGGGCAAGGGCATCAGCGGAGTCGTGCAGACGGCGGACGGCGCCCCGGCGGCCAACGCGACGGTCCTGCTCGTGGACAACGACGAGAGCGGCTACATGGACATGCCCGGCCAATTCCGCAGCACCAGTTCGGGAGGCGATTTCGTCCGCGCGGACGCAAAGGGTCGTTTCGAGTTCTCGCCGAAGCTGGAGGCCGAGTGGATCCTGGTCGCCCATGAGCAGGGTTTTACCGAAGTGCGAGCGGAGAAGCTGCCCACCGACGGCCGAATCGTCCTCAAGCCGTGGGCCCGCGTGAAAGGCGTGATGCGCGTGGGCGATACGCCGGAGCCGGACCAGACGGTTCGCCTGCAGAATCGCTACGACCGGTTCTACGAGCCGGGGAATCGGTCGTCCGCTCTGTCGCTCTACTTGAAAGCCGAGCCGGATGAGGCGGGCAATTTCGTGTTTGAAAAGGTGCCGCCGGGCCTGCGCCAAATCTACGTCGAATATCGGTTCAAAGAACGGCAATACGGCGAAACGCCGCTCAGTCACGGAACTCCTCTGGCAGTCGAGCCGGCCGCGACGGTGGACGTCCTGCTCGGTGGCACCGGCCGGAAAGTCGTCGCGCGCGTGAAAGTGATTGGTGGCACTGCCTCCGACGTGGATTGGCGGCGCGACGTGCACAAGCTCACGTTGATCCTGCCCCCGGAGCCGTCCCTGTCGCAGCCGGACATGAGCAAGGCCATGACGCCCGAGGCACAACAGCGGGCCTGGCAGGAATTCAACCAGCGCCAGCGCGAGTTCTCGCGAAGCGCCGCCGGCCGGGCGCGCGAACTTGCCGAACGAACCTACGTGCTGGTGTTCGACACCAACGGCGGTTTTCGGGTCGACAACGTGCCGCCGGGCAAATACATGCTCTCCATCGTGGCCAACGATCCCGACGAGGAATACTACCGGCAGCGCCCGATCGGCAACCTGAACAAGCAGATTGAAGTGCCCGACGTGGCCGGCGCCAGGGTGAACGAGCCGTTTGACCTGGGCGCCGTGGAAATGGCCATTCGCGGCACGTTGAAAATCGGCAAACCCGCCCCGCCGCTGGAAACAAAGACCGTCGATGGCAAACCGATCACGCTGGCCGATTTTCGCGGCAAGCTTGTGCTGCTCTATTTTTATGTGAGCCAGATGAGCGCGGGCAGCTTCGATTTCAAGGTGCTCAAGGAATTGCACGACACCTACGGCAAGGAGGAGAAACTGGTCGTGCTCGGCTTAAGCCTGGACACCACTCCACAGGCCGCGGCGCAATTCGCCAAGGCCAACGGCCTGGAATGGACGCAGGCCCATCTCGGCGAGTGGGGCCAGACGCAAGTGCCGGCCACCTTCGGGGTCGAGGGGATCCCAACCGCCATACTCATAGACAGCGAAGGTCGGCTCGCCGCCCGCAACTTGCGCGGCAGTTCCATGCGCACGGCCGTGCGCAACGCGCTGTCGGCCAAGGCCGGCGCTGCCGAGGCCCTTTAGCACGGGCGGCCGACTGCTGCGGTCAAGGGTGGATTTGAGCGAAGTGGCTCGCGCTCAGGGCAGATCCAGCCAGCGTTTGAGAGCGCCCTCCACCTGCTGGACAAGCGCGGAATCCAGGATTCCAAGGCGTCTTTGCAACTTCACTTCGGGAATGCTCCCGATGCCTTGTGCGTCGAAAGCGCCTGGCTCGAACCCGGTGGCGCGGCGCGGAACTTCAAAGCGGGTCTGGCGCAGGTGCGTGGTCCGGGGAATGTAGGTCACCACCGCGCGTTCGTGATCGAGGAATTCAATGCTGAGGATGAGGCAGGGCCGGGTCTTCTGGACCAGTCCGAGGTCGATGAGCCAGACCTCGCCGCGCCGCGCCCGGGCCATTACCTGGCTTCCTCCTCCTTGTCGTACATCGTGAAGATTCCGGCCGAGGCGTTGAGCATCTGCTGGTATTCCTCCAGCCAGGCGGCCAATTCGGCGACCTCGGCCGGAGACAACCGCTCGATGGCCGATTCGATTTCGGCGACGGAACTCATGAGAGGAAAATACCGCAAACTAACTAAGGCACAAACAGATTTCGCGCCCGGGCACGCGTCCAGACACTTTCAATGGCGGTTTCAAGTTGCTTGCCGGTTTTGGAGGTCTCTGCCGATCCATGTCCGCCTGCCGCTTCGATCCCGGCCGTAAGCTCTTCCTCCGTCGGGGGATGGACCGCCCGCTGCCCAAAATTCGTCGAAATACTTGTTGCAACGTCAAATGCCTCTGCTAATAATCCGCGCTCCGTTTCCCGGAACCTGGGAGGCGGGGGTCAAACACTGAAGCAATGCCGACCATCAACCAACTCGTGCGCAAAGGCCGCAACAAGATTCGATACAAATCGAAATCGCCCGCCTTGCAGAATTCGCCGTTTCGCCGCGGCGTCTGCCTGCAGGTCATGACCCGCACGCCCAAAAAACCCAATTCGGCCATGCGCAAGGTGGCCAAGGTCCGCCTGACCAACGGCCACGAAGTCATCGCTTACATCCCGGACGAAGGCCACAACCTCCAGGAGCACTCCATCGTGCTCGTGCGCGGCGGCCGCGTGAAGGATCTCCCCGGCGTGCGCTACCACATCGTACGCGGCTCGCTGGATGCCGCCGGGGTCGAAAAGCGCCGCGTCAGCCGTTCGAAGTATGGCGTGAAGCGGCCCAAGGAAAAGGCCGTTCCCAAGTAACCACACTCACGGGCTCCGTCCCGAAGCAGCTCAATTACTTTAACGTCGCTTCTCATCCCGGATTTGTAATAACCAACTTTGCCACAAGCAACCGACCATGTCCCGACGCCGTCAAGCAACCAAGAGACCGCTGGCTGAAGATCCGAAGTTTCAAAGCCAGTTGGTCACCCGCCTGGTCAACACCGTCATGCGCGGCGGCAAAAAGAACACCGCCCAAAGGATTGTTTATGGCGCCTTTGATCAGTTGGCCACAACCAATGCGGCGGTCAACCCGCTGGAAGTCCTGCAGCGGGCCGTGGACAACGCGAAGCCGCGCCTGGAAGTCAAGCCGCGCCGAGTCGGCGGAGCAACCTACCAAGTGCCCGTTGAGGTCAGCGGCGATCGTCAGGCATCCTTGGCCTTGCGGTGGTTGGTGGATTTGGCCGATGCCCGCAAGGGTGTTCCCATGATGAAGGCGCTCGCTTCGGAGATCCTGGACGCCTATCAGGGCCAGGGCAATGCCATTCGCAAGCGTGACGAAGTGCATAAGATGGCCCAAGCCAACAAGGCCTTCGCCCATTTCCGCTGGTAAACACTAAACTTTCACGCCCCGAGGCCGCTGCACATCGGGGCGTTTTTGTTGCAACATCAGTCGCAGGTCGCATGCAAGAGAAGCCAGTCAATTCGCCGAACCGCCAGTATACGCTGGACCGGACTCGTAACATTGGCATTGCCGCGCACATCGATGCCGGCAAGACCACCACCACCGAGCGAATCCTCTTTTACACCGGCCTGATTCATAAGATTGGCGACGTGGACGATGGCAACACGGTCACGGACTGGATGGAGCAGGAGAAGGAACGCGGCATTACCATCACTTCTGCCGCCGTTACCTGCTTCTGGACCCAGAAACAGACCAAACCGGGAGAAGACCAACTCCTCAAGTCCTTCCTCAACGTCGGCCATCGCATCAACATCATCGACACTCCCGGACACGTGGATTTCACGGCGGAAGTCGAGCGCTCCATGCGCGTGTTGGACGGCGCTGTGGCCGTGTTCTGCGGGGTGGCCGGCGTGCAACCGCAATCGGAGACCGTCTGGCGCCAGGCCACCAAATACAAGGTGCCCCGCATTGCGTTCGTCAACAAAATGGACCGCACGGGCGCCAACTTCGAGAACGCCCTCAACGATATGCGCAATAAGCTCAAAGCTTATGCCTATCCCATTTTCCTGCCGATTGGCGCGGAAGATAAATTCGAAGGCGTCATCGACGTGGTCAACCAAAAGGCCATCGTCTGGGGTGCCGGAGATATCGGCAGCGAAGGCTTGAACTACGAGGTCACCGACATCCCCGAGGCGCTTCAAGCCCGGGCCAAGGACGCCCTCAAGGAACTCATCGAAGCCGTGTCCAATAAGGACGATCATGTGGCCGAACTCGTCCTCGAAGAAAAACCGGTCGATTCGGTTACGCTCAAGGCCGCCATCCGGCGCCTGACCTGTAAGATCGAATTGGTCCCCGTCCTTTGCGGTTCTGCCTTCAAGAAAAAAGGCGTCCAACTGCTGATCGACGCCGTCGTCGATTACCTGCCCAGTCCACTGGACGTCCCTTCCGCAGAGGGCACTGAACCGGGCACCGACAATGTGGTGCGGGTCGAGACGAGCGACGCCAATAAGTTCTGTTCCCTGGCGTTCAAGCTTTGGACCGATCCGTATGCGGGTAAACTGGTGTTCTTCCGGGTCTATTCCGGCCAGCTCAAGAAGGGCGATACCATCTACAATCCGCGCACGCGCAAACGCGAACGCGTTAGCCGCTTGATGGTGATTCAAGGCAGCGAACGCAAGGACATCGAACAGGCTTACGCGGGGGACATCGCCGCCCTGGTCGGCCTGCGCAACATCACGACGGGCGACACCCTGTGCGACGAAAACTTCGATGTCACCCTGGAACCGCCGACCTTCCCGGAGCCCGTCATCAGCATGGCGGTCGAGCCGAAGACCAAGGCGGACCGCGATAAGATGTCCGAAGGCTTGCAGCGCCTGGCCGAAGAAGACCCCACGTTCCGTTGTTTTACCAACGAGGAAACCGGCCAGTTGATCATCGCCGGCATGGGCGAACTGCACCTGGAAATCATCGTCGACCGCCTGAAACGCGAGTTTAAGGTCGAGGCCAATGTGGGGGCCCCTCAGATTGCCTACCGCGAGACCATTACTAAGGCGGCCGAAGGCGAAGGGAAGTTCATCCGGCAATCCGGCGGCCGCGGTCAATACGGGCACGCCTGCGTCGAGATCGAGCCGAATGAAAAAGGCAAGGGCATCGAAATACTCAATAAGATCGTGGGTGGCGCCATTCCCAAGGAATACATTCCAGCCGTCATCGACGGCGTCGAGGAAGCCATTCGCGGCGGCGTCCACGCCGGCTATCAGATGATCGATTTGAAGGTGCGCATCGTGGACGGCACGTTCCACGAGGTGGACTCCAACGAACTGGCTTTCAAGATGGCGGGCATTTTCGCGCTCAAAGACGCCGTGCGCAAAGCCGGCCCGATTATCCTCGAGCCGATCATGAAGGTCGAAGTCACCACGCCTGATGAATATCAAGGCGATCTGCTCGGCGATATCAACCGGCGCCGTGGCACCATCGTGGGTATCGACGCCAAAGCCGGCCAGACCATCCTCAATGGGCATGTGCCCCTGGCCGAAATGTTCGGTTACGCCACGGCCATCCGCTCGTTGTCGAAGGGACGCGCGTCCTACTCGATGGAACCGTTCCGTTTCGAGCAGGTGCCTTCGCAGGTCGAAAAAGCCATCTTAGATACGTCGGCCAAACGGCCGGCGGCCCGGACTTAGCTCCTACTTTTCACCTAGAACCAAACCCATAACCATAACCATTCAATTGCTCTTTTTATGGCTGGACAACAACGCATCCGCATTCGCCTGAAGGCGTACGATCACCGGGTCATCGACGCTTCGGCCCACGATATCGTCGAAACGGTCAAGCGCACCGGCGCGCGTGTCGCCGGGCCCATCCCCCTCCCCACCCGCGTCGAACGCTTCACCGTGCAACGCTCCCCGCACGTCGATAAGAAATCGCAGGAAACCTTCGAGCAACGCACTCACAAACGGCTCCTCGATATCCTGGACCCGACCGCCAAAACCGTCGACGAACTCAAGAAGCTCAATCTCCCCGCGGGCGTCGACATCACCATCAAGATCTAGCCGCTTATGCCTCTCGGATTGCTGGGAAAAAAACTGGGCCATACTCGCGTTTACGACGCCAATGGCAATGCCACGCCCGTCACCGTTGTGCTGGCCGGTCCCAACCGCGTCATCCAATGCAAGACCCTCGAAATCGACGGCTATTCCGCCGTGCAATTGGGCCTGGAAGATCAGAAGGAACAACGCGTCACCAAACCGTTGCTCGGCCACTTTAAGAAACACAAAACCACTCCCGTCCGGCGCGTGAAGGAATTCCGTGATTTCCCCGCGGAACTCAAACTCAAGCCCGACGACAAGGACGCGGTGAAGCTGAAAGCCGGCGATGTCGTGGGCGTGACGGTGTTTGAGGTCGGCGACTTTGTCGACGCCATCGGCGTGACCAAAGGCCGCGGCTTCGAAGGGGTCGTCGGTCGATGGGCGTTCCGGGGCGGTGACAGCACCCACGGTGCAAAAGGCTGGCATCGTCGCTCCGGTGCCATTGGGTGCCGTTTGTTCCCAGGAACGGTCAATCGCGGGATGAAGATGCCTGGCCATATGGGCCAGGCCCGGCGGACCGTCCAGAACCTGGAAGTGATTCAGGTGCGCGAGACCGAAAACCTCCTTCTTATCAAAGGTTCGATACCTGGAGCCGAAGGAGATTACGTCATTATCCGCGAGGCCAAGAAGCTGCCACGCACGGTCGTGGCCAAGAAGCGCGCCGAAGCGGCGGCCAGGGCCAAAGCCGCTCCCGCCAAGAAGGGCGCCAAGCCGGCTGAATCCAAACCCGCCCCGCAGCCAAGAAATAAACGACCATGAAACTCACTATCAAAGATCTTACGGGCAAACCGCAGGGTGAAGTGGAAGTGACCCTGCCTTTGGTCGAAGGCGGCCGTGGCACACAAGCCGTCCATGATACCATCGTGGCTTACCGGGCCAATCAACGCATGGGAACGGCCTGCACCAAAACCATGCGCGAAGTGGCCGGCAGCGGGAAAAAACCGTGGCGCCAGAAAGGCACCGGACGCGCGCGAGCTGGTTCATTCCGTTCGCCGCTGTGGGCCGGCGGTGGTGTGGTCTTCGGCCCCAAACCCCGGGATTTCGGCAAGAAGGTCAACGCCAAAACCAAACAGCTGGCCTTGCGCAAGGCGTTAACCGAACGCTTGCAGGCCGGTGATGTGCACCTGGTGTCCGAACTCAAACTCGACTCCCCCAAGACCAAAAGCTTCCTCTCGCTGCTTGCGACACTGGGCGTGGACGGCACCGCGATCATCGTCGACGCGGCCATCGACAAGAACCTCCACCTGGCGGCCCGCAATGTGGCGCGCGTTGAGGTCACCACGGCCGACGGACT
>Ga0184635_10000390_pt1 | contig 10906 bp, 9 predicted proteins | sample PLM3_30_b2_FD_133147 | JGI IMG/M metagenome (GOLD analysis project Ga0184635, IMG submission 133147) | Groundwater sediment microbial communities from an aquifer in East River, Colorado, USA - PLM3_30_b2 | ecosystem: Environmental > Terrestrial > Soil > Riparian zone | place: USA: East River...
ACGCCAGAGGGCGGGTACGGCGGCGGCAGTGACGTCCTCGCCGACCTCCGCGTCGACGATCATCCGGAGCCTGTCCAGGAGCTTGCCCGGCTGGTCGACCTTCATGATCTCTACTTCGGGGTGCCCGACCCGGAGGCGCTTCTTGATCTCAGCGGGGAGCTCGAAACCGAGGTACGGGCTCGGCTGGCGATGCGCGGCTTTACCGATGGCGACCTGGAGGCGGCGCTTGCAACGTGGGCGGGCATCGAGAACTACGAGGAGCGGCTGGTGGCCGGCAAGATCGACCCTGTCGTTCTCGCCAAGCTTCGGGAAGCGCAGACGTCCTGAGCGCCTCGCCGCCCTCGCGTGTGCCTAGTGTCCTGTGTCCGAGGACACGGGACACTAGGAGATCACTGGCCTAGGCGGCTTGGTCACGTGGTTCAGGCTCGTCGGTGGATGCCGGCATTCGCTTGGGATGCTTTGCCGCGCTGATCAGCTCCTTGGCCTTGGTGGCGTACATGTCGACATACTCCTGGCCGGACAGCTGCATCAGCTCGTACATGATCTCGTCGGTGATCGACCGCAGTACGAACCGGTCGGCCTCCATGCCTTCGTAGCGCGAGAAGTCGAGCGCCGTGCCGAAGCGCACACCAGGTCTGATGATCTTGGGCAGGATACGTCCGGGTGGCTGCAGCTTCTCTGTGTCGATCATGGCGACCGGGATGACGGGTACCTTTGCGGCGAGGGCGAGCCTCGCGATCCCGGTCCGGCCCCGATAGAGCCGACCGTCGGGCGAGCGGGTGCCCTCGGGATAGAGCGCGAAGAGCTCGCCCCGCTCGAGGATCTTCAGGCCGGTGCGGAGGGCCGCATCGGCCGCCCTGCCACCAGATCGATCGATTGGCACCTGCCCAACGCCGCGGAAGAACCACGCGGTCAGGCGACCCTTGATGCCTGTACCGGTGAAGTACTCCGCCTTGGCGGCGAACGTCACCCGCCGAGGAACCACGAGAGGCATGAAGAACGAATCGGAGAACGAGAGATGGTTGCTGGCAATGATCGCTGGGCCGTGCTCAGGAATGTTGTCGAGGCCCTCCACCCACGGCCGCCAGACGACTCGCAGAATTGGGCCGATCAAGATCCGCTTGAGGAACCAGTAGAACACGTCACCTCCCGCGATGTGTGTGAGCCGCACCGATCTTGGCAGCCGAGCCGGGCGACTCCCGGGATCTGCCATGGTGAGACCCGCCGCGCGGCCTCTCTGGTCAGGAACATTAAGGACAGTTGACCAACGAGGCAACGTGAGTTTACAGATCACCGTACGCCGCCGGACCTTCGCACGACATGGTCGGCGTGCAAGCGATCAGCTCGCCTGGTGGATTGGTCAGCATGGCATCGGGGCCACCACCACCTGGTGTACGAGGTCGGCGGACAGGAGGCTCTGGCGGCGGCCGCCCCTTTCTGCGCGCTCCGCGGACAGGTGGGGGCGGCTTCCCTCGGTGCCGGGGACACATGAGGGGTTGCTTTACTCGATCCCAGGACACATGAAAGGCACCTTTACCCCGACCTATGGGGTGAAGGTGCCCTTCATGCGGTGACGAGGGTCGGGTAGACGTGGCACGATTCCGACGTGATCCTGCCCGGTGCCGAGCCTTACTCTCACGATGGCGGACCGATCGGAGCCCTGCTGATTCACGGCTTCACCGGCTGCCCGCAGTCCCTGCGGCCATGGGCCGAGCATCTCGCCGCCGCCGGCCTCACCGTCCGGCTGCCGCTGTTGCCCGGGCACGGGCGCACCTGGCAGGAGCTGAACGCGACCCGCTGGCCACAGTGGTACGCGGAGGTCGACGCGGCACACACGGAGCTGACGTCGCGCTGCGAACAGATCGTCGTCATGGGTCTGTCCTTCGGGGCCGCGCTCGCGCTGCATCTGGCGATCGAGCGTCCCGACGATGTGCGCGGCCTGGTCCTCGTCAACACCTTCGTCCTCACGACCGACCGCCGCCAGGTCGCGCTGCCCGCATTGCGCTGGATGACCGGAAGCGTGCCTGGGGTCATCAGCGACATCAAGAAACCGGGCGTCACCGAACTCGGCTACGACAGGCTGCCCTTGCAAGCGCTCTACTCGGCGACGAGGTTCCAGCGGCAGCTACGGGAGGCGCTGCCCCGACTGACCCAACCACTTCTCCTCTATCGCAGTGCCGAGGATCACGTCGTGCCTGCGGCAAGTACGGCGTACGTTCTAAGGCATGCCGGTTCGCCGGATATCGAGGAGATCATGCTGCCCAACAGCTACCACGTCGCGACCCTGGACAACGACGCCGAGGAGATCTTCGCCGGATCTCTCGCATTCGTCCGTCGTCTCGCCACCCGCCGGAACTCCACGGGAGCGTCCAACGGACCCGTGACACCCCCTGAGTCCCGGCTCGACACAACGCACGCGGATGGCTGAGGCCGGGGCGATGCGCCCACGCGACAACGGGCTGACGGCTGCCTCCTATGCGCCGTTGGCCGACATCGACCCCCGCTTGACCGCGAGCCTTCTGGACGCGCTGCGGGAGGCGGGCGTCGCGGCCTACGTCGTTTCCGCGAGCAGCCGGGCGAGCCTCGGCTGGCATGTCGACGCACCGTACCGCCCGGTCGACCGGCTTTACGTCGACGCGGGCGCCTCAGGCCGGGCGCAGGCCGTCCTCCAGGCCGCACTTCCGCCAGCAGACCCTCGGGCCAGACCAACCGGCCCGGTATCTGACTGGTTCGCCCGCGGCGACGTCGGACCCGTACCGCACCCACAGAGCGGGAGCGACGAGATACCCGACAAGACAGAGCCGACCCAGGGGGCAGCCCCGCCGGATGGTGAAGCCGGCTCTGGGCCACCCGACCTCGACTCGGCCTGGCAGCAGATCATCGCCGGCTTCGACGCAACACCGGCCGATTCAGTGCCGCGCTGGCCCGCCGACGAGGAGGTTCGTGACGAGTCGGCGCGCGAGGGACGGGTCATCCGCAGAGTCGAGGCGGCCGAGCCGGCGGAACTGGCTGAGTCGCCCACCGCAACCGGCCAGGAGCCAGATGACGAGCACTTCGTTCCCCCCACGCCGCCACCGCTGCCGTCAGTGGAGCGGGTAACCAAGTTCGCATGGGCGGGAGCGCTCGGCGGGCCGGCCGTTCTGCTGGCCGCGTCTTTCGGTATCGAGCTGCCTAGTTGGGCGCCAGGCCTGGCGGTCATCGCCTTCATCGGCGGCTTCGTCACGCTGGTGATGCGGTTGAAGGACCGGCCCGACTCCGACCCGGACGACGGCGCCGTAGTCTGAGCCTCCGTCAGACAGTCTGCACGGCCAGCGGCAGCGCCTACGCATGCCGCGGTGGTCATGCGAGGAGGGCAGGCGGGTGCAACTTAGCGAGACCGTCGAGATCCGGGGTCATCTGTTGGACTCGGGGACTCTCACCAAGATCCTCGACGACATCAGAGACTACGGCGGCGACTATGTGATCGAGCGGTTCGACGTCGGCAAGGACCACGACGACGAGTCCTATGCCCAGATCGTGGTGACCGCAGCCGATGACAACCTCTCCAGGCTCGTCAACCGGCTTCAGGGCCATGGTGTCAATCCGGTGGATCCCGGCGAGGTCGAGATCCGCCCAACCGACGCCGACGGTGTCTTCCCGGACGACTTCTACTCGACCACCAACCTCGAGACCTTCGTCCGGCTGGGCGGCGAGTGGATCCGGGTGGAAAACCCGGAGATGGATTGCGGACTGCTGGTCGTCGACAACCGAGTGCGTACGATCCCGGTGAGCGAGGTCAAAGCCGGCGACCGGATCGTCTGCGGGACCAGCGGGGTCCGGGTCGTGCCGGTCATTCCACAGGTTGACCGCAGCGGCGGCGCATTCGAATTCATGAATTCCGAGGTCTCATCGGAGAAGCCGCAGGCCCTGCTTGTCCGGCAGATTGCCGACCAGATGCGGGAGGTTAAGGCAGGCGGCGGCAAGATCCTCTGGGTAGGCGGACCTGCCGTCGTACACACCGGGGCCGCACCGGCGATGGTGGCGCTGGTCGAGGCCGGGTTCGTGGATGTGCTCTTCGCGGGGAACGCGCTGGCAACCCACGACATCGAGGCGGCACTGTTCGGCACTTCGCTCGGGGTCGATCTATCACGCGGTCGCGGCGTCGAGCACGGCCACGAACACCACATCCGCGCGATCAACAAGATCCGTCGAGCCGGCTCGATCGCCGCGGCCGTCGAGAATGGGCTGCTGACCGGCGGTGTGATGCATGCGATGGTCGAGGCCGGCAAGCCGTTCGTGCTGGTGGGTTCGGTCCGTGATGACGGTCCACTGCCCGACGTCTATACCGACGTCATCGAGGGGCAGCGAGCCATGCGCGCGGAGTTGTCGGGCGTCGGCTTCGCGATCATGGTCGCGACGATGCTGCACTCGGTGGCGACCGGCAACATCCTGCCGGCGTCGATCCCGCTGGTCTGCGTAGACATCAACCAGGCGACCGTCACCAAGCTCGCCGATCGGGGCTCGGCGCAGGCGCGTGGCATCGTGACGGACATCGGTCTTTTCCTCGAGCAGCTCACCCTCGAACTCGTCCCTGACTACCGTCACCCCTGACCGTGAGGACCTGACCTACTCGGGTGTTGACCCACTCCGTGGAATGCAGCCCGCTGCGGATGGCCTGGCGCTGCGCCCTCGAACGCCTAACCCCCGGGCCGAGGACAGGTACATCAAGGTCGGGTTAGGCGAAGCCGGAGGGAGGGGGGTCGTCGGGGCGGGACTGCTCAGCCAGGAAGCGCTCGAACTCGGCGCCGAGCTCCTCGGCGGTCGGCAGCGGACCGGGCGTCGTGAGCAAGTTCGTGCTCTCCCGCCCGCGGAGGTAGGCGTCGTACTGCTGCTCGAGCGCCGTCACCAACGCGACAGCGTCGGTGTCCCCCTTGATCCGCTCGTCGATGTCGCCGCGCAGCTGCTCGGCCGCCGCATGCAAGCCTTCGGTGGGGAGCAGAAGTCCTGTCGCCTTGCTCACCGAGTTCAGTACGAGCTCGGCGGCGGCAGGATAGTCGGTCTGCGAAAGGTAATGCGGCACATGGACAGCGAAGCCGATCGCGTCCCGCCCGTTGCGGCCCAGCTCGTACTCGAGCAGGTGGCCTGCGCTGCCCGGAACGAGCACCCGTTGCAGCCAGGGCTCATACCCAGTGATCAGCTCACGGCGGGTGGCATGGGCGGTGATGCCGGTCGGCCGAGTATGCGGAACCGCCATCGGGATCGCGTTCAGACCGACCGTCAGCCGAACCCCGAGCCGATCGATGATCTCTTGTACGGCGGCCGTGAAGCGGCGCCAGAGCAAGTCCGGTTCCGGCCCGGTGAGCAGGAGGAACGGCACGCCGGCGCGGTCATGCAACAGATGAATGGCGAGGGCCGGATCCTCGTAGCTCTCCCAGTGATCTTCCATGAAGGTCATGATCGGTCGCCGGGACCGGTAGTCGAGCAGCCGGTCGACGTCGAAGGTCGCGACCGGGCGGGGGTCGAGCGTGGTGGTCATGTGCTCCGCGGCCAGTCGGGTCGAACCGCCGGCGTCGACGAACCCGGTCATCGCTTGGATCAGAACCGGCCGACCGAGATCAGGCAGGTCGCTAGCGAGCTCGTAGAGCTCATCGGGATCGGGCACCAGTGACGACCTCCAACGCGTACCGCGCAAAAATAGTTCAACACCAGTGTGAACGCGCGAGCTCCGGCCGCTAGTCCCGGGCCCCGGACGAGACGACTCCTCAGGCCGGCTGCTGGGCAGGCACGCGAACGGTGGCGAGCACCGGACGGTGATCACTGGCGACATCAAGACCAGGAAGATGCTCTGGTACGCCGCAGCGGACGACCTCGATCTGGTCGGAGACGAAGATGCCGTCGATCCGCTTGTAGGGATGCTTGGCGTTGCTCGTGAATTCGCCGCCCCAAGGAGCCGCGAGATAAGCGTCGCGGAACCTGGTGGCTAGGGCCCGCCATGACTCGCCGGTCGGGCGCTCGTTGATGTCGCCGGCCACGATGACGTGTGGGGTGCCGACGCCGGGGAGCGAGACCACTCGGTCCAGGTGTCCGAGCACCTCATCGACCTGCTCCCTGCGCTCTGTGGTGAGGAGGGAGAGGTGGATGCTGGCAAGGCAGAGACGGGCGGTGGTCGGGAGAGGTGTCTGGCCAGGGCCCGGAAGGTCGATGATGGCGACTGCCAGACCGCGCTGCTGCAAGCCGGGCCGCTTGGTCAGCTTGCGGTTCTCCGCATAAACCACCTTCGTTCGCAGGCTACCGAGGAGCAGCATCGCGCCGGCGGCCCGCCCGCCGGTGAGGACGACAAGGCCGCTCTCGTGAGCCAGCCAGGCGCATTTGGTCCGCCAGCGGAAGAACCGTGGAGCCTCCTGGATACATACGACGTCGGGGTCGCACTCGCGTATCACCTGGAACAGCGCCTGTGTGTCGTCGCGCATCGAGCGGATGTTGTATGAGAGCACGCGCAGCTCCACCGTGCCGGCGGCGGGCTCGCCGGCGCTCGCCGCTGCACCGCCGGTAGCTCGGACCGCCGCACCTGCCGGCGGGATGACCTCATCGGTCATCCCGCCGGCAAATTCGGGTGTCGTACTCAAAGATCCTCCGCGATTGCCGACCGCTCGAGCTCATGCTCGAGCTGCTCGATCTCCGCGCCACCGGCCATCTGCTGGGTGAGCTCGTCGCGGGAGATATCCGCCTTGGCAAAGTCGCCGACGCCGCGCCCGCGCTTGAGGATGATGAAGTGATCGCCCACCGGATAGGCGTGATGCGGGTTGTGGGTGATGAAGATCACGCCAAGCCCACGGTCGCGGGCTGCGGCGATCCGGCCGAGCACGACCCCCGCCTGTTTAACGCCCAGCGCGGAGGTCGGCTCGTCGAGAATCAGCACTCGGGCACCGTGGTAGGCGGCTCTGGCGATGGCAACACATTGCCGCTCGCCACCGGAGAGCGTGCCGACAGGCTGATCGACGTCACGGATGTCGATGCCCATGGCGGCCATCTCCCGGCGGGCAACCTGGCGCGCGGTCGACACGTCGAAACGACGCAGCGGACCTGCGCCCTTGGTTGGCTCGGAGCCGAGGAAGAAGTTCCGCCACACGGACATCAGCGGGATCATCGCGAGGTCTTGGTAGACCGTGGCGATGCCGCGATCGAGTGCCTCCCGCGGCGAGGAGAACCGCACCGGCACGCCATCGATGGAATATACGCCCTCGTCCGGTGGATGGACGCCCGACAAGATCTTGATCAGGGTGGACTTGCCGGCGCCGTTGTCGCCGAGAATGCAGGTCACGCTGCCTGCCCTGACCACCGCGGACACTTCGGAGAGCGCGATGACCGAACCGAAGTATTTGGACACTCGGTCGACCTCGAGCAGCGGCGGGGCCTCGACCGGAGGAACGGTCCTTTCTGTGAGCGACGGTGTGGTCATCGTCGTGTCCTCTCCGCATAGCGCCGGACAAACGCGTTGGTCAGGGCCGCAAACAACAGCATGACGCCGAGGAAGAACCTGAACCAGTCGGCGTCCCAGCCGGCGAAGATGATCCCCCGATCGGCCATCCCGAAGATGATCGCGCCGACGGACGCCCCGATCGCCGAGCCATAGCCACCGGTCAGCAGGCAGCCGCCGATGACCGCGGCGATGATGAAGATGAACTCCTGACCGATACCCGTGTTGGCTTGCACTGAGGTGAGCCGGACCGCGTTGATCGTGCCCACCAGCCACGCCGCGCCGGCGGTCGTCATGAAGAGGGCGACCTTGGTTCGGGCGGCGGGCACGCCGACCGACCTCGCGGCCGGGGCGTTCCCGCCCACCGCGAAGATCCAGTTCCCGGGCCTGGTCCGCATGAGTATCCACGTGGCGAGCGCGGTGATGGCGATCCACCACAGGATCGCGACGCGGAAGTCGGCGCCGAAGACGTGGAAGGTGCGGGCGAAGACCGCGTGAGCAGAGTCGTAGCCGTCTGCTCGACCGAGCCCGCTCACCTGCACGGTGTCGGTCAGCGCCTTGGTGACCCCAAGGTTGAGCCCTTGCAGCATAAGGAAAGTGCCGAGCGTCACGATGAAGCTGGGCAGACCGGTCCTGATGACGACCACGCCGTTGAACACTCCGACGACCAGCGCGATGGCAAGCGCGGCCGCCATCGCGAGCCAGACGTTCCAGCCGTACTTCGTGGCAAGGATGGCGATGGTCAAGCCGGCGGTGCCGGTCATGACACCCGCCGAAATGTCGAACTCGCCACCGATCATGAGCAGTCCGACGGCGACGGCCATGATGCCGTAGGTAGACGCGATGTCGAGCCAGTTCGAGATCCCCGCGGCCGAGCTGAACACCGACGACTGGGCGGAGAAGAACACGAAGACGACGATCGCTCCGATCACCGAGGCGAGCTCAGGGCGAACCAGGAGTCGCCGTAGCAGGCCGACGTGGGCAACCCGCTCGTCGACCGGTGGTGCAGCAGTAGCCATTGACGTCCCTCCCGCAGGAGATCAAGCACGAGGCGACCGTCCTGCCGATCAAGGAGCTCTGCCGTTCAAGCCCTGAGGCGACGACAGCTCCTTGATCGGCGCGGACGGTTCCGGCAGCGGGTGCGGGCACCCGAGGCCGTTAGGCGGTTAAGCGGTTAGCGTCCCGCTAGCGGGTCCCTTGCTGGGCGAGCTCCGCGACCTTGTCGGCGTTGTCCTTGGTGACAAAACCGGGACCGGTGAGCACCGGCTGGCCGCCGCCCACGGTGTTGAGGTTGTTCTTGTACAGGTAGAGGAAGACGATCGGCAGGTAGCCCTGCAGGTACTGCTGCTGGTCAACCGCGAAGAGGATCTCGTCGTTCTTGATCGCGTCCACTACGTCCCCGGAGAGGTCGAAGGTGGCGAGCTTCGCCTTCGAGCTCGAGTCCTTGATCGCATCACGGGCAGAGATGGCCACACCTGGGTTCAGCGTCAGGACGCCGTCGATCGACGTGTCCGACTGCAGCTTGGCCGAGATCTTCGACGATGCGTCGGCCAGGTTCGTACCGTCCACCTGCAGGTTCTCGACACTGCCGCCGAGAGTGGCCTTGGCGCCGTTGCACCGCTGCTCGAGACCGACATTGCCGGCCTCGTGCACGACGCACAGAAGCTTCGTGACGCCGGCTGCCTTCAGCTTCTCTCCGGCACCTTCACCGGCCACGTCCTCGGACTGGCCGACGTGCGTAAGCGCGCCGAACTCCTTGGACCGGTCCTGACCGGAGTTGATGGTGATGACGGGAATGCCCGCCTGCACCGCCTTCTCGATCGACTCCTTGAGCGCGTCGGGGTTGGCCATCGAGACGACGATGCCGTCGACTTTCTGAGCCACCGCTGCGTCGATGAGCTGTGACTGCTGGGCCGGATCGCCGTTTCCGTTGTAGTTCACAGTGATGCCGTACTGCTTGCCGGCCGCCTCCGCGCCGTTCTTGACGACATCCCAGAATGCGTCGCCGGCTCCCGCGTGGACGACCACCGCGATCGTCATGTTGGCGGCCTGGCCGGCGTTGGTCTGCTGAGCCTGGCCGCTATCGTCATCGCCCGAACAAGCGGCGAAGACGAGCGGAGCCGCCACGGCGAGGGCGAGCAACCGTGTCCTTGTTCTCATCTGGTGGTCCCTTCTGGCGTCCTTGCCTTGCCTCATAGGTAGGGGTGTTGCTGGCGTTTCGCGTCCTCATACGCCCGTCGAGCGGACCGGGTCGGCTCGAGCGCGGATACCTCCGCGACCGGCACGTCCCACCACGCCTGCGAGCTCGGCGCGGGTACGAGGGGGTCGGTGCGAATGTGGACGACCGTGGTCCGTCCGGACCCGACCGCCTTGTGGAGCGCAGATCTCAGCTCGTCGGCGTCGGAAGCCCGCAGGACATCAGCGCCGAGGCTCGCGGCATTCGCCGCAAGATCGATCATTAGTGGTTCGCCGTCGAGCTGGCCGGTGCGCGGGTTGCGCGCCCGGTACTGGGTGCCGAATCGGCCGTTGCCGACGGACTCTGACAGCGCGCCGATGGAGCCGAAACCGCCGTTCTCCACCAGCACGACGATGATCTTGACACCTTCCTGTACGGCGGTGGCAAGCTCCTGGGCCATCATCAGGTAGGAACCGTCGCCGACGAGGACGAACACCTCGCGGTCGGGCGCAGCGAGCTTCACCCCGAGGCCGCCGGCGATCTCGTAGCCCATGCACGAGTAGCCGTACTCCACGTGGTAGCCCTTCGGGTCCCTGGTGCGCCACAGCTTGTGCAGATCGCCGGGCATCGACCCCGCCGCGCACACGACGACGTCGCGCGGACCCGCGACGTCGTTCACCACACCGATCACCTGGCTCTGCGGCACGCCCTGCGCGCTGCGCTCCGTACGGACCGCATAGGCGCTGTCCACGGTCCGCTGCCATGCGCGCGCAAGCTCGTGGGCGCGATCTGCATACCGCCGATCGACGTGCCAGCCCGCGAGCGCTTCGGTGAGTGCCGTGAGCCCGGCGCGGGCGTCGGCAACCAGTGCGACCCCGGCGTTCTTGTACGCGTCGAAGGCGGTGACGTTCAGGTTGACGAACCGGACGCCGTCCGCGGCGAACAGCGACCGCGAGGCGGTGGTGAAGTCGGTCCAGCTGGTACCGATCCCGAGGACGACGTCAGCTTCGGCGGCAAGCGCGTTCGCGGCTGCTGTGCCCGTCGCCCCGATGGCACCGACCGACGCGGGATGGTCGTACCTGAGTGCTCCCTTGCCCGCCTGCGTCTCGGCGACCGGTATGCCCGTCGCCTCGACGAACTCCCGCAGCACGTCGGTCGCCCGTGAATAGATGAGCCCGCCGCCGGCGACGATCAGGGGCCGCCGGGCACCGCGGATCAGCTCGGCGGCACTGGCAAGCACATCTGGCTCGGGTGCTGGGCGGCGGATCCGCCAG
>Ga0184635_10000392_pt1 | contig 10883 bp, 3 predicted proteins | sample PLM3_30_b2_FD_133147 | JGI IMG/M metagenome (GOLD analysis project Ga0184635, IMG submission 133147) | Groundwater sediment microbial communities from an aquifer in East River, Colorado, USA - PLM3_30_b2 | ecosystem: Environmental > Terrestrial > Soil > Riparian zone | place: USA: East River...
CTGTTCCCGGTGGTGCGGGTCTGTTGGGTTCCACGTCGCTGCGGATGTCGCTGCTGGATGCGCTGGGCAACATGGCCGGCCCTGAGGCCCTGGCGCTGTCTGCACAAGTGCTTCAGAACACAACGGATCCGAGGGAGATTTCCCTCCTGGCGCGGAACCTGGAGCGGCAGGCCCCCGAGCAGTATCGCGATGCCGCCATCTCCGCCGCCCGCGCGGCGATGGCCGAGGCGGGCGCAGGGCGGCTCACGGGCAAGGACATTGGCCCGCTGTTCGAGGTGCTCAGCACCTACGGCGGTCCGAACGCGGTGCAGGATTTCCAACAGGCGGCGACAGGTCAGTGGAAGTATTATGCGACGATTGCGCTGGCCGGACTGCCGGAAGGCGCAGGCGTGCCGGCGTTGGTGCAGATGGTCGCCGATTCCGGCGGCGGGCGCGTGGCAGCGATGCAGGCGCTGGCCCAACTCATCCCCGATTACCCCGACGCGCGCGATGTGATTATCGAGCAAGCCAAGCAAGCCAGGATTCCCGACGCAACCTGGATCAACATTGCCGGAGCGCTGATTGGCGAGCGGTTCCAGATCGGCAACGCGTCCGGGGATAACAATCCCAACTTGCGCACGTGGCACCTGGCTTACGGCAACCAGAATTACTACGCGGCGTTGTCGCCGCTGACGCCGGAGCAGGTCCAGCAACGCCTGGCCCTCATCGACCAGTTCCTGAGCGTGAATGTGAACAATGCGTTCGCGACCGCGGCGTTGCAGGATGCGAAGGGCAAGTTGGTGGCGCGCCAGCCGGCGCCGGTGCAGTAGCCCCGGCCGGGGGCCCGGCAGATGGTTGCGATCGCAACGGCGCGGCAGGGCATCAGGGCATTGGTCGGAGCGCCGGGCGCGGTGCTTCCAGGTGTCACGGCCGCAATTCTCTTGAACCGCCGGTAGGCCGCCGGAAATTTGGACAGCAGACTTCGACCACGAATGCACCTGGCGCGGCTGGCGCCGCAATCACTGCCGAGCGCGGCTCAGTGAGCCGAAGCACTGCCCCGAGTCCCGGAAACGTTGAAGCTGACGAAGGACGAGCCGCGCTCCGAATTATTCTGTTGAATTCCAGTTGCGGAGGTATGACGGCGGGCCTAGGTTTGTTGGCAGTTCAGTCCAGCCGATGACAACCCGACGCGCATTCACACTCATCGAAACTTTGGTGGTGATTGCCGTAATCGCCCTGATCGCGGCGATGCTGCTGCCGGCGTTGAGCAAAGCGCGGCAATCCGGTCGTCGCACGGCCTGCGCCAGCAACCTGCGGCAACTCAGTGTTGCCCTGTCCATCTACTCAGGCGAGAATGAAGGAGACTACCCGCAAATCACGCAGACCAACCGCTGGCCTTCCCAGCTCTACAGAAGCTACGAAAACTTCGACGTCCTGCTCTGCCCGTCCGATCGGACGCCGCCGGCCCGGAATTTCGGGCTTAAGCCCGATGAAGCCCCGCGCAGTTATGTGATGAATTTGTTCCGCGATCATTTCGCCACCACCCTGTCGGCTGCGGACCTGCAACGATTCAACAGTGGCACTTACGGCGGAACGATCAATGAAAGCAGCATCGGGCTGCCCGCCGACACCGTGGTGTTCGGCGAGAAGAAGACCCGGTCGACTGATTTCTACGTCGATTTAGCCGGCGTTTTCGGTGGGACGACACTTTGGGCGCTCGAGCAGCGCCGGCACATGCGGACGTCTGCCACAAGCTCGGGCGGCTCGAATTACGCCTTCGTCGACGGCAGCGTGAAGTATCTGACCAGCGGCCACTCGCTCCATCCCGTCAACCTTTGGGGCGTGACCGGTTACCTCAGGACCAACGAAGGCGCGTTGCCCGAAGGGCCTTGAGCCCGCGCGTTAGGCGCAGGCGATCCAAAACTCGGCCAGTGTCGCCGACAGGTCTTCTCCTCAAATTCCTTGGATTCAACCCACATTTGGCGCTTCCGGCCATTCCGCGCGTGCACACCTGAAAGCCGGCTGGATGGAGCGTGAGCGCCAGGTTGCGAACCGTTGCGATGGCCGGGGTCAGTCGACCTGCAAGACGATGTAGAAGCGCTGCGGCTGGCTTAAGTTGTCGGTAATGCTCGCGATGGGATTGGCAGCGACGAAGTCGCGATCCAGTTGTGTCCAGGCCGGCGCCAGGAGGTCGTCCTTGTAGAGCACGCGGTAGGTGCGGCCGGGGATGGCGTCAAAGCTGAACGTGAATTGGCCGCCGGGTCCGGCGAAGGAATGAATGATTGGCGGCGGCGTCCCGACGACCGGCGCCAGGGGCGGCTGAACTCTAACCACGAAGGTGGTGGTGTCGCTGCGTGGCGGCATGCCGTTGTCGACCACGCTGAGCTGGACGAGGTAATCCCCTGGAGGCTGGTTGGCGGGGACAATCCAGCGGTAAAGCCCACCCTGGCTCAGGAGCGATACGGCTGGGGCAGAGTCGATACTGTAAGTCAGCAATTGCTGCGGCACTTCCGGGTCGATCGCCCGGATGTTGAACGTGTTCGTCGAGTTGGGAACTACGAACAAGGTGGGCAGCGTCGGGAAGACGGGGCGCGCGTTAAAGTTGGAGATCGAGTTGACGCCATTCGTCGTCGCCTTCCCCAAAGTGTAAATCGTTCCGGCGCCGTCAGTGAAGCGGCCCTGGCTCACGTCAGCGGTTTGCTGGCCGTAGCTGACGCTGTCGATGAGCGTCAGGCCATCGGGGGCAAAAAGAGCGATGGAGCCACCGGAAGCGGTGAGCTTGAAGTCAGCGTGCAGGTGTGGACGCGCCGCGGAGTTCTGCCCAGGCTGTTCATCGGCCCATACGAGCAGGAAGCCGCCGGGAGCGATGCGGTATTGGCCGTTGGTCGGGATCTGATAGAGGGTCGGGTTGTTCGTGTCGAGGGTCAGGTAGAAGCCGCTCAGGTCGACGGTGAACGTCTCTCCGTTGTAAAGCTCGAACCAGTCCTCGGTCTGCATGTCCGCCGGATCGCGGATGGCGCCCGAGGTGTTGCTGGCCATCCATTCGTTGATCATCACGGCCAAAGGCCGGCGCGTGTTGGCTGCACGCGGAGACGGATCGTGCTGGGTGAAGCGGAAGACCGATTGGCCATCCGGGAAACTGCCATAGCCCACGTTCGGATTGGGCAGCCGCCAGGTGAGATAATCCACGATTTGAGGCTGGCCGCTGACGATGCGCACCAGCGCCAGGCGTCCCTGGTAGTTGATCGGGAACCCGGTGTGGATATTCGTGCCTGCGGATTGGCCAGCTTCGCCATCGCCCCAAATCACTTTATGTTCGCCGGGCTGGATCATCGCGCCGGGCGGGAACTGCCACAACGTGAGATTGTTCGTGTAATTGTCCGCCAGGTAATACCCAGCGAGGCTCAACGGGCTCGCCCCGGAGTTGTAGAGTTCAATCCACGGCGCCGGCTCATTGGCGTTGTCCGTCGGCCCGACGAGACTCTCGACCTGAAGTTCGTTCAGCCAAAGCGGGTCGTAGGGGGTGAGGGTGGCGGCGACGGAATTCGGCGCCCCGGGTGTGGAGGGAGCGGCGGGATCGGCTGCCCAATTGCTCGGGCGTGAATTCTCTTGCGAGGCGTCGATGAGCTGCAGCGAAACGCCGTTCGTCGTCACGGGCCACGGGGCAGCCGCTTCGTAACGAACGCCGTCGATGACCGTGTCGGGCGCGCCGGGCTTCACCAGCACGAGGCGCTGGCCGGAAGTCAGATTCGCATTGAACTGCGCAAATTGGGGCACACCGGGAAACGCAACGCGAAAGGCGTTGTAATTTCGCGCCAGGACGAGCGTCTGCCCGTTGGTGACGATGGAGCCGGGCGGAAAGACAAGATTCGCGCCGTCCAGCCGCCATCCGGAGAGGTCGAAGTTGAACTGGGCGCGATTCATAATCTCGATGAACTGCGTGCCGGGCGCGGAGACCGCGTAGGAGATCTCGCTGAAGACGAGCGAGCCCACGGGATCGACGACCGGTCCGGTGTAGGTCACGCTCAGGAGATTGCTCGCGCTGGCCAGCAGGTTGCCGCGGATATCGACCCCCTGGATCACGTAGTCGTTGACGCCGGGACTCAGCACAACGCGGATCACGAAGTTCGTCGCGTTGGTCCAGGTAATCGGATAGACCGCGCCGTTGACCGTGATGTCCTTCACCTCGACCGGCGCGGTGCCCACGATAATGATGAGATTGTTGTTCGTGCTGAAGGTGAGCGGGCCGTAAACGTTGAATGGCGCAGTGACAAATTCGAGCTGGCTTTGCAAGTAGGCGCGGCGGTCGGCGATATACGTCTTGATCGCCGTGACGGCGGCGGGGTCGAAATTCACGTTGTTCGCCGCGAGCGCCGCGGTGCGGGAGTCGATAAACGGATCGAGGATGGAGTTGTTGAACGGACCGTTGACCAGTTCGCTGAACGCCCGCCAGTAGGCCCGCTGTATGGCCGGCGTGTTGAACATGGCGGTCACGCGCGGATCGTTCGAGGCGAAAAGCGGCTCGTTCGCGGGCTTGCCCAGGCCCAGGCTGTAATCGATGTCCCACGGCATGTGAACGAAGCCGTCGGCGGTCTGATAGAGATAATCGTTCTTGCCCCGTTCCCAGCCGAAGCTGTCCCAGTTGCCAACCGCACGCTGGACGGCGAAGTGGCGCATCCACGCCTCCCAGTCCACCGAAGCGCCGAGCAGAATCGGGTCGATGAGCGCGTTGGTCGGGTTCTCGGAGGGGCTGACCGCGTCGATGAGCGCGTAAATGGTCGAATAATCGTTGGCCGACAGGCCGACGTTCACCGAACGCTTGCGGAACATGTAGCGGTAGGTCGCCGGGACGAAGGCCGGCTGGCCGTCCATCTGGATGGTGCGCCGCTGCAGGTCGGCGTCGTTGAAGGCGGCAACGTCGTAGCCGTTGTTCTCGAATTCGAACCAGTCTTCGACCTTGAACAATTGCCCGCCCGCGTCGTTGGCGAACCATTGGCCAATCATGTCGCCGTTGGGCTGCTGAGAGTCCTCGAAGATGAAATTGCCCGGCCGCTCATAGGCGGTGCTGCGCTGGCTGCCATTGACGAAGAAGTGAATGTAACGGCGATGATTGTGGACCAGGTTCAAGCCCTCGAAGATTCGGTAGACCGTTTGCTCGGCCACCGCGCTGAGATCACTGATGGTGAGCCGGTCGGGGTTGCCCGGGTTGTTGAGGACGAAGTCGGTCGAGCCAAGCAGCGGGTCGTCTTCCGGGAAATTCATCTCGAAATCCACTCGATTCGGGCCGGCGGGGCCGGTGGTGGCGTTGGTGCGGTGCCACGGGCTGCCGGAGTAAAGCGGCAGCGCATTGTAGATCACCCGGGAGTTGTTATAGACGAACGTGCCGTCCATCTCGGTGTTGTTCTGCGTGTCGCGGGTATGCCAGCGGTTGGAGTTCACCGCGGTGACCCAGAGGTGATACGTGGCGAAGTCGCCGGGCATCTGTGTTTCACCCCAGCGCACAACGCATTCGCGCGCAAGGGCGTCGTTCGGCCAGCAACGCGTGAAGCCGGGAGCCGGAAACACATTCTGTGGAAACGTGGCGGTGGCCCCCAGGTTGTCCCGGCCTTCAACGTAGAACGCGACCATCGCGCCGGAGGCCTGACCCGGTATGACCGCGGTGTAAATGCCGTCGTTGGCGATCGCGTCGCCGGAATTCCCGTTGTCGAACATGAACAAGTCCGTGTAGGTCGGGGTCGGGTCCACTCGGTAACGCACCTTGATGAGCGCCAGTCCCTGCGGGTCGGTGGCGCGGGCGGTGATGACCACGGGCTGGCTGGCGACGGGCAACAACGGGCTGTGTTTGACTTCGTAGACAGCGGGGCCGGCGTTGGAGACCTGCCGGCTGTTGGCCATGCCCGGCGAGCCAAGCCGGCGGGGCAGGGCCATCCGGCCATAAGCTTCGGTGGCGCTGCCATGCAGGCGCAGGAGCAGCTCCGGGTGGCCTCTCAGCCAACGCACCTTCGCTCGAAGCGAGACAGTGCCGGCGGACGGGGGAATGGGGCTGGCGAAGGGCGTCGAGAGAATGCGGTTCGACTGATTGTCGCCACGCGAACCGGCGCGCACGTGGAGGCTCTTCGCCCCGGCAAAGCCGTCGTTTTCCACAGTCGAAAAATCGTGCGAGCCTTGCAGGAGCCAACCCGTCAGGCCGGATTCAAACCCACCGTTGGCGACCAGGTTCGGGCCGTTGTCCACGCGCACTTCGACTTCGTCCACCAAACATTCGCCAACACCCTGGAGATTGATGATGAGGCTGTCGTTGGCGGCCGAGCCGAGCGATTCGCCCATCGGGCCCGTCCATTCGATGGAGGTCCACTGGCTTTCGCCGCTGTCACTGCTGTCGGCCCAGTTCGAGGGGTGATGCGGGTCGGACTCGACGTCGATGAGCTCCAGGCTGCTGCCCTGGCCGTCGCTCCAGAAACCCCACTTGCCGCCGTCGCCGTAAATCAGGTCGCACACGGGAACGGGCAACTTTTCGATCGTGCTCCCGCCGGGATTTTGGACGATGTCGTAATCCGCCGCCGCGAGCACGATCCGTTCGCCGCCATTGGCGAGCGTGCCACCATAAGGGCCGAAAGTGTTGTTCGTATTGAGGTTGGTGTAGACGTTAAAAAGGTTGGTCGGATTGCGCGCGATGACCCAGTAGGCCCCCGGCGGCATGTTCGACGTGATGGAGTTGGTCGGAAAGACGTAGCTAATGCCGACGACGAATTCCCATCCGGCGATGCTGACCGGAGTGTTGTTGCGGTTGTGGATCTCGATGTATTCGTCGTTCACATCGCCCGAGATGGGGTTGTACATGATCTCCGTGATGACGACCCCGTAGCGCATCGGCGCGCTGTTCGCGCCGCCCTGAGTGCGGGTGGCCAGGCCGTATTGAATCGGTCCGCCGTCGGGCCAGCGGCCGCTGCTGATATTGTTGGACTGACCGCGGAAATCGATCACGTCGATGACGCGCGTCTGATTCGAGTTCCAGAAGAAGATGGTCTCGCCGCCCGCGAACAACTCGAAGCCGAGCTGGGTTTGGTCCCACGAGCGAAAGCCGCGCCCGGGAATCATGGTGCCGTCGGGGATGCGGTATTTGTTCGTCGTCGGGTCATCGGAGAGCCAGGCGCCGGACAAATCCACCGTGTTGTTGCCGTGGTTGTAGAGTTCGATCCAATCCACGGGGTCGCTGTGGTTTTGCCATTCGTTGATGACGACATTGGCCAGCGGATCCATCGTCTTCGGATCGGGTCCGCCCGGGGAGCCACCGACCCGGTCGCTTTCCGACCAGGCGCGAAAGTCGTCTTCGCCGTAGGAGGGCCGCGCCAGGGACAGAGAATGGCCGGTGCCGTCGGCCGCTTCGGGCCAGGGGGGCGAATCCTGGTAATTGACTTCGAGCAGCACCGCGCCCTGGCGATTGAGCAATTGCACCGTGCCTTCCTCGATTGACAGCCGGTTGGTATCCGCCCCGACCCAGGGGCCAAACACGTTCGTGATGTTGTAATCGGATTGCACCAGCCACGGCACCCGCGCAACGACCAGGTAAGCGCCGGCACCGAGCACCGTGTTTGAAGGGAAGACGTAATTCACCGTGCCTCCGATGGCGAACCCGCCGATGCTCTCGGCCCACGGCTTCGAATTGAACACCTCGATGAACTCTAGGGTGAGGTTCGTGGCCAGGCCTGGCACCGGGCGCGGATTGTACATGATCTCGGTAATCACCAGTCCCGACTTCCGGCTCGACGGACCGGGCGGCTCGCGGTCCAACGAGAACTGGGCGCTGGCCGAAACGCACGCGATGAGGGTCAGTGAAGCGAGAACATGGGACTTCAACGGGGAAACAATCTTCTTCATCATGCTGGTGCCGAGTATGACAATGACGTTCCGCCAGGGTTACATCCAAGTGACGTTATCCCTCCCTCCGGGGAACGGGCCGGAGCTTGTGGGATCGCCGATGCGCAAGCGCCGGAACAGGAACGACGCGGAATAGCCTGTGGATACCATGAGTCGCCCCGCAACGCAAGCTCGGTGGTAATTGCTTGAGGTGCCAACCGGGCAACGATTGAATGCGCGCTCAATGTCTTCGCCCAACCCTCACTCCGTCCGCGCGGCGCAGATGCTGCTGCTCGGCACCGCGCTGTGGGCATTGAGTTTCCCCGCGACGAAGGCGATCGCCGCGGCGCACGAAACGCTCGTGCCGGGCGCGAACTCGTGGTTCATCTCCGCGTTGTGCGTCTTATACCGATTCGCCATCGCGGCGGTTTTGCTTGGGTTGCTCACGGCTCGCACGCTCCCAAATTTGACGCGGTCGGAACTGTGGCAGGGACTGGGGCTGGGGCTTTTCGGCGGCGCGGGAATTCTGCTTCAAGTCGACGGGCTGGCCTACACGGCGGCGTCCACGTCGGCGTTCCTGACGCAGTGCTATTGCCTGTTCATTCCCATCTGGGTCGCGCTGTGCCAACGGCGCTGGCCGGCGGGCAAGGTCTTCCTGAGTTGCGCGCTCGTCGTGGCGGGCGTCGCCGTTCTCGCGGGCGTGGATTGGAGAAACTTCCAGCTCGGGCGAGGTGAGCTTGAAACGCTCGCGGGATCCGTCGCGTTCACGGGCCAGATTCTCTGGCTCGAGCGGCCGAAGTTCTCCGGGAACAATGTGAGCCACTTTTCGATTGTGATGTTCATCTCGATGGCGCTGCTGTGCGTGCCGGTCGCGCTGGCCAATGCGCCGGCGGCCGGAGCGTGGAGGGCGGCGTTCAGCACCGCGCCAACGATGGGCTTCCTGGCGATCCTGGTTTTCCCCTGCACGCTGGGCGCCTACATGCTGATGAACCACTGGCAGCGTCACGTTCCTGCCACGCACGCCGGGCTCATCTACTGCGTGGAGCCGGTGTTCACGAGCCTCTTCGCGTTGTTCCTGCCGGGCTGGTTCTCGGCCTGGGCTGGCATCGACTATGAGAACGAAACGCTCAAAAAGACGCTGCTCGTCGGTGGCGGATTGATCACGTTCGCCAACGTGCTGCTCTACTTGCCGGTCCGGCGGACGAATGGAGCGACTGTGGCAACGGTGGCGCAAGGGAACTAGCTGCATTTCTCACCAGCGATCGTAACCGCCGACGTAAGGAGGCGGATGAACCGCGCAACCAACGTTCTCCGCCTCCTTACGTCGGCGGCTACAGACCTACACGCCGGCTGATTTCAGAAGGACCAGCGCATCGGCTCATCGCCCAGCATTCTGGGCAACCGCATAGAGATGCGTCATGGTGACGATGTAAATCGTGCCGTTGGCCGCCGTGGCGGTGGCGCTGATGGGCGCGCCCAGCTCGACGCTGCTCAACACCTGTTTCTCCCGGCCGGCGGCAAATACCCAGAAATCGCCCCGCCGCGTGCCGACGAACACCTTGCCATCCGCCACGAGCGCCGAAGCCCAGATTTCGCCTTTCAACTCGTGCGTCCAGACCGCCTGTCCAGTTGCGGCGTCCACGCAGTGCAGGGTGCGCATCGAGTCGGTGGCGTAGATGAGCCCGTCATGCACTGCCGGCGTACACATCGTGTGGCGTCCGAGCGAGTACGACCAGCGCAGCGCGTTGGTGGTGATGTCGCCGGCGCCTCGCGCGTCGACGCATTTCAGCCACGCCTCGTTCTTGCCCCAAAACCAGTCGCCCCCTCCTGCAATGTAGATTCGTCCGTCGTGAAAGACGGGCATGCCATACATGTTGCTGGGCCCTTCGCGCTTGTTGCTGTTGAAGCGATGCACGTCCTCTTTCGGCGCCGCGGGGTCGAAGTCGAACCGCCAGAGCTTTTTCAGCCTCGCGGGAGTCGTTGAAACGGATGCCGGTTCAACGCTTGAACGCTTCAACACTTCAACGTCCCCGACCGGCTCGAAGGCATACACCATTCCATTTCCCGCCGCAAAGAAGACGAGTTCGCGTCCGTCCATCACGCCCATGGACGGCGGCGCCCAGGTGCAATGAAAGATGTTCGGCCCGATGCGTTCCTCGTCTCGCGCGAGGTAGCGGCCGGTGCGTTTGTCGAGCACGACGAGGCTTGGGGCGTCCGGCGTGCGGATCTTCTTGTGCGTGTTGTCCACGCCGGTGCCGCTGTTCAAGTAAAGCTGTTCGCTCCGGATGAGAATCGAGCTGTGTGCCGCGTCGTGCGACCAGATGCCCGCATTCTTCGTGAGGTCGAACATCCAAAGGATGTCCGCGTCGAGGGGACCCGTCGGGAGCGCGGGCAAATGGGCCGTGCCATTCGTCGGGTTGGAGGTCGCACCAGGTGCGTTCGTGCCGCGAGGGGTCATGTAGGCGGCCTCGTCCAGGTGCGGGTTGTCGGGCAGGCGGGCGGGGATGAACACACGGTTGGGGATGCCGACGGCTTCCACTAGACGGTCACGGACCCAGCCGTGGCCGCGCGAGCCGGGGTTCGACGCGGCGCATTGTCGGAGCGGGATCTCGACGCCCTCGATGCGGCGCAGCCGCGAGAGCATGTAGACGTACTGGCGCTCGTCGAAGTGGGTGAGCTCGTCGAAGCCGATGTACTGGAACTCGGCGGACTGGTAGTTCTCCTCGTCGCCGGAGTGCTCGAGGAACCCGAACGCGAGCACCGCGCCGGACGGGAACGTCCACTCTTTCCGCTGCTCCGACCACTGAGCATCGGTGGGGCGCAGCCACTCTTTCGAGCGGGCGATGAGCGCGCCGGGCTTGGAAAGCTGCGCGTAATTGCGGCGGAAAATGATGCCGGCATAGCTCGGGTAATCCACGTACTGAAGGCCGGCCATGAGCAGCCAGTCGGATTTGCCTCCGCCGGCGGCGCCACCGTAGAAAATCTCGATCGGTTCGGTGGGGTCCTCGACGAATCGGTGCGCGACGAGCGCGGCACTCTGCTTCTCC
>Ga0184635_10000393_pt1 | contig 10880 bp, 8 predicted proteins | sample PLM3_30_b2_FD_133147 | JGI IMG/M metagenome (GOLD analysis project Ga0184635, IMG submission 133147) | Groundwater sediment microbial communities from an aquifer in East River, Colorado, USA - PLM3_30_b2 | ecosystem: Environmental > Terrestrial > Soil > Riparian zone | place: USA: East River...
AGTTGGAAAACAATCCTGGCACCTGCTTTCAACAGGCGTCCGGTGCCTGTGGGCAACAGGTCGGGTCCCATGCCCGGCGCGTAACCGGTGAGCGACTTCCCATTCCGGTTCCGATCTTCGCCCGGCATGATGGTCGTGGCGATGATGTGGTGCAGTACCCGCGTGTTGCCTGGAACAATCTCGGTTGCGCCCAGCCAAACGTCCTCCGTGTTGGGCGCATCGACCGTGACGTAGCGGTAGTCGAACACGCCCTCCGCGGCGACGGATTGCTCGGGAATATCCACGACGAAGTCCGGCTTCCCCAGCTTCCACTCCGGCAATGCCGGCTGATCACCGGCCAGTGGGTCCTCCCCTGTGCCGCGCGGCATGCCAGCGTCAATCCACTGGACGAGCGTGCGCGTCTGTTCCGGCGAGAGGGAGAAGTCGTTGCCGAATGTGCCGACGTGCGGATCCGCCTGCCAGGGCGGCATCCGGCGCGTGACCAGCACTTCGCGAATCATGTCTGACCAGCCGCGGACTTTCTCGTAACTCGACATGGCGAAGGGGCCAATGCCGCCGCGCATGTGGCAGTGGACGCAGTTCGCCTTGAGCATGGGCGCGACGGTGTCGGAGTAGGAGACCGCCCCGGTCTTCGCATAGGCGACCACGCAGCCCGGAGCGGAGGTGACTTCGGTTTTGATCGGCCCTCCGGCAAGCAGTGCGTCGAGGGCGTCCTTGAGATACTCGCGCTGGGCCTTCGGTTTCTCCGTCTCGTAACTCAACCGATCGTCGATGGCGCCACGATAGCGGATGCGCCAGGTGTTCGGCTCGATGACGATGGCCTCGGCGGTGCGGACAATCTTCAGCCCCTGGGCGACGAGTTGCATTTCGTCCATGAGCACGGGCAGGTCGATGCCGAACTCGGCGGCTTCCCTGGCCACTTCCTCGCGCTTGTCCTGCGGATTGGCGTTGAGCATCCAGAAGATGACTCCGTTCGTGGCGTAAGCGTCGCGCAAGCGTTTCAGTTCGGGGATACGCTTGCGGACGAGCGGACAGCCGTTGCCCTGCACGAACAACACGATGGCCCGGGTTGCCGGGTCTTTCGCGTAGTAATAGAGGTGCCGAAAGGTCCCCTGGTGATCGAGCAACGCAAAGTCACTGACCGCGTTGGCGGACATCGGGCGACTCGGCGTGGTTTCAGCGCGCGCGCCAAAGCAAAGTGACAGCGCGATTGCCGCGGCGAGCGCCAGCCGTGGCCGGCTGGATGAGGTCGGATTCATGGGTGTAGTTATCGCAGGAAGCCTGAGTTTTGGAAAGCGAGATGTCACTTGTTCCAGGGTTCGTCGAATCAGCTGAATGTGCCTATCGCTGTATCGCCCGCGTGCCGATCCTCTTAGAGCGTGTTTTGAAAGGCCGGAGCGCGGCTGTGTCGTCCTCGACCAGCCGCAGAGCGCGTCGAAAGTTGCGGTGCATGGAAAAGTTTCACACGCTGCGGCTGGTCTTCGACACAGCCGCGCTCCAATTTTGAAACACGCTCTCAGGCCGCCTTCAATTGGCAGGACCCCATACTTTGAGCAGCACCTCGTGCAGTGCCGGGTCGTGTTCCTTCAACTCGGCGCGGACGAAGGGATAGAAATCGTTCCGGTAGAGATAAGCCTCCGTTCCTTCCGCGAAGTATTCCTTGTGATCGGTCAGGCCGTAGTGCCTCACCTTCTGTCCGGAGTAGAGCAGCACGTTGGTGTATGAGCCGGATTCCCGGGCCTTGTTGTAGGCCGCGAGAATCTCCGCATGGTCGAAGCCAAGAAACTGGTCGTGGTAGCCGTGGGCCAGTTCGTGCAGGACCACCGCGGGATGTTTGAGCATTTGCTCACGCGACAGAAGCTCGCGGGCCTGCGTGATGTGAACCTTGCGCGTCAGGCGCGGGTCGTACCCATGGTCCACCAGCCAGCCGCGACTGGGATGATACTGCATCGACTTCAGCCGGGGATGGTCGCGCTCCACCCAAAACTCAATGGTCTGCAACTTCGCCAGCGGCCCGGCGGGCACCAGGATTTTGATGCGCTGCAAATGATTGGCCAGCATGGTGAGCGCCTTCCTGCCCTCCTCGCGCTGCTCGCCGTCCACGAGCGCCGGCTCGATATGAACCTTCCATCCCTCGAGTTCATGCAGCACGGGGTCGAAGCGCACGGCGGGCGGGCGCTTCGCCAGATCGGGTGGATTCGCGCGGCTGTCCTGTGCCTCCGCGCCCTGCGGCTTCGTGAACTCCGCGGCAAAGGCGAAGACGCCAACAAGAGCGGCGAAAACCATGCCCCAATAGGAGCGGGCGAGGCTGGAGTCAACGGTCATGGCCGCGACCCTGCCAAATTAATGAAGTGCTGTCTTGTTCAGAAACCGCACCCCGGCATGAAGGACGCCTAAACTGCAAGTCCCATCAAAAAGACCGGGCTCGGCGTACTCAGCATCGCCAACGTGAGCGTGACCGGCGGCAATGCTTCCGAATTCACGGTGGGTACGGCTGGAATGCTCACGTCTGTTCCCGCCATCAACGCCGTGACCACATCCGGCGTTACTGTTACTGCCGACACCGACGGAACGAAGCATTCAACTTCTCACGCGATGAACAACGACAGCGACGAAGTTCGGAACAACATCCACGAAGGTAGGAGAGCACGGATTGGCAGCCACGAATTGGAACGACCACAAGCCAATTCTCTGTGCTTTGTCAGCTCTTTCACCGTCGCAGTTGGTAGAACCTGCTACCATTGGGCATCGGCACGTTGATGAAGATATGGGTAGCGTTGGTCTGGTAGGTGGTGGCAACGGGCACTGGCGACCAAATCGTCCCCGCTGGCGGCGATGCGAGCGTCACCGATTCCTCCAGCACGAAGCCCGTGGCGGGCACGGGCCAGAACACGCGCGCGCTGCCGGGCGACTGTGGGACAAACGGAAGCCGTGCTTCAGGCCATCTGGGCCTGAGCAAGGCGGTGGGCTTCCCACCATTCGCGCATCGCTGCGCGCAGGCGGGCGGTGGCTTCGCCACATTCCCGTTGGAGTTGGGCGAGTTTGTGCCGGGACGCTTCCAGTTTCATCTCGGCCGCGAGGCGATACTCGGCTTTGCGCTGTTCCCAATGGGCCGAGGCAGATTGCAGGCGTTCCTGGGCGGCTTGCAGCATGCGATGGACGGAATCGGAAATCGGCGCGGCAGCGGACTTCAATTGCGCGGAGAATTGCCGCTGCCGTTCGGCAATCTCAGCCAGCAGGATGGTTTCCTCCGGCACGCGCCTCAATTGCCGCACGAGGCCGGTCTTGTGCAACAGCCAGATGCACCATTTTGTAGGGTCGAATTGCCAGGGTTTCACGCCATTGCGGTAGTCGTGTTGAAAAGCGTGATGAAAATTATGGTATCCCTCGCCGAACGTGAACCACGCGAGGACCGCGCTGTCGCGCGCACTGCAACGGCTGGAATACGTGCGGCGGCCCCAGGTGTGGCTCCAGGAGTTGATGAAAAACGTCATGTGGTTCACGAAAACCACCCGCGCCACTCCCGCGATCAGGAATCCGCCCAGCGCGCCGGTCCGCCCACCCCAGACCCAGCCCAGCAGCGCCGGCAAAGCAAAGCAGGTGAGGATGGCGATGAGGAGATAATGCCGGTGTTGCCAACGAATCAACGGGTCCGCTTGAAGGTCTTTCACTCCTTCCAACGAAGGGGGAGGACTGTCGGACATAATCCAGCCGATATGCGCGTGGAAGAAGCCCTTCGAGATGTTGTACGGGTCCTCTTCGTGATCGACAAACTTGTGGTGCTTGCGGTGGTCCGCGGCCCAAGAGAGCACGGAGTTCTCAAAGGCGGCGGCGCCGAAAATGAGCGTCAGGAGACGGACGGGCCAACGGGCTTTGAAGGTGAGATGGGAAAACAACCGGTGATAACCGAGCGTGATGCTCAAGCCGGTCGCGATGAAAAATGCAATGAACAGAATGGCTTGAAACCAGTCGAGGCCATGACGCCAGACGAACCAGGGCACGGCCGTCAGGGTGAGCGCCAACGTGCCTACGAGAAAGAGGCTGTTGGGCCAGTTCACCAGGTTCCAGCGAAGTCGACTCATGGACCAATGTGGAGGATCAGGACTGCACTGGCAAGGCCGGCAGGCGGGTTCCTTCCGGGAAGAATCCCGCGCTGCCGGTGGTTTCAACCGCGGGATGGGTTAGTAGCGCTTGGCAAAGCGATTACTACCGCCCGCGCGTTCTTCACGAGGACGGGCTTCATTAACGGTGAGCGCGCGGCCCTTCCATTCCGACCCGTTGAGGGCCTTGATGGCAGCGTCGGCGCCTTCCTTCGTGGCCATGGTCACGAAGCCGAAGCCGCGAGGCTTCCCGGTCGTTCGATCCTGCATGAGGTTGGACTCGCTGACAGGTCCGTGTTTGGAGAAAAGATCCTGAAGATCATTTTCGGTGGCGTCGAAGGAGAGGTTCCCGACGTACAGTTTTGTGTTCATGACGATTTGGACTTAGACTGGTTGCGTCTTTCCTAGACTGTTCCCGACCATCGGGTCTCAAAATCATCACTGAATGAAATTCAACTGAGGATCTTCCATGCCTTGAAATCGACAAGTTGTCTAAATGCTACCCATCACCCTACGCGATGAATTTGAAAGCGCAACCCTTGTTTGCCGGATTCGCATTCGGCTTTGCCGCAGAGATTTATCGCGTTTGGCCTTGTGTTCAGCTGCAAAGAGCCGATGCTGGGGAGCATGAACCTTCTGTCGTTCTGTCGCCGCCTTCTTTCCCCCTCTTCGGTCCCCGACTTCGAGGCAACCGAGGCCAGGGCCGAGCAGGGCGATGCCGGCGCGCAGTTCGGTCTGGGACAGAAGTACAGCAGCGGAGAAACTCCAGATTCGCCGCAAGCCGCGGAGTGGTATCGCAAGGCGGCTGAGCAAGGCCATGCCCCAGCCCAGTATAACCTCGGGCTGATGTACGCCAACGGGCACGGTGTGCCCCGCGACGACGCCGAAGCGCTCCTCTGGATTCGCAAGGCCGCCGAGAGCGGAGACGCGGGGGCTCAGCACAATCTTGGCGGGCGCTGTCACCGCGCAAGCTTCCGTGAGCGGAAGCCGGACGCCAGCGAATGCCGCATTGAGGCGTACAAATGGTTATTCCTGGCGTCGGTGCAGGGCTACAAGGGCTCCGCTGCCGCTTGTGAACAGGTGACCCTCGTGATGACGAGTGCAGAACTGGCCGAGGGCAATCACCGCGCCGCCTCATTCGTCGGGCCGAAGGCTGAAAACGGGAATGGCCGATGACGCTCAGTCTCGAAAGGTAACTCTGCCCATCGGCCCTCACGAGCGTCGGTTGTTCGACATCTTGGAGCAAGTGGAGAGTGGAGAGGGACTGAGGCCGCCTCCCTCAATCCATGAAATACCAGCTTGTGTTGCAATGGCCGGCTTCCTCAATCAAGGACTACGAGGCCATGATTGAGGTCGAGGATGCTTTGCTCGAGAAGCTGCCGAAAGCGATCCATATTGATGGACACGATGCTGGCTCAGGTGAGCTCAACATTTTCGTTCACACTGACCACCCGGAGGCCGCCTTCAACGAGGTAAAGGCCATTCTCGGGACTCGCGATTTTTGGGTTGAGGCCCGTGTCGCTTATCGCGAAGTCGCGGGAAGTGAATACACCATCCTTTGGCCAAAAGACCTGAATGAGTTCAAGGTCACATAGCCGACCAACGCGCCGGCGTCCCGCCAAAAGTCGTAAAGAATCCCGCGGCGCAGAAGCCGAGTCGGAGCTAGTCGGCCACCCGCGCTTGCCGCACGGCCCCGGCTGTTGCGCAAGAGTTGAATTCATCAACCAATCAGCTTCTCCACGACGCGCCCCGCCACGTCGGTGAGGCGGAAGTCGCGTCCCTGAAAGCGGTAGGTCAGCCGTTCGTGGTCGAGGCCGAACAGGCGCAGGATGGTCGCGTGAAAATCATTTACGTGGACCGGCTCGCTCGCGATGCCCCAGCCCAGTTCATCCGTCTCGCCGTACACCTGCCCACCCCGCACGCCGCCGCCGGCCATCCACGTCGTGAATGCGAAGGGATGATGATCGCGGCCGGTGACTGAAGTGAAACTCGGCCGGTTCTCGCCCAGCGGCGTGCGGCCGAATTCGCTGGCCCAGACGACGAGCGTCGTATCGAGCAGGCCGCGTTGCTTGAGGTCCTTCAGCAGCGCGCCCACCGGCTGATCGGTCACACGACAGTTGAAGGTGAGATCGTTGTCGAGGTCGTTGTGATGGTCCCAGCTCGCATGATGGATGCTCACGAAGCGGACGCCGCGCTCGATCATCCGGCGGGCCAGCAGGCAGCTTCGCGAAAAGGTTTGGAAGGCCTCGGGCCCGCCGCCGCGTTGTGTGCGCATGCCACCGGCGTCGCGGTTCACGCCGTAGGCTTCGAGCGTCGCGGGGGATTCGCCGGACAAATCGGTCAACTCCGGCGCTGCGACCTGCATGCGCGCCGCCAGTTCGTAGGAGGCAATCCGGCTGGCGATTTCGGGATCGCCCACGACCTTCTGCCTCATTTGGTTCAGGTCGCGCAAAGCGTCCAGCCCGTAGTGTCGCGCTTCGGCGCTAATGCCAGACGGGTTCTCCAGATCGAGCACCGGCTCGCCCTGATTGCGGAACAGCACGCCGGCGTGTTTGGAAGGAAGGAAGCCGGACCCAAACATCGTGTTGCCGCCGCTGGGTGCGCGCCCGGCGGTAAGCACCACGTAGGCGGGCAAGTCCTGCGAAGGACTGCCCAGCGCATAAGCCAGCCATGCGCCCGCGCTCGGCCGGCCGAGCATCTGCGAGCCGGTGTACATCAGCAACTCGCCCGGATGATGATTGAACGCCTCGGTGTGCATCGAGCGGACGAACCCGATGTCGTCCGCGCAGCCGCCGATGTTCGGGAGCAATTCCGAAACTTCGATGCCGCTTTGGCCGTAACGGCGGAATTTGTGCGGCGAGCCGAGCAGCACCGCGGTATCTCTCTGAAGGAACGCGAAACGCACGTTCTTGGTAAGGGACTCGGGCATCTTCTGGCCGTTGAGCTGATTCAACTTTGGCTTGGGATCGAAGAGATCGATTTGGCTGACGCCCCCTTCCATGAACAGGAAGATGCACTGGCGGGCGCGCGGGGCGAAGTGCGGCGGCCGAGGCGAATGCGGCGGCAGGGAGGAAACGTGCTGCGTATTCCGTGTTGCGGTGGAAGCGAGCAGGCCGTCCGCGCGCAGGAGCGAGGCAAACGCCAGCCCGCCCACGCCCCGTGCGGCGTTCACCAGGAAATCGCGACGCGTCAGTTGGAGGATTTCTTGCGGGCTCATTCCTATTCCCGTGTCATGAATTCGTCGAGGTTGAGCAACACTTGCGCGATGTGGAGGAACGCGGCCGACCTGGCCTCTTCAGGTTTGGCGGCAGGCGCGGCCGCCGTCTCCTGGTAGAGCCGCTCCAGGCGGTCGAGTTCTTCGCGCGACGGCGCGCGCTCCAGGCAAAGCTCGAAGCCGGCCTCGATCTTTTCGCGCGCACTCTGCCCGGGCAGCGCTGCGATGCGTGCGGCCAGCGCCCGGCCGCACTCGACGAACAAGCCGTGATTGAGTAGCGTGAGCGCCTGGAGTGGCGTAGTCGAGCGCTCGCGTTGCGGACAACTTTCAGAAGAGTTCGCCTGGTCGAAAGTCATCGAGGTCGGATACGGCACCGTGCGCTGCGCGAAAACATAGAGGCCGCGCCGGTAAAGCTCCGGGCCGGTCGAGTTGTCCCACGAGAAGGCGCCGGCGATGCCCAACTTGCGAGTCTCCTCCGGCATGACCGGCCGGAAGCTTGGCCCGCCGATCTCGTCGTTCAACAGCCCGGAAATGGCCAGGTACAGATCGCGCAGGATCTCCGATTCGACCCGGAGCCGGTTCTGGCGGGCCAGAAGCAGGTTGAGCGGATCGCGCTCCGCGATTTCCCGGCGCACGTGGGAGGACTGCCGATAGGTGGCGGAGGTGACGATGAGGCGGATGAGCGCTTTGCGGCTCCAGGCGTGGTTCGTTGAAGCGTTGAAGGGTTGAATCGTTGAATCGTTAAAACGTTGAATGGTTGTACCGTTCAAAACGGAGTCTTTTCCCGATCTAACGATTAAACAATTTAACGATTCAACGGGCGCCGTCGGTGCCATGAACTCGCACGCCAGCCAGTCGAGCAACTCGGGATGAGATGGCCGGTCGCCACGAGTGCCAAAATCATTCGGCGTGCTCACCAGGCCACGGCCGAAGAGATGTTGCCAGACGTTGTTCGCGGCGACACGCGCGGTGAGCGGGTTGGACGGATCGACGATCCATCGCGCCAGGTCGAGACGATCGGGCGACGCAGCACGCGGGCTGAACCGGTGCAATACGGCGGGCGTCGCGCCGTGGACCTGCTCGCCCCGGCGCAGGAAATCGCCCCGAACGTGGACATTGGCGACCGCCGCGTTAGTGGATTCCTGGAACGTATGGGCCGTGGTCACGCCGCTCGGCCGCTCGCGTCGATGGCGGGCCAGTTGCTTGCGCAGTTGCGAAGCGTTGACCTGGTTGGTCTTCCCAGCCTCCGCGATGGCCGACTTGAGGCGGGCTTGTTCGGCTTCCCACTCCTTGCACCGATTCTCCAAACGCGCCTGATCCTCCGGCTGGGGCGCAGGCAGGTCCACTTCGTCGGCGTTATTGAAGAACGCGTAGAGCTGGTAATATTCGCGCTGAGAAATCGGATCGTACTTGTGGTTGTGGCACTCGGCGCAGGCGACCGTCAGGCCGAGCCAGACCGTGGCGGTGGTGTTCACACGATCGGCCTTCGACTTGCAACGAAACTCTTCACCATCGACGCCCTCCTCGTGGTTGCTGAGCGTGAGGCGGTGAAAGCCAGCGGCGGACTTCTGGGCGAGTGTCGCCCCGGGCATCAAGTCGCCGGCGAGCTGTTCGATGGTGAACTGATCGAACGGCTGGTCGGCATTGAACGAGTCGATCACCCAATCGCGGAAGAGCCACGCGCTGGGCCTGGGCCGATCCACCTGGTAGCCGGACGAGTCCGCGTAACGCGCCAGGTCCAGCCAGTGCCGGCCCCAGCGTTCGCCGAAATGTGGCGATGCCAGCAATTCATCCACGAGTTGCTCGTAAGCGTCCGGACTTGGGTCTCCGGCGAATTCGCGCGCCTGGTGCGGCGTTGGCGGCAGGCCGGTCAGATCGAGAAACAGCCGGCGAACGAGCGTAATTCGATCGGCCTCCGGAGACGGAGCGATCCCCTTGCGCTCGAGTCCAGCCAGGATGAAAGCGTCGACTGGATTGCGCACCCAACGTTTATTCTTCGCGGCGGGCACCGAAGGTCGAACAGGGGCCACGAAAGCCCAGTGCGGCGGTCGCGACGACTCCGCGTCGGAACTCCCGCGGATGTCCTTTCGCGGCAAGCCTTCGGCCAACGCCGAACAGGCCACCGCGAGACAAGCGAGCACTGTTGCGATCCGATTTCTCATGTTGCGCGAACGTGGGCGAACGAACGCCAGCGAATAGCGCAAAATGCTGACGCCCGCGGTCACAAGAGAATTTAAGATTGTTTCGGGCTGGCCAGAAGCGCGAAATTGTGATTGGCTCGCTGCGACGCGCCACAAGTTATGAAGCGACTCCTACGCGTTCTTCTCGTCGCGGCCGCGCTGACGTCGCCGTCCCTACTTGCACAGCAATACGCTATCGACTGGTTCACGATTGATGGTGGAGGTGGAACCAGCACTGGCGGTGTTTACAGCCTCAGCGGAACGATCGGTCAACCCGACGCCGGGCGCATGACGGGCGCCAGCTATGCCCTGGACGGTGGATTCTGGGGTTTCGTCGGGACCATCCAAACGCCGGGCGCGCCGCTGCTGAACGTCGAGCGCATCGGCACGAGCGTACGGGTGTTCTGGCCGGCGCCGATGGGGACAAAGTTTTATCGGTTACGCCATCCATAGCCGAAAAAGAACCTGGCGGCCGATTCTCACCGGCCGCCAGTAAACAACTCAGTTCCTGCGGGACGCCTGGCCTAGGGCCGAGCGCTGTAAGGAGGGATAATGATAGGACTTGTTGCCAGCCCCATGAGGAAGCCGGCGGTGTGCTGCAACACGCTACTCTGGTTGTCGGAGTCTCGTATTGAGTTCATGCACCATATATAAGCAGGCCGAATGCCATTCTCGCTCTCGCGGCGCAACCGCCAGCGAGAACGTTACTTCCTGGTTGCGGAATTGCCGAAGTCCTTGAAGCAGGAGGCTTTTGCCGGGCATTTTACTCCATATCATGGCAGAATGTGCCAAGCCGGCGCGCTAGGAAGCCAGGGACCGCTCCGATTCGCTCGAGCCAATGCCGCTCAATGAGACGCTGACTGTCCACTTTCCGACCAACGGCCGACTCACAGGGCAAGCTGGACGAAGCGTTCCTGATGCTGCCCGCGCCAGCGCGCCAGGAAGCTGGACTCGCGGAACAGCGCCTCGACGCGGTCCAACGGCAGCTTCTCCGTTCGGTGCGGACTTCCCACGGCCGGGGCGGCGTCCCACGCGGGGTTTAGCGTCTGAAGTTGGGCTTCGATGCGTTCCAACTCTTTGGTCAGCACTTGCTGCAATCCTGAGATCTTCTCCCCCAGCTCAAGCCCACGCTCGAACGATTGGACCTTGAGTAAGGGCGACGTAACCTGCCCGCGCCCGGCCAGCAACTGGTCTGTCTCCCGGCAAACCGGGCCGACCTGGAAGAACAGGTCCATCGTGGCCGCCGGGACCTGCTGAACATCCCGGGGGCGGCGGCCCAATTCGAGCTCCAGAAGGTGGGCCAGTCGCTCCTTCGTGTCGCGCAGACGAGCGTGAGCGCCATTCAACTCGGCGTAGCGCCGCGAGGCTTCTTCCTTCTCAGATGGA
>Ga0184635_10000394_pt1 | contig 10865 bp, 8 predicted proteins | sample PLM3_30_b2_FD_133147 | JGI IMG/M metagenome (GOLD analysis project Ga0184635, IMG submission 133147) | Groundwater sediment microbial communities from an aquifer in East River, Colorado, USA - PLM3_30_b2 | ecosystem: Environmental > Terrestrial > Soil > Riparian zone | place: USA: East River...
GCACGTCGAAGTGGATCAGCAGGCAATGCATCCCGGCCGGGGTCACGTCGTACCGGAGGCCCTCGAGCTGCATCCCGTGGTTGCGCTGGGAGAGCTGGAGCTCCTCGAAGCTGATCTCGGGCGACGCCGTTGGGCCGTTCGGCACATCGGGCACGTCGGTTCGCACCTCCTCGCCTCCGCTCGTTAGCCTGATGCTGGACGCCATGACGGCTTCGTGCCGCTCCCCACGAGGAACAACTCGCCACCGTCGGACCGCGTCAGGTACACGTTGGGCCCCGAGACGTACCCTTGTCTAACCAGGCTAATTGTCGTCATCACGATCCATCGGCCGTCGGGTGACCAGTCGAGGACGAGCCGGCCGTTCTCGGGCGGGTGCCTGATGATCACACGATCGCCGGTACCGTCGGGGCGTTCAGCAACGAGCGACCTATCCGCCGACAGCACGATGCGCTTGCCATCGGGCGTCCAGGACAGGGCCACGGCTTCCTCACGCACCTCGACCAGATCGCCGCCGTCCGCGTCCATGACGTAGGCGACGGGTTGATCCCCGTTCTCGGAGAAAACCGTGAACGCGATCCGGGTCCCATCGGGCGACCAGATCGGGAACCCCACCGCCTGGTTCTGCCGCGTCACCAGGTCGACTCGCGCTTCTCCCGAGGTTCCCACAACGACGACCCCCGTCTCGAAGTCGGGTACGCCGAGGTCGTCGAACGCGAAGGCGATCCGCGAGCCGTCCGGCGACCACGAGGGCATGATCTCGTCCCCCGGTTCGTGAGTGATCCGCTCGGTGCCGGTGCCGTCCGGAGCCATGGTGTAGAGGTCGAACCCCTCTTGGCTGACCCCGGCGAACACGATCCGCGAGCCGTCCGGCGACCAGTCCGGCCAGACGTTCGGATCGGTCCCCTCCTGGTTCGTCAGCTTGCGCTCGATGAACCCCCCCGCGTCCATGAGGGCGATGTCGTTCCCGGATTCGATGGCGATCTGACCCTTGGGAGCTCGGGTCCACGGATGCTTGGTGGCGTCTTGAGGCCCGGCGCACGTCCCGCCCCCCACCTTCTCCCAGGACACCCCCTCACCGGTCTCCGTCCACGTGTACTCGACAGGACGGAGGACGCCAAGCCCGGTTCCTGGGCAGGTCGCGGGTGCGAACACGATGGTATTGGGCTTGCTGAGATAGGTCGTCCCGCGCTCGTAGACGTCGCCGAACTCGGCGGCCTGATATTCGCCTTCCTCGAGGTGGATCGCGTAGGTGATCCCCGATACCGCGGCCTGCGGGTCTCCTCGATCTTCGTCCGTGTGCAAGTAGAGGTACGACCCATCGGGCAGCCCCGACCCGAACCCTGCGGGAGAGTCCTTCACGGAGAGCGTGGGATCGCTTCCGGCAGGGACGATCGGCCCCGCCGAGGACAGCCACCACTGGTAGAGGCTCAGATCTCCGAGGTCGTTCCTGACGGCGTGCGCGTAGATCAGGGCGTTCTCCTGCGTCCACTCGATGTGAGACCGGTCCGGCTCCCCCGCCGCAGCGCCGAACGTGCCCGGTTCGATCGTGTAGCACAGGATCCGCCCGGCGCGTTCCCCGTCGATCGAGTACGACGAGACGGCCAGACGCTCGGTGGAACAATCATCTTCCGGGGCTTGTCGGGCATCGGCGTTGGACTGGAACGCGACGTCCATCGCATCCCGGGTCGGGAACAGCTCGTAGAGCACCTCCAGACCCCCGCCCGTGCAGACGAGCGCCGCGAGCTCCCCTTGCAGAGGCTCTGCGCGATCGAGCGGGAGGCAATCGGACGCAAGCTGCCCGGGGATGGAGCCCAGGAGCCGCTCCTCATCGGCCGACAACGGGTGATCGACCGTTCGGAACATAGGCTCCGGCGCGGGGCTCGCGACCGCGCTCGGTGACGTCGGCGACCCCTCCGTCAGGGGCGGCGAGTCGCCTCGGAAGACGGACGCGAGCGCGATCCCGGCCAGTAGCGCGACCGCTACCGCGATGGCCGGGATCATCCGGCGGAGGCGGGTCCGCTCGGGCGACCCGGCCCCGCCATCGCCACCCACGCCGAGTGCGCGCGAGGCCTCGTCGGCGAACGCGCCCGCGGCCGGGTACCGGTCCGGCGGCGCCTTCGCCATCGCCGTGGCAAGGACTTCGTCGATCCCACCGACGAGCTCGGGTTCGACGGCGGTCGCCGAGGGCGGTGGCTGCTGCAGATGCGCGTACATCAGACCTGCGTCGTTCTCGGACACGAACGGCGGCCGCCCCGTGAGGCATTCGAAGAGCACGCATCCGAGCGAGTACACGTCGGTACGGGCGTCCAGGGTTCCACCTTTGAACTGCTCGGGGGCCGCGTAGTCCAACGTCCCAACGAATTGCCCGGTGCCGGTGATGCCCGAATCGCTCGCAGAGCGCTTGGTGAGCCCGAAGTCCGAGAGATACACATGCTCGCCGGCCTCCGAGCCCCGCTGGCGAGCGAGGAGCACGTTGCCCGGCTTCACGTCGCGGTGGACGAGTCCCTGCTCATGCGCCGCGTCGAGGGCCGCGGCGACCTGCCGCACGATGGCCAGCGCCCTCGCCGGCTCGAGCGCGCCGCCCTCGTGCAACAACGAGCGGAGATCGGTGCCCTCCACGTACCGCATCGCGATGAACAAGTCCCCACCGGAGGCACCCGCCTCGTAGATCGGGATCACGTTTGGATGATCCAGGGACGCCGCAAGACGTGACTCGCGGACGAACCGTTCCCGGAAGCGCTCGTCCTCGGCGAGTTGCGGTGCGAGAACCTTGAGCGCGACCTTCCGCTGGAGCCAGTCGTGCTCCGCGAGGTAGACGACGCTCATGCCGCCACGGCCGAGCGTGCGCTCGATGCGGTAGCCGGCGACCTCCGTACCGGGCTGCAGGTCGAGACGGCTGGAGCGGATCCTGGGCGCTGGGGGCCCCGCCGCTCCGCGTGCGGGCGTTCCAAGGGCGGGGTCTCCGTCCAGGATCCGTTCGTGCAGGCGCTGGAGCTCGGGCGAGGGATCGGCCCCGAGCTCCTCGACCAGCACCCGCCGAGCGCGCTCGAACGTCGACAGCGCCTCGGCCTGGCGGCCCGAGCGATACAGGGCGAGCATCAGGTTGGCCCACATCCGCTCTCGGAGCGGGTAGCGAGCGGTGAGCAACTCGAGCTCGGGCACGACCGTGGAGTGACCGCCCATCGCGATCTCGGCCGAGACCCGATGTTCGGTCGCCGACAGGCGCAGCTCCTCGAGCCGCGCGGCCTCGCCCCGGAGGGAGGGCTCCTCCGTGACGTCGGCGAGCGCGTCCGCACGCCACAGCGAGAGCGCGTCGGACAGGGTCGCGGCGGCGGCCGAGGGATCGGACGCGACCTGGGCCTTCCCCTGCTTCACGAGAGCCTCGAACCGGGCGGCGTCGATCTCCCCCGGGGCGGCGGCGAGCACGTAGCCGCCGTCTCGCCCCTCGAGCCGTCCGTCGCCGAGCACCTTGCGGAGCCGGTAGACGTAGGTCTGCAAGGTGGTGCGGGCGCTCTCGGGCGGCTCTTCGCCCCAGAGTCCGTCGATCAGCAGCTCCGCCGGGACGACGCGGTTCGCCCGCAGGATCAGGTGCGCGAGGACGGCCCGCTGCTTCGGACCTCCGAGCGCGAGCTTCCGCCCGTCGTCGGAGACCTCGAGCGGACCCAGGATCAGGAACTCCATCGCCGCGAACCGTACGACGGCTCTTGTGGGAACGGAAGCCACGCCGGGGTGACGTGCGACACATTCCAGCGGACTGCGACCGGGTTGCGTTCGAGCTGCGAAGGCGCGGGACAACGGTGCCGTCATGGACACCGCAACCCCCACCATCAGCCGCCGGATCGCCACCTTCCTCTGCCTGCTCGTCGCCGCCTCGATCCTCGGCGGCCAGCGCCCCGCCCCCGCCCGCGAGCCCCTCGTGATCCACGGGGCCGACACGGCACAGGAGCGCGCGATCGACTGGTCGATCCGCCGCTACCGCGAGGCCGGGCTCGCCGGGCTGCCGGACCTCGAGGTCTACCTCCACCGTTCGCACGACGCCTGCAACGGGGGCATCGGCCTCTACCACGGGGGACGCATCGACCTGTGCACCCAGGACTCGAGCGATCCGTACCGGCGCAAGTTCGCGCTCCACGAGATGGCCCACGCGTGGATCGAATCGAACGTGGACACAGCGGTCCTTGACCGGTTCATGGACGTCCGCGGGATCGCCGCCTGGAACGACCGGATCTTCGACTGGAAGGATCGTGGCACCGAGCAGGCCGCCGAGATCGTCACCTGGGGTCTCGGCGAGGCAGAGATCGCACCGCTGCTCCCCGAGGCCACCGACGCGCCGACCCTCGTCCGGCTCTACGAGCTGCTGACCGGCCGGGAGCCGATCACCCCGGCCGCTCGCTGAGCGGATCTACCCGGAGACGACCTTCCCGGCCCGGACCACCACGCGGAGATCGCCCAGCGCCTCGAGCCGCATCAACGGATCCGAACCGAGCACGATCAGGTCGGCCGGCCCGTCGACCGCGAGCGGGCCGGCCGTCATCGCCGTGAGGATCTCCTCTGGCGTCATCCGGACGGCTTCGTTGAGCAGGAGCGCCTCGCGGAGGTGGATACCCGCCGGGATCGCACCGTTGCCGAGATCGGTCCCGTAGACGACGGTCCCGCCCGCCGCTCGGAACCGCACCAGGTTGTCGCACGCCGTCCGCAGCTCGGGCGTCACGTCGCCGAACGAGAGGATGTCGAGCGTCGACACGATCCGCATCGTCCTCGCGGCCGACGCGAGCAGGAGGTCCGAGAGCCGCTCCGTCCACGGCGTGTGCGCGAACTCGTCCATGCCGGCCCCGAGGGCGCGCTCGGCCTGCCCGGTCCCCTGGACGTGTGCGGTCACCGGGAGGGCGCGCTCGTGCGCAGCCTGCACGATCGCGGCGAGCTCGGCGTCCGAGGGCGTCGGTCCGGCCTCACCGTTCAGCGAGACCTTGATCGCCGCCGCACCCAGATCCGTCAGCTCCGCCACGGCGGCGGCCGCGTCCTCAGGGCCCGCGAGCTCGCGACCCGTCCCCGGCGGGGCCCAGGACGACGCGGTCGGGTACCCGCCGGGGGCGGTGAGCATCGCACCCGCGGCGCGGATCACCGGCCCGGTGAACGTCGGGAGTTCGGATGCGCTCGCGAGCTCGAAGATCTCGTCCGGGACCCACGCCAGGTCTCGGACCGCCGTCACGCCTCCGAGCAGCACCGCGCCCGGATCCGCGAGACGGATGTGGACGTGCCGGTCGACGACACCCGGCATCAGGAACCCGTCGACCTCCAGGAAGTCGTCGGCCGGCGGCGCGGCCGCACTCGGACCCGCATACGTCACGCGCCCGCCGTCGCAGACGACGGTCGCGTGATGAACGAGCGCCCCCGGCCCGAACCACGCGACCGGGACCTTGACCTTCAGCGACATCGGCGCCGGTTCAACCGCCGACGCCGGCGCCGCGCAGGGCCTTGAGCTCCTTGCGGAGATCGACGACCTCGTCGCGCAGGCGCGCCGCGTACTCGAACCGCAGGTCCTTCGCGGCCTCGTGCATCTCCTCCTCGAGCTGCTGGATCAGACGCTCGAGCTCCTCGGTCGGCATCTCCGGGTGCTCGCGCTTGCGGCGGCGCTTCTCCGGCGTGGGCGCCCTCGTGTCGACCGCCATCGTGAGCAGGATGTCCGAGACCTTCTTGCGGATGGACTGCGGATCGATCCCGTGCTCCCGGTTGAAGTCGATCTGGATCTTGCGCCGTCGCTGCGTCTCGCCGATCGCCTGCTTCATCGAGTCGGTGACCTGGTCCGCGTACATGATCACGGTCCCGTCGACGTTGCGCGCCGCCCGGCCGATCGTCTGGATCAGCGAGGTGTCCGAACGCAGGAAGCCCTCCTTATCGGCATCGAGGATCGCGACCAGTGAGACCTCGGGCAGGTCGAGACCCTCCCGCAGGAGGTTGATCCCCACCAGCACGTCGAACTCGCCGAGGCGCAGGTCGCGGATGATCTCGATGCGCTGGATCGTGTCGACCTCCGAGTGCAGGTACCGGACGCGGATCCCCATCTCGAGCAGGTAGTCCGTGAGGTCCTCGGCCATCTTCTTGGTCAGTGTCGTGACGAGCACCCGCTGGCCGGCCTCGGCCCGCTTGCGGATCTCCTCGATCAGGTCGTCCACCTGCCCCCGGGTGGGCCGGACCTGGACCTCGGGGTCAACCAAGCCGGTCGGGCGCACGATCTGCTCCGCGGTCCTGCTCGACGTCCGGAGCTCGTAGGGGCCGGGCGTCGCGGACATGTACACGGTCTGGTTGACCTTCTTCACGAACTCCTCGAACCGCAGGGGCCGGTTGTCCAGCGCGCTCGGCAGGCGGAACCCGAACTCGACGAGGGTCTCCTTCCGCGTCTTGTCGCCCTCGTACATCCCGTGGATCTGCGGGACCGTGACGTGGGACTCGTCGATCACGCAGAGCCAGTCGTCCGGGAAGTAGTCCAGCAACGTGTAGGGCGCCTCCCCCGGAGCGCGACCGTCGATGTGGCGCGAGTAGTTCTCGATGCCGGAGCAGAACCCGACCTCGCGGAGCATCTCGAGGTCGTAGGTGGTGCGCATCCGCAGGCGCTCGGCCTCCAGGAGCTTGCTCTGGCTCTCGAGCAGCGTCAGCCGATCCCGCAGCTCGTCCTCGATCGAGACGACGGCCCGCTTCATCCGTTCGTCCGACGCCACGTAATGGGAGGCCGGGAAGACCGTGATCTCGCTGAGGTCGCCGAGCATCTCTCCGGTCAGCGGGTCGAACCGGGTGATCCGCTCGATCGTGTCGCCCCACCATTCGATTCGGACGGCGGTCTCCTCGTACGAGGGATGGACCTCGAGGACGTCGCCCTGGACGCGGAACTTCCCGCGCGCGAGGTTCGCCTGGTTCCGGAGGTACTGGATGTCCACGAGGCGTTGCTTCGACCACTCCATGTCCGTGGCGACGCCCTTGTGGACCCGCAGGATCTGGCCCTCGTACTCCTCGGGGGAACCCAGGCCGTAGATGCAGGAGACGCTGGCAACGATCAGGACGTCGCGGCGGGTCAGGAGGGCGGCCGTCGCCGAGTGCCGCAGGCGCTCGATCTCGTCGTTGATCGAAGAGTCCTTCTCGATGTAGGTGTCGGTGGAGGGGACGTAGGCCTCGGGCTGGTAGTAGTCGTAGTACGAGACGAAGTACTCCACCGCGTTCTCGGGGAAGGCTTCGCGGAACTCGTTCGCGAGCTGGGCCGCGAGCGACTTGTTGGGCGCGATGACGATGGTCGGCCGCTGGACGCGTTCGACCACGTTGGCGATCGTGAACGTCTTGCCCGTCCCGGTGGCGCCGAGCAGCGTGATGTGGGGCTCGCCGGCGCGGATGCCCTCGACCAGGTGATCGATGGCGGTGGGCTGGTCGCCGGTCGGGACGTGGTCGGCGTGGATCTTGAACGGGGGCACCAGTCGATGATACGGCCGGACGCCGACGGTCCCGCCCGGTGGCGAGAGAGTCCCCCCTCTCGTGCGAGTATCCAGGTCGATGGCCAGCGACCCTCCCGACGAAGACCGCCGCATCCGTATCGGCGAATGGGCCACGATGAACGGGTTCGAGCTCCTCGATGACCTCGATCAGGAGGCGGAGCGGCTTCCGCTGTTCGTGATCCAGACCACCATCGACAGGGATGTGCACAACGTCTGCGTCGGGCTCTGGGAGGACACGGACGTCGCGTGCTTCGATCTTCGCCGGGGCAGCGGCGGGGACAGGATCGACTCGACCGGTGCGACGATCGCCTACCCCTACGGGCTTCCTGGACTCCTGATCTTGCACCCCCGGGGCGCCGATGACGATCGGATGCTCTCGTCACGCCCCGTGATCGAAGATCATGCCCTGGCGTCCGGCTATGAGGTGCGATCCGATAACGCCACTTTCGCCGTCGCCATCCTCGAGGGCGCCCTCGCGACCTGGCTCATGACGGGGCGCGACAAGTTTCCGCCGATGAGCTTCGAGCTCGGCAGTGACTGGTTACTCGGGTACGCTCCGCAGCTCACGGTGGAACTGTTCCCCGAGCTCCTCGATGGCGTGCTCGGGTTCCGCGATCGCATCTCCCCCGACGTGGTTGCCGCCTTCGGGCGGTGAACGTCGCGATCCGTTCGTCCGTTCGCGCCTATCCCAGCGCATCGTGCCCATACCCTCGACTACATCCGGCCGGCCTCGATGATGCTCTCTAGGAATCGCTGCGTCCGCTCCTGCCTCGGTTGGCTGAAGATCTGCTCGGGCGTTCCCTCCTCGAGGATCACCCCTTCGTCGAGGAAGCAGATCCGGTGGGCGATGTCGCGGGCGAACCCCATCTCGTGGGTGGCGATCACCATCGTCATCCCCCCGGCGGCGAGCTCGCGGATCACGTTTAGCACCTCGGCGACGAGCTCGGGGTCGAGCGCGCTCGTGACCTCGTCGAGCAGCATCACGTCGGGCTTCATCGCGAGCGCGCGAACGATCGCCACCCGCTGCTGCTGCCCGCCCGAGAGGCGGTCCGGGTAGTCGTCCCGCTTGTCGGCGAGCCCGAACCGCTCGAGCAGCTCGGTGGCGAGCGCCTCGGCCTCGGCCTTCGACGCGCCCAGAGCCTCGATCGGTCCGAGCGTCACGTTGCGAAGCACCGACATGTGCGGGAACAGGTTGAACGCCTGGAACACGATCCCGACCCGCTGGCGGATCCGGTTCACGTCGACCCCCCGGGCGGTGATCTCCTCGCCCTCGATGAACACCCGCCCGGCGTTCACGGGCTCGAGCAGGTTGATGCACCGGAGCAGGGTGGACTTGCCCGAGCCCGAGGCGCCGATCAGGCCGACGACCTCGTGCTCGTCGACCTCGAGGTCGATGCCCCTGAGGACCTCGAGCTGGTCGAACGACTTGTGGAGGTCCTCGATCCGGAGCGCCGCGGCGGGCGCCACCTCACACCCCGCCCACGGCCTGGAGCCGGCGCTGGTCCCGCGCCACGAGCCAGTCGACGAAGCGAGCCTCGGGGATCGTGATCACGATGTACACGAGGGCGAGCGCAACGTACGGCGTGAAGTCGAAGTTCGCTGCCGAGATGATCTGCGCCTCGCGGAGCGCCTCGGTGTACCCGAGGACCGCCACGAGCGCCGAGTCCTTCTGCAGCCCGATGAAGTCGTTCAGCAACGGAGGCAGGACGCGGCGGACGGCCTGCGGGATGACGACGAACCGCATCGTCTTGCCGCGACTCAGCCCGAGCGCGCGCGCCGAGGCGACCTGCGAGGGGTGGACCGACTGGATCCCGGCTCGGTAGACCTCGGCGACGTAGGCCGAATACACGAGGACGAGCGCCACGATCGCCCAGAAGATGTCCGAGTGCGGCACGCCCTTGATCTGGAGCGAGGGCGCACCGAACCCGAGCAGGAGGATCACCAGGATCGTCGGTACCGCGCGGAACAGGTCCGTGTACGCGGCCGCCAGGATCCGCAGGGGCGTGAACACGGGGCCGCGGAGGCTGCGCATCACTGCCAGGATCATCGCGAGGATCAGCACGAAGACCTCGGCCACCATGAAGATGAACACGTTCCTGCTGAACCGCTTCATGATCTTCGACAACGAGTCCCAGAAGAGCGTCGGGTCGAAGAACGCCTCCTTGATCTGGGGCCATCCGGAGGAGTTCAGGATTGCGAAGGCGAGCAGTCCGAACACGACCACGGTGCTCACGACGGCGATCGTCACCCCGCGAGCGCCTTCGGCCTTCAGCGGGGCGAGGATCTTCGAACCGCGGTCTCCGGACGGGGGCGTATGGCTGCCACCGGGCAGAGGTTGGTACTTCTCCGGCGACTCCCCGCCGATCACCGACCGGCTAGTCCAGGACCGGCGCGTTCGTCTTGTCGGCCAGCCACTGCTGCTCGATGTCGTCGAGGGTCCCGTCGGCCTTCATCTCGGCGAGCGCGAGGTTCACGCACTGGACGAGGGGGCTCCCGGTCTCGAACGCCATCGCGAAGTACTCGTCGGACTCGGCCCCGAACTGCCCGACGACGACGCCGTGCTTGATCTGGACGGCCGCCATGAAGAACGCGGTGGGCAGGTCGACCACGATGCCGTCGATGTCGCCGTTCTGCAGATCGGTCACCGCCTGGGCGAGGTCGTCGTAGACGGCGGGGTCCTGGGTGGGCTGGATCTGCTGGGTGATCACGTCGAGGCTCGTCGTGCCGATCGGCGCGCCCAGTTTGGCATCCTTCAAGTCGGCGATCGTGGTCGCGTCGGCGACCGAGGTCCCCTCGGCCGAGACGAGCGCCTGGTTCACGTTGTAGTAGGAGTCGCTGAAGTCGACGGCGTCGTCACGCTCCGGCTTGTAAGAGATCTGCTGGAGCACGAAGTCGAAGTCCTTCGGGCCCGGCGCGAACGACTTGTTGAACGACATCGGCACGAAGGTCACCTGGTCCGGGAAGGAGAACCCCATCCGGGAGGCGACCTCGGCCGCGACCGCGCCCTCGTACCCCTCACCCTTGGCCGGGTCGTTGAACTCGAACTCGGAGCCGTCGGACGTCCCGCCTTCCCACCAGGGCGGGAACGCCGGGTTGCCCGTCCCGATCGTGAGGGTGCCCGAGCTCTTGAAGGCGTCGGCGTTGGCAGCGGCGCAGTCGGCCGCGGTGGCCGGTGTCGTCGACCCCGTGCCGCCGGTCGCGGTCGCCCCCGTGCCGCCGATCGTCGGGTTGTCTTCCGCGCAGGCGGCGAACAGCAGGGAACCGACGACCAGGAAAGCGAACACCTTGCGCATCTGCGGAACCCCCTGCCGACGTGAAGTGGGCGAGCCTAGCACACGCCTGTTCTACGGCGTTGCGACGACCGCCAGCTTCACTGGCGCGGCTCCC
>Ga0184635_10000395_pt1 | contig 10858 bp, 11 predicted proteins | sample PLM3_30_b2_FD_133147 | JGI IMG/M metagenome (GOLD analysis project Ga0184635, IMG submission 133147) | Groundwater sediment microbial communities from an aquifer in East River, Colorado, USA - PLM3_30_b2 | ecosystem: Environmental > Terrestrial > Soil > Riparian zone | place: USA: East River...
GAAAGATAAAAGTGATGAGCAGAAGGTTTGGGACTATGCCATCAATAATTCAAGAGGCGATATTAAAGAAGTGATCATTGAAGAATTTATTTCTTTTCATACAGAGATAACATTACTGACAGTGACGCAGATGAATGGCAACACACTATTTTGCCCGCCGATAGGTCACAGGCAAGAGAGAGGAGATTACATGGAGAGCTGGCAACCCGTTGCAATAAGCACGGAAGATTTTGAGGCCGCATGTGAAATGGCAAAGCAGGTAACCACTACATTAACGGGTATCGGAATTTGGGGAGTTGAATTTTTTCTTACGCATCGCGGGGTTTATTTTTCTGAGTTAAGTCCGCGGCCACATGATACCGGAATGGTAACATTGGCTGGCACACAAAACTTTTCAGAGTTTGAATTGCATGCAAGGGCCATTCTTGGGTTGCCTATTCCACATATCTATCTTGAGAAAGCAGGAGTCAGCTCTGTTATCCTTGCAAATAAAACAGCAGAACATTTTACCATCACAGGTTTAGATAAAGCATTAGAAGAAATCAATACTGATATAAGGATCTTTGGAAAGCCAACACTCCGTCCTTATCGCCGCATGGGTGTTGCGTTGGTATGTGACGATCTGAATGCTGATATGAATGCGCTGAGAAAAAAAGCAAAAGAGACCGCGGATAAAATTTCAATTCAATGAGTATGGACAAAATAAATCTTGCCGAAAAATTTTCACAATTCTCTGAACACTATAGTCCCAAAATTGCCGGAGAGCTGAATGGACAAATGGTAAAGCTTGTAAAGTTCAAAGGTCCGTTTGTCTGGCATCATCACGATAACGAGGATGAACTATTTTATGTAGTGAAAGGAAGTTTTGATATGGAGTTTCGGGATAAAACAGTAACAATTAATGAGGGAGAATTTATCATCGTGCCTCGTGGTGTTGAGCATCGTCCTAATGCAAAAGAAGAAGTGCATGTGGTTTTATTTGAACCGGGAACAACATTGAATACAGGCAATGTGAAAAATGAAATGACGTTGGAGAAGTTGGGGAAAATTTGATGCAATGCTAAATACACTAACTCACCTATTGTCTTTTGATAAAAGCATCATCTATTTCTGCCAAGTTTGAGCTTATCGAGAATAGTATTGATCGCCTCCATGCTGAATGGTTTTCTGAGAAAGTAGTTGATACCTTCTGCCTTTGCTTTTTCTTCTATCCATTTCGCTGATTCGGCTGTCATCATAATAATTTTTATCTCTTCATCTGCGAGATGAATATTGCGAATAAAGTTTATACCTAATCCATCCGGAAAACTATTGTCGAGAAAAATAATAGTAGGCTTCATATAACTGAGGTATTCTTCGGCTTCGTGTAACGAATAGACAGGTAAAGCCAATATCTTCCTTGCTTCGAGGACCGGCATTAACAGATGGCCAAGGTCTTCATCATCATCAATGATCATCGCTGTTTTAGCTAACATTCGTAGGGGTCGATTAGTGTAAAGTTTACAGAACAAAAATTCGGCCTCTTTTTAATGCTGACTATTATTTGACTTGCGCATTACTTTTCTTATAAGATGAGGATAATTCTCCTCTATCAATAAATAGTGGGGTTTTATGTCACAGGTAAAGTTGCTATATGCAACGGGAGAAGTACTATCGTAAAAGTTGTATAGGAATAAAAATTTCTGTCCTGGTGGCGTCTTCGCAAGAAGAGACTTCGATAAGTAAAAAAATTGGCTGCGAGATCCGGAGAGGTTATACTTCTTCACCAAAAGTAATCCTGTGTCCGTCAGTAGTTCGGATTGAAAATTCTCTTTGCCCCCATGGCTTGTTTTCGATACTACTCAGGAGCTCTATTTGTCTTGACTGGTATTCTTTATACAAGGTATCTATATTATCTACTTCCAGGTAAGCAAAATAAGAATGACTGTCGATCTCGGAAGCTGGTTTGTCACCCGGGCATTCTCCCAGCATTATTTTGATATTATCACGAATAAGAAAATGCCAGCCTCCTTCTTCCCACAAAGTCGTAAATCCGAGTTTGTTTTTATAAAAGTCTGCAGACTTTGCTAAGTTATTTACTGCAAGAACAAATCGGCTACCAGCAATTTTGGTCTTCATATTTAGCAGTTATTTTGAATATGTGTAATGCATGGTTGCTTTTACTTTATCACTTCTTTTTAGTGACACTTTCAATAATGTACCATCCGGATAATAATAATAATTGGATTCACTTTTTAGAGTTCCAGTATAATTAGAGTTTTGAGGAAAGATTGTCGTGACCTCGTTACTGGTGCATTGTCCGGATTGGTTGAATACCCACTTGAATTTGCTATTTTGAATTTGTGCCTCAATTATTTTTTTCTTCCCTTTCTTCCTTCTTTTATAAACGATGGTAGGGAGGTGCGGGTTTTCATATTGAACACTGTCTAACAGGCCATCTGCATTATAATAATACAAACTGGTTTCGGGTGACCGGCCTTTTATTAGCCGGGTAAGCTTTATCATCTGTCCTTTTGTATTAAAGAATCTATGATCTGTTGACAAAGTGTCCCATTGATTATTTTGAATTTTCGATATTGAGATCAATTTATATTCCTTTTCGCTTATATGATCCAGGATTGTTTGTGTGATCTCGTACCCATTGCGGTCTCTGAATTTTATCTCCCGTATACGACCACGATCATCATATAAAAACGTGGAGGAAACACACCAGGGTTCTTTGTTATCCTTGTTTTTTGAAAAGCAGGCAGTTATTGATTCAACATTGCCGCTTTCGTTGAGTACCGTTGTTTTAGAATCATGTGTTTTTAGTGATTCAGAAGAAGTTTGATAAGCATATATTTTTTTGATACCTGAATTTAAGAGCACCTTCCGGGTGTTCAGGAGAGTATCATCATCGATCACACCAAATACGTATCCAGGCATTAAACAATGGGGAAATTGTGCAAAGCCAGTTAAGCTTAATATCATTAAAGTAAAGAAGAGAAAAAAGATTTTTTTCATTTTAGCTCGATAACGGTTAACTGATTTTGCTTCGTATCGCCAGGTCTGCTCACAAACATATTTAAATTTAAAAAATTTCCCAGGCCAAGACACTATGAGGACGCAAGATTAGGTGTCTGTTGTTACGTTGTCCCAATCTTGATTCATATAATTAATCAACCAATTCAAAGAGTGATGTCTTTCAAAAACGACTCCTTTGTCAAGATTGCCAGGGGCAGGTTCATTTTTGAGCCTTGCACTGACGGAAGCCCAATCAAGTCGAAGTATTAAGTCAGCCTGGTCAAGAATTTCTTTTTTGGTTCTCAATTTTGCTTTTTTTCTGAACTGTTCTTCTGTCAAGTCGTGAATAATTTTTACATCATTTGCAACATTGCACATTTGGTCAGGGTAGCTTAGTGTATCTATAAAACTCAACGCCCATAACATAAGGTGTAAACTTTCGTATCTCCAATTAGCATCAATTTTTTGTTGTTCTGTTGGGCGCATGCCTGTTGCATAAGCTTTTTCGTTTGGAGTTAGTTTTGACATAATATTGAAATCCTTATCCATTTTGTCCAAATATTTTTGCTCAAGGCCTTCACTTTTTACCCCAATGTAACAAAGTGCTAATGCCCTGTCTACAACTTCGTCTTGCGTTCTGATCGTTACCTTGTCTTCAGGGTCAACAAACAAGGAATTTGGGTTTGAATAAATGGGGACATTATGAGTTTTACAATAATTTTCTGATTGTGCACGCCTCTCCTGCTGGTCTTTTGTTGCATTAATATTTTCTACAGGTTTTGTAATTGGCGTCTCTGCTTTTGAATTGTTATTATTGTTACAAGAAAATAGTGTCAAGATTAGAGCGGTTATGATAAATCTTGTCATAAAGGAATGTGGTTTAAGTTTGCAGGCAACTCATAAATATACGCAACTGCTGGTATAGATCGGCATTGATACTCATTAGAAATGTATACCAACAATTTTCATTGAGGCTTTTTCCAGATCTTGTATTTATCGATTATGCAATGACCACACGGCCTGTAACCAATATTTAATGCTTCTTGTTCTGACAAGAAGAAGACACGATTTTCTTTTTTCATTCTTTTACCGGAAGAGCAACTCAATGTTCCATAAATTTTTGATTTTTTATTACCGGCAAAAGCTACTTCCGTGTTTTTTATTTTTCTGATAAGAAGTTGAGGGTTTATAGATACATGTTGAATCATTTTAATTTTCCGGATTTGTCTTTGCCGTTTCCCAACCGATCATGGCGGTTTTTCTTATACTTCCCCAATGATATTGTCCAAAATCTCCTGTTGATCTTATAACCCTGTGACAAGGAATTAAAAACGCAACGGGGTTATCGCCGATAGCAGTGCCTACCGCTCTTGATGCATTCGGGTTATTTATTGTATTTGCAATACCTGAGTAAGTTGATACATCACCCATTGGGATCTTCAATAATGCTTCCCATACTTTTATTTGAAATGGAGTTCCTTTTAAATGCAATTTTATTTTTGAAAGGTCTTTCCAGTCTTGTGTAAAAATGAATAAAGCATTTTGCTGGATCGTATCAACCACCTGTTTAAATCTTGCTTTTGGAAATTGTGATTGCAATTCTTTCAAAGCTTTTGTTTCATCATCGGCAAAAGCAAGATGACAAATACCTTTTGTCGTTGAAGCAACGATTATATTTCCAAAAGGAGTTTCGGCAAAACTATAATTGATCTGCAACTGCTCGCCACCGTTTTTATATTCACCCGGCGTCATGCCCTCAATGCTGATAAAAAGATCATGCAAACGGCTTGAACCCGATAGACCAGTTTCATAGGCTGTATCACTTACTGTATGCTCGTGCAAAAGTTTTTTAGCATGTTGCAAGCTGATGTATTGCAAAAACTTTTTGGGACTTACTCCTGCCCAATCTTTAAACAATCGCTGAAAATGAAACGGACTTAAATAAACTTCTTTTGCCACAGCATCAAGATCAGGTTGTTGCTGAAAGTTAGATCGAATAAATTCAATTGCTTTTTTTATGCGTTCGTAATCTGTCATTGTTTTAAATTTAACACAAAACTATTTATAAGCAAAAGCCAAATCAACCCGAAACTTGCTCGATTCGTATAGGAACCACAAAGACACGAAGGCACGGAGAAACACAAAGAAAACTTTGTGAAACTTAATGTCTTTGTGCCTTAGTGGTTTAATACAAGGAAAAACTTCTTAATATTTTCTCATCTTTACTCCACAAAACTTTGCTATATGAAAGTTGCTGTTCTAGGAACTGGAATGGTTGGCAGTGCTATCGCAATGGATCTTGCATCCCGTCATCATGTTACTGCATTTGATGTAAATGATGCAAATCTCAAATTGTTAAGGAAAAGAAATCCGCGAATTGAAACACAACAGGCAGATCTTAGAAATTATGATCTCTATCCACAATTATTAAGAGATTCCGATATTGTCGTTACTGCCGTACCGGGTTTTATGGGTTACAAGGCTCTTGAGACTGTAATTAATTGCGGAAAGCATATTGTTGATATTTCCTTTTTCCCTGAAGACGCTTTACAGCTTGATCAGCTTGCAAAACAAAAAGGGGTGACAGCCATTATAGATTGCGGCGTTGCACCAGGCATGCACAATTTAATTGTCGGTCGCTATAATGAAGAAATGAGAATTGAAGCATTGGAGGTCTATGTTGGTGGCTTACCCAAAGTGCGGAAAAAACCATTTCAATACAAAGCACCATTTTCACCAGCAGATGTGATAGAAGAATATATAAGACCTGCACGATTGATGGAGAATGGACACATTGTTGTAAGACCGGCGTTAAGTGAAGTAGAATGGATACATTTCGACGAGATAGGAACATTAGAGGCTTTTAATACGGACGGTTTGCGTTCCTTGCTATACACAATGCCGCATATTAAAAACCAGAAAGAGAAAACAATGCGATACCCCGGTCATGTTGAGATCATTCGTTCATTAAAGGAAAGCGGGTTCTTTAGTGAGAGATCTATCGATATTGATGGTACAATGATATCGCCATTGAAAGTAACATCACAGATATTGTTTAATGAATGGAAGCTTGGGTTAGAAGAAGAAGAGTTAACCGTGATGAAAGTAAAACTGATCGGTAAAGAAAATGGAGAAGATAAAACAATTGAATGGAGTTTGCTTGACTTTTACGATGATGAAACGAAAACCTCCTCAATGGCGAGAACAACAGGATATACTTGTAACGCAGCGGTGAACCTGCTTGCACAAAATCTTTTTTCAGAAAAAGGAGTATTTCCACCAGAACTTGTTGGCAAACACAAAAACTGTTTTGATTTTGTTATTGAATATCTGAAAGAAAGAAAAGTGAACTGGGTCAAAGAAGAATTTTAAAACCTATCCTTCACACAGTTTTTTCAGATTGTTCAACCCTGTTACAAATTGCACATTAAGATCTTTGACGATCTTCGGTCCCATCAAACTTGCCATTGGCCAGGGAAGACCACCGCTGTTTTGCCATGTTACTTTTGTTTCATTACCATTACCCCAATGCTCAAATAACCAGTTGTCCTTAGCTTTTGCTTTGAATGGTTTTAAAAACTCAAGATCAAAGTGAATATGTTTTTCGTCAATATCCCTAAGTGTCAAGCTTCCAACGCCTACTTTTTTTCCTTCCCAACCATACCTGTGCCCCGGCGTTTTCGGAGTTCCTGTAATTGTTGATTTAGCTGAAGGATCCATTTGTTGCCATGGATTCCATTGGCTATAATGATTAAGATCGCCAACTCGATTCATCACATCACTAACGCTTTTATTAATGATCGTTGATTTTTCAACATTATAACTTTTGGGAAGCATCGCCGAAATGAGCAACAACAGGGCAATAAGTCCGAGGATAATATAAACTACGATCATAGCCTTAAGTTTATTGTAAGTTACGCATTGAATACTTGTATCACAAACCTTTTATGTAAACTTTCAATGCACCGCTTTGTAAAATTTACCGGGGCGTAAATAAATGATCCCCTTGTTTGTATAAAATCTTGTTGGCAGTTGCTTATAGGCTCCTGTTCCATCATAACCGATCACTTCAAAATGTAAATGAGGAAATGCAGAGTAGCCCGTGTTACCACTTAAACCGATCACTTGCCCTTTTACAACTGTATCGCCAACATTTACCAATGCGCCATTTTTAACAAGATGCCAGTAGTGTGCAACAGATCCGTCGTAATGTTTGATCGAGATATAATTGCCATCAGACATATTCTCAGGTTTCAAACCACCCTCATCTGAATCACCTCTTGCTCCTGTTACTACACCCTCTCTTGCTGCACAGACCTTCGTTTTCTTTTTTATTTTAAAATCCAATGCAAGCTCTCCCTTATGACTCATTTTGCTGTCATAAGCTTGTATCAAAAAAACTTTCTTATTATTTTCAAATGGAAGTGAATAAATATAGCTGCTGTCTTCTTTGAATTTTCCAGACTTGAGATCTTGAATAGAGTATTGCTGCTGCGCAAAGCAGTAGTGAACATTTAAAAATGAAAACAGAAAAAAGAAATATTTCATTATTCAAGATTCTCCAGGCCGGGAATTTCTCTCCTTAATATTTCCTGAAAAAGAGGGTTGCCCGGCTCAGGCATTTGGGCATTGATTATTTTTCCATCGGCACCTAATAAGATATACCGCGGTATATATTCAATACCATAAGCCTGGCCAAACAGGTTTTTATCACTTGCCTGCAAGTGGAATACCCGTGAAATGTTTTCACTCGCTTGATTTTCCCAGGCCCATTTGTTATCATCGATTGATAAAGCAATGAAAACCAGATTTTGACCTGTGTATTGCTCAGCAAGGGCGTCAAAATTGGGTAATTGCACCTGGCAGGATTGACACCATGTTGCCCACACATCGATCACGACATATTTTCCCTGGAAATTTTTCAAAGAAAAAGTGTCTTTATTCAATGCAGTGGTAATAAAATCCGGAGCCGGTTTTCCTCGGCTTAAACTTTTTAATAATAAATGTTGGGCAAGTATTTGTTGCTGCATTTTAGGCTGAGAGATTTTGGGAATGAATTCTGTTATCAGCATTTCCCTTCTTGTAGTATCGATTGTTTTGCCAATGACCTCTTTCAGCTTATTATAAATAAGGTAATCTCGTACAGTACCCTCAGGCATTACAGTACATAGTTTGGAAATATAAGCAGCAGCATTAAAAGAGCTCAGCTTATGTTTCTGCTGGATATAGTCTCTTAAGTTGTCACGGTATTGAGGATAACTTAACAGCGTACTATCACTATAACTTACAGTATTTCGGATCGCTTCTATTGATTTTGGATATTCCAACGTTTCAGTTGGATGATAGATCCTGAACCATTGCGGATACCTGTTATCCAATAATTTTAAATAAGAAAGGGAGGTCAATTTTTTTTGCAGCGTGATAAATTCATCGCCTGGCTTTAGGTTGTCAGCAGTTTTGAAATTAATAATCCAGTCAATACTATGATTCCAAAGCCGCATCACTTCAGCTGCATAAGCTTTGGGTGTCATTTCATATCCGCGATTTTCAAGATACCATATATCGCCGCCATCAACACCATCTCTGCCATTTCTCAGGTATTCGTTTTCCGCAGTTCTGTTTCCTGTTGTAATTACCCGGCTACTGCGGTCATCATTTTTTATATTTAGAAATAAGCTATCATTATTTCCAAAAAAGATCTTTTGGTTTATACTTCCTAATTTGAATGAATAAACACCTGCCGGGATTACCTTGTCTGTACTTACCTGAAAACGATTATTCGCAATAGGAATTTCAAGAATAGTATCCATTAATGGTTCGGCAAGAAGGTACGCAGTTTGAAATTGATCTTTTGATTCAAGACTTCCTGCAATTACGGTACGCTTATGTGATGGCAGTTGAACTGGTTTATTTATATAAACAAAAAGAGCAGCAAATACTGCTATGGGTATAAGCAGGTAAACCAATCTGAATATTGGCTTAAAGAATGCTCTTTTAAGATTTTTTCTCACATACCATTGATAACCGAGAAATAATGCAATGATCATCCAGGCAATAGCTAACCATTCATAATACATTAAAAAATTTCCGGCGCTGCTTCCTTCCCGATTTGCTATTGTAAGTCCGGGTGCAAGATAGGGCCACCATAATGCTTTTCTGAATCCAAATAATATTGTACCAGTGATAGTTCCAACAAGCCCGATAGCAAATGGCCAGATGAAGCCACTAATAACAACAGAAAACAAGTATTGAATACCTAGTATACCAAGCCCTGCGATAAGTAAACGTAATCCGAAGCCACTGATGAATGCCCATGGGATAGAAAATTTAGAAAAACCTGACCCTGGCTTTACCAGCATGATAATGGTGCCGCCTAATAAACTCCAAAGTATTAATGTGACAATACATAATAGCGCTACTACAATTGCAATACTGAATTTGCTAAGGTAAAGCGAGAGTTTAGAGATAGGTTGCACCTCGATCAGCTTCCATCCGCCTCCGCGATGCTCCATTTGTGTAAGACGTATAACCACCAGCGTAAGAAAAATGGGATAGAAAAAAAACCCAAATCCCATGAAGCAACTAGCGACAAATGATTTCCATTCGTTTTCACCGCCTCCGGATGTGATTTCGCTTTCACTAGTAACTAAACCTGCTATTGTAAAAAGGGCGGGAATAAAAGCGGCCATGATCAATACCAGCCAAAACATTCCCGAGTTTCTGAGCTTTAGCCACTCTGCTTTAAATGATTTTATATAATCAGAAAAGAAATTCATAATAGTTAGTTTGATGTCATTTTAATAAACCATTCTTCCAATCCTTCATTTGTGCGAACTCCTCTTACCGGAACTCCCTGCATTACCAATTCACGGGTGATGTTTGTAACATCTTCGCTATTCTCTACAGGCAAAACAAATTCATTACTTATTAATGCGGTAGCCTGCGGATATTTTTCTGTAACCAAATTTTTCCATCTTGGTGAATCATCCACTTTTATAGTTAATAGCTTACCGTGACCTGCACTTTCCTGCAAGTCAGCCATTGTTCCCTGGAACTGCATTACACCTTTATGTATAATGCCAACATGTGTACATGTTCTTTCAACTTCATTCAACAAATGGCTTGATACAAAAATAGTTTTACCATGATCCTTGTTCAATCTTTTCAACATCTCTCTTATTTCAATGATGCCGGCGGGATCAAGACCATTTGCCGGTTCATCAAGGATCAATAAAGATGGATCGGGTAACAATGCCATTGCCACACCCAATCTTTGCTTCATACCTAGTGAATATTCTTTCGCCTTTCTTTTGCGGTCATTATAAAGTCCGACAATCTGTAACACTTCATCAACTCTTTTTTCATCCATTTTTCTCAAGCGGGTGATCACTCTCAAATTATCACGGGCATTTAAATGAAGATAAAGCGAAGGAGTTTCGATCAGCGTACCAATACCCTCAAAAATGCCGGGAAGATTTTTCTTTAATGATTTGCCGTAGATTGAAATATTGTCACGATCATTTTCAAGCATACCGGTAAGCAGTCGTATAGTGGTTGTTTTACCGGCGCCATTCGGACCGAGAAATCCGAAAATACTTCCTTCGGGAACTTTTAAACTTACATTATTCACTACTTTTCTTCCGTAGCGAAACATGTAATTCAGTTCTGAAGTCTCAATTGCATACGCATTTGTTTGGTTCATGGCTGTTTATTATCCGGTAAACATATAGAAATAAAAAAAGCGAACATTACGTTCGCCCTGTTATTTCTTAAAATCTTTATGAATGGTTTATTCAGCTTCTGCCACTACTTCCTTTACCTCGGGTATCATACGTTTCATCATTCCTTCAATACC
>Ga0184635_10000396_pt1 | contig 10851 bp, 5 predicted proteins | sample PLM3_30_b2_FD_133147 | JGI IMG/M metagenome (GOLD analysis project Ga0184635, IMG submission 133147) | Groundwater sediment microbial communities from an aquifer in East River, Colorado, USA - PLM3_30_b2 | ecosystem: Environmental > Terrestrial > Soil > Riparian zone | place: USA: East River...
CTCGGCCTCAACATCATCGGTTTGAGTGATTTCCACGGCGACCTCCACCCGAACGACCCGGGGCCGCTGCGGTTCAAGGATCAGAAGGACTACTTCGAGGCGACGCGCCGCGCGTCGGACCGGGATTTCCTCGTCACGCCATGGGAGGAGCCGAGCGCCTTCTTTGGCGGGCACTACAACATCATCTTCCCGAAGCGGAATGTCTACTGGTCCAAGGTGCGTCAGGCGGGGCAGCCGTTCACCGAGATGGACCCGGCCTACGGGAAGGTGTACCACACCGGCAGCGCGGCTGACGTGCAGCAGATGATGGACGCGGAAGGAGCGTACTGGTATCACGCCCATCCGCGCACCAAAGGCACCACCGGGTATCCCGACTTGATCCTCGACAAGCCGTACGTGAAGAACGATCGCTATCTCGGCGTCGCGTTCAAGCCGGGCATGGGCATGGATCTGTCGGAAGCGAGAATCTGCGAGTGGCGGTGCTTCGATGCGACCGACACCATGAACAATCTCTACACGAATTCCGGCTTGAGGCCCAAGTTCATCATCGCCGACATCGACACCTACAAGAAGGGACCCGAAGACGATACCTACGCAAACTTCCCGGTCAACTATCTGAAGATCGACAAGACGCCCGGACCGGACGACGATGTAAGCCCCGTGCTGAAGTCGCTGCGGGACGGAAACTTCTTCGTGACCACCGGTGAGATTCTCATCACCAACTACGCCGTCGCCGGCACAGGAGCACAGCGAACGATCGGCGCGGACGTGGAATGGACGTTCCCGCTGTCGTTCGTCGAAGTCGTCTGGGGCGACGGCAAGAAGGTCGAGCGTCAGGTGATAACCGCCACCGACCTGGGCGCATTCGGCACCAAGCACTTCGCGATTCCGTTTGATGCGACAGGGAAATCGTGGGTGCGCTTCGCCGTGTGGGACTCCGCGGGTAACGGCGCGTTCGTGCAGCCGGTGTGGTTGAATGCGACGAGAGTGACGACCGACCAGGCCGCTCAGCGCCAGAAGTAGCTGCTGAACGGAGAACAGAAGGTCAGAAGATCAGAGATTCATTTCTCGAGAGCGAACCGTCTTCTGATCTTTTGAACTCCTGTAAGGCGTGCAGGTATCAGGCGTCGCGTTCCCGCATGCGCTCGGCGATCAACTGGTCCAGCACGTCGGGCTCTGGCGGCTTCGTCAGGTGGTGATCGAAGCCCGCTTCTCGTGAACGCCGCCGGTCCTCGTCCTGGCCCCAGCCGGTGAGCGCGACGAGCCGCACGCGCCGGCCGAGCCGCTCGCGCAGCCGGCGCGCCACCTCGAACCCGTCCATCCGCGGCATGCCGATGTCGACGAACGCGATCTGCGGCTCGAACGCAAAGCCGATGGCCACCGCTTCCTCGCCGTCGGCCGCGACCCGGACGTCGTGCCCCTTCATGCCGAGCATCAGGCTCATCATCTCCGCCGCGTCCTTACTGTCTTCGGCCACCAGGACCCGGCACCGCGCCGCGCGAGCGGTGGCCGCGTCCTCCGCCGCCTCGCGCTCCGTCTCCGCCCCGAGGCTCGCGAGCGGCAGCCAGACGGTGAATTGACTGCCGCGGCCGGGTCCGTCGCTCGACGCGGTAATCGTGCCGCCGTGCAGCTGCAGCAGACGACGGGACAGCGTCAGCCCGATGCCGAGCCCCCCGTAGGTTCGATCGCGATGGGCCTGGAGCTGCGTGAACATATCGAAAATCCGCGGCAGCATCGCTCGCGGGATGCCGATGCCGGTATCGGACACCGTGACGGTGGCCCCTTCCTCGTCCGACGACGCGGCCACGGTGATCTGGCCGCCGGTTTCGGTGTACTTCGCGGCGTTGCTCAGGAGGTTCGAGAGCGCCTGCGCGATCCGCGTCAAGTCGGCATCGATCCAGATGGGTCGCACGGGGACATCCACCGTCAACGTGTGGGCCTGCGCGTCGATCATTGGCCGGGTGGCTTCGATCGCGCTCAGCAGAGCGATCCGCAGATCGATCTGCTCGCGTTGGAGGTGCACCTTGTTCTGCGTGATGCGGGCGACGTCGAGCAGGTCGTCAGTGATCCGCACCAGCTGCGCCAGCTGCCGCTCCATCGTCGCGCGGGCTTTTTCGATCAGCTCGTCGTCGCCGCGGGCGAGGCGAATCACTTCGATCGCCGATCGAATGGGCGCGAGCGGGTTACGCAGTTCGTGCGAGAGTGTGGCGAGGAATTCGTCTTTGCGGCGATCGGCGTCGCGCAGGCCCATCTCGGCGAGCTTCCGGTCCGTGAGATCGACGCACACGCTGACGCAGCCGTAGATCTGGCCGTGCGTGTCGTAGAGCGGTTCGACGTCGTTCTGGACGTAGAGGACGCTGCCGTCGGCGCGAACGATTTCAATCTCGTTGCTGACGGCGGTCCGGTGCGCGATGGCGTACTGCATCGGCAGCTCGCGGATCGGGATGTCTTTGCCATCGCGCTGGATGCGGTACTGTGCGCGTTCGCCGGCCGGCGGCGTGAGCGAGATGTTGACGTCGGTCGGGAGGCCCATCAGCGCGGCGAGCGCGCGGTTGGCGAAAATGAAGCGGCAGTCCGGGTCGTGCGCGATGGCGATGGGGATCGGCGCGCGGTCGATGACGGCCTGGAGCGACCGCAGACGCTGGCGGAGATCCTCGGGAGTGAGGTTGTCGAGAACGTCGAAGGGACCCCATTCAGCCATTGGATGCCGCGTGTCCCACCATTCTGGCGCAGCTGAATCGGGCCACGTTCACGCCGCTGCACGATTGGGCGGTATTGCGCGACGAATGGACGATTGGCTAGTATTGAGGTTCGGCTTTTGCGCCGCCCGCCTACGTTCCTCAGTAGCTCAATGGTAGAGCATCCGGCTGTTAACCGGAGGGTTGCTGGTTCGAATCCAGCCTGAGGAGCCAGCCTTCGCTCGCCCTTCGGGCGAGCTTCGGCTAGGTCGCCGCGCTTTGCGCGGCGACATGTCAAGCGAGCTGTCCGTACCAGCGAAAGCTGTCTCGCCGTAGCTCGCATAGCGAGCGGAGGCGGACCTCCATCTCCTTCCGAACCACGATCAGTGCTCCGATCGTGAAATCTGCACTCGGCTGTGCGAGCTTCGGCTAGGTCGCCGCGCTTCGCGCGGCGACATGTCTGAACCGAGCTGACCGTACCAGCGAAGGCTGTCTCGCCGTAGCTCGCGTAGCGAGCGGAGGCGGACCTCCATCTTCTTCCCCATCTCCTTCCGAACCACGATCAGTGCTCCGATCGTGAAATCTGCACTCGGCTGCGCGAGCTTCGGCTAGGTCGCCGCGCTTCGCTCGCGGCGACATGTCAAGCGAGCTGACCGTGCCAGCGAAGGCTGTCTCACCGTACCGAGCGGAGGCGGACCTTCTCTCGCCGGACTGAAATCCTCGCAATTCGCGGTCTCTGTCGGATTGCAAAATCTGCATACAAATGAACGAGATCTGAAGAATCGTTCCGGTTGCGCGCCGGCCTGTTTCCTGCTTGATGGCGACGCATGGAGGGCGTTGAAAAGCGAATCGTGTACATCCTTCGAAGCGACAGCGACCCGTCACGCCACTACGTTGGCATCACCAACAGCATGGTTGACCGTCTGGAATGGCACAACGACGGCCCGTGTGGCTACACCAGCGTGAACCGCCCGTGGTCCGTGGTTGTCTCAATGGAATTCCCGACAAAACGAGCCGCGCGCGTCTTCGAGCGGTACTTGAAGTCAGGCTCCGGGCGCGCGTTTGCGAAGCGACACTTCGCGGCGGTCGCTGCCGATTAGCGTGGCGGTGTAAATTCTCGATCTGAGGAGCGCTTACTCCTTGGCGCCTTTGATCCATTCCAGGATCGTGGCGTATTCCGGCGAGTCTTTGGTGAACCGAATGCCGCCGCCATGCGCCAGGGTCGCGGACCCGGCGACGCCCTCCGTCTCCGAACTCGACGTCGGTTTGCGCAAAATCAGGCTGTTCTCGGGATCCGCCTGGTCCACCACGTTCAATGCCGTCGAGAACGTCCCGTTGAACAGCGTGTGCGTCGAATGGCAATGCACGCAGGCATACCCGTCGCGGCCGCGCTTGGTGAGGATCGGCTCCACGTAGCCGCGGAAAAACGCCTCGTCCAGCCTTCGGGTCGCGCGCGCCGCCGGTCCCGTCGCACCCGCCGACGGTGGCGGTGGTTTCAGAATGCGCAGCGCCTCGACCGCTTCCGGAATTCGTTCCATCTTCGCGGACAGCCCGTTGGCTTCCGGGCTCGATGGCCCCGCGATGCGGTTGACATCACCGAACCGCACGTCGCGCACCAGCAGCGCGGCCTCGGCGGCCAGCCTTCGCATCTCGGCATCCGGTTCGTCCAGGAGCGGAGAGAGCGCCCGTGCGATCCGCGCGCCGCTTTCGCCAAAGAACGCGATCTGTTCGATGTCGTTGCCGATGCGGTTGTACAGCGGCGGCGCCGGTGTGGTGATGTCTGCCTCGGGATCGTAGATGTCGCCGCGCCGTAACGGAAACTCGGTGAGCGCCCGCAGCAGCCTCTTCTTCTGCGGTGCTGGCGCCTTCTCCAGGACCGCGGCGAACTTCGTCGCCAGCCGCGATTCCACAGCCAGCCGCCCCCGAACCGCCCGGTCGCGATCGTCGGCCGACGGCAACAGCGCCACCCAGTTGTTGTAGAAATAGCGGATGTTCTCGTCGGCGAGGTTGTAGACCGCGTCCTCCAGGTTGCTCTCCACCCAGGCCGGTTGCGGCTGTCCCATCGCGGCGAGCAGAGTGTCCTCGATCAGCTCCCTCGTCGCCGTGTCCGTGGTCCAGTACCAGAACTGCCAGAGACCCTTGACGGCCTGCATCCGCACCGACGTCACAGGGTCGGCGACGCGTTTCGCCAGGACGGCGCCGAATTCCGGACGATTGGCGATCGCCGCAAAATGTTGCGCGAACACGCGCGTCGCGCCCCATCGCGTCCGGTCGTCCTTGGATTCGAGCACGGCGGTCAGTCCGGCTGACGAGGTCTCCGGATGCCGGCTGTAAGACTGGCGCACGCTCCATGCGGCGGTCCGCTGCACCATCTTGCTGGGATCGCCCAGCAGCTGGAGCAGCGCCGCGTCCTGCCCGCCCAACCGTCCCAGCGCTTCTGCGGCGGCTTGCCGGATCAGCGCGTCAGGCGATGCAGCGGCCCGTCGTATCTGCACGCGCATGCCGTCCGTCACTGGATCCCAGATGCCATCGAGCTGCTGAAGCACTTCCACCGGATCGGATGACAGCCGTGCGGGCGCTGCCGCCCCCCACCCCTTCGCACGCGGACCGGCTGGGAAGTAAGAGCTGAGCGCCAGCACGGCCATTTGTGTTTCGCGAAACGGCGTGCGGAAATTCTCGAACGACTGGAGCGGGTCCATCCACCCGCCGAACGTCTGTTGACGGCGAAGCAGATAGTCGATGGCTTTGGCCACCTGCGGATTCGATGCCGGCACGCCAGCCGCTTGGAGTGCCCAGAGCGCGTGCCCGGTCTGAAACTCCACCTCCGGTTGTTCCGGGCCGAACCGCATCGACCACTGCCCGTTCGGACGCTGCAGCGAGAGGATCCGCTCGGCGTTTTTCTGAATCTGACCGCGATACCGCTGGGGATCGATCTCGGCCAGTGCTTGCGTCTGGTAGCAGAGATCCACCATGTTCTCGATCTCGCCGCTCGCGATCCAATCACCCATGCGCCCGTCGTGCGTGTTGCTCCACGCGTACCAGGCGACCTCGTGGCGGCTCACGAGAGGCGTGTTGCCGTTGGTTTCGTCGGGCGGCAGCTTGTCGCGGCCCGCGTAGTACAGCTTGAGGTACTCGCCGATGCCCTCGTGGAAGTTCGACCGGCGTTCACCGGAAATCTGACGCTCGTAGATATCCAGCAGATGCGACATGCGGCCCAGGACGTTCGCCGGCGCCGAAATGACTCGCGCCCACACCGCGCCCGTCTGTTCGAAGCCGTAGAACGGGCGCGGGTTGTTGTAGAAGCGCTCGGTCAGGAACTGAAGCTGCTGTCGCTGCACCACTGGATAGCCGTTCCGCGCGGCGTACAGCGCGGCGCGCAGAGGGAAATGCGTCGCATGGCAGGCCACGCAGAGCGAGGTTTCCTGGTGGACGCTCGAGACGCGGTCGTACACCGATCCCCGGCGCGGAGTGTTGGCATGCCACGAATCACCGGCGGCAAGGACGTAGTCGAGCGCGGTGCGCACGGCCGTCTGCGGATCCGTGTACGGCGGCGGATCGTATACGCGGGTCCGCAGCTTGTACTCTGGATGGCCCGCTTGCACGGCCACGTAGTACGTGCCCGGGTCACTCAGAATTCGCGGCGTGAACTTGTTGCCCGCAAGTGCCTGCGCCTCGTGCGGCAGCGTAACGGGATCCTCGCCGTCGAAATACTCCCGCGGCTCGCCGTTGACGAGGCGATAGACGGCCACGTCGACGGGAATCTGGTCCCGCTCCATCAGGTCCACCTGGAAGAAGACGAGCTTGGGCGTGCCGGACGTGAACTCGAACTCGTACCAGTCGGTGGAAACGGCGCGCGTGGCCGGCGTGCGCCGCGTCGTACCGGGAAGCGGCACGTAGTTCTCGTCGTCGCCCGATGCGAACACCGTCTGGCCGAGCGGAATCTTCACCGCGTCCTGCCAGCGCCGCGCAGGCGAGCTCTTTACCAGCCCCGTACGCGGCCATCGGTTCACGTAAAGCGCATAGTTCCCGGAAGCGTGCGTCGGACGCACGACCACCGTCGCCGGACCCGCCTTCGGGACGCGGAACTGCGTGTAGTAGTCCGCGTCTCCCGCGTGCAGCGTCTTGGATGCCAGGACGGTGTTCCCCTGTCGAACTTCTACTTCCACGCGTGCGTCCCGGCCAAGGCCGGTCAGCGAGGTCAGTGAATAGAGCAGGCTGTATTGGCTGTTGGGATCGAGCGCGACGAGCGGCACGCTCAGGTCCGCGACCGGTCCGCTGCGTCGCACCATCGTGTTCAGGGAGGCCGTGCCCGTGGCGTTCTGGGAAGCCGTGTCCGTGACAGAAGAAAGGAGCAGTGCCAGGATCGCAACCAGGATCGCGCGCAGGTATTCGCTCATAAAAGGGCCCGGCGGTATTCTCCCTCGTCATACTAACGCGACCGTCGACATGAACGGCATGCACGGAAAAGCGTGCACGGTCGCCGGCTCGGCGCATAATAGCGCGCGTCATGACCCACCAGCGGTTCCGCGTCGTTCGCCTGCTCGGCGCTTGTCTCGTGGCGGCTCTGGTTGCGCTGACGGCGCACGTGGTTGCCGCGGCGGTCCTGCGCGTCACGGTGCTTCCTATTTCGACGCCGACGTCGGTTGCCGGCGCACGCTTCGGCGAATCGGTCGCTGGCCTCGGAGACGTCAACGGCGACGGCGTCGGCGATCTGATCGTCGGCGCGCCTGGCGCCGGTCGCGTTTTCATGCTGTCCGGCGCGACACTCGCCGTCCTCAGGACGATGGTCGATCCGAACGGAACGGGCCATCTCTTCGGCAACACCGTGGCGAATGCCGGCGACGTGAATGGCGACGGGGTCGACGATATCGCCGTCGGTGCGCCGGGTCCGGTGCCGGGGCCGCTTCCGCTGCCCTGCGCGCTGCCGCCGTGTCCGCCGCCGGATCCAGCATTGGGGCGCGCGTTCATTTTCTCCGGATCGAACGGCGCGCTGATTCATACGCTGATACCGAGCGACGAGTTCGCCGGATTCGGCGTCTCGGTCGCGTCGCTCGGCGATGTCAACGGTGACGGCGTTCCAGATGTCGCGGTCGGCATGGTGCCGACCGGGTCGCCCTCGTCCATTGGCCGCGTCTACGCGTTCTCGGGCAGCAACGGCGCTGTGCTGTGGGAAGTGGACGAGCCCGGCGGCAAACAGTTCCCGTCGTTCGGAGAGCGACTGGCGTCGATTGGCGATCTGAACGGCGACGGCCGCCGCGATCTCCTCGTGTCGGCGCCGTTTCATGATGTGAATCCCGACCCGAACGTCTTCGTCCTCGCCGGCAGGGTGTATCTCGTCTCCGGCGCCACCGGCGCCATCTTGCGGACACACGCCGATCCGACGCCAGCCGATCAGGATCTCTTCGGTTCGGGGATTGCGGCAGTCGGCGATCAGAACGGCGATGGATTCGAAGACTACGCGATCGGCGAGGCTGGCAAAGGAATCGTGCACCTCATCAACGGCAAGACGGGCGCGTCCGCCGGAACGATCTCCGCGCCGGCAGGTGTTGCGTCGTTCGGCTTCACGATCGCCGACGTCGGCGATCAGAACGGCGACGGCCACGCCGACTTCTGGGTCGGCGCACCGGACAGCGGGAGAATCTATTTGCTGTCGTGGTCGGGTGCCACCCTGGCGTCGGTGGTCGATTCGGGCCCCGCCTCGACCGACGGCGGGTTCGGATGGTCACTCGCGGCGACACACGATCTCGGCGGCGACAGCCCCGACGATCTGATTGTCGGAAAGCCGGCCGGCGGCAGCGGTGCAGCGTCGATCGTCCTGCTCGCGGCGAACAAGCCGCCGATCGCGCGCGCGGGCGCCGATCAGACACATGAGTGCACGGCGTCGACCGGCACCGCTGTCACCCTCGATGGCTCCGCGTCGAGCGATCCAGACGGCGACTCGCTCACGTTCGAGTGGCGCGACTCGAACAACGTCGTCGTCGGCACGACGCCGATCGTCCACGTGACGCTCGGCCTCGGCACGCACACGTTCACGTTAACCGTCTCGGACAACTTCGGCGGCAACTCGACCGACGCGGTGAACGTGACCGTCGCGGACACCACGCCGCCTGCGCTGTCGGTATCAGTCGCGCCATCGACTCTGTGGCCGCCGAATCACCGGCTGGTGCCGATCGGCGCGACGGTCACCGTCACCGATGCATGCGACGCGTCGCCGTCGATTCAACTGATCGCGGCGATGAGCAACGAGCCCGACAACGGCCTCGGCGACGGCAATACGAGCGGCGACATTCAGGACGCGGCGGTTGGAACCGACGATCGCGCGTTCCTGCTGCGCGCCGAACGATCGGGCACCGGTGCCGGCCGAATCTACACCGTCACGTACCGCGCAACCGACGCTTCGTCGAACGTGACGGTGGTGAGCGCTCAAGTTGTCGTGCCGCATTAGTCGCATCGCGAAGAGCTGACGTGGGCATGGGAAGGAAAGCCACGAAGGGAGCGCGAGGAAGATGGGTTAAGACTTGGTCTTGATGAATTTCTTCACATTCGTACCGTTCACCTCTCCGACATAGATCGCACCGGTCGAATCAACAGCAACCGCCGTCGGATTACTGAGGCCCGTCACCTTGTCGATGATCCGGCCTTCTTTGAGGCTCATCACGAGCAGGCAGTTGTTGTCGCTGCCGTCGACCAGATACATCAAATCGCCTTTGATAAAGAGACCCCACGGCACGCCGACGTTCGTCCACTGATTCAGGAACTTGCCGTCTTTGTCGAAAATCTGCACGCGGTTGTTCGATCGGTCGGCGACATAAATGCGATCGCGTGAGTCAACCGCGATGCTGTGCGGCATGTTGAATTGACCGGGCTCCGTTCCCTTGCCGCCCCACCACTTGATGAACGCGCCGTCTTTTGCGAACTTCGCCACGCGCGTGTTCGGCCCTTCGCCGTCGGCGACGACAATGTCGCCGTTCTTCGTCACGGCGAGGTCGGCCATACCGTTGAAGGTGTCACGTGACGTGTTGTCGCCGAGGACGTCCTGTTTGCCGAGCGTGAGCAGCAGTTTGCCTTCCCGGTTGAACTTGAAGGCCTCCATGTAGCCGCGATCGGTCACCCAGATCGCGTCCGAGCGATCGACCCGGAGAAAGTGAGTGGTCTTGAACATGCCGCGGCCCCACGCGCGGATGAAATTGCCGCGCTTGTCGAACGCCATGATCGGCATGAGCTCGTTGCGGTGAAACACGAATACGTTGTCGTGCGAGTCGACGTCCACTCCCGTCGCCTGGCCCCATTTCGTCACTTCGGGCGGGAAGTGGACCCAGTTCTCGACGAGCCGATATTGACTAGTCTCCGCCGCCTGTATCGGGCGATGGACCCACGCGGCCGGTGTCGAGGCGTGGCCCGCTAGTATCAAGAAAACCGCGACTGCCGGAGGAATAGTTCGCATCGTCGTTTCCTTTGTGTGAGTTGAGCATGTTCGAAGCCACGACAAGTTGAATCCTCGGATCCGGCTAGCGCCTGCGGCTCACTGGTGGCGAGTAGTGCAAACCGTGACACAGCCCCATCGGTCAACACTACACGACTACTCACGACTTTTCGTGTGACGGTGCCGTAGGCCACGGGGCCTGCATTAGCGGCGAACTTCGGTACGTTGGCGGAGATAGACTTCTCGCATGTGGGACGCCCTACGCCTTGACGTTCGGCATTCCTTCCGCAGTTTGCGACGGGCTCCGACTTTCTCCTTGATCGTCATCGTCACGCTGGCGCTGGCTGTTGGCGCGGTCATGGCAGTAGGCAGCCTGCTCAACGCACTCGTCTTGCGAACACTCGCGGTTCCCAGTCCCCAGCAGCTCGTGGCCCTGTCGGCCCTTGATCCGCGGGCGAACGTATCGGGCTACTTCTACGCCGACACGTTCAAGGCCTACCGCAGCGCCCAGCGATCCTTCGCGCAGCTGTCGATGTACTCCGGCGGAGGACTCGTGCGCGTCGAGGTCGCCGGGGCGCGTTCCGGAGTGTTCGACGCGGATACAGAAACCGTCTCGCCGAGCTACTTCGACATGGTCGGCGCGCGAGCGTCGGCGGGACGATTCTTCAGCGAATCAGACGAAGCGGTCGTCGTGTTCAGCGAGGGTTTCCGCCGGCGCGTCTTCGGTAATGGTCCCGGCATCGGCGAGGC
>Ga0184635_10000399_pt1 | contig 10820 bp, 9 predicted proteins | sample PLM3_30_b2_FD_133147 | JGI IMG/M metagenome (GOLD analysis project Ga0184635, IMG submission 133147) | Groundwater sediment microbial communities from an aquifer in East River, Colorado, USA - PLM3_30_b2 | ecosystem: Environmental > Terrestrial > Soil > Riparian zone | place: USA: East River...
CGTCGACAGTCCGTTCGCCCTTCAGTTCTACCTCAACACCATGCGCCGCCAGGTTCCGACCGACCGCGCCGCAGACCTGCTCAAAGGCGACGTGGCGGCATTTGTCGTTATCGGAGACACAGAGAAATACCAGCGCCTGCGTGAACGGGTCGGCACGAACGGGCCCTTCCACGAACTGCGCCAGGTGTCCGCCGGCAAAGGCGACCGTCCGTTCTGGTTAATCAGCAACCATCCGCGGCTGGAATGGACCGAGCCCATCGCCTCCCTTTCCGGCCCGCTCCGCGTCGAAACGCGCGAGGCCCGGCCGGTCCGGACCCGAGGTGGAGAAATGCTCTTCCAACGTCTTTCCGAGCGCGGCGCCGCAACACTCTCCAATGAAGCTTTGGAGCCACAGCCGGTGCGATTGCGCCTCGCCGGCCACGGGCCCGACCTGACCGAGGAGCGCCTCCTCCAGCCCGGCGAAACCTGGCGCATCGGAACGGCTGGACGTTCTGCAGCCTTACCCTAAAGCGGTTTCAAAAAACCTTGCAGCCGCCTTGACGGAGCGCGGCACTTATGGACTGGATAGCCAGCCGGTTGAACATGGGTGCGGCGAGTTACGCCGCCCATTGCCTGCGCCAATCCCGATAAGGAAAATATGCGATTATGCGGGACTGACCCCTTTTATGGCGCTTCTCCACGAAGCGGGCAGACGACGCCCTAGACCTGGTGTTTTACGAACACCGTGTCTACTCGCCGGCGTGGGGGAGGTGGTTGAACCGGGATCCATTGGGCGAACACGGAGGGGAGAACATTCTTGGCTTTCTCAGGAATCGGCCGCATTCCAAAGTAGACATTCTTGGTTTGCAGGAAAGGTATGATTTGATGGAAGAACTATATGGTCGTCTTCCTGATCCGGGTCCGGATCACACTGGAGCAGTCGTAGTTCAAGGTCCATGGGAAATGTTTTGGTACCTTTTCAATGGGGATCTCGGCGCTAACGTGGCGATTTCCGATAATCTCGCCAGCCGCGTGAAGGACAGAGCCCTACCAGACAAGAAGATACTCTACAAGCTGGTGACTGGCGCAAAGTGCGAGAGCCGAGGCACTTATTCCTTTGTCTATCGAGATAAAAACTTCTTCCTTGATGACGGTGGAGTTGTTACTATGGGCGGGTGGTAGCTACGCGCTAAATTTGTTTGTTCCTACCGATGCGGACCACGCAAAGCCGATGATGATTGTTGTTGTAAATGTCGAGCATACTGTCGATTGAACATCTCGATCAGCAAGACTTATACATTTGATAAAGATCATAATCCAGACAACGCAAAATTAGGCATTCAGCTTTATCGGTGGCTCGCCTTAGGCTTTCAGTTGGCTTTTCAGCAAAGCGGTGCCTCTGCTTACTTTGTTTCCGCGCAATTTCGTGATACGTGGGAAACAGAATTTAAGGCTGGATGCAAAGCAATCAATCTACGATGATTCTCGTATGAAGCGGAAGGCCCTTGCAATAGGTTTGCTGAGTGTTCTTGTACTATTGGCCTGTGGCGGAGCATTCCTTTGGAGAACTGCTGAAGAACATAACTGGCTTGGGCACACTAGATACAATATCAGCATTATCGGATCGAGTGTCGAAGTGTTTAGAGAGAAGCATGGTCGATATCCGACTTCTTTTTCAGTTTTGTTGCTAGAGCCTCTCTTCACTGGCGACTCTAATCTTGTCGCATTACTCTCTGGAATGACTGGGACAGAGTTTAAGTATGAGCCAAGTAGTAACCTGTTTACTATTGTCGCGGTTAAGCCAGCAGGTGTCTTTTCGAAGAGAAAGCATGTCACTGTTACATACAGGTATGGAGAGGCGAACAAGATTAGTGATGAGCAGTTCAAATAGCAGAACACTGGGCCGCCACCAGGGCAAGCGAAACTCACAAGCTACACGAACGGACATAAAATAAAGGGACATCGTGTCATTGAAACGAGCGCATGTGGCCGAGGATTTGTTTTGGTTGTCTCTGGATGGTATGGAAGGTTCTTTTCAGCGACTCAAGTATCTCAGCCGTATTCTTAAAGCTCCGATTGTGTGTGGCATGAACCCGCGTATGGTGCCAGAGCGGTTCTGCGGCATTCAACTCGGGGGAGTATGCCGGCAAGCAATGGAACTCTAACGCTGTGTCCGCACTCCGGTCGTAAGCGGCGCGGTTTTCGTGTCCCACAGAGTCAATGGCCGCATTGACATCGTACGCCTCCACTTTTTGTGCGCAGCGCTGGGTTCTGATCGCACTGGTATCGTAAGAGCCGGTTTTGCGCTTCATCGCCGCAACCCGGGCCGCAGTGGCATCGTGAAAGTTCTAACCACTCAATCATCGTCTGCTTGCGTCACACCGAATACGGGCCGAAAAAGGGGTCAGTCCCGCAGATTCGCATGTTTTTGCATTTGACGCGTCCAGCAGCCGCCGCCAGCTTGCCCGCGTGGCTCGCAAACTCCGCGTCGAATATCCTGGCGCCATCTATCACGTCATGAACCGCGGCGACCGCCGCGAACCCATCTTCAAGGACGACTTCGACCGCCGCCGCTTCCTGGAGACCCTGGCCGAGGCATGCGCCAAGACCTCCTGACAGGTCCATGCCTGGTGTCTGATGAGCAATCATTTTCATCTGGTGGTCGAGACGCCACTGGCTAATCTGGTCGCCGGCATGAAATGGTTTCTGGGCACTTACACCAGCCGCTTCAACCGCCGCCACAAACTCTTCGGACACCTCTTCAGCGGCCGCTACAAATCCCTCCTGGTCGATGGCAGCGGCAACGGCTATTTGCGCACCGTGTGCGATTACGTCAACCTGAACCCCGTGCGCGCCAAACTCCTGAGCGCCCGACAACCGTTGCGTTCGCATGTCTGGAGCAGCTACGGGACTTATCTGCAGGCCCCGCGCCAGCGGCCAGCCTGGTTGCGTGCGGATCGGCTGTTGGGCGAAATGGGCATCCCGCAGGACAGCCGGGCCGGGTGTCGGCAGTTTGAGCTCCAGATGGAGCAACGGCGCCGGCACGAGCAACCGGACCAATGGAAAAATGTAGAGCGTGGCTGGTTCGTGGGCGATGAAGAGTTCCGGCAGGAACTGCTGGCGCAGATGGAAACCAAACTCGGCCGCCACCACGGCGGACCGGAGCGGCAGGAGACGGCTACCGCGCGCGCCGAACGGCTGTTGGCCGAAGAGCTCAAACGTCGCGGTTGGTCGGCAGAGCAACTGGAGGCACGGCGCAAAGGAGACCGGGAGAAAGTGAAGATAGCCCGGCGACTGCGAGGAGAGACGACGATGACCCTGGACTGGATAGCCAGCCGGTTGAACATGGGTGCGGCGGGTTACGCCGCCCATTGCCTGCGCCAAGCCCGATGAGGAAAATATGCGATTATGCGGGACTGACCCCTTTTCCGGTCACGACTACCTGAGTTCAACCATGCGAAGGCCCGAACGATTTGGATCGTTAAAGACCACGAACCAGACGTGACAGCGTTTCTGCACGAGATGGTACATCTGACCACGCTCGATCTGCTGAAGGACGATTGGAGGAAGTCGAAGAATCTCCTGGAAGTGGCTCAAGCGGCTTATTTTTACAATGCCCTGGCGAAACCGGATACCATCGAAGTCGGAGGATCGTCTTTTTTTCGAGCCAATTCTATGGATCATATGTAGCACTCGGATTGAACCGCTTTTACGGGCAGGAGGGCGACGATAAAGCCTATTACGACTGTTGCGATGTTTTCGGAATTTTTAACCCGGGTTTTCCCGCCAAGAAATAGTTTATGTTTAGGAACCCCTTGTTCAGACTACTGCCCGCGCTGCTCCTGTTAAGTGGTCTTCTGGCGAGTTGCAATGCTCAGCACAGGCGGTTACGGCAGAGCAGAACGAGCGGAGAAGAATGCATGCTTAACATGCTCGTCGCTTACGTCCATCTTGGTACCTATCTCAACGCCACGGGTCACTACCCGGAGCATATCACGGCGGCTGAGGCTCGAAGGAATGGATGGATATGTGTAACAGACAAGTCGGCGTACGACTATGTACTTCCCGGCGTACGCGTCCCTCCAGTGCTTATCGACTTGAATCCGCACGTTTCGGGTTACCTTGTTGTGTATGGTGAGGATTCTATCGCTGTAATTCCGGACGAGGATTACGCGACTTTTAGAGCAGAACTGAAGCGCGGCAACCTGAATATCCGGTCGAGTTGGAAGAAGGCTGGAGCCGCTCTGCACGACCGAGAGATCGGCAACCAATAGCAGGCGTTTGGACAGCTTTCTCATGGGGCACCGGAAGCAGCTCCTTGGAGTTCACGGCCTTGCAGCCTTAGCAGGTGCGTCTTCTCATTGCTGTCAGTTTGCGGCCAAATCCAGCCACCAATTTGCGGGTGAAAATCACCCACCTTTGAGGTGAAGCGTTGTCTTGGGGATTCCCCTTTGGGGAACCCTCGGGGCGATGAATCAACTCAAAGTGCATCAGCAACAAACCATTGCAGCCCTCTTCGCCCAGGGCTGGTCCAAGCGCAGAATCGCCCGGGAACTGGGTCTGGACCGGGCCACGGTCCGCAATACCTGGTCCCGGCCGATTCAAAACCACCCACCCCGCACACCGGCTCGACGACCTGGGAGAGTTCAAAATCACCCACCCCGCATGCACGAAGATGGCGTTGGGGAAATTCTCACCCCGACCGCGCGCGCAGCCGCCAGACCGCTGCAAGCGCGAGGAAGAGGGTGCCGGCAATCGCCACACCGGCCTTTCGGTAGGTCCGCCATCCGATAGGCGCAGGCGCCACGGCGGACGGAGTCGACGTCAGGTTTCCCCCCTCGGGCGCGACGTTCGGTGATGGCGGCCCGCTTGCCAGTCCGGCCGCGGGATCGAAGACCGAGTTCCAATTCGCCGCCAGCAACAGATCCCGCCCCGGGCATTGATCCTTCGCCTCGGTGGCGCACACCGCCACGATGGAGGCGCACGCCTGCTCGATTTCATCTGCAACAATTTCGCGCCCGACCAATCCACCGAGCATCCGACCGCGGCCAAACACAGGAAAGGCCACCGGCCGCGCTGTGAAGAGCGCTTTGCCGTGCTGGAGTGTCGTCGCGAAGAACTCCTCCGCTGGATCGTTGCGCGTCACGCGGACGAGCCCGAACGCAACCCGCAATGGCAGCGGCGAACGCAGGGCAGACGCCGCAGGCGGGAGCGTTAGCTTCTTTTCCAGGCGGCGCAACTCGCCGGCAAGGGTATCCACGGCGGCCTCGTCGCGCGCGGCGTCGCCGCATTCCAACAATACCCACACCGCGCTCATCCCGTGCAGCAGGCCTTCGGCAATCTTGCGACGGGCCGGCGAGTCGAGCACCGCGCCCATCAGCGCTTCCGTCAAGGGGCCCGACCAGACGGGCGAAGCATCCGCCGACGTGTTGGGCGCGCGCACGACGACCCAGGGCGGCGCTGGGTTGGTCTGGCAGGTCCACAGATTCTCCATCGCCGCGTCCATCTGGCCGGAGACATCGATTGGCTTTACGTCGATGTTCGCGAATCGTTGCACGCGGGCTGCGCGCAATTCGTCGATCAATTGTTGCGCCTCATCATCTGGCGTGCCCCGATGGAACACGACGATCTCGTAATCGGACGCCGGCCAGCGCTCCAGCGCCTGGCGGAAAGTGGGCATGGCCGCCGCGCCCGATAGGGACGTGCCCAACACGAGTGCGCCCGCCAGCGCCCGCCCATTCAGTGCTCGCCCGTTTTGCCGCTTCATTGCAGAGTCAATTCCACTGAACCATCATGACAAGTTCGACCGCGAGTGGCGAGATTCCTTCGAATAAATTTTCAGCGGCGTGAACGTCTCCGAAGGCCAATTGCTCCTGTTTCCACCTGCTCGTCCGCTGGCGGCCCGGCTTGGCGCGGATTTCTTCCGCTCGGCGCCGGAGCGGCCGGGCGTTTATCTGATGAGTGCGGCGCGGGACGGCGTGCTCTACGTGGGGAAGGCGAAGAACCTCCGGCGACGCCTCACCAGCCACGGCTCGGCCGCCTCCGACCGGCTGCCGCGCAAGATGCGCCGCCTGTTGGCGCGCGTCGAACGCATCGATTGGGACGAATGTGCGGACGAAGCCGCGGCAATCGCGCGCGAGCGCGAACTCATCCGCGCGCTCCAGCCTCGATTCAACACGGTAGGAGTACGCGAGCCCCGACAATGGTTCATCGGCTGGCGGCGCCGCGCGAATTCACTCGATCTCGCGCTGGCCGAAGTTCTGCTCGGCTGGCCGCATGTGCGTGGCCCGTTCACGTTTGCCCGCCCGGCGTTTGCGGCGTTGCTGCGAAGTTGCTGGTTGGAGGCGCATCCAGGGGCTTCGGTGGCGCACGTGCCCGTGCAGCTTTCGGGAGTTTCGTCACCTGCGCGGTGGAGGATCGACTGGAGCCAAAACCTCGAGCAGTGGCTCGAGGAATTGGACGCATTGCTCGGCGGGAGCGAGTCCCGATTGCTTCCGACGCCGCCAACCGAAGCACCAACGGGTGCACGGACGTTTGGTGAGCAATGGCGGGCGATGGACGCCGAATGCCTCGGCGACTTCGTAGCAAAACTTCGTAGTGCTTCAGTCTTGTCCGCTTCCTGACCCGCACCGGTCTCAACGTCATCAATGCCAATCAAAACGACAGCCAAAACCCGCCTCCGCCTCCGCGTCACCGCGGCTGCTGAGACCGCGTTGCGCGGCGGGCATCCGTGGCTCTTCGCCGAGAGCATTCGCGAGCAGAATCGCCAGGGCGAGGCGGGCGAATTCGCCGTGGTCTACGACCGCAAGGACCGTTTCCTTGCCATTGGGTTGTTCGATCCGGATTCGCCGATTCGGATGCGTGTGCTTCATGTCGGCAAGGCTGTAATGCTGGACCGCGAGTGGTGGCGGGCGCGATTGCGCGCGGCGATTGCGCGGCGGCACGGATTGTTTGACGAGCAGACGACCGGCTTCCGTTGCATCCACGGCGAAGGCGACGGCTGGCCGGGACTGGTGTTGGACCGCTACGGAACCGTGTTCGTGTTGAAGTTGTATAGTGCGGCGTGGCTGCCGAGGCTCGAGGAAATCCGCGCGTTGATAAGTGAGGCGATCAAACCTGAGCAGCTTGTATTGCGGTTGAGTCGAAATATCCAGGAAGCAGCCAACGCATGCGGAATCAAAGAAGGCTTCGTAGGCGATGAGGCAGAAGGGCAAGTGGGAAAGGGAGTGGAGGCGAAAGGCAGCAAAGGAGTAAATGAGCGGGTCGTGATTCGACCTGAGACGTTTGCCCTCTTCCTTGAAACCGGCCTGCGCTTCAAGGCCGACGTCGTGCACGGGCAGAAGACCGGTTTTTTCCTCGATCAGCGCGAGAACCGGCGGCGCGTCGAATCGCTGGCAGCCGGCCGCCACGTGCTCAACGCATTCAGCTTCTCAGGCGCCTTTTCCCTTTATGCGGCGCGGGGCGGGGCGACTTCAGTGACGGACCTCGACATCAGCCCGCGCGCGCTGGAGTCGGCGCGTCAAAACTTCGCGCTGAACCAATCCAATTCCGCCGTGGCGCGCTGTTCGCGCGAAGCGGTGAAGGCAGACGCCTTCGACTGGCTCTCGGAAGCCACCAAGCATCGCTTTGATCTGGTGATTCTCGACCCGCCATCGCTGGCCAAACGTGAGGCGGAACGGGACGGTGCGATTCGGGCGTACACCAGCCTCGCTGAAGGAGGCATCCGCGTGCTTCGTCCGGGCGGCTTATTGGTCGCGGCATCGTGTTCGGCACATGTCACCGCAGATGAATTCTTCCACGCTCTGCTGCTTGCTGCGGCGAGGTCCGGGCGCCGATTCGAAGCAGTGGCAACTACCCACCACCCGCCTGACCATCCGGCGACGATTCCAGAAGCGCAGTACTTGAAGTGTGCCTACTTGAAGGCAAAGGAATCGAGCTGCTGATCCAAAGGGAATTCCCAAGGCACTCACCATGGGCTTGTCCAGCTTAAGTGCTGACCGGGGCTGTCAACGCAGCCATTAAGCACGACGCCCGAGGCGGATTGCTTCCACGTGGAGTCAGCAGCGTTGGAATTGCAAGTACCTTAGGTTGACCAACGTCGGGCTGCACTCAGAACAGTCAGCCAGTCCGCGCCATCGCTTTCACTTGGGCCTGACTTGGTATTTCTACAGAGGTTGCGACTAAGAGTTCTCCGTGTGCTGGGATAAGTAGTGGGCCCGTTTGCATGCGCGCTGCCCATCAGCTACTAGATTGTCGGAATTCCATTAAGCCGCGGCTGCGGTAGCTAGCGTTCTTATAGGATGCCCAAATGCTCAAGTTTTCCAATGCACGTGAAGTCATTGCTTAGGTTGGCGCCTTGCGCCGACGCACGTAACGCCATCGGCCCCTTTCCAGGGCGGATGAGCGCAGGGTCAATCAGAGCCCGCAAATCAACAGCCGAACAACGATTAATGAACCGAGGGACAATCTCCATGAACCAATTATTCAGAAAAGCCACATCCGACATGCTCCGACGCTGCCTCGCACCCATTGCACCACTGGCGCTGGGATGTGCGTTTTGGGCTTGGGCACAATCGGTTCAGGCCGCCGCGCCGCCGACAGGTACCGCCCCCGTCAGTCCGCCCACAGGTGGCTTTGCCATTGATGGGAACCTCCTTGCAAACTCACCCACGAATGGCATCGGGGATTGGGTAACGAACTCAGGGAGCGGCGGGTTTGTGTTGAAGGCAAATGGAGCCGCCGTGGATACAAATAACACTATCCACATCGTGGACCTGTACGATGATAACGGTGACAATATCTTCAGCGGCGGGTTGAAAGTGAACGACAACCCTAATGTATGGACGTGGACTACCTCCAAGCCGCCGGCGAAGAATGATATCAACCATGGCTTGCTTCATATCACCCATGATACCAACGGCCATGTTTGGGCGATCGTCGCTGGAGATCGCTACTCGGAAAGCGGAGATTCCTACATTGATTTTGAATTCCTGCAAAATACGCTCACCGTCAGTACCAATGGCGCCTTTACCTCCGCCGGTCCAAACTGCGGACGCACGACAAATGACTTCCTGATGACTGTCGCGTTTACTGGTGGCGGATCCACCGCGGAGTTTTTTGTCCAGCGGTGGCAAGCCTCGATCAGCCAGCCTTGCGGGTTTGACTACCTGGACGCCGTTTGCCCCACGAACAGAGTGTTTGCGGCGGCGAATGCGAGTTCGACTTCGGTTCCTTATGGCGCCTTTGGCGGCACCAACTATGCCGCGAATCTGTTCGCCGAAGCAGCGGTTGACCTGACGGCCCTCGTTTCCGGCTTCGATCCGTGTCTGAGCATCGGGGTGAAAACGATCCTCATAAAGACCAAGACCTCACAGTCGTCATCCGCGGCGATCAAAGATTTCGTCACGCCGGTCCAGGTTAGTTTGCGGCTTGGACCGGTTTCCGATGCTGGCCCGGACCTGACCAAGTGCACGGAAGGTGCGACGACGTCCTTTGCAGTGAATGGCTTTGTGCAAGCCGGCACCGCTCCGCTTGTCTCCACGAACTGGAGCGTCGTCTCCGGTCCCGTCAGCATCAGTTCAACCAATTCTTTGTCCATTAGCGCGGTCGTCACGGGCTCCACTGCCACGGCCACGTTGCGGTTGTCAGTCACAGATTTGTTGGGATGCACGAAGACGGATGACGTGGTTCTTACAGTTAATCCATTGCCGAATTGCTCGATCGGTGGGCCTTCCCTTGTCTGTCCTGCGTCCAGCCATACGTATAGTGGCCCGATCGGTATGGCTTCTTATCTTTGGTCCATCAGTGGCGACGGTGCGATCTCGGGATCAAGCAATAGTCCAAGTGTGAGTGTCGTCGCTGGGGCTGCTTGCGATTCAAGCTTCACTTTAAACCTTACGATCGTCGACAGCAATAGCTGTTCGAGCACTTGCAGCCAGGGATTCGCCGTCAAGGACATCACGCCACCTTCCATCCTTTGTCCGGCGCCTGTGACAGTCCAGTGCGCCAGCTCCGTTCCTGCCCCGGACACTGCCGGTGTGACGGCTTCGGATGCGTGCAGCGCAGTCATGGTCACGCACGTAGCTGACACGCTGAGCTCCAGCAATTGCGTCAACCAATTCGGCATCATTCGCACCTACCGTGCCACTGACGCTTGTGGCAATACAAACGACTGCTCTCAGACCATCACGGTCAATGACTCCACTGCCCCGACGATTGGCGCAGCGGGCGCAAATGCAACGATTCAATGCCCGGCCGTGCCGATGTTTACCGCGCCAACGGCGACGGACAACTGCGTCCCCGCTCCGACTGTCATGGAAGTCAACGACGTGACGACACCTGGATGCGGCGCCAGCTACACGCGGACAAAAACTTGGAAAGCGGTGGATGCTTGCGCCAACATGTCCGGCACCGTCAGTCAATCCATCATTGTCGAGGACAACACGGCTCCTGTCATCTCGGCACTGCCGGCGCCCACAACCATTGAATGCCCGGCGACTCCTTCCTTCGCCACGCCTACGGCGACTGACGCCTGCGGGACCGCCACTCTGACCTTCGAGGATGTGACCACCGCGGGCTCCTGCCCGCAGGAATACTCGGTCACGCGCACCTGGACGGCCAAAGACCCGTGCGGCAATACCAGCACCGCCAGCCAGACCATCACTGTTGAGGACACCACGGCGCCCGTCATCTCGGCTCTGCCAGCCCCCACGACCATTGAATGTCCGGCGACGCCTTCGTTCGCCACGCCTACATCGACCGACGCCTGCGGCGGAACTGCCACCCTGACATTCGAGGACGTGACCACTCCGGGCTCCTGCCCGCAGGGATACTCGGTCACG
>Ga0184635_10000401_pt1 | contig 10794 bp, 12 predicted proteins | sample PLM3_30_b2_FD_133147 | JGI IMG/M metagenome (GOLD analysis project Ga0184635, IMG submission 133147) | Groundwater sediment microbial communities from an aquifer in East River, Colorado, USA - PLM3_30_b2 | ecosystem: Environmental > Terrestrial > Soil > Riparian zone | place: USA: East River...
CGGTTGGAGCCACAAACTGCGCGCGCTGAAGGAACTGATAAAAGCCTAGCTCCTTGAACTCGCGGAATGATTCGACTAATTAAGAGAGATATTCTAAGCGAGAAATCGATCACAGGAGAATTCAATGGCCAAAGATTTACCTAGTTTTATTGCCCAAGAAGGGGCGAAGAGAGAAGGCTCCGTTATCCGCGAGAAAAACTTCGTCGACGCCAACAATTACGAAACGGTCGCCTATCTGAAACACCTCGACGTGCGCAACGAACCGAAAATGGTCCTATTCGAGAACGTGCCGGCGCTAAATGGGCAAAAATCCGAATTTCCGATGTTTTACAATCCCTGGGTCACACGCCAGTATGTGGCCGATTCCCTCGATATGGGCGATATCAAGTCGCCCATGGACGTGAGCCTTGAAGTCGCTAAACTCGAACAACAACAAGGCAAGGTCGAAGTCATCGCGGCCGAAAAGGCGCTCGTCAAGCAAGTCGTCCTAACCGGCGACAAGGCCGACCTTCGCGTGCTCCCCATGCCGATGCATCAAAAAGGCGACGCCGGCCCTTATCACACGATGACCTGCGCCATGAAAGGACTCAACGGCGATTTCTACGACATCACATTCACCAAAAATAAGTTTCATGATCCGAAACACATGAGCTTTTCGGCGCACAAGCATCACCATTTGGAAGCGATGGCTTGCGAATATGAGGAGAAGAACCTGCGCGCCCCGGTGATCGTCATCCTGGGCCACCATCCGGCGTTTTACTTGTCTTCCTGCGCTATGACCGCCATGGGCAACAACGACTATAGGACAGCGTCGGCGTTCTTGAAGGAATCGCTGCGGGTTACGCCGTCGACGACTTGGGGCGATAAATTCATGGTGCCGGCCGACGCCGAGGTGATCATCGAAGGTGAAATTCTTCCCGGAGTGCGCCAATCGCAGAATCCCTTCGGTGAAATCCTCGGTTATGCCCAGCCGAAAATGGACGTGCCGGTAATCGAAGTGACCGCGATCACGCACCGGCGCGGCGGCATCGTAGAAGACTTCTGGCCCGGCCACATGGACCACTGGAATCTCGGCAGCATTCCCAAAGAAGGCAGCACGTATAACGTCATCAAAAAAAATGTTCCCGGCATCAAGGGAATCCATCTAGCGGCTTCAGGGTGCGGCCGCTGCATTTGCTACATTTCGATCAAGAAAGAATTCGAAAACGAACCCAACAAGGCCGGCATGCAAGCATTTGTCGAGATGCCGAACTTGAAGTTAGCGGTCATCGTCGACGACGACATCGACGTATTTAACGAGCGCGAAGTGATGTGGGCTGTGGCCACGCGGGTTCATTGGGACAAGGACATCGAGATCATCCGCGAAGTTCAAAGTTTCCGCGGCTGGCTGGGCGATGCCGTAGCGATCATCGACGCGACGATACCATTGAAGTCAAAGGCCGATTGGCCGGTGCGCAATGAGATCGAATCCGCGGCGTTTGAGCGCGTCGCCAAGTTTTTTAAATAAGAGGACGAGAGATGGCCGATAAAATCAGATTCATCTACAAGGCAACGTGAACGACTTGTCGTAAAGCAAGAAGTTTCTTGCAAGCCAAAAAAGTCGAATTCGAGGAAAGAGAGTACGGCAAAAACCCGTTCACTGAGAAAGAGCTCAGGGACATCATCGGCGACGAGCCGATCGAGCGCTTTCTCAATACTCGGACGCCGCTCTACAGAGAAAAAAACATGAAACAAAAGCCGCCATCGAAAGACGAGGCGATCAAGCTCATGCTCAAGGATTCGAATCTGCTCAAGCGCCCGGTGATTATCAAAGGTAAGAAGAAACTGACGGGCTTCAACGAAGCCGAGTTCAAAGAACTGCTCTAGTCCGCTCGATTCCAGACGAGAATCATTTCTGGCGTCTGGATGGAATGCCGATTCAGATTTTATATTAGCAAAGGTTGGCTATGGCTGAAGACACACTTTCTGGCTTGACGTTGTTCAATCGTGGCAAAGTCCGCGATATTTACGATCTCGGAGACAATCTCCTGCTGGTCGCGAGCGATCGTATCTCAGCCTTCGATGTGATTCTGCCGACTTTGATTCCCGACAAAGGCAAAATCCTCACGGCTTTATCCGTCTACTGGTTCAACGTGATCAAGGACATCCTGCCGCACCACTTGATCACGACGGATGTCGATCAATTCCCCGCCGCCTGCCAGCCGCACAAGGCGAAGCTTGAAGGCCGCACCATGCTCGTTAAAAAGAGCCTGCCAGCGCCGGTGGAATGCATCGTGCGTGGTTATCTCGCCGGCTCCGGCTGGAAAGATTACCAAAAGACCGGCGCCGTTTGCGGCATCCCGCTGCCCAAAGGTCTGGTGGAAGCCGCCCGCTTGGACGAGCCGATCTTCACGCCATCTACCAAAGCGCCGGTCGGCGCCCACGACGTCAACATTACGTTCGACGAGATGGTGACGAAAGTCGGCAAAAAAAGAGCGGAAAAAATGCGCGATGCGACGGTCGCGATCTACAGCCGCGCACGCGCGCTGGCGGAGACAAAAGGCATCATTATCGCCGATACAAAATTCGAATTCGGCATCGAAGGCGACGAGATCATTTTGATCGACGAAGTACTGACACCCGACTCGTCGCGTTTCTGGCCGATGGCTGGATATGAGCCCGGCAAAACGCCGGACAGCTTCGACAAACAGTTCGTGCGCGATTACCTGGTCAATCTGCCCTGGGACATGAAATCACCGGCGCCGGAATTGCCTCCAGACATCGTCAGAAAAACCCAAGATAAATATCTCGAAGCGCTCAAGCGTCTAACGAGCTGAATACAGAATTCAGCGCCTCCCTTGGCGACATTCGCCCAACTGGCGGGGCAACATTTCAAGATCCTGGATGGTTCTCTCGAGAAAACTAGCGCTGCGCCTTCAGATTAATGCGCTGGCAACGACCTACGATCTTCGTCACCCATCCGCTCGCCTTCTTTTGTTCGTAGTCATAGGGGATGTGAATAAAACCGTAGAGGATCCGTAAGTCATGCCGCCGGATGTGATCGAGCATGACGTACATTGAAAAATTGCACACGTAGTCACCGGCGTTCCTTGACTTCCCTGCTCCCCGTCCGACCTTTAACGCTAATGTGGTTTTTATCCGCGCAGGTCCACGCGGTGAAATGCGCTTCGGTGGATCCGCCGGACGAGCCCGGCGTCGATTTACCGCCTGCGCTTCCACATCGACTCCGCGGCGCGAGCTCTGGCCCAGGCCGAGAACTATATCTGGCTTAAACCGCTGGAGAGTGTTGACGAACTGGCCGCGATGAAAGCGCACTGGAAAGACAACTTTTTTCAACCCCCGCCGCGGCACTAAAGACTTGATGATTTTTGCCGTGATGTTATCGCGGAATTGCCGGTAGGGGCCAAACCCGTAGAGCAAAATGCGCCTGGTCCTTTTCATTGAGGACGCGTCGACACAACGGTTCGTTGCCCCAAAATAGAACTGGCCGCGCGAAGCGGCCAGTTCTGCTGAGACGGTACAAACAGCGCGGTCAGTCTTTCCCTGCCGCGCGCATGGTGACAGCAGCGCTTTCGGGCGAGCCGGTCGAACCGATCTCCTGGTAAATCTTGCCGCCGGATTGTTTGAACTCTTGCGCTTTTTCCCTCATGCCGGCTTCGATCGCAGCCTGTTCCGTAACGCCGACTTTGGCCGCGTAGTCGCGCACGTCTTGAGTGATCTTCATCGAACAGAAGTGCGGCCCGCACATCGAACAAAAATGCGCGATCTTCGCGCCTTGAGCCGGCAAGGTTTCGTCGTGGAATTCTCGCGCCGTCTCCGGGTCGAGACTTAAATTGAATTGATCTTCCCAACGGAACTCAAAACGCGCCTGACTCAAAGCGTTGTCGCGGAGCTGCGCACCTGGATGGCCCTTCGCCAAATCGGCGGCGTGGGCCGCGATCTTGTAGGCTATTACGCCATCCTTCACGTCTTTCTTGTCCGGCAACCCGAGATGCTCTTTCGGCGTCACGTAACACAGCATCGCCGTGCCGTACCAGCCGATCATCGCCGCGCCGATGGCGCTGGTGATATGGTCGTAACCCGGCGCGATATCCGTGGTCAGAGGACCGAGGGTGTAGAACGGCGCCTCATGGCAGACTTCCAACTGCTTGGTCATGTTTTCATGAATCATGTGCATCGGCACATGGCCCGGCCCTTCGATCATCACTTGAACGTCATGCTTCCAGGCGATCTCGGTCAATTCGCCGAGAGTTTCCAGCTCGCCGAATTGGGCTTCGTCATTGGCATCGGCGATTGACCCCGGACGCAGTCCGTCTCCCAACGAGAAGGAAACGTCGTACGCTCTCATGATCTCGCAAATGTCTTCAAATCGTGTGTAGAGAAAATTTTCCTTATGATGTGCCAGACACCATTTGGCCATGATCGAACCGCCGCGAGAAACGATGCCGGTCACCCGTTTGGCGGTGAGCGGCACGTAACGCAACAAGACGCCGGCGTGAATCGTGAAATAAGACACGCCTTGCTCGGCCTGTTCGATCAGCGTGTCGCGGAAAATTTCCCAGGTGAGATCTTCCGCTTTGCCGTCGACTTTCTCCAGCGCCTGATAAATCGGCACGGTGCCGATCGGCACAGGAGAATTTCGCAAAATCCACTCGCGCGTTTCATGGATATTTTCGCCGGTGGACAAGTCCATCACGGTGTCCGCGCCGCACCGCGTCGCCCAGATCATCTTTTCCACTTCTTCTTCGACCGACGAAGCGACGGCCGAGTTGCCGATATTGGCGTTGATTTTGACGAGAAAGTTGCGGCCGATGATCATCGGCTCGGCTTCGGGATGGTTGATGTTCGCTGGAATAATCGCGCGGCCACGTGCCACTTCGTCGCGGACAAACTCGGCGGTCACGAATTGCGGGATCGACGCGCCGAAGCTGTGGCCCGCATGGATCCGGCCCGATCCATTGGCGCCATTTTCCAACGCCTTCTCGCGGCCAATGTTCTCACGGATCGCGATGTACTCCATTTCCGGCGTGATGACGCCTTTGCGCGCGTAGTGCATCTGGCTCACGTTGCAGCCCGTCTTCGCGCGCAAGACCGGCCGGCGCGCCGCGTCAGGAAAGCGTTCGGTCGATGCTTGATTGCCGTTGCCGTTTTTGCCGGCTGGAGGCTGATAGCTTGGCGCTGACAATTCTTCGACGTCGCCACGGGAACGTATCCAGTCTGCACGCAACGGCTTCAGCCCGTGACGAATATCGGTGTGACCATCAGGATCCGTGTAAGGCCCCGAGGTATCGTACACTGCGAGCGGCGCATGGCTGGGTTCGCCATCGCCGTTGCCGTGACCGTTATGTCCACTCGATAAACTGATCGCGCGCATCGCCACCCGCACATCCGCCCGGCGCGGGCTCTGAACAAAGATCTTATGAGATGCCGGTAGAGGTTCGTTGGTGATACCGTTTAGCTGGGAGCCATTTTTGGAGTTTGACATGACAAGCCCTCCTTCGGATTCGGCCGTTGCTTATCGGCACGAATAGTTACACGTGGCGGTAAGGTTTGACGTACTCTTCGTAGAGACCTTCTTTGCCCTTTTCGGCGAGTTCCTTGGAGCGTTGCATTAAAACTTCTTTGGTCTCGACGAATTCTTTTCGTCCGAAACCGAGGTTTCCCGGGTGCGTTCCGGAATCCATGCGAATCGCGTCGCAAGGGCAAGCTTCGACACAGTAACCGCAATAAATACAGCGCAGCGTGTCGATTTCGTAGCGAATCGGAAATTTTTCTACCGAATCGTTAGGATATTCTCCGGCCTCGATGTAGATGCATTCCGCCGGACACGCCGTGGCACAGAGAAAACAAGCAGTACATTGCACCGCGCCGTCCTCTTTCAGCGTCAGTCGATGACGGCCACGAAAGGTGTCAGGATAAGGCGCGCGCTCTTCGGGGTACTGCACGGTGACCGACGCCGTGGCGTCGCATGCCAGGCCAAACAGCTGCAGGATGTGAATGACCAAATTCCGCCAGAACCGGTAGCCGGTCACGAACAGGCCGCGCATTATTTCGGGAAAATAGAGTCGCTCCCAGAGCGTCATTTCTTCAATTCGTTTCATGAGCTTTTCTAAATGATCTGCGCGACGCAGGGGCGACTACGGCCGTGCTGTAACTGCTGCGATTACTTTCACTTATAGACCATTGCCGGGGGATGTCAAGGAATTGAAAAGACAAAAATACCTGCTAATTGCATGTTATTCCGAGTCGAATTGCAAGATAGAATAAACTCTATGCGGTTTTAGTTTTTCCCGTCCTTTGAGAAACGAAAGCTCGATCACAAAAGCGCACTCAACCACGGTGCCGCCGAGCTTGGTGACCAATTCAGCCGTAGCCGTAGCGGTGCCGCCGGTGGCAATCAAGTCATCGGCGATAATCACTCGTGCACCTCGGTTAATCGCGTCGATATGAATTTCCAGGGCATCCGTACCGTATTCCAATTGGTAGCTCGCCTTTTGCGTTTCGTAGGGTAATTTTCCCGGCTTGCGCACCACGCTGAAGCCGGCACCCAATCGATACGCCAGCGCCGCGCCGATGATAAAGCCGCGTGATTCAATGCCGAGCACGGTGTCGATTTTTTGTCCCTGGTAACGTTCGGCAAAACAATCGATGGTCTTCGCAAACAACGGCCCGTTGGCCAAAAGCGGCGTAATGTCCTTGAAAACGATCCCGGGCTTGGGAAAGTTTGGAATATCTCGAATCGCCCGCCGAATATTCGCGATGTCTTCCGTCATTTAAAAGTTCCTTCCAACTAAAATGATTTAGTCCCAAGTCTGCCAGCGACAATGTTGCAACGAAGGCTAGCCCCAAACCTGCCGCGCAGTTTCGACGACGACCTCCAGCTTGCGTTTCTGGTCATCCTCATTGATCAGGTTACCCACCACGTCCGAGGAAAAGCCGCACTGGGGACTGATCGCAAGCTGTTCGAGCGGCACATACCGCGCGGCTTCGTCGATCCGCCGCTTGAGCTCATCGACCGTTTCCAGCCGCGGCACCTTCGTGCTCACCAACCCCAGCACCATGATTTTTCCCTTGGGCAAGAAGCGCAGCGGCTCGAAGCCACCCGCTCGAGGCGTGTCATATTCGAACAGGAATCGGTCGTGTTTCAGCTCGTTCAACAGCCTTTCGGCAATCTCGTCATAGGTGCCTTCGCGGTGCCACATGCTACGTTGATTGCCGCGGCAAAGATGGATACCGAAAGTTACGTCATCGAAGCCTTCGAGCACAGCATTGTCGGCTTGCAAGGACCGATTGAAATTTGCTTGCGGGTCTTCGCCGCGGCTGCGCATCGCCTCGAGCGAGGGCGCATCGACATAAGCCGTGTAACCCGGCGCATCGATCTGCACATAATGACAGCCCGCGTCGATCAAACCGCGAATGATTTCGCGCTCGATCTGCACCACGTCGGCGATGAACTCGTCCAGGCCGGAATACACCGCTTTGGAATGCTGCCAGTCGAATCGCTGAGCAATACGGTCAGGACCGATCAGCGCCACCTTGGCCGGCTTACGCGCCGTTTGATGCAGAAACTCGAATTCCTCCGCCGGCACATTGCGTGCGAGACGGATCTTTTCCGCCGCCGGCCGCCGCTGTGCCACCGCGGTCCCTTTGTGCTCACCCTGGTCCGGAATCTCCCAACGCTGTAATGGGCTACCGCCCTCGACCCGCTTTTCATAGAACTCGAGAGTCGGTCTGCCTGCGTCGTACCCGGACACCGATTCGCCAAAACTGTCCTGAAAGTTCAAACGCCGGTACTCACCGTCGGTTATGACCGCCAGTCCGAGCCCTTCCTGGAGCGCGACCGCGTCGCGGACACTTTGATCTTCAAGGCTCCGGAACTGTTCGATTGAAATCAGTCCTTGGTCGTAACGCGCACGCGCCTCTTTCAGCTTCGCCGGCCGCAATAGGCTACCAACCACATCATTTCTGATTCTAGTTAGCAGTTTCATTCGATAGCTCTCTAACCTTTCGGGGCGACATTATCGGATGCCGGCAAACAGCACAACTGCGGCAAGTACAAAAGCGGATCTTGCGCGGCGTTGTTTTTGCGGATCTCGAAATGAAGATGCGGTCCGGTCACGCGGCCAGTGCTGCCCACTTTAGCGATCACTTCGCCGCGCTCGACCTTCTGGCCTTCGTGAACCAGATTAAGCTGATTGTGCGCATACACCGAAACGATCCCGCCCACGTGACGCACGATCACCATGTTCCCATAGCCGCGCAACTGATTGCTGTACACCACTTCACCCTCAGCGACGGCGTGAACCGGCGTTCCTTCAGGCGCGCCAATGTCCACGCCGTCATGAAAACTGCCATTTCTCGGCCCGAAGACGGAATTGATCGAACCGCTCAGCGGCGCGATAAAGTTTTCCAAAGCACTGTCCGGCGGCTCGGGCGCGCTGCGCGGCGCCGAGTTTGGAGTGATGGTTTCCACCGGCAATTGGCGCGCCCCACCGGGAATGAATATTTTCTGTCCGGCACGAATTTGGCTCGCGTCCCTGATGCCATTCACGCGTGCCAGCTCTTCGACCGACACGTCATACGCTTTGCCGATGCGAAAAAGGTTCTCTCCAGGTTGTACGACGTGGTAGATGCCTTGAGATCGGCGCACACTTGACGGTAACTGGGAGGCTTGCCGTGACGCGCAGCTCGGCAGCAGTGATAACTCGTAGAGGGCAAATCCGAATAGAATCCTGGACGGGAATTTCATCGGCCGGGTTATATAGCAGGCAGACCACCGTAGGAAGCCAGAACTTGCTCGCTCAGCGCCACGACTTGAAAAGCAACCGGCGCGATCTGAAGTTCAATCTCGCCAGCCGTATTTGCCGAACAGCTTCACGAACTTGCATTCACCCAATGGCTCTTGCTTAAAACCGGATCGGGTGCGGGTCACGCGCACCAGCGACTGCGTCTGTTCGTCGCCAACAGGGATCACCAGGCGGCCGCGCAAGCCAAGCTGTTCGAGCAGCGGCTTCGGCGTCGCCGGCGAGCCCGCGCTCACAAGGATCGCATCGTAGGGCGCGTGCTCGGACCAACCGATCGTGCCGTCGCCGACGTGAAGCGCAATGTTTTGATAGCCGAGCTGGTCCAGCAGCGTGCGCGCTTTGCGCGACAGCGCACGGATTCTCTCGACGGAAAAGACATTGAAACAAAGCTCCGCCAGCAGCGCGGTCTGATATCCCGATCCCGTGCCGATCTCCAACACCTTTTCATCGCCGCTCAGACCGAGCGCCTCGGTCATGCGCGCCGCCATGTAAGGCTGCGATAAAGTCTGCTTTTCGCCGATCGGCAACGCGCTGTCATCGTAGGCGCGATTGACGATTCCCGGATCGACGAATAGATGTCGCGGGATCTTGCGCAAGGCGTTAATCACCCGCGCGTCCGTGATGCCACGAGCGATGATTTGCTCCTGGACCATGCGCTCTCTTGTCCAGTTAAAATCGTGTGGACTTGCTTCGGAGAGCTTCACTTTAAGAAACGAAATAATCGCAGGACGGAACCGCCACATCGCGCCCGGCTCGATCAGAAAGTTTCACGGATAAAAATATCGGCATGACCCTATGGATAATAACACAAGACCTGCCGCGCATGCCATTGACGGCAATAGTTAACGCGCCGATGCGAAGTGGGAAATCCGGACCCGCTGTCGACAAATCGCAGCACGGAGCGGCGGCGGCGCTGGCGGCAAAATGAATCCGGCTCGCTGTGAACGGACCGGGCAGAATCATAGGCGACCCTGTTCCTTTAATTCGCGCAATCGCCAGCTGATAATATCTATGACACTTTCGCTTGGCAAAGATGCCGGTAAGACGCTCGGATCGGCGCCGAGCTGCACGAGTTTTTCGCGCATGACAGCAAGACTCGCATAGAGTCGTTGATAATCATCGATACATGCCGAGCACTCTTCGAGTCGTTCATCAAAGTCGCTCAGACAGCGCTCAAGCACTTGCTTTTCTTCTTCGAAAACCGCCCCAAGCTGCTCGCGAATCTCAAAAGTCTGTTGATGGAGCGTCTCGGTAACATGGGCCAGGTTTATTCTCATCTGAAGTATGACATCCATCAGCCGCTCAACGGACTGTCCGCTCATTGACCTCACCCGCGTTGCCTTTCTCTGCGCCTTGTTATCTCGATGGCAAACCACCGAGTGTATGTGAAGATTTATCCCGATCGATTATCGGCTTTGTAGTCCCTACAGGTTTACAAAGCAAGTTTGTGGAGCGCTAGCAGCGAGAATCTAGGAATACTTTTAGGTGCGAGAGCGCCCGAGTGGAGATGCGCGACAGTGAATTTTCCTGGGAGAACTCAGCAGCGAGAATATATAAAGTGGCAGCTTAGGCGGTCAGGTGAACCCGGCGTTCGCGATCTGCCGCTCGGCCGCGATCGTCGTCGACTCCGTAACGAAAACTAATGCCGTGACGGAAAGCCGCGTGGTTGAATCCAGCGCCGGTCGGCTGCCGCGAGGGAAGATCTTCGAAGCTGCGCACAACAAGCGGCGCACGCACCTCGGTGTCGGGCGGCTTCTCGGGCTGTAGACCACCGCGGCGCCGCTGCGAGCAAAATAGCCGGGCAGAGAAAGAGTTCGTGTAGCGCCAAGTTTTGGCTAGCGTGCCGCGTGACGTAATAATAGTAATGAAGCCCGCTCGTCAGCCGCACCGGAGCAAGATAATCCTTCACGGTCACGCAGACAGTGGCCTAGGTTGCGCGTTAGACGTTCTGATCAGGCGGTAAGATTGATTTGAGGTAGCGTACGATTCA
>Ga0184635_10000402_pt1 | contig 10790 bp, 10 predicted proteins | sample PLM3_30_b2_FD_133147 | JGI IMG/M metagenome (GOLD analysis project Ga0184635, IMG submission 133147) | Groundwater sediment microbial communities from an aquifer in East River, Colorado, USA - PLM3_30_b2 | ecosystem: Environmental > Terrestrial > Soil > Riparian zone | place: USA: East River...
GACCTGCTCGCGCGCCCGAGACGATTCGAACGTCCGACCTTTGCCGCAGGAGCTTTCACGCACATTCCAAGCGAGCAGTATAAGGGCCGTTGCCGCTTGCGGGGGTTTCGTCTATTGAGGACTTACGCGCGCCCGTAGCTCAGCTGGATAGAGCGTTGCCCTCCGAAGGCAAAGGTCGGACGTTCGAATCGTCTCGGGCGCGCCAGCCAATCGGCACCTGGAATGACCTGCCGCGAGGCCGGCCTTCAATCCAAAATGTCGTCTAACTCTCTACCGCCTCACGCGGCGCAGACATGCGTCGCGGCTCCGGCACATAATATGTCCCAAGCTGCACCATCGGCCGCGGCCTGAACATGATCGAGGTCAGGCGGTCGCAAAGGGCCATGGGCGACGTCGGCTTGAGCAGGAATTCGTTAGCGCCTGCGCGTAGCGCTTCATTCACATGGGTGCGCTGTGCGCGCGTGGTGAGCATGATCACCGGCAGATTCGGGCGCGGGAAAACGCCGGGCGAGCGGACGATGCGCAGCACCTCGATACCGTTAAGGACCGGCATGTCCCAGTCGAGCAGCATGACGTCGGGATCGGCGGTGCGGATCGTCTCAAGCGCAGCGAGACCGTCAGCAGCTTCAAGCACCGACTTGCCGCCCAGATTGGTCAGCATCGTGCGCGTAAGGCGGCGCATATAGGCGTTATCATCAACGACCAGGATATTGAGACCCTGGATCATCTTTTCGATTTGCTTGTTGGCCATGAACCGCGAACCATCCCCAAAAGATCGTGCGCAATTTAGGTCGAAGCCTCTGTTGTTTCGTTGAGGCGATCGTTCAATTTTTCGCAATCGGCCGTGACACCGCCAAATACGGCACTTAGATTGCAAACTGCAGGGGGGCCGGTGTGACTGGATTTACCAGTCATTACCCATGAATGCAGCGAGGTGCGACGATGAAACTCCCGGGTCCCGACCACCCGATCACCATCACGCAAGATGGCAACCGCGTGCGCGTCACTTTCGGGGGCCGTGTGATAGCCGATACGACACGCGCGCTCACGCTAAAGGAAGCACGCTACAAGCCGGTGTTCTACATTCCGCGCGCCGATGCCGACATGAGCCTGCTCATGCCGACCACGCATACGACGCATTGCCCATACAAGGGCGACGCGAACTATTTCAGCATCGTCGCCGATGGCCACACCGCGGAGAACGCAGTGTGGAGTTACGAGCACCCTTTCCTCGCAATGGCCGAGGTCAAGGAATATCTCGCGTTTTTTCCAAACAGGGTCGACGCGATTGAAGAAAGCTGAGGCACCGGCGTTTAGTGGAGTCGCGGGCCTTTAAGGAATTTGGCGCGGTCCGATGAGTTCACGCGCACGTCGAAAGTAACGCCTTCACGATAGAGCGTGAGCGGCACCTCCACGCCGGCGCGTCCGAGCGCCCAAACCTTGCGATAGAAGCCGGCGAGCGTCGACACCCGGTCACCCTTGACCGCAACCACGACATCACCCGTCTTGATTTCGGCGCGCGCAGCCGGCCCTTTTGGCGCGATGCCGACCACAACGATCCTGTCTTCGATCTCAGTTGAATAAAGCCCGAGCCAGGGCCGCATCAGCCGGTTGACGCGGCCGAATTTGCGCAGATCCTCGAGGATGGGATGCAACAGATCGATCGGCACGATCATGTTGAGATGCTCGTTCTTGCCTTCGCGTGCGCGTTCAAGCTGGAGTGAACCGATGCCGATCAACCTGCCCGCGCCCGAGATCAGCGCCGTGCCGCCCCAGTTTGGGTGCGCGGGATAGGTGAAGATGGCTTCATCCAGAACGTACTCCCAATAGCCGGCGAACTCCTGCTTCGCGGCGATACGTCCGGCGAGCGATCGCGTGCGTCCGCCGGCGCCGCCGACAACAACACGTTCGCCGACTTCAGCGGCTTTCGAAGAGCCGACGGCAAGCGCGGGAAGGTCGACCTTGCCGAGCGCCTGCACCAATCCGAAACCGGTTTCCTGATCGAAGCCAAGCGCATGCCCCTGCACGACACGGCCGTCGCCAAGATGCAGCCATACCGTTTCGGCTTCAGTAATCAGATAGCCGATCGTAAGCACGAGGCCATCGTCGATGAGCACGCCGTTGCCGGCGCGCTCCACGCCGAGGGTATCGGCGGTGAAGGCATCGGGCGGGATTATCGAATGCAGGCCGACAACCGAGGAGAGCGCGCGTTCAAGATCGTAGGAGTAATCCTCCGCGCGTGGCTGTACCGCCTGCGGCACCTTCCACTCGATCAGCGACGCCATCGATGCGCTCCCAACGGATTTCACTATCATACGCCGGATCATGCGGGCGAAAAGACGGCGCTCACATGTTAGTGTGAGCCACCTGCCATGATCCCGTTATCAGTCCTCGATCTATCCCCAGTTTCCGCCGGCTCAACCGCCGCGCAGGCCCTGCGCAACTCTCTCGATCTTGCGCGGCTCGCCGATAGCCTCGGTTTTACCCGCTATTGGGTGGCCGAACATCACAATTTGCCCGCCATCGCGAGTTCGGCCCCCGACATCATGATCGGGCAAATTGCGGCAGTAACCCGGAACATGCGCGTCGGCTCCGGCGGCGTGATGTTGCCGAACCATGCGCCCTTGATGGTGGCCGAACGCTTCAAGGTGCTTGAAGCCCTCTATCCGGGGCGGATCGATCTCGGCCTGGGCAGGGCACCCGGCACCGATCCGGCGACATCCTATGCCCTGCGGCGCCGGCAGGGCATCAGCGAGGAAGACGACTTTCTCGAACGGTTCAACGAGCTCATGCTGCTCGAGACACGTGGTTTTCCTGCCGGGCATCCCTTTCACAACGTGTGGGCTATGCCGTCAGACGTACCGCTGCCGCCGATTTATCTGCTCGGTTCTTCGGATTACAGCGCACAGCTTGCCGGACACATCGGCGCGGCGTTTTCTTTCGCGCATCACTTCGCCACTTTCGACGCGGCGGAGGCAATGCGGCTCTATCGCGACAATTTCAAGCCGTCGCCTGCGCATGCGAAGCCCTATGCAATTCTGGCGACGCATGTTGTCTGTGCCGACACCGACGAAGAGGCCGAACGTCTCGCCGCAACGGTCGACCTGAATTTCGTGCGCCGTGCCAAGGGCGAATTCCTGCCGCTGGCGTCGCCGGAAGATGCTGCAGGCTACGACTACACTCCCGTCGACCGGGCGCGCATCGCGCAGAACCGCACACGGCTTACCGTCGGCTCTCCCACCAAGGTGAAGGCAAGACTTATGCCCTTGATCGAGGCCACCAACGCCGATGAACTGATGGTCACCACCATGTTGTTCGACCATGCGGCCCGCAAACGTTCGTACGAGCTTCTGGCGCAGACCCTGGCCGGCGCATAGGGCAGCCATCACGAGCCATGACGAGCTAATGATGGCGTGTTAAAAGCGCGCCGGTTTTTCAGTGCAAAGAAATATGGGAGGTAGCGTTGGGTAAGCAGTTCACCTTGACCACTACGGACAAGCATTCGCTCGGCGCGTATCGCGCCGATCCGGCCGGAACGCCCAAGGGCGGCATGGTGGTGGTGCAGGAGATTTTCGGGGTCAACCATCACATCCGCGCGGTTTGCGATCGGCTCGCCGCGCTCGGTTACGTGGCGGTGGCGCCGGCAGTGTTTGACCGTTTTGTCCGCAATTTTGAGAGCGGCTACACACCGGATGAAATTGCACATGCTCGCAGCTATCTCGGCAATCTCAACTGGGATCACATGATGGCGGATGTCGCCGCTGCGCAAGCCGATCTAAAAGGCGTTGGTCCGCTCGGTGTCATTGGCTTCTGCATGGGCGGCACCGCGGCGTTCCTCGCCGCCTGCCGCATCCCGGGGTTTTCAGCGGCAGTTGCCTTCTACGGCGGCATGATCGGCAATTTCGCCGACGAAAAACCGAAATGCCCGCTGCAGATGCATTTCGGCGAGAAGGACGATGGCATCCCGCTGACAGTGGTGGAAGAGATCAAGAAGAAACAGCCGCAGGCGGAGACCTACACCTACCCCGACGCGCCGCATGGCTTTTACTGTGATGAGCGGGCCAGTTATCGCAAGGAAGCCGGAGACCTGGCGTGGAAGCGCACGCAGGAATTCCTCGCGAAGCATATGAAGAAGAAGTAAAACGTTCGGCGAGCCTAGACGTCATGCCCGGCTTTATGCCGGGCATGACCGTCTTTGCAGGTGTTCGGATTAGAAGCGGCTTCGCGTAACGCCTAGGCGGTCGCGCCCTGCGTCAGCTTGGCGCCCGTGCCGATGGGACAGGACACGCCGGTGCCGCCAAGACCGCAGTAGCCGTACGGATTCTTTGCCAGATACTGCTGGTGATAATCCTCGGCGAAATAGAACTCGGGCGCATCGACGATTTCGGTCGTGATCGCGCCGAATCGCTTTTTCTTCAGCTCCTGCTCGTACATCGATTTCGATGCCTCGGCCGCCTGACGCTGCGCGGCATTGTACGTGTAGATGCCGGAGCGATATTGCGTGCCGATGTCATTGCCCTGACGCATCCCTTGCGTCGGGTCGTGGCTTTCCCAGAACGTTTTCAGCAGCGTATCGTAGGAAATCTTTTTCGGATCATAAACGACCAGCACCACCTCGTTGTGGCCGGTACGCCCCGAGCAGACTTCCTCATAGGTCGGATTGGGCGTCATTCCGCCGGCATAGCCGACCGCGGTGACGTAGATGCCGTCGCCCAATTCCCAGAACTTGCGCTCGGCACCCCAGAAGCAACCCAGACCGAACACCGCTTTCTCGGCGCCTTCCGGATAGGGACCCTTCAGCGCATGGTGATTGACGAAATGCGTTGCAGCGGTGCGGATTGGGTTGGCGCGGCCCGGGAGCGCCTCATCAGGCTTGGGCATGGCAACTTTCTTGAAGCCAAACATGCTTTCAGTCTCCTGCCGTTGTTGGCGGCAATATATGTCGCCTCAGGCCTGGCCGAAACGCCCCCGACATCACATCCCTGAAAACGGTTCCGCGGTCAGGACCGTGCGTAGCCGATCAGTGGTTTTTTCTTGCGGCCCAGCAAAAGAAAAACGATGCCCAGGAAGCCAAGCACGCCCCAGCTTGGGGCGGCCAAAAGCGACACCATGAGCGGGTCCCACAGGTACCCCCCCACATATGACTTGATCGTCGGCTCGAGCCTCGCGAGGCTCGCCGCATTAATGAGTTCCCACAGCGTGCGTACGCTGGTGAGAAACAGCCGGTTGCCGGCGATCGACTTGGTCCCGTCGTAGATCAACAGGATAAATCCGGACGCCAGGCAGATCAGCCCAATAAAACGCAGCAGGAAGCGGATCATGACCCCCACCAATCCTTCCTACGCACCGATTACCCTGTGGCCTGCTTTCAGACAACAGCGACGTTGGCGGGCAGCGGCCTTCCCTTGAGTCATTACGGTTGCATCCGGTAACGTCGCCAGCGCCGGGCACACCGGTCGTGTTCATGGAGTAACAATGCCCGCCAAGCGCCCTGCCGGTCACAACCGGCCGACTTTTACCGACCAGGAAGCCCTGCAATTTCACAGCTCTGGCCGTCCGGGCAAGCTGGAAGTCATCGCCACCAAGCCTATGGCGACGCAGCGGGACCTTTCGCTCGCTTATTCCCCGGGCGTCGCCGTGCCGGTGCTGGCAATCGCCGAGGACCCCAGCCGCGCCTACGACTACACGGTGAAGGGCAATTTCGTCGCCGTCATTACCAACGGCACCGCCATCCTGGGGCTCGGCAACCGGGGCGCACTGGCGGCAAAGCCCGTGATGGAAGGTAAGGCGGTGCTGTTCAAGCGCTTCGCCGACATCGACTCCATCGACCTGGAAGTCTCCACCGAGGACCCCGATCACTTCATCAATTGCGTCCGCTATCTCGGCGCCGGCTGGGGTGGGATCAATCTCGAAGACATCAAGGCGCCCGAGTGTTTCATCATCGAGCAGAAGTTGCGCGAGCTGCTCGACATTCCGGTCTTTCACGACGACCAGCATGGGACCGCTATCATCGCCGCCGCCGGCTTGCTCAACGCACTCGATCTGACCGGGCGCGAGATCGCGACCACCAAGCTCGTGTGCAACGGAGCCGGGGCCGCCGGCATTGCCTGCCTCGAACTCCTCAAGGCCATTGGCTTCAAACCTGAGAACCTCACCCTCTGCGATACAAAGGGCGTCATCTACCAGGGCCGCAAGGAGGGAATGAACCAGTGGAAGTCCGGCTACGCCATCAAGACCTCTGCACGGACGCTCGCGCAGGCACTGGAAGGTGCCGATGTATTCTTCGGCCTCTCGGTCAAGGGCGCGGTCACGCAGGAGATGATCAAGAAGATGGCGCCGAAGCCGATCATCTTCGCCATGGCCAATCCCGATCCTGAGATCACTGCCGAAGAAGTCGCCGCTGTGCGCGACGATGCCATCATGGCAACCGGCCGATCGGACTACCCGAACCAGATCAACAATGTGCTCGGCTTTCCATACATCTTCCGAGGCGCGCTCGATGTGCGAGCCTCGGCGATCAATATGGAGATGAAGATTGCCGCCGCCCGCGCCCTCGCCGAGCTGGCGCGTGAGGACGTGCCGGACGAGGTCGCGAGCGCCTATGGCACGCGACCGAAATTCGGGCCCGACTACATTATTCCGGTGCCGTTCGATCCGAGGCTGATTTCTTTCGTGCCTCCCGCGGTGGCGCAAGCTGCCATGGATACCGGCGTCGCCCGCAAGCCGATCGTCGACATGAGTGCATATCGTCATCAGCTCAATGCGCGGCGCGATCCCATCGCCGGGACTTTGGTCCAGGTGTTCGACAGGCTGCGCCGCCAACCCAAGCGCGTGGTCTTCGCGGAAGGTGAAGAAGAGCAGGTGATCCGCGCAGCGGCAAGCTTTGTGCATCAAGGGCTCGGCACGGCATTGCTGGTCGGTCGTGAAGATCGCGTGCGTCAATCCGCACAAGACAACGGCATCGAACTTGGCGAAGGTATCGAGATCGTCAATGCGCGGCTTTCGACCCGCAATGCGTCATACATCAACTTCCTTTACGAGCGGCTGCAGCGACGCGGTTACCTGGTGCGCGACTGTCAGCGGCTGGTGAATCAAGATCGCAATCATTTCGCCGCCTGCATGGTAGCGCTCGGCGATGCCGACGCGCTGGTGACCGGCGTGACCCGTAATTTCTCGGTCGCACTGGAGGACATCCGTCATGTGATCGATCCCAAACCCGGACACAAGGTGATCGGTGTTTCGGTCGTTGTGGCGCGTGGGCGCACCGTTCTGGTGGCGGACACTGCGGTAACCGAGATGCCGGAGGCGCATGAGATCGCAGAGATCGCCATCGAAGCGGCCGGCGTGGCGCGGCGGCTCGGCTATGAACCGCGGCTGGCGTTGCTCGCCTTCTCCACTTTTGGCCATCCGCAAGGCGAGCGCTCGGCACGCGTCATCGAGGCGGTGAAAATTCTCGACGGCAAACGTGTCGATTTCGAATACGACGGCGAGATGGCCGCCGATGTGGCGCTCAATCCGGAGCTGGCGGCCGCCTATCCGTTCTGCCGGCTCTCGGGGCCGGCCAATGTGCTGGTCATGCCGGCGTTTCACTCGGCCTCAATCTCCACCAAGATGCTGCAGGAACTCGGCGGCGCCACCGTGATTGGTCCGCTGCTGGTCGGGCTCGACCGGCCGGTGCAGATCGTTCAGCTGGGGGCCAAGGATAATCAGCTCGTCAATATGGCGGCGCTTGCCGCCTACAATGTCAGCGGCTAGAGAACCGCGCGCTAAACTGGAGAACGAATGTGAGCAAGACCATGTCCGGCGTGATCGCCGCCATCGCCACGCCGATCGACGAGAATGGAGCGCCCGATCTCACGCGCGCCGTCAATCTGGCTCGCTACCTGCTCGACAACGGGTGCGACGGGCTCAACGTCCTTGGCACCACAGGTGAGGCGACTTCTTTCTCCGTCGACGAGCGCAAAGGCGTCATGGATGCCTACAAGGCTAACGGCCTGCCGCTGCAGCGGCTGATGGTCGGGACCGGCGCCGCTTCGGTGACGGACGCAGTCGCTCTCACCCGCCACGCCGCCGAGCTCGGCTTCGGCGGCGCGCTGGTGCTGCCGCCGTTCTACTACAAGGGCGTGCCGGACGACGGGCTGGTCGCCTACATCGACACGCTGGTGAAGGCGACCGACCGAAAGCCGATCCCGATCTATCTCTATCACTTTCCGGCAATGTCGGGCCTGCCCTGGCATGTCCAGTTGATCCATCGGCTGCTCGACGCTTTCCCCTCGCGCATTGTGGGGCTCAAGGATTCCTCCGGTGACATGGCGTACGCCCGCTCGGCGGCGGCCGTCTCCAAAGACTTCGCTGTCTTTCCATCGACGGAGGCGGCCCTGATCGAGGCGCGCAACGGAGATTTCGCCGGCTGCATTTCGGCGACGGCCAACCTCAACGCCGATCTTTGCGCGCGCGCCTGGAGCAAAGGTGACGCTGCCGGGCTCGATGCGGCGGTAACGATCCGCAAGCTTTTCGACGGCAAGCCGCTGGTTCCCGGCGTGAAGGCCCTCCTCGCTCATATTCATGGCGATCCAGGCCTGTCGCGGGTTCGCCCGCCACTGGCGCCTTTCTCGGCTGCCGACCGTGCGTCCGTCGTGGCCGGACACGATGTGGTACGAGCCAAACGCGTGGCCTGAGGCATGCGTTCGCGGACGTTGACGCCTGCGCGCGGCCTCACTATAAGCCTCACCCTTGGCGGCAAGGTTTTTGGCCGCCATAACTTCTTGTAAATCCTAGTCGCTTTCGCGGACAATCGCCGAAGCGCCAGCTTTGAATGAGAGATTGATGGCCAATACGAAGTCCGCCCGCAAAGCCACCCGCGTGATCGCCCGCCGGACCGAGGTGAACAAGGCACGGCGTTCGCTACTGCGAAACTCCATGCGCAAGGTGGAGGAAGCGATCCAAAGCGGCGACCGTAGCGCGGCTTTGGCGGCGCTCAAGGCGGCAGAGCCGGCCATCATGCGCGCGGCACAACGCGGCATCGTGCATAAGAATAATGCCAGCCGAAAAGTGTCGCGGCTCGCGCACCGTATCGCCAAGCTCGGCAAGTAAGTGTGCCTCGGCGCAGCGCCGCAAATAAATTTGCTGCAAACTTCTGTACAAAGACGCCGAAACGACTGGTTCTGACGGGAAATAGTCGGACTGTCGGAGGACTGTTGTAGTCAAAACGTCATCGCGGCGTCAGAGAAATCTGCTCGTCGCGCATTTCCGCGATCAAATCATCGTCCAAATTGCGCCGACAACGATGGCCGCGGCGTTTCTGAAATGGGAGTTACCCAAGAATTCGCTCAGATTTTTTTTCGCGAAGATAATGACTTAACGGGAAAGCGCCGTGAGGACCCCAAAAACCCATATGTGACAGGCATTTTTGACGATAGGTAAATCCCCGAGCGATTTTGCCGTATTCTCGGCTCTCCCCAGGAAAATTAGCGTCGAAATTCGCGCGACTCCAACATGTTGGAGAAGACACAAGCGTGGCGTTACCGCCACACCGACACGAATTGTGGTTTCGCTTACCGCCATAAATGTAAATTTCATTGCGGGCGTACTTTGCTTGTGTATCTTGAAAACGCGCACGGGAATTCTTCGTGCGCGATCAGAAACAAGGTTCCACGTCACGCTCATCGGCGGATGAGAACGGCTTTGGTTTGCCTCTTGTATCGAGTTCAGCCACTTCAATACGCCGAAGCAGTGTGGTTGCGAATTTGAGACCAAGATCAAGAAGTTCGCTTGCAGCGCTTCAAGTCGATGCGCCGGCAGCGCGAAACAGAAAATAAAACCAGAGGGCGAAAGCCCAAGTCATTCGAGGGGTGATGTCATGACAGGCGCAGACAGAGGGTCGGAGACCAACGCTGGTGGCATTGGATGGGTGTCGTCCAATGCAGATTCGTACGTCGCTTCGGCCCGCGCTGCCGGTCAATTAGGTCCGCTTTCATACTTCGCTCATTTCAGCCGTAAGGCGTCCATTTTCACGAACGGAATCCGAGGCGCTACTCCTCCACCCGCTGGCTGAAGGCGCAACGCTCCTCGACTTTTCGTCGATGCGCTCCGCCGAACCACAGACTGTGGTGGAATACGCATCTCTCAGACGACTTCTATCAGGCGAGTGTTGTTGCGTCCCGTTTCCGGCGCGTTGGCGGTCTTTCCGCCAGCCGGGCAACCGAGTTCGTCCAACCTTTAAATTTGGATCGAGAAAAAGAAATGTCGAACGGGGAGCAGGAAAGCTGGGCACGGGTCAAGGAGCGTTTGCGCGCCGAGGTCGGCGACGACGTCTACTCGAGCTGGTTTGCCCGAATGGATCTCGAGGCGATCGAGGAAGGCGCCGTACGCTTGTCCGTGCCGACCAGGTTCCTCAAAAGCTGGATTCAATCTCACTATGCAGAGCGGGTCCTTGCGTGCTGGCAGGCCCAGGAAGGCAAGGTTACCCGCGTCGAACTGATTGTGCGGTCAGCCGTATTGAGAACGGCAATGCTGCCCAAGGCCAAACCGGATATGGGCTTGGACAATGGCAGCCGCTACACGAACGGCAACGGCAATGGCCGGCCGCTCTCGGTCGGCGACCCCAGTGTGCATGAAGCGCTCGGCGGCTCGCCGCTTGATTCACGCCTGACGTTCGAGACGTTCGTGATCGGCCGCTCCAATACTCTTGCTCACGCCGCGGCGAAACAGGTCGCGAGCGCCAAGCGCGGCGACGCCGTGATGTTCAACCCACTTTACATTCACTCAGGCGTTGGACTGGGCAAGACACA
>Ga0184635_10000403_pt1 | contig 10782 bp, 6 predicted proteins | sample PLM3_30_b2_FD_133147 | JGI IMG/M metagenome (GOLD analysis project Ga0184635, IMG submission 133147) | Groundwater sediment microbial communities from an aquifer in East River, Colorado, USA - PLM3_30_b2 | ecosystem: Environmental > Terrestrial > Soil > Riparian zone | place: USA: East River...
CCTGCGCACCAGGGCTTGAACCGCCGCCAGTTCTTGTGGCGTGCGGGCGGGACCACTGCGGCGGGCGTGCTCAGCCTTGGCCTCCCACATTTCGCAGGCTTGGCGCGAGCAGGGACTACGCGCTCGGGATTTGAAGGCGGGCCAAGTTACGGAGTGTTGAAGGGCATCGACTCCGTTCGCCGATGGAGTCTACTGGCCCACGACGCCAGCGGCTACGACCATGCCCACGCCCGCGAACAACTCGGGCCGGGCCGCGCCAGCCGGGCAATGGCCATCGCCCACATCGCCATCTTCGACGCCATCATCGCGATGACCGGTCGCTACGAGAGCTTCACGGGTGTGCGCGCGTTGCCTGGCTCCGTCTCGATGGAGGCAGCCGTCGCCCAGGCAGCGCACGATACGCTGACCGCGCTTTTCCCGACGCAGGCGGCAAGCCTCGCAACTCTGCTGGAGGAAGATCTCCGCTCGATTAAAAGCCGACCGGCCAGGACAGGTGGCATCCGCCTTGGCAGCAAGTGCGCCGCTGAATGCCTCGCCCTCCGGGCCGGCGACGGCTCGGAATTCCCGGAGCCGGTCGTTGGCACTGGCCCTGGTCAATACGCCACGAGCAACCTGCCAGGCCGCTGGCGCAAGGATCCCATCAGCCAAATTCCGCTCGCGTTGGGGGCTCATTGGGCCGAGTGCGCGACGTTCGTTCTGGAATCGAGCAGCCAGTTTCGGGCGCCGCCGCCCCCTGCTTTGAACAGCGCTGCTTACGCGGCCGCTTACAACGAAGTCAAGAGCCTGGGCGGCGACGGTATCACAACGGCCACGGCTCGCACGCCCGATCAAACGCATGCCGGCATCTTCTGGGCCTATGACGGAGTGCCCACGCTGTGCGCGCCACCGCGCCTGTACAATCAAATCGCGATCCAGATCGCCGACCAAATGGGATCCAATACCATCGAAACAGCCCGGCTCCTGGCCTTGCTGAACGTGGCGATGGCCGACGCCGGAATTGCCATCTGGGAGTCGAAGTACTTTTACGACTTCTGGCGCCCGGTCACCGGTATCCGCGAGTCTGACCCCCCTAATGGCCCGACTGGCGCCGGCGACGGCAATTCGGCCACAGCCGGCGACGTCAACTTCTCGCCGCTGGGCGCGCCTGCCAGCAACGTCCCGAGTGGCAAGAACTTTACCCCACCCTTCCCGGCCTACCCGTCAGGCCATGCCGGATTCGGGGGCGCGATTTTCCAAATCCTGCGCCGTTTTTACGGTACCGACGACATCCCCTTCACGTTCGTGTCCGACGAATTCAACGGAATCACGAAGGACAATCTGGGCAACACGCGCCCGCTCCTCCCGCGGAGCTTTGAGAACCTATCTCAGGCGGAGGAAGAGAACGGCCAGAGCCGCATCTACCTGGGCATCCACTGGGCCTTTGACAAGACCGAGAGCATCATCCTGGGCCGGAAAGTGGGTGATTACGTGATCGACAACGTGTTCAGGCCGATGTAAGCCGAGCATCGCCGCCTCGCACAGGAAAGGCCTTCAGCAACCGTTTCTCGCAGCCGCGACCGCAAGGTCGCGGCTGTGACTTTGTACTGCGGTGGCAAGCGAAGCGCGACACCGCTTCGGCTCGTATGACCAGTGTTGGCCTGGAGCCAAAGCGCCGTCGACGCTGCGCTCTGCCGGCGCACTTCACGAAGCAAGGATTACCCGAATGGCTGCTGCCGGGCGCGGCGCAGTTCAGCTTGCTCGCGAAGAATCTGGACGGTGTCGGCTTCACTGAGGCCGGGCGTGGAGAGGCGCAGTTTGAGGGAAGCTAGCTGGCGGTCGAAATGATCGTTGCGGAGGAGGCGGACGGCCTCGACGATGTTGCGGCCCATGTCGCCTTTGGTGTGCTCCTCGGCGGCTGCCTGGGTGATGAGCGCGCCCGCCGAAGGATCGTCGAGGTCGTCGATCAAACCCGGGACGCCACGCCAGTTGCGACTGGCGTGCGCCGCGACACGCGCGGCGAGTATCCGCTTGAGGGTCGCGTGCTCCAGCCAGCCGAGGTCAAGGTGCTGCGCGACCCAGTCCATCTGCTCATCGTGAAGGAGCAAAAAACGGAGCAGCCAGAATTCGCGCTCGGAGGGCGGCGGCTCGGCCGCGACGGAAGCCGATTCCTCCTGTGACTCTGGTCGTTCCAAACCGGGCTTGCCGCGCCCACGCTTTTTGAACTCAGCGCGGACCGCTTCTGGATCGACCGCGAGCCGGTGCGCGGTCTTCTGGGCATAAGTGTCGAGGAGGACGGCACTGCGGGTTTTGTGCAGCGCTTCGGCCATGTCGTGGACGATGGCGACCCGGCCGCGGTCGGAATTCGGGTCATTCGTTGAGCAAAGGCGGCCCAGGTAAAAATCGAAAAAGCCTTCGGCTTTGCTGATGAGCTGCTGGAAGGCTTCGCCGCCGCGCTCCTTGATGAAGCTGTCGGGGTCGTGCGACGCGGGAACGACGGCGACGCGGATCGCCAGCCCGGCGCCCAGGAGGCTGTCGAGCACGCGGACGGCGGCGTCCTGGCCTGCGTTGTCGGAGTCGAAGCAGAGCACCACTTCATCCACGTAACGCTTGAGGATGCGTGCGTGGTCGCCGGTGAACGCAGTCCCTTGCGGCGCGACGATATTCTTCACCCCGCCCATGAAGCAGGCGATGAGGTCCAGCTGGCCCTCGCAGATGACGGCGAATCCGGCGTCGAGAATTGCGCGCTTCGATTTGTCCAAGCCGTAAAAAACTTTGCCTTTGGTGAAGATGGGCGTCTCGGGGGAGTTGACGTACTTGGCTGTCTTCTCGTCGCCGCTCAATACCCGCCCGCTGAAGGCGACCACGCGTCCCTGCTCGTCGCAAATCGGGAACATCAGCCGGCCGCGGAATCGGTCGTAGGGTCGATCCGCTCCTTCTTTGCGGATAATCAGCCCGGCCTGCTCGACGAGCGCAAGGTCGTACCCCTTGCTCTTCGACCAATTCACCGTGTCGTCCCACGCATCGGGGGCGAAGCCGAGTCGATAAAGCTCAATGGCCTCTGGGGCGACAGCGCGCCTGGCCAGATAGTCGCGGGCGACCTGGCCGGCGGGGTCGCTGGCCAGGGCCGTCTGCCAGCGCTGGGCGATCTGCTCGTGCATCTGGAGCAACGTGTCCTTGAGGGCGCGGGACTCCCGCTGGCCGGGCTGGTTCTCGAACTCGAGCGGAATGTTTGCCCTCTCGGCGAGGCGTTTCACGGCGTCGACGAAGGAAATGTTCTCGTACTCGCGGAGGAACGCAAAAACGTCCCCGCCCTTGTGGCAGCCGAAACAGTGAAAGATCTGGCGGTGGGGATTGACATTGAAGCTGGGCGTTTTCTCGCGGTGGAAGGGGCAGAGCGCGACGAAATTTGCCCCGGCACGCTTGAGGGGGATCGCCGCGCCGATGACATCGATGATGTCGCTGGCGGCGCGGATTTGTTCAAGCTTCTCGGGCGGGATGAAGCCGGCCATGCCCGAGATTACCCGAAACGCTCAGCGCTTATCCATGATTTCGTCGATTCTTCGTTCGCGCTGGCGCCGGATGCTGCCGTCGCCGCCGACGCTCTTGTCGTCCCGCGCGGTGGGACGAATGAGGATCACGTTGAGGTAATCCTGGGCCAGGCGGCCTGAGAGCGAGTTGTCGAACACTTCGCGCTGGATATCCGGCGGGGTCGGGAAGAGCGTCGTGCCGAAATTCCAGTCCTGGTACTTTTTGGCCGCGTCGATTTCCGCCGGGCTGTAATAGCGCGCGTTGAGGAACGCCATCGCCACGAGCATTACGCACAGGTAGCGGTATCCTCCCGCCACCATGCCGAGGTAGTACTCGGACCTGCCGAATACGTCGCTGCTGATCAGTTTTTCGCCGACCCTGTTGCGGATCAGTGCGAAAGTCGAAAAAATCAGCACCGCGATCAACACGTAGGCGAAGACGTAGGAGGCGAGCAGGCTGAAGACGGACATTTGCGCGAGCCATCGGCCGCCGGGTTCGTACAGCAGTCCGGCCACCAATACGATGAGACTCCACTTGATGACATCGAGAAGTTCCTCGGACATGCCGCGTTTGCGGCCCCGCAGGACGCCGACAACCATGAGAATGACGACCAGAAGGTCGACCCAACCGACAATGAAGTTTCCGGCGCGCATGACTTGTTTGTCCAGTTTTCGTACGGCGATGTCCCGGTTTCACACGCGCCGCGCGGATTCTCGTGCGGCCGAAAGCGGATTCAGCACCGTGCCATCCACTAATAAGCCAGTCCTGTGCCGCGGCGTACACTTCGGATTCGATTGCGAGCAGCTGGTTTTAAGCCCGGACTTGAATCGGCCGGGCTTCTTGTATAATGGATGAACCCAATCAAACTTATGAACCAACTGCCGCGGAGCGAAGCTGAGGAAAAGCGGGGGCCTAACGCGCCGTGAACCGCATGACGCCACCCCTCGCGATACTTCTGCTATTTGCCGCCGCGCTGGCCCGGAGCGCGGAGCCCGAGCTGGACATCCTCCAGAAAAAGCTCGCCGCGCTTCACAGCAAGCCGAATATCATTTTCATCCTCGCCGATGACCTCGGTTACGGGGAACTCGGCTGCTACGGCCAGAAGCGCATCAAGACGCCGAACCTGGACCGCCTCGCCGCCGAAGGGACGCGCTTCACCCAATGTTACGCGGGCAGCCCCGTCTGCGCCCCGAGCCGTGCCGTGCTCATGACCGGCCGCCACACCGGACACGTCAGCATCCGCGGCAATGCGCTGGTGCCCCTCTCCACCAATGAAACCACCGTGGCCGAACTGCTCAAGGCCGCCGGATACCAGACGGGCCTCATCGGCAAATGGGGCCTCGGCGAAACGAACACGCCGAGCACACCCGATTTGCGCGGCTTCGACGAATGGCTCGGCTTCCTTAACCAGCATCATGCGCACGAGTATTATCCGGCCCAGCTCTGGCGCAGTTCGCTCCTGAACGAGGAGGGTTTGAAGCATAGCCCCATCCTCGAAAACCAAAACGGCGCCAAGGGCAGATACGTCCACGACCTCTTCACCCAGGCCGCCACCAATTTCATCCGCATCAGCAAACACAGGCCGTTCTTCCTCTACCTCGCGTACACCATTCCTCACGCCAACAACGAACTGAAGGACCTGGGAATGCAGGTCCCCTCCGACGCCCCGTACTCCGCTGAGGACTGGCCGCAGCCGGAGAAGAACAAGGCCGCGATGATTACCCGAATGGACCGCGACATCGGCGTGCTCATGGCGCAACTCAAGGCGCTGCGAATTGAGAGCAACACGGTCGTCTTCTTCAGCTCCGACAACGGCCCGCACAAGGAAGGCGGCGCGAACGCGCAATTCTTCCAAAGTTCCGGCGCGCTGCGTGGCATCAAGCGCGACATGTACGAAGGCGGCGTCCGCGTCCCGATGATCGCGCGCTGGCCCGGAAAAATCCCCGCGGGCGCCACCAGCGATCAAGTCTGGGCGTTCTGGGATTTTCTCCCGACCACGGCCGCCCTCGCAGGAGTCAAGCCGCCTGCCGGGATCGACGGCCTTTCGATGCTCCCGGCCCTGCTCGGGAAGAAGCAGACCAACCAGCACGAATTCCTCTATTGGGAATTTCATGAGAATGGCTCCAAACAAGCCGTGCGCACCGGGGATTGGAAGGCGGTGCGCCTGGCGCCCGGCGCGCCGCTCGAACTCTACAATCTGAAATCCGACCCAGGCGAAACGAACAATGTGGCCGCCTCGCAGCCCAAAATCGTCGCGAAAGTGGAAAGCTACTTGAAGACCGCGCGCACCGAATCCGAACACTGGCCCCTCAAGCTTGCACCGAAATCGGATCCGAAAGCCGATCCACGGGCGAGCGGCACACCCTGAGCCTTTTCCGCCCATTCCATGAACCGCTGGATAGTGGGACAGGCTTCCAGCCTGTCTCCGGGGCTTCCAGCCCCAGTTCCTTCCTCGGGCAAGATGCCCGGGGAGACAGGCTGGAAGCCTGTCCCACTACGTCGCGTCGGTTCATGGTCCCGATGCGCGCTGAGCTAGGCGCGGAGGCTTTCCATGAACCTGGTAGGCCCGCCTTCCAGGTTGGCCTGGCCGCGCGGCAGCGCGCCCGCCCGCGGCTAAGTTCAGACCGCCCGCCCGCCCCGAGTTCAGCCGCCCAAACGTTTTCCGGGACAACATAAGGCTTGCGATAGTCGCGCGTGATCATCGCGTTGGCCTGGTCGTTGCCGACGAAGCGTTCGCTTTTGGGGTCCATCGTGAGCGCGACTCCGAGCGTTGCCTTCGACTTCTCCAGGTCCACGCCATTCGCGGCCAGGTGCTCGGTCATCCGGCCGAAGGCTTCGGACAGGACGCTGTTGCTCTTGAGCGCGGCCTTGATCGCGTCAGGCGTGGATTGCTTGCCGAGCCGGTAGGAGATATTGCCCGTGTGGCAAAGCGCGCTGGAGAGATGGCCTTCGAGAACGTCGGCGTTAAGGTCCGAGTATTTCCGGCTCTTCACAGCCTTGATGAAATTCACGAAGTGGAGGTCGGTGGAGCCTTCCCAACTCTGGATTTCCTTGCCGTCGCGGTCGAACGCGGTGGCGGCGGAGTAACTGGGTACGACCATGGTGCCGCCTTCGCAATGGACGATGACGGCGACGCCGGGCTTGAGGGGCTTCAACTCCATTTCACCGGTGTTCTTGTTCTTCACTTTCTGCTTGTACTCGCCGTATTGAGCGTCTTTGAAATGGTCCATGTTTCTGCCGCCAGTCTTATCGGGCAGGCCGCGCACCTCGAACAGCAGCGGGGCAGGCTTGTAATCGTGGAAGACGAGCTGCGTGTTCGGCGTCTCCCCGTCGTCTTCGTAGCCGAGTCGGCCACCGAGCGAGAGAATGCGCGGGCTGAGTTCGTTCACGCCGAGCGCCCACCTGGCGATATCCATCTGGTGGATGCCCTGATTGCCAAGGTCGCCGTTGCCGTAATTCCAGAACCAGTGCCAGTCGTAGTGGATGGTGCCCCACTTGCTGGAATTGCGGCGGGGCGGGACGAGCGGGGCCGGGCCACTCCAGAGATCGTAGTCGATGTTGTCGGGGACTTTCTGCGGTCCCTCCGTCCTTCCGATGCTGGGGCGACTCTTGTAGCAGAGACCGCGGGAGACGAGGATCTTACCGAGGTTGCCTTCGCGCAGCCAGGCGAAGGCGTCGCGAATGCCGGTGCTGGAGCGACTCTGGGTGCCCGCCTGGACGATGCGTTCGTATTTGCGCGCGGCCTTCACGAGTTGACGTCCTTCCCAGACGTTGTGCGAAACCGGTTTCTCGACGTACACGTCCTTGCCGGCCTGGATGGCCCAGATGGCGGCGAGCGAGTGCCAGTGGTTCGGTGTCGCGATGGAGATCACGTCAATGTCTTTGTTCTCCATCAGCTTTCGCATGTCGGTGACGGACTGGACCTCGACCCCTTTGTCAGCCCACTTCCGTGTTTCCTTCTCGAGGATGCTTTTGTCCACGTCACAAAGGCCGGCGATGCGAACGCCTTTCTGTTTGGAAAACCCCTCGATGTGGCTCATGCCGCGTTGGCCGAAGCCGACGACGGCCACACGGACGTCTTCATTGGCGCTCTTGACCTGGGCCCACGAGCGGGCGGACCAGGAGACGGTGGCGCCGGCGAGAGCGGCGCGGGTGAGGAAGGAACGGCGAGTGAGTTTGTTTATTGGAGTTTTCATTGAGAATTGAAAGAATTGAAAATTGAAAAATGCAATTTCACTTCGTCACTTGGCTGCGGAGTACTCCTTGTAGCGTTCCGCCACCTTCGCCTGCTTCTCGTCTCCTTCGTGGATGAGGAAGCGGTACTTGAACGTGACTGATTTCTTCGCCTCGATGGTCAGGTTGCCGGCGCCAGGCGGCTGCTTCTCGAAATCGTGAACCCCGAACGGATTCGCGGCGAACAGGCCGTACTCGCGCACGTGCCACCAGCTCGGATGTTTAGGGTTCGCGGGATGATCGAAAATCGCGATGCCGACCGTCTTGCCGTCGACGGGCCCGGAGTAATCGCACCACTCAGCCCGCTTGCCCCAGGCTTGATCGTCGCCCTGGCCGCTACTTTGCGCCCCGGTGCTCATGGCGATGCGGCCCTTCCCAACGGGCGTCTTCTTTTCGCCAGGTTTCTTTGGCAACGTCCCGCGCATCGACTCATTGACACGGATCGCCATCGTGCCTTCCTTCGTGTCGCCGAGCACGATGTCGCGATCGCCGGCCTTGAGGGTGACCTCGAAATCAAACAGCCGTTCGCTGCCCGGCCGGGCGTAGACGCGGAAGACGCGTTCGTCGGTCAGCGTCGTCTCGCCGCCCGGGGCAATCCACTTGCACGACGAGCGGATGACTCCGGAGTCCGCGCCGCTTTTCACTTCGAGAAATTTGTCGTGGACGATCCGGCCCGACTTTTGGGACTCCGCCCAGAAATCGATGCCATTGACCGCGCCGTGGCTGTACCAGAGCGAGCGGTGATGCGGATGGTCGTGCTCCTCGCCGGCAACGTCCTCCATCGGCCAGTTCCGCGTCATCTTCGCGCCGCCGGGGCCGAGCAGCGGGTAGAAGTAAACGTGCGGCGCACCCTTGAAACAGTAGTCGGTGAAATGCTCGCCGTTGATCTCGATGCGCAGTTTGTCCGCCTGCTCGGTGATCTTGACGCCGCTGTTGTCCGCTGCGGAAACGCTGACAGCGATTGCGCCGCCGACGGCCAGTGAAGCGAGGAAGGATCGGGACATGGCGCGAGAGTAAGAGCGCCGCCACGGCGGTCAATCTGAAATCTGGGGCTGAGGAACGGCAGGCGTATTCTCCACTGGCCACAGGGCGGCGAGCGGGACAAAAATCCCGAAAACGCATGGCCCCGCCGCTGACATGGGAAACTCTGGACTGGCCCGCATTGGACCGGTTGCGCGAGACCTTTCTCGCTGGACGGCCGGCTGGCGCCTGCTATTGGCAATCGGCGGGCGACCTGGCCAATTATGACTTCACATACGCCCAACGCATCGGCTGGAAGTGGGAAGCGGTCCTACACGAACTCCAGTCCCGCGGCTGGTTTCCGCCCGCGGCGCCCATGCTGGACTGGGGCTGCGGCAGCGGGGTTGCCAGCCGCTGCGTCCTCGAAGCGTTCGGCCCCGAACGATTCGAGGCGCTGCGCCTCTTCGATCAGTCGCCGCTGGCGATGGACTTCGCGGCGCAGACCGCCCGGCGGCGCTTCCCGGCTTTGCGCATCGAGCCGGTCGAGTCCGCCGGGCTCGCACGCGCGGAGCGGATTGGCGTGTTGGTCATCAGCCACGTCCTGAACGAACTGGACGAAGCCGGCGGCCGGGCGCTCCGCCAGGTGATCGACCGCGCGCAAGCCGTGCTATGGGTCGAGCCGGGCACGTTTGCGGACAGCCGCGCGCTCATCGCCATGCGCGAAGCCCTGCGCGAACAGTTCCTCGTCATCGCACCCTGCACGCACCAGGCCACTTGCGGATTGCTCGCGCCGGAAAACGCCCGTCATTGGTGCCACCGTTTTGCCGCGCCGCCGTCCGGAATCATGGGAGACGCGAACTGGGTGCGCTTCGCCCAGCGCGCCGGGATCGATTTGCGCAGCATTCCCTACAGTTTCCTCGTGCTGGAACGCCGCGGCTTGCGCGAGCCGGCGCCGGGCACGCTGCCCGTGGGCTCGTCACGAGTGCTCGGCGCGCCGCGCGTTTACAAAGGCTTCGCGAAAGTGCTCAGTTGCCAGGAAGCCGGCGTTCGGGAGTTGGAGTTGCAGAAGCGCGACGCGCCGGCGGTGTTCAAGGCGTTCAAGGATCGCGAAGCCGAGGCGATTTACCGCTTCGATATCGAAGGCAATCGCGCTGTCTCTGCGCAACCCTTGGAGAACAGGCATTGCCCGGCGTGAGAGATTCCGCTACGGTCGGCATTGACAGCCACCATGAGTTCTTGAGCCAAGTCGAAGCAGTCCGTGAAACGAATTCTCGCAGCGACAGTGTGCTTCGCCGGAGGTCTGGCGTGGGGCGCCGCCGCCGATCCTGGGGACCATTGGGCCTTTCAACCCGTGCGCCACGTTGAGCCGCCGCTCGTCCGCAAGGCTGCCTGGGTGGCCACGCCGGTCGATCGATTCATTCTGTCCGCCCTTGAGGCGAACAAGCTCGAGCCTGCCCCGCCGGCAACTCGCGAACAATTCATCCGCCGCGTCACGTTCGGGCTCACGGGCCTGCCGCCGACTCCGGAGGAAATCGACGCGTTCGTAAAGGACACCTCGCCGAACGCCCGCGCGAAGCTCATCGACCGCCTGCTCGCCTCGCCGCGATACGGGGAGCGATGGGCGCGGCACTGGCTGGATCTCGCCCGCTACGCGGAGAGCGATGGGTTCGAGCACGACGCGGCGCGGCCGCACTCGTGGCGTTATCGCGATTACGTCATCAAGTCATTCAACGACGACAAGCCGTTCGACCGCTTCGTGCGCGAACAGATTGCCGGGGATGAGCTTTGGCCGGAATCGCCGGAGGCGCTCACCGCGACCGCGTTCCATCTGCTCGGACCGGACATGGTCGATTCCGCCGATCAGGTCCAGCGGCGCTTCAACACGCTCAACGACATGACCGACACCACGGCCAGCGTGTTCCTCGGGTTGACGTTCGGCTGCGCGCGCTGCCACAACCACAAGCACGAGCCGCTCACGCAGCGCGATTACTTCAGCCTCCAGGCGTTCTTTGCGCCGGCCAGCTTCGAGCGCGAACGGCTGATTCCCACAGCTGCCGAACGCGCCGCCTACGAGGCCGAAAC
>Ga0184635_10000406_pt1 | contig 10774 bp, 9 predicted proteins | sample PLM3_30_b2_FD_133147 | JGI IMG/M metagenome (GOLD analysis project Ga0184635, IMG submission 133147) | Groundwater sediment microbial communities from an aquifer in East River, Colorado, USA - PLM3_30_b2 | ecosystem: Environmental > Terrestrial > Soil > Riparian zone | place: USA: East River...
CGCAAACGCAACGCGTTCAAACGAATGAAGCCTTCAGCGTCGGCTTGACGATAAACCTGATCCGCTTCGAACGTCGCCACGTTCGGATCGTAGAGCGGAGTCTCCGATTTCCGCCCAACGACGATGACGTTGCCCTTGTACAGTTTCAGCCGAACCCGTCCGGCCACGTTGGCCTGGGCGGCGTCGATCGTCTTTTGCAGAACTTCGCGCTCCGGCGCGAACCAATAGCCGTAGTAAATCATCTCGGCATAACGCGGCACCAGCGAATCCCTTAGACGCATCACTTCGCGATCCATAGTGATCGACTCCAGACCGCGGTGCGCCGCGTGCAGGATCGTGCCGCCGGGGGTTTCGTACACGCCGCGCGACTTCATGCCGACGTAGCGGTTCTCGACGAGGTCGACCCGGCCAATGCCATGTTTTGCGCCGATTTCGTTGAGACGCGCGAGCAAGTTGGCCGGCGAGAGCTTGCGCCCGTTGATCGCGACAGGATTACCGCGCAGGTAATCGATCTCGACATACTCGGCACGGTTCGGCGCTTTCTCCACCGCACGGCACCAGACGAACATGTCGCTGGGCGGCTCTCTCCACGGATCTTCCAAGATTCCGCCTTCGTAGCTGATATGAAATAAATTGCGATCGGTGCTGTACGGCTTTGACTTCGTCACCGGCACGGGAATCCCATGCTGGCGCGCATAATCGATCAAAGTCGAGCGCGCGTTGAGATTCCACAGCCGCCACGGCGCGATGACTTTGATACCCGGCTTGAGCGCATAATAAGTCAGCTCGAAGCGTACTTGATCGTTGCCCTTGCCCGTGGCACCGTGGGCAACCGCGTCGGCCTTTTCTTTCACGGCGACGTCGATCTGCCCCTTGGCGATCAGCGGCCTGGCGATCGAAGTGCCGAGCAAATACGACCCTTCATAAACCGCGTTGGCGCGCAGCATCGGAAAAACGTAATCTTTGACAAACTCCTCGCGCAAATCGCCGATCACCACTTTGCTCGCGCCGGTCTGGATCGCCTTGCGTTTGACCGCCTGAAGATCTTCGCCTTGCCCCAAGTCGGCGCAAAACGCGATCACTTCGCAGCTATACTCCTCTTTAAGCCAGCGTAGAATAACCGAGGTATCCAACCCACCCGAGTATGCCAGCACCACCTTGTTGACGTTCATCGTTTTTATCCGGAACCTCTGTTTTTCGTTTCTTTCTTTGAACTTTTGAACTCTTGAACTCTTGAACCTTTGAGGCCGTTTAACAGCCAAACCATCACCGCCTTCTGCGCGTGCAACCGGTTCTCAGCCTGATCGAAGGCGACGCACTGCGGGCCCTCCAAGACATCATACGTGATCTCTTCGCCCCGATGCGCGGGCAGGCAGTGCATGACGACCGCATCTTTCTTAGCCATCGCCACAGTTCCGCTATTCACCTGGTAAGGGCGGAACGCATTTAAGCGCGTCTGTGTTTCTTTCTCTTGGCCCATGCTGGTCCACACATCTGTATAAATCGCGTCCGCGTGCGAAACAGCTTCTTCGACAGAGTGGGTCACTGTGATCTTCGCGCCGGCATTTACCGCTTTTTTCAGAATGGCTCCATCCGGCTCGTAGCCCTTCGGGCACGCCAGCGCAAACGAGAACGGCACGATCGCCGCCGCCTCCAGCCACGATTGAACCATATTGTTGCCGTCGCCCACGAAAGCGATCTTCAAGCCGCCAAGCTCTCCCTTGTGTTCGATCAGGGTCTGACAATCGGCCAACACCTGGCAAGGATGAAAGTCATCCGTGAGCGCGTTGATCACCGGCACCGATGAATGCTCCGCCATTTCTTCGATAATCTTGTGCGCGAAGGTTCGCACCGTAATCAGGTCGAACCAGCGGTCCAAGTTCCGCGCGCAGTCCGCAGGCGTTTCCCGCGTGCCTAATCCGACTTCAGCGGGCCCAAGATAAACGGCTTCTCCGCCCAACTGAGTCATTCCCACCGCGAATGTCGCGCGGGTGCGGAGACTCGGTTTCTCAAAGACCAGCGCCAATCCTTTTCCGGCCAACAGCCGGTGCGCCACGCCTAGCTTCTGCTTGCGCTTGAGCTCGCTCGCAAGAGTCAAAATGCCGTCGAATTCGCGCCGGCTTAGGCCGTGGAAATTCAGCAGATCACGTTTGCTCATAGGACGAATAGATAGAACGGCTTATTGGCGGGCCAGAACTTTTTCGAGGATCGCCAAGCCGCGGTCGATTTCGCGTTTCGTGAGCGTCAGCGGCGGCGCGAAACGCAAAACCTTAGTGGCCGTGCAATTGAGCAGCAAGCCTTCTTGCAGGCAGGCATCCGCGATCTTGCTGCCGTCAATCGTTAACTCGACGCCGATGAGCAACCCTTTGCCGCGAATTTCGCGCATAAAAGAAAACCGCTTCTTCAGCGCTTCAAGACCCTTGACGAAATACTTGCCCATCTGCACGCAATTTTTGAGCACCCCGCCTTTGATCAGCGCCGCCATCACGGCCAGGCCGGCGGCACAGGAAACCGGATTACCGCCGAACGTGGAAGCGTGACTGCCCGGCATGAAACTGCCGGCCACTTCTTCCCGCGCCAGCATGGCGCCGAGCGGCAAGCCGCCGCCGAGCGCTTTGGCTAACGTCATGATGTCCGGCTTGACGCCGAAATGTTCATAGCCGAAAAGTTTGCCGGTGCGTCCCATACCGGTTTGCACTTCGTCGAAGATCAACAACAAGCCGCGTTGATCGCAGAGCTCGCGCAGACCGAGCATATAAATCTCGTTGGCGACGATGACACCGCCTTCGGCCTGGATCGGCTCGACCACGATCGCCGCCGTTTTTTGCGCGTCGATCGCGGCTTCGATCGCATTGAGATCATTGTACGGCACCTGGCGAAACCCGGGCGGCAACGGATCGTAGCCGGCGCGAATTTTTTCCTGGCCGGTTGCAGTCAGCGTCGCCAGGGTCCGGCCGTGAAACGAATTGTGCGTCGAGAGGATCTCGTATTTGCCGCCGAGTTTTTCCGAACCATAACGGCGCACCAGCTTAAACGCGGCTTCGTTGGCTTCCGCGCCGCTGTTACAAAAAAACGCGCGATCGGCAAAAGAATGGCGGCACAGCTCGCGCGCCAGCTCCGCCTGCGGCTGGCTATGATAGAGATTGGAAATATGCAGGAGTTGCTGCGCCTGTTGTTTGATCGCTTTGACGACCGCAGGGTTACAATGACCCAGGCTGTTAACCGCGATGCCGGCGAGGAAATCGAGATATTCCTTGCCATCCGCGTCCCACACCCGGGTTCCCCTGCCCCTGGCTAATGCGATCGGCGCCCGCGTATAAGTTTTTACGACGTACTTTTCAGTCAGAGCGACGACGTCACGATTTTTCATCACTTCCGCACCACCTCCGTCCCCACACCCTCTTTGGTAAAGATTTCTAACAGCACGGCATGCTTCACCCGGCCGTCGATGATATGTGTTTTCTCCACCCCGCCCTTGAGCGCATTGATGCAACACTCGACCTTGGGAATCATTCCCGATCCGACAACCCCATCTTGGATCAGCTTGCGCACTTGATTTTCCTTGAGCGTGCTCAGTAACGTTGCCTTCTTGTCTTTCACACCTTCCACGTCGGTCATCAGGATCAGCTTCTCGGCGTGCAATGCCTCGGCAATTTCCCCGGCGACGAGATCGGCGTTGATGTTATACGTTTCACCCTCCCGGCCGACGCCGACCGGCGCGATGACCGGAATGAATTTATTCTGGTCCAGCGATTCGATCACCAGTGGATTGATGCCGATGATCTCGCCGACCATGCCGATGTCGATGATTTCCGGGGTCTCGCCGTTGCTCGACGCCACGGTGACGTTCATCTTTTTCGCCAAGATCAACCCACCGTCCTTGCCGCTCAGCCCCACGGCCATGCCGCCATGCTGGTTGATCAAGGTGACGATCTCTTTGTTGACTTTGCCGACCAGCACCATCTCGACGATGTCGAGAGTTTCTTTGTCCGTCACCCGCATGCCGCGCACGTAGCGGCTGGTGATACCCATTCTGTCGAGCACCGAATCGATCTGCGGCCCGCCGCCGTGCACGACCACGGGGTTGATACCGACGTATTTGAGCAGCACGATGTCTTGCGCGAAGCTCGTTTTGAGCTCCTCGTTTTCCATCGCGTGCCCGCCGTACTTGATCACGAAAGTCTTGCCGTAGAAGCGTTGAAAATAAGGCAGCGCTTCCATCAAGACCTCTGCCTTACCGATAAAATTTTCCATGACCGGGCCTCGGACTTAGCCTGATTTAGAGGATATAGCGCGACAAGTCTTCGTTGTTCAAGATCGGCGCGAGGCGCTCGCGCACGTACTCGGCGTCGATGGCGACTTCTTTGCCATGCATTTCGGGCGCCGCAAAGGAGACCTCATCGAGCAAACGCTCGAGAATCGTGTGCAGACGGCGCGCGCCGATGTTTTCCGTGCGCTCGTTGACGTCGGAGGCGATGAGCGCGATTTCTTGGACCGCATCCTCGGCGAACTTGAGATGGACGCCTTCGGTTTCGAGCAAAGCTTCGTACTGTTTGATCAGCGCGTTTTTCGGCTCGGTCAATATCCGCACGAAATCCGCTTTGGTGAGGGAGCTTAGTTCTACGCGGATCGGGAAGCGGCCTTGAAACTCGGGAATAAGATCGGAAGGTTTCGCCGTGTGAAAAGCGCCCGAGGCGATAAAAAGAATATGGTCGGTCTTGACCATGCCGTACTTGGTATTGACCGTCGACCCTTCGACAATTGGCAGCAAATCCCGTTGCACGCCCTGGCGCGACACGTCGGGGCCGTTCATCGACTCACGGCCGGCGATCTTGTCGATCTCATCGAGAAAAACGATACCCGATTGCTCGACCCGCCGAATCGCTTCGCCCGTGACCTTGTCCATATCGACCAGCTTGCTGGCCTCCTCTTGCGTCAGGATATCTAGGGCTTCGGGAATCTTCACCGTCTTTTTCTTGGTCTTTTTCGGCATCAGGTTGGAAAACATTTCTTTCAGATTGAATTCCATTCCTTCCATGCCCTGGGGTGTCAATACTTCGATCATCGGCATCGCTGATTGAGTCAACTCGATATCGACGAAGCGATCGTCCATCTTGCCTTCGCGGAGCATTTTCTTGAGTTTTTCCCGAGTCGATTGCAAACGTTGCCCGTCGATCGCTTCGCCGTCGCCCTCCTCGGCCGAGCTGGCCGGCAACAAGAGATCCAACACCCGCTCCTCGGCGACTTCGTGCGCTTTGAGCTCGACCTTTTGCTTCTCTTCCTCTTTGACCATGTTGACTGCAAGATCCGTCAAGTCGCGAATGATCGATTCGACGTCGCGGCCGACGTAACCCACTTCGGTGAACTTAGAGGCTTCGACTTTGATAAAAGGAGCTTGGGAGAGCTTTGCCAAACGGCGGGAGATTTCGGTTTTGCCGACTCCCGTCGGCCCGATCATGATGATATTTTTCGGGGCGATTTCCTCGCGCAGATCTTCGGGAACGAGCTGGCGCCGCCAACGATTGCGCAGCGCAATCGCCACCGCCCGCTTCGCTTCCTTTTGGCCGACGATATAACGATCGAGCTCTGAAACGATTTCCCGAGGTGTCATGACCGGCGCCACCGTCTGTCCCGCGTCCGGTAAAGTAAACTTCGCTCCGTCCTTCATGGGAATCTTCACTCCTAGCAATTTCCGCAGGAAATGCAATCAGTCAAGAACGCCGACAAACGCGCCGGCGCCCCATCGAAACTATGGGCGCTCCAAGTCGCCGAATGACGCTTCCGGAGCGCCACGCGGCCGGCCCGTCAGGGTCGCCTAGCGGGTTGAGTGTGCTGTAGAATCGGTTTCTTCAATGTCCGCCGCCAGCCGCGCGCCCTAAGATAACTCTTCAAAGGTAAGGTGTTCGTTGGTGTAAACACAGATGCCGGCCGCCACGTGCATCGCTTCTTCGGCGATCACCCGGGCATCCAACTGCGTGTGCTTGACGAGAACCCGCGCTGCGGCCAAAGCGTAATTGCCGCCCGAACCAATGGCGATAATATCGTCGTCCGGCTCGATCACGTCGCCGGCACCGGAGATTACGAGCAGATCGTTCACGTCCGCGATCACCATCAGCGCTTCGAGACGGCGTAGCACTCGGTCGGTGCGCCAGTCTTTGGCCAATTCGACCGCCGCCCGCTTGAGATTGCCGTTGAACTGTTCCAACTTCGCCTCGAACTTTTCGAACAACGTGAACGCATCGGCCGTCGCGCCGGCGAAACCGGCAATGACTTTATCGTGATGCAGTTTGCGCACTTTTCGCGCGCTATGCTTCATCACCGTCTGCCCCAAGCTCACCTGCCCATCGCCCACGACGACGACTTTGCCGCCGTGACGAATCGCCAATATGGTCGTGCCCTGAAACATTTTAGATTTTACATTGCCGATTTTGGATTCCCAATCGAAAATCCAAAATCTGAAATCGAAAATTTATCACGCCCTCGGATGCGCCTTGTCATAAACCGCCGTCAATTGATCCAAGTTCACGTGCGTATAACGCTGCGTCGTCGACAAGCTCGCGTGACCGAGTAATTCCTGGATCGAGCGCAGATCGGCGCCGCTGTTGAGCAAATGAGTGGCGAAGCTATGGCGCAGGCCGTGCGGTCCCATCTTGACCGCCAGGCCGGCTTGTTTCAAATGCTTCTCGACGACGCGCGCCATGCTCCTGGTCGTAATGCGGCGCCCCCGGTTGTTCAAGAAAACCGGGGTCTCGCCTTTGCAGGCGACCTGCCATTTCTCTTGTTGCGCCACCGCATAATCGCGTAGCGCCTGCAAAGCTATTTCACCGACCGGGACGATCCGCTCCTTCGAGCCCTTGCCGACGACGCGCAATATGCCCAGTTGAAAATCGATATCGGCCCAATCGAGCCCGACCAGCTCGCTCACGCGCAGGCCGGATGAATAGAAAACTTCCAGTGCGGCGCGGTCACGGGCGTCGAGCGGAGTCTTGACCTGGATTGCGCCGAGCAGTTGAAATACGTCGTCCACGGAGAGAAAAGCGGGCAGCGGCTTTTCTTGTTTGGGCGAGTGCATCGTCAGCAGCGGGTTCTTGGCAATCTTATGAGTGGTCAGCAAGTAGCGAAAAAACCCTTTCAGGGCGGCGAGCTTTCTGCCAATCGAACTTTTCTTTCGGTCCTGGGTCAACGCCGCCAGGAAAGCGCGCACGACGTGTAAGTCGACTTTTCGCGCATCGACGTTACCGCCGGCGCCAAGCGCCAACTCGCGCTCGATCAGAAATTGCTGAAATTGTGCCAAGTCGCTCAAATAGTTGCGCAGCGTATGCGGCGAAACGTTGCGCTCATGGCGCAGGTGATCGGCGTAGTGTTGGATCAGATCTTCCAAGAGTTTTTCCCCGCCTGATGCAGATTATCACGCCCGGGCCGAGAACGAAATCGGGGAATTGCTTGCTTTTAGCCGGCGCACGTTTATGTTATCCGTTGCCTATTGGCCGTGGAGCAGGACAAAATTTTATTTCGCAATTGCCGTGGCGACACCTTGAGCGGCGTGCTTCATCATCCCGAGGCCAATTCTGCCGGCGCTTCGGTGATTCTCTGCCACGGCATGGAGTCGAACAAGAACAGCGATAAGCTGGTGCTCATGAGCGACGCGCTGGCCGGGCGCGGCATTCTGACGCTGCGTTTTGATTTTGCTTACGCCGGCGAGTCGAGCGGCAAGTTCGAAGACATTACTTGCAGCGGCGAAGTCGACGATTTGCAAGCCGCTTACGCGCTGATCCAAAATCGCCAGCCGGGAAAGACGGCAATATTCGGCTCGAGCCTGGGTGGGACCGTGGCTTTATTGTTCGCCGCTCGGGAAGCGACCGTGGCGGCTCTCGTGACCCTCGCCGCGCCACTCCATCCGGAAAATTTCCCGAGACGAATCTTGACCCTCGCGCAGCGTCAACAATGGCGCGAGCAGCGTTTCACGATTTATAACGGCCAAAGGTTGAATGTGTCTTTGCTCGAAGATTTAGAAAGCATCCAGGTGTCCGATTCAGTGCGACGGATCAAATGTCCGGTTCTGATTCTGCATGGCGACGCGGATGAAATCATCCCGGTCGAAGAAGCGTACGAACTCCACGCCTGTTTATCGAGCGCAAAGCGTCTCTCGATCTTGCCGGGCAGCGACCACCGTCTTTCCGATCCGATGCACATGCAACGGGCCGTCACCGAAGCGCTGGATTGGCTAACCGAGCATGTGAGTTAGATTCTTCATGACCAAAACAACCACCGCTGTTTGCGCCGCCCTGATCTTCGCCGTGTTGCTGGCAAGCGGCTGCGGCCGCGACCTCAACAGCGCTCAAGGAGTTGCCGAAGAGTTCGTCGACCAACACTACGTCGCGATCGATTTGCCGAAGGCCAAGGCACTCGCCGTCAGTGTGGCACTGCATAAAATCGATGAGGAGATCCGGCTCACCAGCGGGCAAAAAATCGACGCCTCAACCCAGAAGCCCCGAGTGCATTACCGGCTGATGGAAAAAACAGAAGGAGAGCAACGATCGACTTTTCTCTATGAAGGAACGATCCAGTCGGAGGACAGCACTTCGTTCACCCGCCAATGGTTGATTACCGCGCGCAAAGAGGGCAACCAGTGGCGCGTGTCAAACTTTACTGAATCGGACTAAACAAAGGATAAAGGATTAAACGAAGATACCGAACCTGCGAATTTATCCTTCATCCTTTTGCCTTTATCCTTTTTTATTTACGCTCCAGCCGGCACCGCGCCCGTGGCGGGCGGCGCCGCCTCCTTCGGTTGCAACTTGATCTGTAACGCCAGCCCCGCCGCGATCATTGCGATCACGCCGCCCGACAGAAAAGCGAACTGATAATCGCCCATCCAGGTGCGGATAGCGCCAGCCGCCGAAGCCATGATCGCCGCCCCGATCTGGTGCGACATGAAAATCCAGCCATAAACTTTACCGACGTTTTGCCTGCCGAAAGTGTCGGCCGTGATCGCCATGGACGGCGGCACCGTGGCAAACCAGTCGAGACCGTAGACAATCGCGAAAAACACCAGGCCGGTGAAATCGTGAACGAAGGGCAAAAACAGCAACGATACACCGCGCAGAGCGTAAACCAGGGCCAGCCAGCGCTGCGGCTGAACTTTGTCGATCATCCATCCGGAAAAAATCGTCCCCACCATATTGAGACCGCCCATGATGCCGAGCAAAGAGGCGGCGGCAATTTGCGGTATGCCGATTTCGATCTCGTGCGGAATTAGGTGCGTGCCGATCAACCCGTTGGCCGTGCCGCCGCACACGAAGAAACTTGCGGCGAGCAGCCAAAAAGTCGGATGAGTGACGACTTCTTTCGCGGTGATGGTCGCGTTCTTGGCCGACATACCGCGGAGTGACGCCGCACCACCGATCGCCGTCGCTTTCGGATCGCCGGAGCCGTAAGGCTCCAAACCAACTTCCGACGGATCGTCGCGCATGAACAAAAAGATCAGCGGCAATAGAATCAGCGCGACGATAATCAACGTCATGGATCCCAAACGCCAACCGGCGTAAGTGATCATCGCCATGAACAGCGGCAAAAAAATTATTTGGCCGGTGGAGCTGGCGCTGCCGAGAATACCCAGGGCTAGACCGCGCTTGGCGACAAACCAGCGATTGCCCACCGTCGCCGTCAAAACCGATCCCACGCCCCCTGCGCCGAGGCCGACGATAACGCCCCACACCAGAAAAAACTGCCAGAACTGCGTCATCATCATCGTCCCGCTAACACCGACGATGAGGAGCGACAAGCTGCCCATCATGACCTTGCGCGGCCCAAAGCGATCGATCAGAAAACCGCTCAACGGCGCAGCGATGCCGAACAGCAAGAGATTCATGCTGACCGCCGACGCGATCAGCGTCCGGCTCCAACCGAACTCCGCCTCCAGCGGATGGATCAGCACCGACGGTGAGGAGCGCACGCCCGCGCTCGTCAACGTGGTTAAAAAGCACAGCGATATCACGAACCAACCGTAGTAGAATGGAAGCGACAGCGGTGGGCGCTTGTGACTTTTGTCTGGGCTATTGTTGTCCATAACTTTATATATTCATCTTTTGGCCACAACCACAAACCTCGGCACAATTGGGCGAGTCTTGCGCACTGGACGGTTGGCGGTGGGACCGTCTCATTGATGAACCGGCAACCGTTTCCGGCTGGAGATGTCGCGTGTTATGAATTGCGGCCATGAAACGAAGGGTGGCGGCGCTGGTATTGGCTTCGGCTTTGGCGGCCATGGGAGCGGTCCACAGCGCGGAGTATCGCGAGGAAATTCCATTTGTCCCGACGCCAATCGAAGTCATCGACAGCATGCTCGAACTAGCCGAAGTTAAAAAAGGCGACGTGCTTTATGATCTCGGCAGCGGTGATGGCCGAATCGTTATCCGCGCTGCGAAAAAATACGGCATCCACGCCGTAGGCATAGAAATGGACCGATTGCTTTTAGACCAAGCGCGCCGGGATGCAAAATCCGCCGGCGTCACCCATCTCGTCGAATTCCGCTCCGAAGATGCTCTCAAAGCGAATATCTCGAAAGCAACCGTGATAACCCTTTACATGCTGCCCTGGTTCAACGAAGCGATGAAGCCAAGCTTTGCAACACAGCTCAAACCCGGCAGCCGCATCGTCGCCCACGACTTCGGCATTGCAGGCTGGGAACCGGATCAAACGGTCAAGTTGCCAGGATACGAATTAAAGCCCGGTGGGTATAAGCATCAGCACACTTTGTATTTGTGGAAAATGA